>ERZ1699257.5-NODE-5-length-138981-cov-5.023773_pt1 | contig 138981 bp, 131 predicted proteins | sample MGYA00581521_ERZ1699257 | MGnify/ENA primary metagenome ERZ1699257 (study PRJEB42319, sample SAMD00040330) | human oral metagenome | material: saliva | host: Homo sapiens | study: EMG produced TPA metagenomics assembly of PRJDB4115 data set (Metgenomic analysis of... | reverse complement strand
GCATAGCGTGACCGACACGTCTGTCAGTTACGAGCAGCACAAGACGGAGAAGAGGCGCCGCCGCCATTCGTCAACCACCGTGTACGACAACGTCTTCACATTCACGCTCGATGACGGCACCACCCACCACGCGACGCTCGAGCGATACTACGCGGAAGACATCACCCATGAGGGCGGTCTGCCCGGCGTCCTGTACGAGGCCTGCTCCCGCCGTTCGGGATCGGCGTCGTTGAGCATGATGGTCTATCGCAACACCTGGATTATCGTCGAGGCGCGGATCAAATAGGACGACATGCCTTCTCACCGCGCCCCCTTCCTCTCACGCACTGCGGTCGTGGTGTGCGTGGGGAGTCTTGCGGCCGTCGCCTGCGCCGTGATCATTCGAATCGCGTGGATCTCGCGGACCGGTATCCCCCGTGCGCTCACGGCCAGCGCCGCGATTGTCCTCGTCTCACTCATCGGATGTGCCCTCTTTTGTTCGATCCGCTTCGCGGTCCGCGACAAGCGCAGGCGTCACGAGAGACGAGGCCGGCACGGGAAGGATGCTCGACGTCGCGTCGTTCCGAGGACTGCCGCGCGACACACCGCAGACATGAACCGACGGCAGCCACCACGACGGTCCCCCCTCGTGAGCACGCCCTCGCCTGACGCCATCCCGCCTGCAACCGACGCTGAGGACAGGGATTTCAGCTACAAGATACTCGTCGTATTCACTCTTGTTGCAGTCGCGATTGCGTTGTTCAGGGAGGGCGATAACCCGGTTCACGGGCCGAACAGGATCAGTTGGCTCGCGATCGTCTACGCCGTTGCATTCCTCATCATGCTCGCGTGCATAGGTGCCATCACCTGGGCGTTTGATCGCTTCGCGAGAGCTGAGCGCGCCGGAAAGGTCATGGGCTTTCATGCGCGACTGGCGTACCTGGCGCTGCCCGTCATCATTCTGATTCCCAGCGCCTTCAACACGTTGGCCTACGGAACGCCCGTCGCCCTCGACCTGGCCACCGGCCCGCAGACCGTCACCGTTGCCTCGTGCACCCACACGGAACGCACGGAGTCACGTTCACGAGGCCGCTACGCCGGCAGCTACACCGTGATCATCCATCGTTTCACGATGACCCTAACTGACGGCACGACGCATCAGACAAACGTGCGCGACGAATACTTCCGGGATCACAGCACCATTAACAGGGTCCTCGACGACGCCTGCATCAAGAACCCGGGGACGACTTCCGTCACCATGAACGTCTACTACTACTCCTGGGTGATTAATGACGCTCACCTGAATTGAGCCTCACCGCAGCGTCCCCGCGTCTCGTCCACGGCCTCGTCCCTCCCACCGACGAGGCCGTGGAACGTTCGTGAAACACGCGGCCTCAGCGGCTCCTGAGAACCCCCGTCACGAAGCGAGCGCTGCGATCCAGGGCGGCCACGGCCTCGGGAATGAAGGGGACGGACAGGACGTAGACGTGGAAGCCCCCCGGCTCCACGCGCAGGCGCACATCCACGCCGGCACGAGCTGCCTTGCGCGCAAACTCAATCGTGTCGGGCCCCAGGATGTCGGCGTCGACCTGGAAGATGAGCATTGGCGGCAGCGCGGAAAGATCGTCGTACAGGGGGCTGACACGCGGATCTGCGGGGTCCAGGTCCCCCGCCCACGCGCGTCCCGCCCACGCCAGCCCGGGTACACGCAGGATCTTGTCGAGGCGCTGCACGTCCGTGATCGCCGGGTTCGTCATCGTGACGTCCACCCACGGCGCGTACAAGACGAGGCCATCCACCTGACGTGCTCCCGCGTCCCGTCGCTGCATCGCCAGAGAAATAGCCAGGCCGCCCCCGGTGGAGTCGCCGAAGAGGATGACTCGGCCGAACTCAGCCTGGACCTCGTCAATGATGGGCTGGACGACGTCGAATGCGTCGGTCGCCGCGTGTTTGGGGGCGAGCGGGTAGTCAGGAATGATAACGGGCAGGCCTGTGCGGTCGATGAGGCCTTCGACGATGCCCCACTGCCCCTCGACCAGCGGATACGCGTAGGCACCGCCGTGCAAGAAGACGAGGACCCCGCCCGAGCGCAGGCCCCGCTTGGGGAGCACACGGGTCACGCCGCCGTCGGTGGTCGCCGTGAAGCGGGCGCGCATGCGCGCTGGCATGGGGCTGGGCTGCGGGGCGTGCAGCGCCATCTCGCGCGCCGATTCCCCGCTGTGCAGCGCCGGCGGCGTCATTCCCATGCGAGTGTGGACAAGACGCATCTGGACGGACATTCCAACTCCTTTGTGTGGGCTGCGCCCGTAGCCGCCGCGACCATGTGCACCGAACAGCTACCAGGATACGCCGCACGGAGTGCGACCTCGTGTGCCCGGAGTCAGGTTCCAACGGGTCCCAGCACTCGGGTGGCAGGGCGTGTGCACGTCCAGTGTGGGCCTCGCGTGTGGGCTACCGGTGCGAGCCTCGCGTGTGGGCTGTCTACGCGGATAGGAAACCAGCACGCGGATAGGTAACGGACACGCGGATAGCTTATTAACCTATCCGTGAGCGCATAACCTATCCGCGAAGGCGCAACCTATCCGCGTCCACAACCCTCAGCGCCATCCACAGGGGGATATGACGTGTCGCTACTATCCACAGGTCCTCGCCGAACGCTTTTCTGAGCACCGTTTCCGGGAGGACACTGCAGCCATGACACAGATGCCAATCCTCATCACCCTGCCCCCAGAAACGACGCGCCATTGCCCCGATACAACGACAGTTCGCATCATGCGCGGGGTAGGCGCAGTGGTCCCCCTCAATGCTGCGTCAGCCGGTCCCTGGGAGGTGTGGGATGCCGTGGCCCGCGCCCGTTTGCACGCCGTCAACGCCTCACACGAACAAGCACCCGTCTTCGTGGGGACCAGCTGCTTACGTCTCATGGGCATACACGGGTGGGCCCAGAATCCAACGATCACCATCTACCGCCCCAACCGACGGTGCACCTCGATGTTGCCGTCCTGTCGCGTCGGTTCAACGACTGTTCCAGAAACATCGGTGTCGTGTTCACCGTTCCCTCCCCTCTCCACAACACGCACCACCGTGGACGGATTGGTCACGGAGCACCCTTACGATGCTCTCGTTCGTTGCGCGCTTCATGAGGATCCTCTGGAAGCATTCGTCCTGGGATGCATGGCGCTCAACTCCTGGAGCCAGTTCTCCATGTTTAGTCAAGACGAGTGCCGACAACGCGCCGAGGAAATCCGGACCGACCTCCTCGCGCGACTCGACCGGGCCGGACAGGTACGCGGGTATCGTCGCGCTCGTTCAATCCTGTCGGCGATCGATCCGGGTTGCGCCAACGCTGCGGAAGCCGCACTCTTATGGATCGTTCGTTCTATCTGTCCCTTCACAGTTCACACGCAAGTCCACATCGGTGTTCACGGGTATCACTACTATGTCGACCTCCTGATCGAGGATCTCCACATCATCATTGAGTTCGACGGAGTCACGAAACTTGGCGAGACGCGCGATGAATTCGAACAGGCAAAACGTAACTGGGTCATGCGCGACCAAAATCTCCGAGATGCAGGCTGGCAGGTGATCCGAGTCAGTTGGCCCGACTACAATGATTGGGAGGGACTGCGCATCAGACTGAGCCGTATCCTGGGGCCTATGATCCCCGCTCCCGAGTTCCGTTTCCTGTGGAAACTGCCCTCGAAACGGTGTGATGGCCCTCTTCGCCGCTTCTACACCAGGACTTCGCGGATAGGAAACCAGTACGCGGATAGGTAACGAACACGCGGATAGCTTATTAACCTATCCGCGAGCGCATCTCCTATCCGCGAAGGTGCAACCTATCCGCGAGCAGACCGTTCAATGACGATGTCCTCCGGCCACCCGCACGCACAGGGACACACCGAGGTCAGACAGGGCGGCGAGGAAGCGGTCACGGGCCCACCCGCACGCACAGGTGCGCACGCAGGCATACAAAACGCGCCCGGACCGCTGGGTCCGGGCGCGCAACGAAATCGGCTCAGGCGTTAGGACGCTTGCCGTGGTTCGCACCGTTCTTACGACGATCACGACGCTTACGACCCCGCTTCGACATGTCATTCTCCTTGGGTTTGTTGTCTAGACTGAAGCATTTTTGCACATATTAGCCCCAACCACCAAGGCACAACGCCCCTGCGGCGACGAAGGTCACCGAAAAGCGGCGGCCCGCCCAGGCCTCGTCGAGGCGGGTGAGACCAGCGATGACGCGCTCAGCGCCAGGTGACGGACACGCTCGAAATCGAGGCAACGATGCGGGCGCGCAGCGCAGGTGAGGCATGCTCGGACTCGTAGCAGCCGCGCATGAGAGCACGCACGTGGCGTTCAGCGTCCAGCGCGTCAGTGCAGTGCGGGCAGGTGGCGACGTGCTGGATCATGAGGGCGCGGGCGCGCGCGTCGGGTCCGGGCACGGAGCCGGCGTCGATGAGGCCGCTGCGGCGGTCGCATTCCTCGCAGTCGATGAGTTCGTACAGGGCGTCGAGAACGTCCTGACAGGTGATGTGTGCGCTCACTTCGCTCCTCCGATCCCGTATTCCGCGGCGACGTCAGCCAGCGAGGAGCGCAGGTTCTTGCGCGCCCGGTTCAGGCGGCTCATGACGGTCCCCATGGGAACTCCTAGTTCTTCGGCGATTTCCTTGTAGCTCATTCCTTCAACGTCAGCCATGAGGACAACCATCCGGTGTTCCTCCGAGAGCGAATCGAGGGCCTCGCGCAGCTGCGCGGAGGGCAGCGCTTCGAGAGCTTCGACTTCGGCGGACTTGAGGCCGGTCTCCGCGTGGGAGGCGGCGTCGGCCAGCTGCCAGTCCTCGACGGTGTCGGTGGAGGCGCGCTTGGGCGAACGCTGGGCCTTGCGGTAGCTGGTGATGTAGGTGTTCGTGAGAATCCGGTACAGCCAGGCTTTGATGTTGGTGCCGGGCTTGTACTGGTGGAACTTCTGGTAGGCCTTGAGGTAGGTCTCTTGGACCAGGTCCTCCGCGTCGGCTCGGTTGCGGGTCATGCCCAGGGCCGCGCCGAAGAGTTGATCCATGAGGGGCATCGCTTCGTCCATGAAGCGTGCCTGGAGTGCCTCGTTGTCCGGGGTGGACGAGGCCGTGGCCGGGTCGTGTGCCTCGGGCGTCGGTTGGGAGGTTGTTGTGTCCATCGCTTCCCAGGGTAGTCGTGCCCACAGCGGGCGCGACTGGGTGGGAGGGATGGACGATCATACTGAGGGCAACGCCTCACGATCAGCTTTATTCCACAACCCCCACAGCATGTGCGTTACACCACTTTTGACACGCTGTTTGGAGGCGTCCGGGCCGTTCGGCTTCCCCCGGGGGCCAAGGTATCGAACAATAGGGGTATGAATCTGCTGCGCGTTGTTGCCCGTCCCCTGCTCGCCGCCCCGTTCATCGCCGATGGGGTCGATGCCTTAAGGCATCCCTATGAACACGTGGAGCACGCGGCGAGCGTGCGTCCCCTCATCGATAAGGCGACCGGCGCGGCCGGCTTGGAGCCGCTGACGGATGAGCAGCTGGCCCTCGCCACCCGCGTGACCGGCGCAGTCACGGTGCTCGCTGGCCTGCGTTTTGCGACCGGTCGTCACCCTCGTAGCGCCGCGCTGTGCCTGGCTGCGATTGGCGCTCCGATGGCGCTCGTGCACATGCCGACCCCCGGTGCCATGCGTAAGTTGCCGAAGGATCACGCCAAGTCCCTGCGCGCCCGCGCGTTGGGCAAGCTGGGCCTCGTGGGCGGCGTCCTCATTGCGTCGACGGATCGCGTCGGCCAGCCTTCAGCCCTTGTTGCTCGTGCGATGCGCCGAGATCAGCGCCGCGCGATCGCTGCGGCCGAGGCCGCGGTCGCGGAGCGCCTGAGCGGCACCGCTTCGTGAGCGTGCCCTGGCCCGCTCCCCTGGCTGCCTCTCCCGTGGATGCCACGGTCGAGGTGCCGGGTTCGAAGTCGATCACGGCGCGCGCCCTGTACCTGGCGGCCGTCGCCAATTCCCCCTCCCTGATCAGGGGTGCTCTGGATGCGCGCGACACGCGCTTGTTTGCCGCAGCTCTGGAGGTGATGGGCGCACGCGTCGAGGACGAGGGCGCGGGCGTCCTGCGCGTCACCCCCATGTCGCTGCCGCCGAGCGGCGGGCGCATCGAGTGCGGACTGGCCGGGACGGTCATGCGTTTCCTGCCGCCGCTGGCAGCTCTCTCTCCCGAGGAGACGCTCTTCGACGGGGACGAGCAGGCCTACGCGCGCCCGCTCGGCCCGCTCCTGGATGCGCTGGTGCGTATGGGCGCGACCGTCACCTATCACGGGAAGCGCGGGCACCTGCCGTTCAGGATCCGGGGCCCGATCCACACGCCGCTCGGCGCGCAGGCCTGGGTAGACTCCTCGTCTTCCTCGCAGTTCCTCTCCGCGCTGTTGCTCGTCTCTCCCCTCGTGGGCGATCCCCTCTTCGTGTCGGCTCCGGCCGTCGTTCCGTCGATGCCGCATGTGGAGATGACGCTGGCGTCCCTCGCTGGCGCGGGTATTGACCTGGAGGTCGTGGATGAGGGCCGCGCAGACCTCGCGACGTGGCACATCTTCCCGTCGCGCCCGCGCGGCGGCGACATCACCGTCGAACCCGACCTGTCCAATGCCGGCCCCTTCCTGGCGGCCGCGATGGTGACGGGCGGGCGCGTGCGGATCCCGGCGTGGCCGGGGGTGACGACGCAGGCGGGCGACGCCTGGCGCGCGCTGCTGGGGCACATCGGCGCGACCATCACGCTGGACGAGGAGGGCCTGACCCTGACGGGACCGGGTGCCGGCAACTACCCGGGCATCAACGCAACCATGGCCGAGGTCGGCGAGCTGACCCCCACCCTGGCCGCGATCTGCGCCTACGCCTCGAACCCATCGCACCTGAGCGGCATCGCCCACCTGCGCGGACACGAGACCGACCGCCTGGCTGCCCTGGCCGCCGAGATCAACCGCGCGGGCGGGCAGGCCGAAGAGACCGAGGACGGCCTGATCATTACGCCGCGCCCGCTCCACGCCGCGCAGATTCGTTCCTACGCGGATCACCGCATGGCGACCTTCGGCGCGATCCTGGGCCTGGTCACGCCCGGCATCACCGTCGACGACATCGCCTGCACCTCCAAGACGCGGCCGACTTTCGAGGCCATGTGGGCCTCACTCGTGAGCGCCAACGGTCAGGGGTCCGCCCAGGCCGCCACGGCCTCGTCGAAGGAGGAGGAGCAGTGATGGCGCGGCGCGACACCGGAACCGACGACCCGCGCGTGCGCGTGCGCGCCGGCAAGGGCTCGCGCCCGCGCACGAAGGACCGCCCCGACTGGTCCTCCAAGCCGCTGGGCCGCGTCATCGGCATTGACCGCGGTCGCTACCAGGTGAGCCTGGAGACGGACGGCACCCGCGTGGTGGCCGTGCGCGCCCGCGAGCTGGGGCGCGGCTCCGTCATCATGGGCGACCGCGTGCGCCTCACCGGCGACCTGTCCGGGGGCCCCGACACGCTCGCGCGCATCGTCGCCGTCGAGGAACGCTCCTCGGTGCTGCGCCGCTCCCTTGAGGACGCGCCGGATCAGCGCGGCGAGAAGGCAATCATCGCGAACGCGGACACCATGTGCATCGTCGTGGCGCTGGCGGATCCGCCGCCGCGCACGGGCATGATCGACCGCTGCCTGGTCGCCGCCTACGAGGCGGGCCTGACCCCCATCCTCGTGCTGACGAAGGCAGACCTGGCCAGCGCGGACGAGCTAATCGCCGCCTACCAGGACTTCGACGTGCGCGTCGTGCTCACAAGCGCCGAGGCCGGGGAGGCTGACCCGGGCGTCGCCGAGCTGCGGACCCTGCTGACCGGCCACTGGTCGGTACTGGTGGGTCATTCGGGGGTCGGAAAGTCCACGCTCATCAACCTGCTCGTGCCTGGCGCGGGCCGCGCGACGGGCCACGTCAACGAGGTGACGGGACGCGGGCGCCACACCTCTACGTCCTCGGAGGCCTTCGAGCTGGATGCGGGCGGCTGGATCGTGGATACGCCCGGCGTGCGATCCTTCGGGCTGGGGCACGTGAGCGTCGCCGATGTTCTCGGGGTCTTCCCGGACGTCGCCGACGCAGCGTCCTGGTGTCTGCCGCTGTGCTCGCACGACGAGGAGGAACCCACGTGCGCGCTCGACGCTTACGCGCGCGCCGCCGGTCCCTTCGCCATCGACGAGGCCGGGGACAGTAACGCGGATCAGGTGCATCTTGGGCGTACTTCCCGCGTGGCGTCGGTGCGCAGGCTCCTCGAGGCCGTGGCGACGGCGGAGGCGGCCAGCAAGGTCGCGCGATAATGCCCGCTAATGCCCGCTCACGGACATAGCGCGTCGGCAGAGCGCACACGACCGAAGCATCATGTGACACATTAGCCACTCGTTCTGGTTGACACGCCGCTCACAACACCAACAATGAGAGTGTAGCGACGACCGCTACGCCCGTTTCACGAGGAAGTGATCGTCGTGTCAAACCCCCGCCATCGCGCGACTACTCCGGCACCGTCGGCACCGAGCCACGGCGAGATGATGCTGCGCTACGTCTTCCTCGTCGTCCTGGTCCTCCTGGCAATCGTCTCGATTGGGAGTGCTTTCATCTGGGACGACGCGGGGACGACCGACTACATCATCGCTATTTCGGCCGCCCTGCTGGCCAACCAGATGCCCGGATCGACGCGAACGCTGGCACCAACCAGCATGCGGCCTTCACCGCGCACCTATGAGCACATCGGACTCGCGTGCGCGACGGTGTCCATCCTCGCCACCCTCATCGGGTCGGTGACCACCACGGATACCACGGCCTCGTCCATCACGATCCCGTGGATCATCGCCACGCTCGCGCTGCTGGCGACGATCTGCATCTCGGTCGCAATCATGGTCGCGAAGGGCCGACAGCACCGAGATACGTCTCCTCCCCCGGCGAGCTAGCACCGCGGAAGAGCGGTCGCGTCAGCGCTGGAAGCGGCTCACGAAGTTACGCAGAATGATGCGCGAGGGGTCCGTGTCCACGGTCGCGACCTGGGCGCGGATGGCCTCGGCCTTCTCAGCCGGGTAGTAGCGCCCCGCGTACTGGTCGATGCGAATGTTCACGCCGTCCAAGTCCATCTCGGGGTGGAACTGAGTCGCCCACGCAGCCTCGCCGACGCGCACCATCTGGATCGGGGTATCATCCCCGGCCAGGAGGACCTGCATGCCGGGGGCCAGCTCGCGCACGGCCTCGTGGTGGCCGACGTAGGAGTAGAAGCGGTCGGGCGTGCCCTCAAGAAGCGGGTCCTCGCGGCCCGCGTCGGTCTTCGTCAGCGCGATACCGCTGATTTCTTCGCCGTGGTGGGTGTCGATGACGCCACCCAGGTGCAGGGTGAGGGTACCCAGCCCGTAGCACAGGCCCAAGATCGGGAAGGATTCGCCCAGCGCCCGGTCGTAGAAGGAACGCAGCCAGGCCTCGGCGCGCACCTGGCGCTCTTCCTTCACGTGATCGTCCGCGTTCGCGTCCCACGGGGACCCGCACACGAACGCACCCGAGTAATTAGACAGGTCGAGGTCGGGCAGCTCTCTCTCGATGCGCACCTGGTGAACCTGGTCGGAGGTCAGTCCCGAGAAACGCGGCAGGTCGGCGCTTTCCGAGGCTAGCACGGGGCCGTCGTCGCGCGAGGTCAGCATGAGGAAGGGCTTTGTCATGTCCACCATGCTATCGGCTGGGAGCAAAGGCGCAGCTCATGTCCACTCTCCAAGCGTGTGTGACGGACGCAGATGTGGGCACCCTCTGCCACACTGGTGACATGTTGATTCTGCACACCTCCGACTGGCATTTGGGACGCACCTTGCACGGCGTGTCTCTGGGCGAGAGCGCGGACGCGTTTATCGACTGGCTGGTCGCCCTCGTACGTGAGCGCGGCGTGGATGCCGTCCTCATCTCGGGCGACGTGTTCGATCGCGCAGTTCCACCCGTGGATGCGCTCGCGCGGATGCGCCGCGCCCTGCGCGAGCTGACCACGCTCACGACGGTCATCCTGACGTCGGGTAACCACGACGGGTCCGCGCGCCTGGGGCTTTTCGCCGACATGCTCGCTCCCTCGTTGCACGTGGTGACGGATCCGGAGGCAATCGGCAGGCCGGTCGAGGCCGGGGGCGCGCTCGTGTACCCGTTGCCCTACCTGGAACCCGACCTCGTGCGTCAGTCGCTGTCGGACCTGGAGCCTGAGGGAGAATCCGGCCCGCCCGCTCCCCTTCCCCGCTCCCACCAGGCGGTCCTGGCGGCGGCCCTGCGCCGGGTGCGCGCGGACCTTGCGGCTCGGCGGCACGCAGGCGACGAGCGCCCGGCCATCGCGATGCCGCACGCCTTCGTGACGGGTGCCCAGCCCTCGGACTCCGAGCGCGACATCCAGGTGGGCGGCGTGCCCTCCGTGCCGGCCGATCTGTTCGGCACTCTCGGGGGCGAGACACCCCTGACCCACGGACTCGACTACGTGGCGGCCGGGCACCTGCACCGCCCGCAGAACATCTCGGGGGCCGCGGTCCCGATCCGCTACGCGGGCTCACCCATCGCGTATTCCTTCTCCGAGGCCGGGACCACCAAATCCGTCACCCTCGTAACCACGGACGCCACCTCGATCACCGATATCGAGGTGGTGCCCATCCCGACGCTGCGCGCCGTCGCAGTGTTTGAGGGGACCATGGAGGAACTGCTTACCAGTCCCGATGAGGCCGCCACGGCCTCGTACGTGTCGGTCACAGTCACGGACGACGCACGCCCCGAGCGCATGGTGGCGCGCATCCGTGACGTCTACCCGCACGCCCTCGTCGTCGTGCACCGCCCCTCCCAGGCCCCCTCGCTCACGCCCGCGATGACCGTACGCGCCTCGCGGGATCCGCGCGAGGTCACGGAGGAGTTTTACGAGGCCGTGGGCGGTCGGGCGCTAAGCCCACAGGAGCGCGCGCTCGCCCTGGACGTGTGGGCGCAGCTTCGAGGAAAGGACATGCAGTGAAAATCCGCTGGCTACGCATGACGGGCATCGGCCCCTTCGCGGGGGCGCACACGGTCGACTTCTCCGCCTTCGACGAATCGGGACTCTTCCTGCTCGAGGGTCCCACGGGCGCGGGTAAGTCCACGCTCATCGACGCCATCACCTTCGCCCTGTACGGGGACGTGGCGCGCACGAAGGACGCGTCGAAGGACCGCCTGCGCTCCAACCACATCTCGGACTCCGACCCCTCGGAGGCGGACCTGGTCTTCGAGGTGGCGACGGGCATCTACCGGGTGACGCGCACCCCCGCGTACACGCCGACGGGCAAGAAGTCGCAGCGCAATTCGAAGTCGACGCTCACGCGGGTCGTAGAGGATCCGGACGCGCCAGACGGATGGCGCACGGTCGAAGCAATCGCGTCGGGTCCGCGCGACGTGGGCTACGAGATTCCGGCAATCGTGGGCCTGGATAAGGACCAGTTCCTCCAGACGATCGTGCTGCCGCAGGGCAAGTTCTCCCAGTTCCTCACCGCCACCTCGAATGACCGCGAGCAGATCCTGCGCGACATTTTCGACACGCAGATCTACTCCGACTTCACGAAGGCTCTCGTCGATGCGGCAGCCTCGTCGAAGCGCAGCATCGAGGAGCGGCGCGTGGCCGCCGTCGGAGCATGTGAGCGCATGCGGTCCCTGGGCAGTGCCCTGAGCGAGGACGCGCACACGGACGGGTCGGCTCCCGACGAGCGCGCAACCAGTGACCAGGATGCCGACCAGCTGGACGCGGGCGCGGAGGATTCGAGCGCGGTGCGGCGTTGGGCCGAGCAGGCCTGCGCTCGCGCGCGCGAAGCGCACGAGCAGGCCCTGCACGTTGCTCAGGTGTCCAGTGCGGCCGCTCGCGAGGCCTCCCACGCCCTGTCCGAGGAGCGCGCTCTGGCGCAGGGCCAGGCCGAGCACGCTCGCCTGAGCGAGCGTCTGGAAGCACTCGTGGCAGCTGAGCAGAGCGTGCTCGCCGATGCTCAGCGCGCGGCCGACGCCCGCCGAGCGCTGGCCGTTGCTCCCTATGCCGCTGCCCAGGAGAAGGCACTCACGCGCCTGGAGAGGGCCTGCGACCAGGTCTTGGCGCTCTCCTCCGGTCTCGGCGAGGCAGCCTCCGTCATCCCAGAGTCTCTCACGCCCGAGGCCGTGGTTGATCTCGGCGAGCGGGCGCAGGGTCTGCACGATGAGGCGACGCGCACGCGCGGCTCTCTCGAGGAGGCCCTGGCTGTCGAGCACTCGCTGCCCGAGGCACGCGCGCAGATCAAGTCGCTGCGCTCCCAGCATGAGCTGGCGTCGGCGCGCGTCTCCTCGATCGAAGCCGAGCGCGAGGCGCTGCCCCTGCGCATCAAGCAAGCAACCGAGGCACTGCGCCTCATGCGGGCGGACGCCGACACGCTACCTGAGGCCGCGTCTGCGCTGCGCGCCATCAACGAGCGCGTGGATGCCTCCATGCAGGCAGACCTGCTGCGCTCGGCCCTTCTCGGCGCATCGGACGAGCTTCGCGAGGCCACCGTCGCTGCGAAGCTCGTGAACGCCGCAGCAGCAGACGGCCATGACCTGTGGATTGCGCAAAGCGCATCGGCCCTCGCGCGCGAGCTCGAGGAGGACACGCCGTGTCCCGTGTGTGGATCCACCGTTCACCCCGCTCCCGCACCGGCTACGGACGGGGAGATCACGCGCGAGCAGGTCGCCGAACTCGACCAGGTGCGCGACCGCGCGGAGAGCGCACTGCGGGACGCGCGGGAGCGCCACCAGGACCTCGTGCGGCGTATCGCCCAGCTCAACGAGGTGGCTGGTGCCCCCACGTCGACGCTCGAGACTGAGCGGGATCGGGCCGTCGAACTCGTTGCGAAACTCGAGGCTCTCGGCCCGCAGATCACCGAGATCGAGGCGGCCCTCGCGCAAGAGCGCACACGCCTCGACGGTCTGACGGATGCCCTCACGGCCGCCCGCGAAAAGGCTGCGTCGCTGGCCTCGACGCTCGAAGAACGCAGGGCCGCGCTGGCGCAGGCGGTCGAGCGCGTGGAGGCGGAGCGTTCCACCTTCGAGTCTCTGGACGCGCGCGCCGCGCAGCTGACACAGGACGCGTCGCGCGCGTCCCAGGTCGTGCGTGCGTGCGCCGACTGGGAGCAGGCCAGCGAGTCTGATCGCGAGGCGCGCGCGGCCTTCACCCAGGTCCTGGAAGCACAGGGGCTAGAGATCGACTCCTGGCGTTCTTTCCTGCTGCCAGAACGCGATGTCGCGGCGCTTGAAGCGCGCGTCAGTGCCCACGAACGCGAGATCTTCGCGGTACGCGAGGCCCTTGCATCGGAGCGCCTGACCCGCGCGGCATCAGCCCCGGCGCCGGACCTCGAGGCTCTCACCGATGCCTCCCGCAAGGCCGATGAGGACGCTGCTTCCGCCGCCCGGGCCTCGGGCAAGCTCGAGCAGCACTGCGTGCAGATCGAGGCCGCTCGTGTCTCCCTTGAACAGGCGTTGGACGCGCTCGCGCAGGCCCGAGAGCAGGCGGGTCCCATCCGTCGCCTCGCAGACATCGCGGCAGCATCCGGGCCGGACAACCTCGCGGCCACGCCGCTGTCAGCATGGGTGCTCATTTCTCGGCTCGAGGACGTGCTTGCGGCCGCGAATCCTCGCCTGGAGCGTATCTCGTCGGGACGCTACCAGCTCGTGGCCGTGCCCGACGACGGCACTTCCTCACGCAAGTCGGGTCTCGGCCTGGCTATCGTCGACCACGACACGGAGGCCACGCGCAGCCCTCGCACGCTGTCGGGCGGGGAAACCTTCTACACGTCCCTGGCGCTCGCGCTCGGCCTGGCGGATGTCGTGACAGCCGAGGCCGGAGGTGTTGAGCTGCGCACAATGTTTATCGACGAGGGCTTCGGGTCGCTGGACTCGCACACCCTCGCGCTCGTCATGGAGCAGCTGCAGGCGCTGCGCAGCGCGGGCCGCACGGTCGGAGTCATTTCGCACGTTGAAGAGATGGCCACGCAGATCGCGGACCAAATCCAGGTGTGTCCCCTCGAGGAGGGCGGCTCGACGCTGCGGGTGCGCGCGTAGGGATCGGACGTCTGCGGGCATCGATCCGCGAGGCGACAGCTTCGCGCGGTCGACGCCGACGTAGCGCGCCGCGCGGGAAGGCCCCCGTGCGGCGGTCGTCAGCCCTTGTGCAGCGCCAGGACGTGCGGGCGCTCGGAGCGGTCGAACCACGCCAGGGAGAACTCCCACAGGGCGGCCACGACCTCGTCGGCGTCCTCCTGTGTGTCAGCCTCCAGGACGGCGCTGACCGCCGAGGCCGCGTCGGGCAAGTCCACGAGGATCGCGGCTACGTCCGACCACGTGTACTCGAAGGAGGGCGCGGTGAAAATGTGGGCTTCGACCTCGTCGCCGGGGGTCAGCGTCGTCGACGTGGGCGTGTCCACCGCCAGGACGACGCGGGCGGGCAGCGCCCCGTCGGTCTCTCGGGCCAGCTCCAGGGAGGACAGAGCGGCCTCGGTGATGGCGTCGTCCTCGAGGACCTCAACGTCCTCGCCGCTCATCGCGGCGTCGGGCACGGCAATCACGCCACCGCGCACGGGCGGCAGGAGGACGGACAGCTCGGACAGGACGGCGGGAACGTAGACGCGCATGGTCACAGTGTAGGCACCCACTGGGCCACAATCGCTTCCAACGCGTCGGCGGCGACACAACGAGTTCCGTTTTCGCCCAGCGCTTTGGCGCGCAGGGAGGCTCGCGCCACCCCGGAGTCCTCGTTGACGGTGTGGAAGATGCGCCCCGGCATAAACGCGCCGATGGCGGCCTGCAGCGCGGCCACAGGGCGCGGTCCAATCGCATCCGCATTCACGCGGTTCACGATGACGTCGACGGGGATGTCACGTCCCTGCTCGTCCCACCAGCGCGCCAGGAAGGACAAGCGGTTGATGCCGACGATGTCGGCGCGCGCCGCGATCACCAGGCGGTCTGCGCGCTCCAGGACTCCGAGGGCGACGTCGTCGCGATTCGCACCGCGTGTCGCTTTTTCCAGGGAGGTCGCCGCGACGTCCACGACCGTGTAGCGGGAGCATAGCCGGGCTGCGCCGAGGATCGCTTCGATGCTCGTGCGGCTGACCTCGCGCCAGCGGTGCGGGGTGACCAGGCCGGTCACGATCCGAAGATTGTCGGAGCGACGCACGGACGCGCCCACGACGTCCTCGGGGGTCAGTGGCCCGCGCGAGGCGGTGCGCGCCAGGACGGAGAGTCCCGAGGCGTGGACCGGCAGGCCAAGCAGGTGCGCAATCGTCGGATTCGTGGTGTCAGCGTCAATGAGGAGGGTGGGCGCGTGCGCAGCGAAGGCGGTCGCGATGCCCGCTGCCAGGGTCGTGCGCCCCGGTGCCCCGGAGGTCCCCCACACCGCCAGGACGGAGCCGGGGCGCGCGGGCTCGGGCGGGGGCGGCGGGGCCGAGGCCATGGTGGGGTTCGGTCGACGCGCGCGGGTCGCGGCGATGAGGGAGTTGACGACCTGATCGGGACTGCCGGGGGCTGCTACCGAGGCAACGCCGAGGGTCCGGAGCCGCGAGCGCTCCTCGTGCGGTGCAAGGGCGACGACCGACATTCCGACTGAGCGCAGGGAGGCGAGGGCATCGGACGTCAGATCGGGGTCGGCACCGTCGATGACCGCGAGATCCGCGATGCCGGCGCGCGCGGCGGCGATCACCTCGGCCAGGTCGGCGCAGCGCCGGACGATAGCCAGGCAGTCAGAGCGTGACTGGATCGCCTGGATTATGGGTGCTTCCCAGCGCTGATCGGCCAGGATCACGACTCCGTGGACGGCACTCACGAGGCCCCCACAGGGACGGCGGCCAGCTGTTCGTTTGAGGTCTGCGCAGCCAGGAGTTCGGGCAGGGACTGGGCGTTAGCCATGATTTCGATGCGCGTGCCCCGATGGGTCCCGGAGGTCGAGGAGTCGACCGAGCGCACGAAGGTGAACGTCCCCTCGATTTCGCGGGCTTTCGCCTCACCACCCGCGGGCGAGCGGGACGAGACGCTCCACAGTCGGATGGCAGTCCCATCGGCTACTCCGTCGGGGAGTCCCGCGTTCACGGTGAGGGCGACGCGGACCATGCCGTCCGGGTCCTGGGGGCCAGCCGTACCGTCCGGCGCGAGGTCGGCGCGCATGACGAGCTGACCCGGGGTGAGCATGCGCGTGGCACGGCTGCCCAGGGGCGTATCCGACGTCGGCGCGTAGACGGCGGTGTCGACGTGGACGGAGACTTCACGAACGTTGTCGGCCGTGAGCGCTTCGCCGGGGGCGATACTGGTCGTCACCGTGTAGACGCGGGTTCCTCCCCGGAGGAATCCGCCAAGGACACTGAAGGCGATTACAGACGCGATGATGAGGACCACGCCGATCATGAATCGACGGTCCATCTTTCCGGGGGCGCGCGCAGGAATCGACGCTGAAGCTGAGACGCTTTTCACCCCTCCATGATGCATGGTTCTGACAAAAAGCGGTAGGTTGTTCAATATCTATTGAGATCAACAAGTCCTATCGGCCAATCGAGATACGAAAAAATTGCTGACTCAAACGATTTAAACGAAACGAACTCAACTGATACCATGTTGCCATGGCAACACGATTTCTCACTCTCGCTGACGTCGCCGAGACCCTGAATCTCACCATGTCAGCAACCCGCGCCCTCGTTTCCTCCGGCGAACTGCCCGCCATTCAGGTGGGCGGCAAACACGTCTGGCGGATCGAAGAGTCCGTCTTGGAGCAGTTCATCCAGGACCAGTACACTGCGACACGCGAACGCCAGAAGGCCGAACGCGCTCAGTAGTCGGGTGACCATCGCTGGCCAAGCACACGGAGTCGACGAAGCCCCGCCAGCGCCAGCGCCAGCGACACGGTCTGCCCGCACGCATCATCGCGACCGTCATAGCCGATGGCCGCACCACTGAGGGCAACATCGACATGGTCCGCATAGACCGCGTCGATGACCCCCCGATGGTCTCCACAGTCCGAGTCAATGGCAACATCGACGCCGCGGGCGCTCAACTCACGCAAGACATGCCCGACGCCAACGCCGCCACGGATCGACGATTCGCGCGCGACACTGCGCCCCAGCGGCCACGCACCGACGACAGCCGAGAGCATGATCAGGGCGTCACCGGTCGTGCCGCGAAGCAGCACCCACGAGCGCGTCGAGTCGAGCACCTCGCCCACGACCACGCTCCCCCCGCGCAACGAGAGATTGACGAGGCCGTCAGCCCCCGCCAGCCGCGCGGACAGCGTGACAGAGGCACGTTCGGCGTCGGTTAACTCATCGATCAGCTCTTCCAGCTCGCGACCACGCACCTCATCGAAGCGCGCCTCCAGCTCATCCATGAACGCATGCATATCCATGCCCCTACCATGCCACATTACCGTGCGTTACACATCACATTCTAATGATATTGATTGATATCGATTGACATTTATTCGCACAAAGCGCATAGTGGCCACTATCGAATCCGTCCACTCGATGAAGAGTTCCTCATGACATATGGTTCAGACTCCCCGACGGGACAGGCGTACCTGACCGATGCCGTCCTGTGGCTCTTGGGAACGCCCCTAGCAATCCTTGACGTACTCTACCTCGCCTATGGTGCACCGCCCATCACGCCGAACGTACCTGAGACACTTGTCGTCTGGGTTCTCGGTCTCATCGCCCTGGCTCTCCTCGCATGGAATCTCCTTTCCTCCGCCTGCGCGCACCTGGCGACGCTGCGCCATGTCCCCGATCCCCTGCGCCGGGCCGCGCACCTACTCGTCTCTCGTTTCGGCACCCGTCTCTCTCGATCCCTGCTCGCGCGGGCGGGAGCCAGCGCCCTCATTGGATCCGCCCTCGTCACATCCGTTCCACTGGGAGGTGCACTGGCCGCACCGCAGGACACGGGGCCAAGGGGTGTATCCCTGACATGGGCCGACTCCCCCGAAATCGCCGCCCACACATCCCCCGAGGCCTCCCCAACCACGAGCGCCGACGCGGAAAGCAGCACCGCTCAGGACACGGACGTCCCAGGAGCCTCACTCACCTGGGCGGACACTCCCACCTCGACGCTCGCGACGTCGCCAGGAAGCACGGAGGCAACCCCCGCCTCAGCCCCAGGACTCACGGGGACGCGCGACCCAGGCGATGCCCCATCGCCTCCCGAGGTACCCGACCCAGCACTCGCATCCTGGACCACCACCGACATGCCCGAGACGGTGACGGTCGCCCCCGGCGACTCGCTCTGGTCCATCGCCGCTTCCTTGCAGCCAGGCTCCGACGACGCACACATCACGCGCACGTGGCGGGCCATCCACGCAGCCAACTCGCACGCCATCCCCAACCCCTCACTCATCTACCCCGGACAAACCCTCACCATTCCCCAGGACCAGCCATGAGCACACACATTGCACCCAGGCCTCGTTCACTCCCCCAGCCCGCCTCCCGCGCCCGCTCGGGACCAACCCACTCTCGGCCCACCTCGTCCGCGCCGTTTCGATGGACATCACAACGCTCACTGTCGCAGGCATACCGGCCCCGCGTCGCCTGCCTGCCCGACATTGCCCCCACCCAGGCGGAGCTTCCCGATCCCAGCGCCTGGGCTGCCACGCTCGCACGCGCCATCGTTGAGGTCGTCACGGGTGCCCGCCAGGCACCCCAGCTGCGCCGGTGGCTCCTGCCCGACCTCTACACAGCCCTCACGGATATCCACCTCTCACCCTGCGCCCGAGGCGCAAGCGCGATCCACGTGCGCGTATGCTCCATCGATGCCCGGCACACCGAGGCCGCCGTCATCGTCGCCACCGCCTCGCGCATCTACGCCCTGGCCCTGCGCCTCGAGGAATACCGTGGGCGCTGGATGGCCACCGCCCTCGAACTCGCCTGAGCATCGCCGCGCAGACGATAAACGGGTGAGGGGACTCCCGCAGGAATCCCCTCACCCGTCTTCAATGCTCAGCGGCGGCGGCGCTTCTTGACGGCCGCACGGCGCTCCGCGCGATTACCGCTCGCCGACGACGAGGCCGACTCCCCCTCAGCAGAGCTGTAGCTCACGCGGCTCGGAGCCTTCTCGCGACCCACGTTACCCATAACGGAGCGGGCATGCGCCACGGCCTCGCGCGCCGCCTCAGAAGCGGCGGATTCGGCGGCGGCCACTTCCTCGACGCTGGGTTCTGCATCCTCCACAGAAGCGGACCTGGCGCTCTGCGCCGAGGCCACGGACGCGCGAGTGATCGAGCCGCCTGCCTCTTCCTCGGCGGCAGCCAGGGCGCGCTCGAACTGCTTGGCGTAGGAGAACACCTGCTGGACGGACTCCTCGCGGATACGCTCAACCATCGCCTGGAACATCTGAGCGCCCTCGTCCTTGTACTCGACGAGCGGGTCACGCTGACCCATCGCACGCAGGCCGATGCCCTCCTTCAAGTAATCCATCTCGTAGAGGTGCTCGCGCCACAGGCGGTCCACCACAGAGATGACGACGCGGCGCTCGAGCGTACGCATGGGTTCCTCGCCCAGCTGCGCCTGAGCCAGCGGGTTGGCGTTCATACGATCCTCGGTGTCCGCGTAGACAGCGTGGATATCGCCAACCAGCTCATTGACGAGGTCGTCGCGGATCAGGGAGTGCTTACCACCGTGTTCCTCCTCGACCTCCTCGATGGTGACCGACGGCGGATAGTAGCCGCGCAGGTTCTCCCACAGGGCACGAAGATCCCATTCACTGACCGGCTTGTCGGCCACGGCCTCGTCCACCAGGCCCGTGACGAGGGACTCCATGAAGGAGCGCAGCTGCGGCTCCATGTTCTCGCCCTCCAGGACCCTGCGGCGCTCGCCGTAGATGGTCTCGCGCTGACCCGTCATGACATCGTCGTACTTCAGGACGTTCTTACGGATCTCGAAATTGCGTGCCTCCACCTGGTGCTGAGCCGACTGGATAGAACGCGACACGATACGGTTCTCCAAGGGCAGGTCCTCCGGGTAGGCACCCGACGCCATGATGCGCTGGGCCATGCCCGAGTTGAACAGGCGCATCAAGTCGTCTTCCATCGACAGGTAGAAGCGGGACTCGCCCGGGTCGCCCTGACGGCCAGAGCGGCCGCGCAGCTGGTTGTCGATACGACGCGACTCGTGGCGCTCCGAACCGAGCACGTACAGGCCGCCCAGCTCACGCACCTCCTCGCGCTCAGCCTTCACGGCCTCCTCCGCGTCCTTAAGGGCCACGGGCCACGCCTCGCGGTACTCCTCCGGGTCTACCTTCGGATCCAGGCCCTCGGCGGCCAAGTTCTTCTGCGCGATGACCTCCGAGTTACCGCCCAGCATGATGTCGGTACCACGACCTGCCATGTTCGTGGCCACCGTGACCGCGCCCTTGCGACCAGCCATCGCGACGACCTCGGCCTCGCGGGCGTGCTGCTTGGCGTTAAGCACCTCGTGCGGGATGTGCTTCTTCTTGAGCATCTGCGAGAGCAACTCGGACTTTTCGACCGAGGCTGTACCGATGAGGACGGGCTGGCCGGCCTCGTGACGCTTGACAACGTCCTTGATGATCGCGTTGAGCTTGCCCTTCTCCGTCGGGTAGACAAGGTCGGGCTGGTCCTTGCGGGCCATCGGCTTGTTCGTGGGGATCGGGACGACGTCGATCTTGTAGGTCGAGGCAAACTCGGCGGCCTCGGTCTCGGCTGTACCGGTCATGCCCGAGCGCGAACCCTCGGGGTAGAGGCGGAAGTAGTTCTGCAGCGTGATCGTGGCCAGCGTCTGGTTCTCGGCCTTGATCTCCACGCCTTCCTTGGCCTCGATCGCCTGGTGCATGCCGTCGTTGTAGCGGCGGCCCGGCAGGACGCGACCCGTGTGCTCGTCAACAATGAGGACCTCACCGGCGTCCACGATGTAGTCGCGATCCCTGAAGAACAGCTCCTTCGCGCGGATCGCGTTGTTGAGGAAGCCGATCAGTGGGGTGTTCGCAGCCTCGTACAGGTTCTCCACGCCCAGCTGGTCCTCGACCTTGTCGATGCCCGGCTCCAGGATGCCGACAGTCTTCTTCTTCTCGTCGACCTCGTAGTCTTCGTCGCGCGTGAGTAGACGCGCGATGCGCGCAAACTCGATGTACCAGCGATTCAGGTCGCCGTCTGCGGGACCCGAGATGATGAGGGGGGTACGGGCCTCGTCAATGAGAATCGAGTCGACCTCATCGACGATGACGAAGGCATGGCCGCGCTGGACCATTTCCTCGGGCACCTGCGCCATGTTGTCACGCAGGTAGTCGAAGCCGAACTCGTTATTCGTACCATAGGTAATGTCGCAGGCGTACATCTCGCGGCGCTCAGCCGGCGTCTGACCCACCAGGATGCAGCCGGAGGTCAGACCCAGGAAGTTGTAGACGCGGCTCATGATGTCCGACTGGTACTTCGCCAGGTAGTCGTTGACCGTCACGACGTGCACGCCTTTTCCAGTCAGCGCACGCAGGTAGGACGGCATGGTCGCAACCAGCGTCTTACCTTCACCGGTTTTCATTTCCGCGATCTTGCCCTGGTGCAGCGCGATGCCGCCCATGACCTGAACGTGGAAGGGACGCATACGCAAGATTCGCCACGAGGCCTCACGGACCGTCGCGAAGGCCTCCACCAGGATGTCGTCCAGAGTCTCGCCCTCTTCCAGACGATCCTTGAACTCCTGAGTCTTGGCCTGCAGCTCCTCGTCCGTCAGAGCCTCAAAGTCCTCCTGCATGGCATCAACCTGCGACGCAAGCCGGTCCAGCTTGCGCAGCATGCGGCCTTCGCCCGCGCGAAGGATCTTGTCAATAATCGACACGAATAGCTCCTGACGTTCCTCGCCCGCTCCCCTGTAGAGCAAGCAGTCAAATCCACCCTTTAGTTTACGAACTAACCGCCCAAAGTGGAAACGCCCGCGCGAACATGGAGGCATTTAACGCTAACGCGCGAACACGAGGAAGCGCCCCAGGCCGTTCGGCCCGGGGCGCGCCCACATCAGTGAACCGTCAGATCGTCGTGTTCAAGCGAAGCACGCCGTACGTCCACCCGTGACGGTGGTAGACGACGCACGGCTGGTTCGTTTCCTTGTCGACGAAGAGGAAGAAGGGGTGGCCGACCATCATCATCTGATCGAGGGCCTCATCCACGCTCATCGGCGGAGCCTCGTGTACTTTCTGGCGCACGATGATGGGGGTATCGCCCCACTGCTCCTCGCGGGCTTCTCCAACCTTGAGGTCCTCCGCGCTGCGCAGAGACTTGGGGGCCTCCGGTTCGGGAGCGACTTCCTCTTCGACAACCGGTGCGACGTCGAGGATTTCGGCTTCAGCCAGGTCACGCGGGTACCTGCGGCGGTGATCCTTCACGCGATCACGCAGGCGGCGCAAGCGCTCGTAGAGCTTGCCGGCAGCAATGTCGACAGCCGCGTAGCGGTCAGCAGACTGCGCCTCCGCGCGGATGATCGGTCCCTTGCCGTAGACGGTCAGCTCGATACGCTCAGCGGTGTCGGCCTGGCGGGGGTTACGTTCGTGAGTCAGCTCGACGTCCACGCGCTGCGCGCGCGGGTAGAACTGGGTGATCTTCGAAACCTTCTCCTCCACGTATGCGCGGAAATTCGGGTGAATCTCAGCATTACGTGCGACGACGGTGATGTCCATGTGTTTCCTCCATGGTGTGCGGCGGGCATCGTTGCCCGCGGGTAGGGATTGTTCGGTGCTCGTTGCCCGAACCGTGATCTGAGCTATCACCTCCCGCACTGACGTGACAGGCGTCTGTGCCTCTCACGCTATCGAAAGTCTGTAGCCACATCATAGCACGTCGGTGACCTGCATCATGAGATAAGCCGCGGTCGGCACAGCGCCGCAACCCCGTCCAGGCGTCCCAATGCTCGCTCCATCTCGCGGATCGTCGCGCCCGTCGTGACCACGTCATCGACCGCAATAACAATCGCATCCATCGGCACAGCCACGCGCGCCCGCATCACCCCCATGCGTCCCACGACGCGTGCAGCCCCCGCCTTGCCCGACTGCGAGCCAGCACCCACGCGCAGGGTCAGCGCGTCCACGACACACACCCGCACACCGGCCGGAGCCACCGACGCCAACCCCCGCGCGACCCCGCGCGCAAGCGGCAAGGCCACCTGTCGCCCCCGCAAGCGCCTACCCCACGACGAGGGCGCTGGCACGACCCACACGCGCACCGCACCATCTCCCGAGTGTGCCCTCCCCGGCAAGGCAACCGTCGCCCCAGCGGGCACCCCCATCCCGCCCACCGCCTCCCACAGCAACGCGCCCAGGGTGGCCCCGGCCTCGTCAAGGAAAGCGCTGACATCCGTGCGAGTGGCGTGCTTGGCGGCGAGCACAATCCGGCGCAACGGCCCGGAGTAGTCACCGAGAACCACGCCGGGGATCGGGACGTACCTTCCCTCCACCGAGGTAAAGACGGGAGGGGACGAGGCCAGCGCGCGGCAGGACGGACACAGCACCTCATCCCACGCCAGGCACCCCGCGCACTGGACGGGCAGCAGCGCGCCCAGCAATCCCTGCGTCAGAGAAGCGCGGCGCGCGCCTGCCATCGGACTCACCCCGCGTAGCGCGCCGACGTCAAGGAAACCGGGGCGTTTTGCCACAGCGCACCTGATCTGAGGAGCACCTGAGCTTTCCCCGCCTCGTCCGTGCCGACGATGACGACCGAGGCCGCGGATGCCCCCGCGCTCATCGACGTCACGTGGATCGGGAGCACCACGGACGAGGGCAACCCGCCCAGAGGCATCGTCACAAGCTGATCGGCCTCGCCGGTGCCTGCCCGCACAGCGAGCGCGATGCCCGTCGACGTCGTCCATGAGGCATCGATAACGGAGCCGTCGAGGGCAACCTGTTCGAGGGAACGCACCGCGAGCGGGCGGCCGCTCAGGCCACGCTCGACGACGCCCAGCCAGGCGCTCGGCGTCGACCCGCGGATGATGAGTGCCCGCGCGCCGTCAGGAGAGATACGCACCGCGCGGATGTCGCCGGCGCTGTCCGATTCGACGCCGACGCTGAAGGCACCGTCCGCTCCCCCGCCGACGCTCAGCCATGACGCCGAGGTGGCTGGTCCCCATACCCATCCGTAGCGGTCGACCGACGGGCCGAGGGGTGCCTGGCCGGGCAGGAACGCCACGGAGGTCGCGTCCTTCTCGGCGTAGACGCCGTCGGCGCCGGTCCACGCCACGAGCGAGGAATCCACGGGCGAAACGGTCGGTGCCCAGGCGTCGGTCGCCGACGCTCGGGGAGCCATCGCAGATGAGGACACAATGCCCACGCCCGACGCGCCGGCACCCACGAGAGTGTCGAGGGAATACTGTGGCGAGGGCGGGATCGTCTCGCTGTCCAGCGTCTCCCCCGAGAGCGTCACGTTCAGCTGCGCCACATCCGCGGCCTGCTTCAGTGTTCGCGTCAGCTGCCACGCAAGGCTCGCGCGTGCCCCCTCGCTCGAAGGCATCGGCCCGTTCAGCTCCACGTTGGCCACGCCGTCGGCAACCTCCACGCCGTGGGAGGGCAGCGTCGCCCCGGCAGGAATCGCGTTCGATACCGCCGACGCGAGGGAAGGGCGAGGACCCGCGATGAGTCCTGCCAGTAAGTGGGAGGCCAAGCGCCGAGACGGGTACCAGCGCGGATCCGCGACCAAATCTGTGCCGTCGGTCGTCGGGAAGTAGAGATTCGCCAGAGAGTAGGAGGCTGTCAAAGCTGCTCGGCTAACGAGGATCATGTTCTCGGGGGCGTCGATGCGCCACTGCCCGCCCTCACGCACAAGAGTGAAGGTACGCGACACGGTCGCCCCATTCGAACGGGTGAGAACGCCCGTCGCGTCGATGCTGGCGACTCCCAGGACGGAGACGTTCACCTCCGTCTGCGAGGCTACTTCCGCTCCTGCGTTCACCGACGGCGCTGTGTCCGTGTCGTACACGAGGATCTCGGTTTCCGGCTGCCAGTCGCGCGCGGACGAGGCTGTGAGGAACAGACGGGCCGTCGCGTAGTCGTCCTGTGTGCCCGCGGCGCACGCCCGCAGGAAGTCAGTAACCAGAGTCGAGGCGTCGGAGCCATCCACGGGTCCTTCGGCGGAGAACTGAATGCCGGAGCCGTCGCGCGCGGACACATCGAAGGTGGTCGGAGCCGAGGAAGTCGGCAGGGATGCGCAGCCCGCGAGGGCCAGCGCGGTGCAGGCGACCAGAGCGAGTGCGCGTCTCATTCGTCCTCCCACAGCGTCAGAGGCCATGTGGCGATCTCGTCGCCGGGGTGTTTGGGCAGCGTCATGAGGAACGAGGCTCCCTTCCCAGGTTCGCCGTACGCCTGGAGGCGACCGCCGTGAATCGCCACGTCCTCGGTCGCGATGGCCAGGCCCAGGCCCGTGCCGCCGGTCGTGCGTGCGCGTGCGGTGTCGGCTCGGTAGAAGCGGTCGAACACGTGGTCGGCGACCTCCTGGGTCATGCCGACGCCCCGGTCGCGTACGCGGCAGGCCACGTCGGTGTCACTCGTAGCCACGGTGATCGTCACGTCTGTCCCATCGGCGTGTTCGATCGCGTTGACGACCAGGTTGCGGATGACGCGTTCGATGCGGCGCTCGTCGATCTCGGCGGCGGCGCGGCTGGGGGCATCGATTATCACCGCGACGCCCTGCCGCTGCGCCAGTTCCGCGCAGCCTTCCACGACGCGGGTGACGATGGGGCGCAAGTCGTGTTCTTCGGCATCGAGCAGGGCGCTCGCCGCATCGTAGCGTGAAATTTCGAGGAGGTCGGCGAGCATCTGCTCCATGCGTTCAGTCTGGTCGTGCAGCAGCTCAGCGGAGCGGCGCGCGTGGGCGGGCAGGTCATCGCGGTTGTCCCACACGATCTCTTCGGCCATGCGGATCGTGGTCAGCGGGGTGCGCAGCTCGTGGGAGACGTCGGAGACGAAGCGCTGCTGGAGCTTGGCCAGCTCGTCGTAGCGGGTGATTGTGTCCTGGAGGGAGGAGGTCATCGCGTTGAAGGCCCGTCCCAGGGCCGCCATTTCGTCGGCACCGTGCACCTCGACGCGCACGTCCAGGTCTCCTTCCGCCGCCTTGGTGGCCGCGTGGACGGTCAGGCGCACCGGGAGGAGGAGGCGATGGAGCAGGGCGAACACGCCGATCGGCAGTGCCAGGATGATCGGCAGGGAGGTCAGGGCGAGCACGCGTAGAACGACGTCGACCTGGCTCTGGTCGGCTTCCAGCGAGTAGAGGATGTAGAGCTCGTGCGCGCCCGCGCGCGGCAACTGCACCTGAGTGCCCACGAGAATGCCGGGCGAGACCTTGTCGGTAGTGGAGGCCCGGATGGCCACCGACTGCCACTGGGCACCGCCCCCAGCCACGGCCTCGCGCATCTGGGGCGTGATGAGGCCGCGCATCTGCTCGTCCTCGACCTGGTTGATACGCAGCGAGGCCGTGGATCCCTCCGCTCGCAGCAGCGCCACGTTGGTCGCGCCAGCGCCGGCGGCGGAGGCTTTCAGCGAGGCCAAGGCGCCGCGCGCGGATTCCTGGACTTGGTCGGGGGACGTGGCCGTCGAGGAGGAGAACACCGACTGAGCCGAGGAGAAACGCAGTGAGGCGTCGGCGAGGATCGCATCCCGGCGCGTCTCGAACATGGAGGTGCGCAGCTGGGAGGCAACAATGACACCGAAGACGAGGAGGATCACCAGCGCGGCGGCCGTGATGGCCAGTGCGAGCTTAGCCGACAGGGAGTGACGGATGCGGTGGACGAGCTGCGTTGAGCGCAGGGACTTCCATGGCCTCGAAGTCGTGATGGTACGAACGAAGCGCGCCGCGCGGTGGCTACGCACCCGTGCCGGCACGGTACCCAACCCCGCGGACGGTCACGACCAGCTCGGGCTTTTCAGGATCGCGTTCGATCTTGGAACGCAGACGCTGGACGTGAACGTTCACCAGTCTGGTGTCGGCGGCGTGCCGGTATCCCCACACCTGCTCGAGGAGTTCCTCGCGGGAGAAGACCTTCCACGGGGAGCGCGCCAGCGTTGCCAGGAGATCGAACTCGAGAGGCGTCAGGGCGATCATGCGCCCGTCGCGTTTCACGATGTGTCCAGCCACGTCGATGGTGAGGTCCTGCAATGTCAGCCCCTCGTCGACCTGCGAGTCCTCGCGGCCGCGCAGGCGTGCGCGCACGCGCGCCACGAGTTCCTTGGGCTTGAAGGGCTTAGGCACATAGTCGTCCGCGCCGGCTTCGAGCCCCGTCACCACGTCTGCGGTATCAGAGCGTGCGGTCAGCATCACGATCGGGGCGTCGGAGACGCGACGAATCGCCCGGCACACGTCGAAGCCGTCCATGCCGGGAAGCATGACGTCGAGGAGGACCAGGTCTGGATTGTGCTCCTGAAACTGAGAGAGAGCCTGGGACCCATCGGAACAAAAGACGACGCGATAGCCATCGTTCTCGAGGACGATGCCGATCATCTCGGCCAGGGCGACGTCGTCGTCGACGACGAGGATGCACGAACTCATAGTCAAGATAGTGTCACGAATCGGTCACGGGTGCAGAAGATTCCATCGGCGGCACGAGCGTTTCTCACTGTCATAAGGTTTCGCACGTTGCGCACCTATGGCAGGATTGAGATCAGGACAACACAGGCAACCTGGAGGTATTGATGAGTTCCCCGTGGACCTCACCCGATCCGACCCAGTACGATCTGGGGCACGCGGACGCTGTTCCACCCCAGAACGGGCAGGCTGCGCAGGCGCCCCAGCCCGCTTACCCGGGTCCCTCCGGCCAGCCCGCCTTCGCGCCGCCCGGCGCAGGCCCCGCAGGCGTGGCCGCTCCCCAGCCCGCATACGCGGCCCCCGACACACCGGGTAACAGCGCTCCCACCGCATCCGGTTACAGCCAGGCAAGCACGTGGAGCTGGGCTCCCAAACCCGGCATCATCCCGCTGCGCCCACTCACCCTCACCGACCTGTTCTCCGGATCATTTTCCGCACTGCGCAAGAACCCCTCGGTACTGTTCGGCTTCACGATCATCGTCATGACTGTCGTGGCGCTGCTCAGCCTGGCGGGAACCATGCTGCCGCTGTTCTCTTTCACGTCGTTGATGAGCAACGATCTGGACCCGCAGGCCTCCTCCAAGGCCCTACTCGACTCCGCCTATCTGTCCGTCGTGTCAACGATCGTCGGCTACATCGCGCTTCTTGCTGGCTCTTTCCTGGCGGGTACCGTGCTCGACGGGGTCCTCTCGGTAGCCGTCTCGCAGCTCGTCATCGGCAAGAAAATCACGTTCAAGCAGTCGTGGGCGCTCGTCAAACCTCGACTCTGGTCGATGCTGGGGGCCTCGTTCCTCTCGATGCTCGCGGTCGGGAGTCCCCTGCTGGTCTTGGTCATCTTATTCTTCATGTCGCTGTACAGTTGGCCCGGCTCGGATGCATTCTTCAGTTTGTTTGGCCTGTTGCTTGCTCTGGCGCTTCCCGTGGTCCTGGTGAGCTACGTCATCAGTATCCGTTTCCTGTACGCACCGATTTGCGCTGTGCTGGAGGAGAAGGGACCCATCGAGGCCGTTAAGCGTTCGTGGGCGCTGACCTCCGGGTCGTTCTGGGTGACTCTGGGCAGAGTGATCCTGATCAACGTGGTGGTCGGTTTCATCGCGGGCTTGATCGTTCAGATCATCGGCATTATTGCCGTGATTTTCGTGTTCACGATCCTCGGGGATCCGTCCTCGGATCCAAGCAACGTGTGGTCGACGATCATGCTGTACGGAGTGATCTCGGCTCTCCAGATGCTCGCCTACTCACTCGTGGTCCCCATCCTGGCGGCGTACCAGACCCTCATGTACGTGGACGAGAAGATCCGCAAGGAGAATTTCGCGCCCCTCCTCGCCCACGCAAGCCAGGGCTAGGCGGTGTCGGCTGTGTTCGCGTGCGATCCTCCCCTGACGCCCGACGAGGGCGAGGCTCAGTCGTGGCTGAGCGAAGAACTCGCGCGCTCCGTTTACAACACCGATTCGAGCGGTTTTAAGCGTCTCCTCCAATCCGCCTTCACCAAGCTCGCGAACGCGTTCACCTGGCATGAGGTCGACACTCCGCCGATGTCCCTGATCCTGGTGATCCTCGCGATCATTATCATCGCGGCCATCCTGATCGCAGTGATCCTCAACCCGATCCGGTTGCGGATTCGCGCATCCCACTCGGTGTTCGAGGTGGAGGCCACCGAGGAGGATATTCGTCGGTGCTTCGACGAGGCCGTGGCTGCCGAGGATTGGAACCTCGCCTATGTGTGGGCCTACCGTCTGATGGTCGTTGGGTTGGATGAGTGTGAGGTTGTCTCGGCGACGCCGGGCTTGACGGCACGCGAAGCTGCGGTTGCCGCAACGCGCGTCGTTCCCGATCAGGGGACCGCACTCGGCCATCACGCACGGACGTTCGACCGCGTGCGCTACGGGCATTCGTCTGTTGCCGAGCAGGACGTCAACGCGCTGCGCGAGCTGACACCCATTTTGTTGGCTCAGTGCCGAAAGGCGCAGGATCACGCATGAAAGCCACGTCGACTCACGTTGTGACGCCCACGGCGCGCGAGCGCGCGAGTGCAGCGCGCCCCGCGCTCTTGATTATCGCCTTCGTGATCCTTGTTTTCTTCGGGCTCGCCGCGTTGCCTGACGGACGTATGAACGCCGTCCCCGTCGGCATTCGCAACCCAACGGGCGACGGCGCTCGAGCCCTCGCGCAGGTTCTCAAGAAGCATGGGGTCTCGGTGCGTGAAGTGACCGCGAAGCAGGCGGCAACGGTGGGCGAGGATACGACGCTCGTCGTTGTCTTCCCGTCCCGCATGTCGCCCACCATCGAGCAGGATGTGGAGACGCGCGCCAACGTTGTCTACATCGGCCTGGAGGAAGAATTTGGGAGTTCACCCGCCTATTTAGACGGACTGTCCGGTGATCGCGGGCCTGCGGGCAGCACGAAGGTCGCACCGGCTTGCGCGTCGGAGATCGCGGGACAGGCCGCGGAGATCATCCCGTCCCGGTACTCCGTGTCCGGCGCGGGTGCCAACTGGCAGATGTGTTTCACGTCGGACGGTGAGACCTACGCGTACGCCGAACGAATCCAAGATGGCCGATTCCGCGCCGTCATCCCGGATTCGGTGCGGGTGCGTAACCGAGGGATCCTGGAGGCAGGCAACGCCGCTCTCGCGCTCAACGCAATCGGGCGGACCCCGAAGGTCGCCTGGTATATCGCATCCCGCACCGACGGCATGTCGCTAGCCAAGACCACGCCGACACAGTCCCCCTACCTCGCCCCCGCGTTCCTCACCGTTGCGGGTTCTCTTGCACTCCTCGCCCTGGCTTTCGGCAGGAGGCTTGGTCCCTTGACGCCCGAGCGTCTGCCCGTCGAGGTGCCCGCCGCCGAGACCCTCATCGGCAAAGCACGTCTCCTACGCACGCAGCGTGCATACGGGCACGCGGCGTCGGCTCTACGCAGTGCGTGCGCCTCGCGCATCGCTTCGTCGCTGGGAGTTTCTACCAGCGCGGATCGCAACGCCCTCACGCAGGCGTTCACGCTTCGAGGCCTGCCCCCCTCCCGCTACGAGGCACTCCTGTGGGGTCCGCCCCCAGTCAACGAAGCAGCCCTCGTCCAACTCGCCAACGACCTCGACGCCTTTGAGAAGGAGATCCGTCATGACTAACCCCGTCCCCGGCCCCCGCCAGCCCTACGGCCCCGCGGGTGGCACGCCCACGTCGGGTTCTCCGACGCCGTCTGCTCCTTCCGGCACCTACCCGCCCCAGGGATCCCCGGCCTCGTACCCCGCCCCGACGGGAGTCCCCGTGTCGGCTGCGCGCGCGGGCGGACCCGTCTCGTACGCCGCCCCCACGGGCGAAGGCTGGTCGGGCCGATCCCTCAGCAGCTCCGAGAAGAACACCCAGGAGGCCCTCCTGGCCCTCAAGGCTGAAATCGGCAAGGCCGTCATCGGTCAGGACGCTGCGGTCACCGGTCTCATCGTCGGACTCGTCGCCGGCGGGCATGCCCTGCTCGAGGGCGTGCCGGGCGTGGCCAAGACGCTCCTCGTGCGAACGCTGGCGCGCGCGCTCGACGTCAACATGGCGCGCATCCAGTTCACCCCCGACCTCATGCCTGCCGATATCACCGGCTCCATGATTTGGGACGCGGGCCGCTCCGAGTTCGTTTTCCGTGAGGGGCCGGTGTTTACGAACCTGCTCCTCGCCGACGAAATCAACCGAACGCCTCCCAAGACCCAGTCGGCGCTCCTGGAGTCCATGGAAGAACACACGGTTTCCATCGACGGTGCAACCCGCACGCTGCCTGAACCCTTCATGGTCATCGCTACTCAGAACCCCGTCGAATACGAGGGAACCTACCCCCTTCCCGAGGCGCAGCTAGATCGCTTCCTCCTCAAGCTTGAACTGCCCCTACCCTCGCGCGAGGCCGAAATCGACATCATCGCCCGCCACCAGGCTGGCTTCGACCCCCGCTCTCTGGTGGAGGCCGGGATCCGCCCGGTCGCCGGTGCCGCTGACCTCCACGCGGCCCGCGAGGCCGCCGCGCGCGTGGAAGTGGCTCCCGCGGTCATGGCCTACCTCGTCGACATCTGCCGGGCGACCCGCACGTCCCCCGCTGTCCGCCTGGGCGTATCCCCACGTGGTGCGACCGCCCTCCTACGCACCTCGCGCGTGTGGGCTTTCCTCCAGGGCCGCGGCTTCGTCACCCCCGACGACGTCAAGACGATGGCTCCCTCGACCCTCGCGCACCGTCTCGGGCTGCGCGCCGAGGCGAACCTCGAGGGCATTACCGCGGTCAACGTGATCTCGGGTGTTCTCGCCGCGACCCCGGTCCCCCGCTGAGGCGACCCGTGATCGTCTCAGTGCGCAGCGCGCTCCTCGTTCTCGCCGGACTCATTCCCCTCGCGTTCGCCCCCTCGCGGGCGTTCGCGTGGACATGGTTCGGTCTCGTCGTCGCGGCGTGCATCCTCGACGCACTCGGTGCTCCCTCCCCGCGTACTCTGCGCCTGACGCGCGAGGTGACCGGGCCGATCCGAGCCGACCAGACGACCGAAGCGACGCTGCGTCTGTCCAACACTACGAAACGGCCGATGACCCTGGACGTGCGCGACGCGTGGCCGCCGTCCTTGCACCCCGCCCCGCCGCGCCGTCGCGTACGCATTGGAGCACGCTCGTCTCAGAAAATCGTCACGATCCTGGCCCCCACGCGCCGCGGCACGCGCCACGCGGACGTCGTCACCATCCGCTCCTGGGGGCCGCTGCACCTGGGCGCGCGCCAGGTCTCACTCAAGGCTCCACTCACCCTGTCGGTCCTGCCGGAATTCAAGGCGCGTGTCCTGCTGCCCTCGCGCCTGGCGCGCCTGCACGAACTGGAAGGCACCACACCGACGACGCTGCGCGGAGCCGGCACCGAGTTCGATTCCCTGCGCGCCTACGTCGAGGGCGACGACCCGCGCGACATCGACTGGCGGGCATCCGCCCGCTCCCCCGAACTCATGGTTCGCCAGTGGCGCCCCGAACGCGACCGCCATGTCGTGATCGTCGTTGACTGCGGACGCGCCTCCTCCGCGCTGCTGGGAGCACCGGTGCGCATGGAGGTCGACTCCATCGCACTTGGGTGCGCGCCCCGCCTGGATTCTGCCATCGAAACGGCTCTGCTCCTCGCCGCCCTGGCTGATCGCGCGGGCGATAAGGTGCACGTCCTGGCCGTGGACTCGCGCGTGCGCGCCCGCGTGTCCGGCGTGCGCGGCGCGAAAATCATTGAGTCACTCGCGCACGCCTTTACGGATATTTCGCCGCGCCTCGACGTCACCGACTGGACCGAGGCCGCGGCAGCGGTCGAGCAAACCGTCCGTCATCCCGCCTTCGTCGTCCTCGCCACGAAAATCCCGCCCGCCGGCATGGAAACCGAATTTACGGACGCGGTAGCGCGCCTCGCCGAGCGCCACACGGTGCTCGTCGCGTCAGCCACCGACCCCGACGAGCTGAGGGCCAGGAGCGGTCGAAGCGACGCCGAAGAAGTTTTCCTGGCTGCCTCTGCCGCGCTCGCCGAACGCGCCGACGAGGCCGGGGCAGCAGACGTGCGTCTCGCCGGTGCCTTGACCCTCCAGGCGTCCGCAGACCTGCTACCCGCACGTACGGCCGACCGCTACATTGATCTCAAGAAGAGCGGTCGACTCTAAGCCCGAGCGTCACCGAGCGGCTGCACCCGCGCGACCGTGGCCTCGTCCCTGGGACACGGGGACGAGGCCTCGCCGTCCGTTCACCCAGCGACCGGCTGGTAGTAGCCCGCGTCGATGCCCACATCCGCGCTGGCACCGGCCCGGTGCGCTCGCCGCCCCAGGATCAGGATGTACCCCCACGTCGCCGCGGTCAGCGCCACTCCAAGGCCAATCTTCACGGCGTCCGGCACGACATACGAGGGCGTCACAAACCCCTCCAGGAAGCCTGAGCCAGCCAGGAGGATCGCGCATCCCACCGCTACCGTCATCGCTTCACGCGCGGCCTTCCCCACGGCTTGGAACCTCGTCATGGCACCCGGCACAAGCAGCGCCCAGAAAATCCTGAGTCCCGCAGCGACCGAGATAAACACAGCCGTCAGCTCAGGCAGACCATGCGGCAAAATGAAGCGGAAGAAGTGCCACACGCCCCCATACTCGAACACCACCGCAGCCGACGTGCCCAACGAGGTGGCGTTTTGCCACAGAACCCACAGCGGATACACGCCCGTAATGCCAGAGATGATCGACTGGAAGGCAATCCAGGCGTTGTTCGCCCACACGGACATGCCGAACTCCAGGTGCGTGTCCTGATGGTAGTAGAAGACAAACGATTGCTTGGCGTAGGTCCTCAGCATCTCGGGGCTGCCCAGCTCGTTCACGGCCTCAGGAGTCGTCATCAGATAGTGCACCTGGATCGCACACAGAGCGATGAACGCCGTCATGACGCCCAGGATCACCCACCGGATCCGATAGAGCGCCAGAGGCAGGGAGACGACGAAGAACGTCGCGATCACGCGGCCCGTGAGTCCCCCGGTACCCGCCAGGCGCCCGCGGGCCGCCGAGAGGAGCCGGGAAAGCTCCGCGATCACATCGGGGTCGGGGCTGTGCGTGCGCACCCGCGCCAGGTCAGTGGTCGCTGATCGATAGAGCCGATCAAGCTCGTCAATATCCGTGCCACTCAACGTACGCTGACGAGTCAGTTCGTCGAGGCGCTTCCACTCGTCTTTTCCGCTTACCCGCAGCACATCGATGTCCATTGGACTAGCGTGTCACATATGAGCGCGCAACGCAGTCAGTCGGACACCCTTCAGGACGATTACGTCCGCACCGGCGAGGCGGTGAGCCTCGACGTCACGCCTGCCTCCCCCATGGAGCGCTTCGCCGCTGCCGTCTTCGATGCGACCGTGTACATGGGAAGCGCATTTCTGCTCCTCGCGCTGACCGCACGGTCGTGGGGCACGATGTCCTATTCGTCCCTGCGCGTCTTCTTCATCGCCGTGATCGCGAGCGTCACGTTCTTCGTTCCACTCGCCATCGAGATCGCGACCCATGGCCGATCGCTGGGCAAGTGGGCGCTGAACCTACGCGTCGTACGCGACGACGGCGGCCCTGTGACTGCCCGCCACAGCGCGGTCCGAGTCGGGGCCGGAGTCATCGAAAATTGGATGTTGGCGGGCGGCCTCGCCTTCGCGGCGGAAATGCTCAACGCGAAAGGCAAACGCCTGGGCGATCTCGCAGCGGGAACGATGGTGTGTTCGCAGGGCGCATCGGTGTTCTACCCGCCGCTCATCATGCCTCCGGGTCTTGAACAGTGGGGGGCAACCGCGACGATTCTGCCCCTCGACGATGCACTCGTCGCCGAGGCGCGCGCCTTCCTCGGGACGAACAGGGGCCTCAACCCGGTTCTGAGGGAACAGGTCGCCACTTCCCTCGCGGACCGCTTGTCCGCGCGCGTCCAGACTCCACTGCCTGAAGGGCTCCACCCTGAGCTTGTGATTGCCGCCGTGCTGGTTGCCCGCAGGGATCGAGTGTGGACGCGCGAGGTCGAGCGCCGCGCCCGCGGACGGCAGCGTTTCCACGAGGCCACGCAGGCACGCTTTGGCCTCTAGGGTTCAGTCGTCGCTTGCACCGTCCTTGCCGTTGACGACGGTGAACTGAGCGCGCCTTCGCGCGTAGGGGCTGGAGGGGTCCAGGGGACTGGACGTGTCAGGCCTTCCCACCGAACGTGCGGGGTTGAAAGGACCGCTACGCGTCGAACGCTTCTCGGAGGACGAGGCCGGGGCGTATTTCGTTTCTTGCGCAACCCTGCGCACGGCGTCGACGAGGGCGGCCAGATCGTCGACCGAGGGCGGAGCCGGCTCAAAGTTGGTGGCCAGGCGTACGACCTGCCACCCGAGGGGTGCCTTGAGGTTCTGGGCGTGTTCGTCGCACAGATCGTAGGAATTGGGGTCGGCGACGGTGGCGAGCGGGCCGACGACGACCGTCGAGTCACGGTAGTCGTAGGTCAGGGTAGCGACGGCGACGGCAGAGCAGCCGGGCTTTGAGCAGTGTCGTTGGGCAATCACGCACCTAAGAGTACGACACTCTGTGCCCGTATCGCGCGCTCCAGCACGCCATAGTTTTACCCTGGTGGGGTGTTTCCGACTAGACGTCATGTCATGAGCCGCGACCGCCATGGTCGGGGTCCCCGCGGACCCCTCTTTTTCCCGGGGACGCCGGCGTGGCGTACACGGCGAGAGGACTTCGATCTCATGGTCGCGGACCTCGTCAGCGAGCTGATCGGCCGCTGGCCGCAGGTGGCGACAATCGAATTCGCCGTGGAGGATGTTCCCCCGTCAAATCCGGCAGCGTGGGAATCGCATAACGTGGTCGTGGCCCGTATTTTTCCGGCGGATCGACGCCGTGGCCTGCGTGATCGGATCGTCGTCTATCGGCTGCCGATCATCCTGCGTTGCCCACCCGAAGAGGTGGGCACGATGACCAGGCAAGTTCTCGTGGAACGTATCAGCCATATCCTGGCGCTGCCGCCAGACGAGATCGACGACGCGATGCGTTGACGGCGCGCAGGCACCCTGTCGTTCACTGGCACGCGCGAGCGCCACGTGCGGGCATCCGCACCTCAGTTGACGGTGCGGATGGATCCGGAAACAGCGCTGATACCCTCGGTACCGACGTTCCACGTGGTCGTCATGCGGCCCACGGCGGTGTCTGCGGAGATGACGACGGCGGCCTGGATCGGCATGGGCGCGCTCACCTGTCCGGCTGCCTCGGGCAGCTCAACCAGGGTCGGAACGCCGGGTGCCAGGTAGAGGGTACGACCACCGAGCGTGACGGGGATGGCGCCAGGACTCGATGCGCTGACGCCGGTGGACTGCGCGTCACCCGCGTCACCGGTCGCCGTGGGACTCGGCGAGGGGGAAGCCCAGATGTTAGGGGTCGTCGTGGGCGTGGGAACGGCCGACTGCTCGCCGTCGCCGTTCTCCTGAGCCACGGCCTCGTCACCGTCTGTGACAGGCGCATAGAGCAGGAGGCTCGCGTGCGTCGAGCTGACACCGGACTCGGTCTCGAGCGATGTCTGGCGGATTGGTTTCGTCGACAGGACCGAAGAAGCCATGGTTTCCAGCGACGCGCGGCCCGGAATCGGAGCCTGCGTCAGAAGAGTGGCGGGTGCGGCGCTGGAACGCATAATCCACGCATTGGCACGCTCCGCCCACGGGGCACCGAGCGTGATCGTGGTCGTCTGCGCAACCACCTCGCGATCAGAACTGACGATCAGGGCAATTGGAGTGGAATCCTTCGAAGCACCATCGAGAGGCATCTCCAAGGTTGACCCCGCGGCGACGGTGGCATTGCCACCGCCCAGGGGATGTACGCCCGTCGAATCTGCAACCGACACGCTCACATGCGCATCCCCGGAGGGCGACACCAGGCGCAGCAGCGACGTGCCCTTGGGGTCAACGCCGAGGATCGTCTGCGTCGTCGCGGGGGCAATCGCGGAGGCCAACATCGTGCCCTGGGGAACCTCCCCGTTCATGAGGGACGCCTGAGCCCAAGCACTGACCCCTCCCCCGTCGGCCTGCACGTGGACGGCCAGGGAGTTTTCATCGGGGAACCAGCCTGCCAGCAGGACAGATACCGACGAGTTGGCGGCAACCGTCACCTGACGCGGAGCCGCATTGAGCGGACCGAACGCCCCGTACCCATCGACACTGACGACCGAAGCCGTCGGGCCGGGATTGGACAGGATGAGGACCATGTCAGCACCCGACGTGGTCGCGCCGACCGCGATCCACTGGGAGGTGCGGGGGGCCGCGCAGCCGACGGCACTGAGTCCTGCGAGTTCACCGCCACCCTGGCCGACAAGCGTCAGGCCCGTCGGGATGACGCCGCCGGTACCCGTGATCGAGGCCGGCGCGGGCGTGATCGGAGCGGACGAGAGGGACGACCACGTGGCGGCCGTCGCGACATGGCTGGTGTTGAAGGGGTCCACGAGCGCCGTCGGACAGGCGAGCTGTACCTGTGAGGGGTGCGCGCTCTGCGCGGTGCCATCGACGCTCGCGGGAGCAGACCCGACGAGCAGGGATCCGGTGGCCAGCGCGGCAGCCGCAATCCCGGCAACACCGAGCGCGCCCAGGGTGGCGGTCCGGGGCGTTGTCATCTCTTCCTCCACACGGATAGGGCGCTGGCGGCCACAACCACCAGGCAGATGCCCGCGCCGACGCGCCACGGAATGATCCACCAGGCATTGTAGGTCACTGTCAGGTGACCAGCGGCGGGCATGTCGAAGGCTTGAGCCCATCCGTCGACCGGGTCGGTGGGCGTCAGGGCCACGCCGTCGACGCTGGCGTGCCAGCCGGAGTCCGCGCGCTCGGCCAGAATGAGGGTGCCAGACGCGTCGACGTTGCCGTCTACGCGCAGCTGCGAGGAACCAACGTCGGTGGTGATGCCGCCGGAGGATTCGACGCGCACGCGCGAAGGCTTGATCGCGCCCGGGCGCACGCGCCACACAATACCGCTGTTGGTGTTTCCGATCTTCTCGAGGCCGCCCGCGCGGTCGAGTCCGAACGCGAGCGCCTGTGCACCGCTGGCACCGTAGGGCACAAGAATCGTGTCAACATCGTGGGCGGCGAGCGCCGCAACGGTCGCGTCGTCGGGGTAGACGACCAGGGTGTACGCGGCCTGCGCGAGCGAAGCCGTAGCGGGATCGTCAAGAGTCCCGGTGATCGAACCTGCACGGGCACGAGACAGCGCGAGCGCCCGCACGGTCGGCGAGGCATCCGTCAGGGATTGCCCGTTCCCTCGCCACAGGGCGGCGTCGACGGTGCCATTCGTGGGGTCGCCGTCGAGGACGAGGACGCGTCCGGCACGAGACGAACGCTGCGCTTGGGAACCGACCGCAGAGATGATGGGTGTCGCGACCGGCGAGACCGTCTCACGCTGGGCGAGCGCGTAGGTCGGAGTATCGGAGGCGTCTCCTCGGATCGCGAACGAGACCGCCGACTGGGTGGCACCGATGCCGACGAGGATCAGGGCGAGAAGGGTTGCGCCTCCCCGCCGGAGAACAGAAACCGAGGCATCCCACGCGAGGCGCTCGCCGTCCTCGTCCTTCATCGGCGCGATGAGCTGGCTAGCGGCGAGCAGGAGCAGTCCGAAGGACACCGAGAAGGCGGGGGATGTCCAGGCTGAGGCGACGAGGGCACCATCGAGTCCGACCCCGACGTGCGAGGCTGTCCACCCACACAGCGCGGCAACGAGCGCGGCGCTCAGCGCCGTCACGAGGGCGGTCGTGCGATGACGCGCGACTGCCAGGAGAGCAAGGAGTGCGACACCTCCACCAAGGACGCCGGAAGCGATCAGATCGAGTGTGCTCTGGGGGGCAGCCGGCGTTCCAAGGAAAGCGAGCCACGAGGACGCGCGAGTGTACGCGTGGACCCCACCGGTCGTCGAGGTCAGGGCCGCCCACGCCGACGGATGAACAAGAATGCTCAAGTAGGTAGGAGCGACGACCACAGCCGCGGGCAGGGCGACGATGCTCCGTCGGCGCGAGCGCCACATGAGCGCCACGACGCTCAGGGGCAGAGTCCATAGGGCACAGCAGGCTAGGACGAGGACGGCCAGACCCGCGCAGCCCGCGTTCACGCCGCGTGGATTGGTCGGCGCGGCCTCGACACCGGAGGCACTCGCGACCATAAGGGGTGCGGCGGCAGACACGCAGTAGGCGACCAGAATCGGCAGGGCAACGTGCGCGAGGGTTCCGGCCAGGACCCCGTGTGCCGCACTCATGAGCAGGGCCGGGGACAGCGCCCACGCGAGGGACACGAGGAAGCGCACGCGCAGCGAGGTCGTGAGGCAACGGGTGGGCACCCATGCGGCCATCGCGGCAAGCGGCGATGACGCGACGAGCAGGAAAGTCGCCACCGCACCTGGCGTGACTCCCAGAGGCGCGACGGGAGCGCTGAACAGCGCCATAAGGATGGTCAGCGGATCGGCTCCCCCGGCGTATCCATCACCGCCGGGAATCCACCCGGCCCACGCGGCGCTCCACAGATCCCACCACGAGGCGGGCAGGGAGACCCAGGCTCCGCCGACGAGTCCAGATGCGGCACCCCACCATTGGAGACCCGCAATCACCGAGGTCACAATGAGGAGTGCCAGCCCGGTCGACGCGGATCGGATCCGGTAGCTGCGCATGGAAGCGACGACCAGGGGATCGATACGTTCGCCGTTGTCATCCTCTTCGTCACCCGCGGGTTCTTTGCGCAGGGACGCGGGCGTGATCTCAAGGGCACGCAGCGAGGAACGCGGCACCGTACGCGACTGCGCGGCGCGAGCCCTGCCAGCGAGAAGACGCGGCGTCGCAGCCATGAGAGAGAGCAGCGCGGCAATTTCAGGCAGAGCCAGGGTGGCTCGCCCGGTGACGAAGCGCCCCAGGGCACGCGCGGGAGTCCACAGGAGAAGCCACAGGGCAAGGAACGGAAGAGCGAGAGCGGGCACGGCCTTGCACCAGTTGTACATCTGGGCGGCGCGACGCCGACGGAACGACTTGGCCTGCGCCGAGACGAGCCGAGCCACAGCCTCGGGACTATCAGCGTCCTCCCACAGAGTCGAGGCCTGGGTCGGGTCGATCCCGGGAGTCATCGACGTGCGGGCATGGCGCACGCGAGCTCGGGGAGCCACGATGACGCGATACCCGGCCAGGTGAAGGCGTCGACCCATATCGAGGCCGTCGCCGAAGGGGCCTAGAGCGGGGTCGAATCCACCGATGGTGTCATACGCCTCGGCGCGCAGGAACATACCCGCCGTACCGACGCCGAGGACGTCGGTCGTGCCGTCATACTGGCCCTGATCAATCTCATCGTCGCCGATACGCTCCAGGCGACGCGCACTTGCCGTCGCAAAGATACCCAGTTCCAGCAGGCGCGAGCCGTCCCACGACAGCTGTTTAACGCCGACGGCACCCACGGTCTTGCCGACGAGACCCGCCTGAACGAGTTCGCTCAAACACTCCGGCTCGGGGGCGCAGTCATCGTGAAGGATCCACCACCAGGGTTCGGAAGCGAAGGGGGCACCTTGAGCGTAGGCACGGCGGATCGCGTCACCCAGATTACGCGCGCGTCCGACGCGCACGAGTTCGGCCCCACGGGGGACGCGGTCAGCGGGAAACGGTGTGACACGACGGCCTGCAACGTCGATGATGGTAAGCGAACGCGGGGCCATCGTTTGATTCTCGATGGCCCGCAGAACGGACTGAGTGAGCGGCGCGTCCCCCCTGGTGACAAGGATCGCGCCGACGGCACGCGAAGCGGGACTCAACCGGCCATACGGCGCAAGCGCCGCCTCTCGCGTTCCGACATGCCACCCCAAATGCCGAAACGCTCATCGTTAGCGAGGGCATACTCGAGGCAATCTTCGCGAACCTGGCAGGCCTGACAAACTGCCTTGGCTTCGCGAGTGGAGCCGCCCTTCTCGGGGAAGAAAGCTTCGGGATCCGTCTGGGCACACAGCGCGTGCTGCTGCCACGCAAGGGGGCCGTCGATGCGGGCGTACAGCACCGCGTCGGCGTCCTCGGACCACTCGAGAGGTCCGTCACCGAAGATGTTCCACATTGCGGGAGCTCCTTATAACGAATCGATCAATACGAGAATTACACGCGTGTCAATGCAGGAAGTCAAGCTGTTTCGCGTTATTGAGACCTCAAGAGTAGCACCTGACCCGCCGGTAAATGCTTACAGTTTTGTAACGACTTCACAGTTACCTGTTAAACGGAAAGCGTGGGACCTTCGATATACTCACGACTATGGGGAATTCTTCTGAATTTAATGTGACCAGGCTCTCTTCACTTATCGACGTGGTTAACGCATGGTCAGGGCCTGCGCTGACTCAATATGGCCAGGTGCGAGTCGAGCTGGGCGGCCCCGTGGTCGCCCGCTGGCTCTCCAAGGTAGCTAATTACTTAACAACTGAAATCGCTGCTGACCTCTTCGGTTCAGGTGAACCAACACCGGCCCGTATCTACACGTCCCTCCAGCCGTGGCAGGATGTCCTCTGGCAGATCGCGGCCAGGGCCATGGGCTGGGAGCACCTCGATACGCGTCGCCCACTGCCCGGAGACCTCCTGGTGACAAACTCTCTGAACGACGAGGCAAACACCGCCCTCGAGAGCGGTGCTCACGTGTTGGCTCAGGCACCCACGTACCTGTCCTTCGCATGGAATGGCGAACTCGGTGGCGCCATGGATGCTCTCGCAGAAATCGCGGCGGCACCCGACGCCCTGGTCGTCGACACTCCCCCGACGCTCCAGGCTGCACGCGACGAGGCCCTGGCTGGGTTGCGTCCACCCGCTGACCTGCACGGACAACGCGTGGCGCTACTCTGGGAGGCTCGCACGGGTGCTGGACAGGTGCTCGATCAGTGGATGGCGGGGCGCTCGGTCGTAATCATTGACCCGACATACGTGTCACCCCGGGAGCTTCCACAGATTCTGACCACCGAGGCCGTCGACGCCGGATTGGTCGTCTACTCACGCTAAAGGGAGCGCAGCGCGGCCGCTCACTCACTTACCAGACGCGCAGAAAACGAGCGGCCGCGAGCTTCATGCCCTCGGTGCGGTCGCGCCGAATCTGTGGCCAGCGCAGAGCGAAGCGCAGGCGGGCCCACTGGCTGTCGGCCTCAAGCTCGCGCAGGATCGTGGTCAGTTCGATGCGACGCGGGGCATCGAAAGTGCCCACCTGCAGTGCGGCACGAGCGATCAGGATGAACTGGTTGCGGTAGAAGCCGTTGCGCAGCTTCGCCATGCGGGCGTCGCGCGCACCAGCCCCAGAATTCGCACCCTGGACGTTCGCGCTGTGCTGACGATACTCCAGCGTCGGTTCCTCCCCGATCACCCACGTCAGCCCAATCGCGCGGGCGAGCGCGTACACGTACCAGTCGTGCACGCCGATCTGCGAATAGTCCAGGCGCTTGATCACCTCGGCCAGCACACGATGCGCGTCAGGCGAAAACACGTACGTAGAGCCGGGTCCGGCGGCTTCAAACAGAAAGTCCCATGCGCGCATCGGCTGAGACTTACGAATGAGGCGACGTTCCCCCACCCCGCCGCCGGGCAGCGACTCAAACGCCGTGACGTTAGAAGAAACCACGTCAGCGCCGGTAGAGGCCATCAACGCAAGCTGAGAACTCAGCTTGTCCTCGTGCCACACGTCGTCCTGATCGGTGAAGGCCACGAAGGAACCGTCGGGCACATGCGTCGTAAACAGATGCAGGAAATTGCCCGTCACGCCGGGGGTGCCGTCGCGCTGGGGCAAGATGGTGATGCGCGGATCGGACGCGGCACGCTCCTCAAGATGGGAGCGCGTCGCGTCCGTCGACGCGTCATCGGAGACGACAAGAGAGACGTCCACCCCCGCCTGAGCGAGCACAGAGTCCACCTGCTCATCCAGCCACGCCCCGGCCTCGGCCATCCCGTTATAGGTGGCCATGAGGACAGTGACGCGCGGACGAGGCATGGCGCCGTCTTCGATCATGCTAGCCAAGAGATCAGTGCCCCTCGGCGGCGTACTTCGCCTCGACGGCCTCCTTGAGGGGAGCCCACCAGGCCTCGTTGTCGGTGTACCAGGCGATCGTGTCGGCCAGGCCGTCGCGGAAGTTTGTGAACTTCGGTTCCCAGCCGAGCTCGGTCACCAGTTTCGAGTTATCGATCGCGTAGCGCAGGTCGTGCCCCGGGCGGTCCTTGACGTGATCGAAATCGTCGGGAGCGTAGCCCATCAGCTCGTTGAGGATGGCAACGACGTCGCGGTTGTTCGTCTCACCATTCGCGCCGATCAGATAGGTCTCACCGATGCGGCCCTTCATCAGGATGTCCCACACGGCCGTGTTGTGGTCGCGCACGTGGATCCAGTCGCGCACATTCAGGCCGTCGCCGTAGAGGCGGGGGCGCACGCCGCGCAGGCGGTTCGTGATCATGCGGGGAATGAACTTTTCGATGTGCTGGTAGGGACCGTAGTTGTTCGAGCAGTTCGAGATCGTCGCCTCGACGCCAAAGGAACGCACCCACGCGCGCACCAGCAGATCCGAACCCGCCTTCGAGGAGGAATAGGGCGAGGAGGGATTGTAGGGCGTGGTCGGCGTAAACTTCGCGGGATCATCCAGCTCCAGGTCGCCGTACACCTCGTCGGTGGAGATGTGGTGGAAGCGCACCTTGTGGCGGCGCACGGCCTCCAGCAGGGTGAAGGTACCCACCAGGTTCGTCTGAATGAAGGGCGAGGGATCCAGCAGCGAGTTGTCGTTGTGGGACTCAGCCGCGAAGTGGACGACCGCGTCCGCCCCGGCGACGACGCCGTCGACCAGATCGGCGTCAGCAATATCGCCCTCAACGACGCTCAGGCGCGAGGCGAGCTCGGCGGGAACGTCAGTCAGGGACGCGCGGTTGCCCGCATAGGTGAACTTATCGAGGACGACGACGTCGACATCCGGATGATCCTCAAGGAGCGTGTGAACGAAATTCGCTCCGATAAAGCCGGCACCGCCGGTCACAACGATCTTCATGGGTTTTCTCCTTTGCGCGCCCGGGGCGTGTCGGGTTGTGTTGTCGAGTGCGATCGCCTCTGCCACCATTATGCCGTACGTCAGCACGGAGGTGATCGCGGGAACAGATCGCGGTTAGCGTGGGCGTCGTATCAGGACTCGACGACGATAGACGAATCCAGCGCCACCGGCCCCGAGCCAATTCCGTTTCCTTGGACGACCAGGTCCCATGCTCCGTCTCGCTGAGCGAAAGGCTGACCGCCCGCGTCGTCAATCGACACGTTCATCCGGTACATGCCCTCGCCCAGGGTCAGGGTCGGCACGGTGATGATCACCGTCGCGTCGCCCTCGATGGCCGGCAGGGTCGCCCCGGAGTTACGGGAGTTGTAGTAGTGCAGCTTCTGACCCAGGTTAGTATCCAGCGAGAAGGCGGTCACCCAGTCCTCAATGCGCTTGGATGCGGTCAAGTCTATGCGGATGCAGATCGTGTCGCCCGTCCGTGCGACGCGGATGGGTTCTCCACCCTGATCCGTCATCGCGATGTCTCGGATCGAGATGACACCCGTCTCCTCCGTGTGGATGGGGGCAGACAGCGCATCACGTTGGAAGCCCTCGCGCAGGATACGCACGGCATCCGAGGTCGAGCCGTCGAAGACGAGCTTGCCGTGGTCGAGGACGACGCCTCGCGTACACACGGACTCTACCTGCTCAGCGGAGTGAGAGACCAGGACGATCGCGCGCCCCTCCATCTGGAAGGAGTGGATCTTGTCCATGCACTTGCGCTGGAAGGGTTCATCGCCGACTGCGAGGACTTCATCGACGAGGAGGACGTCAGGGTCGGAGTGGACGGCGACCGCAAAAGCGAGGCGCACGTACATGCCCGAGGAGTAGAACTTCACCTGCGTGTCGATGAACTGTTCGATGCCGGAGAAGGCAACGATCTCGTCGAAGCAGGCTTCGGTTTCGGCGCGCGTCATGCCCAGGATCGAGGCGTTGAGGAACACGTTCTCGCGTCCCGTCAGATCCTGGTGGAAACCGGCACCAAGTTCGAGCAGGGCGGCCATGCGCCCGCGGGTCGTCACACGACCACTGGTCGGGCGGATGATCGACCCCATGATCTTGAGGAGAGTGGACTTGCCGGAGCCGTTGTGGCCCATGAGACCCACGGATTCGTTGAGGGACACGTCCACGCTCACGTTGTCAAGGGCGCGGAACTCTTCCACCCGTGCGCGCGAGGAGTGCAGCACGCGGTCCTTGACCGAGGTATCCCGATGAAGTTTAAAGACCTTGGAAACGTCCTGAACGCGGACGACTTCAGGCATTGACATTAGAGCTCCTGAGCGAAGTTACCTTCGAGGCGGGCGAAGACGCGGTGCGCTCCGAAGATGAGGACGATGCCGATCAGCGCCGCAACGGCCAGGCGGATCATGAGGTGCACGGGGTAGGGCTGATCAATACCCGCCGCCCACAGCGAACGCTGGAATCCTAGGATCGCCAACGTCACGGGATTGGCGAGGTAGATCTCATGCGCCACCGGGTAGTTCACAGCCAGCGCCTTTTGCACGTAGCTGTAGGAGTAGACGATCGGCGAAGCCCAGAACGCCAGGAACGTGATGACCTCAATGAGGTGCTGGATGTCGCGCATGTAGACGTTGAGCGCGGACAGAAGCAGCGCGAACAGGGTCGCGTACACGACCAGCACGACGAGAGCGAGCGGCAGGTAGGCCAGCTGCGCGAGCGACGGGATCGCACCCGTCACCACGATGGCGCTCAGCAGAATGACCAGCTGAATCGCCGAGTTCACCGCTGACGTTCCCAGCGTCGAGAGCGGGAAAATCTCGCGTGGAAGGTAGACCTTCTTCACCAAACCGGAGTTAGCGACAATTGACCCGGTACCGCCGGTGACGGTTTCCAGGAAGAAGCCCCACGCCGTCAGGCCCGTGAACACGAAGATCGCGAAGGACGGGATGCCTCGTGACGCGCCCAGGAACTGCCCGATAACGATGAAGTAAATGAGCAGCTGCGACAGGGGCTTGAACAGGGACCACACAAAGCCGAGGTTCGAGTCCTTGTAGCGTGCCTTGAGCTCACGGTTGATGAGCAGACGCAGCAGCTCGCGGCGTTTCCAAATGTCAGCGAAGGCGCGCTTGGTGCCGCCCACCAGGCCGCTCTTGTCACCCAGCTCTCGCAGGGGTTGGGCCTCGATACGCTCCACGCGGAGCGCGAGAGAGGACCCGGGGGAAGGGGTCGTTGATTCAGTCATATCAACTCACTATATCTGACCGTCTGGTCCCTTACTGACCATAGCGCTTGAGCGGGGAGCGAACACCCCTGCGCACGCCCCTCCACTTCTGCACGTGGTACGCGGGGTTGAGGAAGAAGCCGCTGATCTTGCGGCGCTTGCCTACCTCGCGGTCACGCGCCAGGCGCAGCGTGTCCTTCAGGATACCAGTCGTGACCATGCGCACGACCGTGGGGATCGAGGGCATCGCGACGTCGATACCAACCTCGCGCAGTCCCTGGGTCTCTTCGAACATGCGGTCATCATACTCGGAGACGGTCATCTCGTTGGAGTGCAGGACGGCAGCGCGGGGCGCGTAGGCCTTGATGTATCCGGCAGAAATGACGTCGCGGCCCAGGAGCTGATCCTCGGCGTAGGAAACGTCGCGGTAGGGAACCTCGCCGGTCAGAATATCCTTGCGGGCGGCGGAGTTGACGTCGGAGTAGAAGGTGACGGCGTTGCGCACACCCTCGTCCTGAATGAAGTCGTCCTCGTAGAACAGGGTGGTACCAAAGCCCGGGCCGAAGCCGTTGAAGACGCCCTTAATCTCGTAGCGCAGCAGCGGGAACGCGTCGGGGCGCGGGATCTGCGACCCCATGACGGCGACAATCCGGTCGGAGATCTTAAAGGGCGCAGTGATCTCGTGAAGCCACCTGTCCGAGGCCGGGGTTGCGTCGTGCGTCAGGTAGGCGACGATACGGCCCTTGGCCAGGTGCGCGCCGAGGTTGCGGGTCTTGCCGTGGCCGAACTCGCTGTTAGGGATCTGAACGAGACGCACGGACGGGTACTTGGCGATGAGGTCGAGCGTCGAGTCAGTCGAACCCGAGTCGATGACGAGGATCTCGTAGGTGCCGTCAAAACGCTGGGTGGTCAGCGAAGCGAGGATCTCGTCGATGTGCTGTTCACCGTTGTAGGTCAGGATGACGACGCTCGCGTCCAGTGACGCGTCCTTCGCCTCGATGTAGTCCGATTTAGTAACCATGCGCTTGAATCTCCTGCCATGTTTTCGCGATCCCCTCGTCGAGCGACGTCATTGTGAAGGGGCCGAACTCGTTGTTCACTCGCTCCGTGTTGAGGACGGATCCGAGAAGATAGGTCGAGGGTGTGGGGACATGCTGGATCTCCGGCGTCGCCCCGGTCACGCGCTCAATAGAGGCCACGATTTCAGAGACCGTCGTCTTGCAGCCCGAGCCGATGTTGTAGACGGAACGAGACGCACCGCGCTGGATCATCGTGGAGACCATCGTCGCAAAGTCCTCGACATAAATATAGTCGCGGAACATGGAGCCGTCACCCATGACCGTCAGCGGCTCACCGTTCAGGATGTGACGCAGGAAGATCGGGATGATGCCCTGGCGCTTGTGCGGGTTCTGCCGAGTACCGTAGGGGTTCGAGATGCGCAGCGACGTCGAATTCAGATCGTACTTACGCGCGAAGAAACGCATGTAGTTCTCGATGGTGAGTTTGCCGATGCCGTAGGGCGATACCGGAAGCGTACGGTCGTCCTCGCTGTAGCTTTCCTTGTCTTGGTCGCCGTAGATCGTGCCGCCGCTCGATGCGTAGTAGACGTGACTCACCCCGGCCTCGACGCAGGCGCGGAACAGATCGATACTGCCCTGGATGTTCGTGCGCACGTCCAGCGTCGGATCGTTCTCCGCCGTCGCGGGATCCGTCGTGGACAGCATGTGCACGACGATATCCATGCCCTGCACGGCGCGTGCCACGTCATCCCGGTTCAGGAAGTTACCGTCGAAGGCCTCGACTCCTTCAGCCTTCCAGTGTTCTCCGCTGCCGAACATGTCGAAGGCACGGATGAACGTGCCTTCCTCGGCGGCGAGGGCATCAACCAAGTGAGATCCGAGGAATCCGTTTCCTCCGACCACCAGAATGTTAGGCATTCATGGCCTCCTCAAAATCGGCGACGAACGTACGTCCCGAGTCTTCCCAGCTCAGAGTCGTCGCGGAGGCAGCAGCCTCACGCGAACGCTCCACCTGATCCTGCGCGTCCACAATCCGGATGATCTCCTCGGCCATAGCGCCAGGCGAAAGCGGCACGTAGTCGATGGCAGGGTTGTCCGAGACGAGACGGTTGTTGGGGGCATCGTTGACGACGGGGATTGTGCCGCACGACGCCAGCTCGAGCGGGAGCAGCGACAGGTTCGTCAGACTCATGACGAGCGCGACGGCGCACTGGTTATACAGCGGAGAGAGTTCTTCGAGCTTCATCGCTCCGTGGTTGACGTACTCGAAAGGAACCTTCCACTCCGACACGTCCCACCCGGCCATGTGAACGCGGATATCCGGACGACGCTTCTTGACGTCGGCCAGCACCATGCACCCCAGCTCAAATCCACGACGCATCGTGACCGGACGCGCGTAGAAGAAGACGTCCTTGCGCCGCGAGTCATTCGTGCGCTTGTAGAGCGTCAGCTCTGCGGCGAAGTCGAAGGGGTGAGTCGTCATGCCGTACTCGTCGTGGAGCTTCGTGGCCAGCCACTTACCGGCGGTGAAGGCCTCGAAACCGAAACGATACGTGTTCTCCGCGAGCTGGTTCTCGGATCCAACGGGGTAGAACGAGGGTTCGAAGTCCTGGACGAAGTAGAAGCGACGAGCGTTGGAACGATCCAGGTACGCGGGGTAGGCGGTCTCCCAGCCGGTCGCGAAGATCGCGTCAACGTCATCGCCGACGCCGACCTTCGGGTCATAGAGGGCGTAAGTGGCCTTCAGGGACGGGTAGTTGCTGGAACGCTCGACCATCTCGCGCACGCGATCCGCGTCGACAGGGATCGCCTGCGACCAGTAGAGGAAGATTTTGACGGTGTGACCGGCTGCCTCCAAGTAGGACAGGAAACGGAAGATGTTCTGGTGCCCACCGGAGGACTCCCCGGGGGGAGACATAATCCACGCGGTAACGAACGGACCCTCGCCGACGGTGCGCGGGTTCTTCTTCCAGTGAGGCTCGCTTACCCAGTCGAGGGCGGCGGCGTCAGAGAACTTGACGAGCATCCCGAGGGGGTACTGCGCCTTGCCTTTTCCCTTTCCTGAGTTTGCAATCTGATTGCCCAAGCCCTGCAAGAGACGAGCGGTCGTCATGCGACCCCCGTGTCGTTTGAGGTAGGAGGTACCCTTCGCGAACTTACGCACCAGCGGATTCGTCTGTGTCATGGTCGTCAGTCTAGCGCCTATAGGGATCGGACTTGACCGAGGAGTGACTCATCCCTTGCCGCAGCTCTGTATCTTTACTCACTTTCCAGCGTTTCCTTTGTGACAAGGAATCACCGTAAATGTGTCCCACCACGACGTGCTCGACGCGCGTGGCGCCGACGCAGCGCGGCCGGAATCGCGGCGATACCCTGGGCGATGCCGTGAGCCGCCGGACCGCGGAAGCCCTCGCGCGCGGCGCGCACGATGGAGCGAGCCAGCGCGTTGGCAACCACCGACCAGGCCGCGTGCTCAGCCGCGACGATCAGTCGGTTGCGCGCGTTGACACGGGTGAACATCGGCGAGGTCGCGTCCGAGGAGGCCGCGTGCTCGTGATCAACCACGGCCTCGCGCACGAAACGCACGCTGTATCCGGCCTCGTGGAGCTTGTAGGACAGGTCCGTGTCCTCGTAGTACATGAACAGGTCGGTGCGGATGCCGCTGACTTCCTCCCAGGCGTCGGAGCGAATCGCGCACGCTCCCCCACAGAGGCCAAAGACATCGGCGGAGGCATCGAGTTCGGATGCGAGGCACAGCCAGTCGCGGTCCTGCCCGTTGCCCGCGCCGTCCACGATATTCCCCGTCGAATTGACCAGGATCGTGCCCAGACCGGCCCGGGCCTCGTCGTCACTGAGCCGCACCCAGCGCGTGGGACCGTTTCCACTCAGGGCTATGGCCTCGCCGTCGCGCGCCTCGCGGTAGCGCCCGGCCAGGAGGATGAGCGCGGTCGTCGCCCCCACCATCGGGTCGCCGAGCGGAGCCAGGAGCGCGTCCAAAAAACCCTCACGGACCGTCGCGTCGTTGTTGAGTAGGACGAGAGCACCCTCACGCAGGTCGGAGGCTCCCGCCATCACGCCCGCACCGAAGCCATCGTTGACACCCGCGTTGACGATCTCGACGTCAGCGCCGCCCACGCCGGGGCGTCTGCCCGCGAGCGCACGCAGCTCAGGCAGGTGGGCGGCGAGGACGTCGAGGGAGTCGTCCCCCGAACCGTTATCGACGAGGATCAGGCGGTCACCCTGGCGCAGTTGGGGGGCGATCGAGCGGGCGGCCCGCAGGGTCAGGGGTGCATTCTTCCAGTTAACGAGGACGACGCGGGCGCTGCGCCGCGTGGCTCCGTTTTGTTCTCCCGCGCCGGGGGTGTTTGTCCCGGCGCTCATTGGGTGCCCGCCAGCGTTTCGTAGAGGCGGGCGTGGGCGGCTGCTGAGGCTTCCCACGTGTAGTTGGTGGCGCGGGCGAGGCCGGCCGCGGCTAGGCGGTCATGCTCGCTTCCGGCGGCGGCCTCCAGGGCGTCGGCGAGGGCACAAGCGTCGGTGGCCGGCACGAGGAGACCCGCGTCGATGCCTGTGATCTCCGCCATGCAGGTGTCGGCGCTGGTAACGACGGGGGTGCCGTGCGCCATGGCCTCGAGGACGGGCAGCCCGAAGCCCTCCCAGATCGAGGGGAACGTGAAGACGCGCGCTCCTGCATAGGCGCAGGCAAGGTCGGTGTCGTCGAGGCGTCCGAGGACGTGGGTGCGTTCGGCGGGCAGGTCCCCCCACTCGGGGTCTTCTCCCCACCCGGCGGGACCCACGAGGACCAGGTCGAGATCCGTGGACGAGGCCATGGCGCGGTATGCGCGCAGCAGCGTCGGCAGGTTCTTGCGGGGTTCGCGGGTGCCGACCCACAGGATGTAGGGGCGGGTCAGGCCATGGCGGGCGCGGAAGTCCTCCACCTGGGAGTCGGTGACGGGCGTGTGGGTGAGGCCGTGCGGGATGACGGTGATGAGCTCCTCGTCGATGCCCGCCTCGATGCAGTCGCGCGCGGTCGCCTCGGAGGGGACGATGACCGCGTCGGCACGGTGCTTGGTGATGTCGAGCGCGCGGTTAAAGTAGGCGGCCCCGTGGGAGGTGAAGTGGCTGGCATCGCGCAGGAACGCGACGTCGTGAACGGTGACTACCAGCGGGCACGAGGTCGGGGGAATCGCCCAGGTGGTCGCGTGCACGACCTGCGCTCCCCCACCCGATCCGACACCGAGCATTCGGTCCACGCGCGGCATGCTCAGGCGGTCCCACGCTGCGTACAGGAGGCGGCGCGGCAGCGCGGAGTTGAGCACAGGAATTGTCAGGCCTACCTCTTCCGGGGTGGGTTCGCCCGCGCTGTGTCGCGCGGCGACGCCGACGGCTCGTACCCCCTGCGCGGCCACGCTAGAGGCCACTTCCACGATGTATCGTCCTGAGCCTCCGGGCACGGGCTGCCACATCTGCTCAACTACCATTCCGACGCGTACGCTCATGCTTCCAGGATAGTTGAGATGTATGTCAGCGTCTGCCCGGCCAGATACTGACATACAATGGGAAAATCCTTCGCAACGACCGGAGACCATTATGCCTTCCTCTCTCTCGTCCAAGCCCGTCCGCGTCCTCATGGACGCCACTGCGATCCCCGCGAACCTCGGCGGAGTGGGCCGCTACGTGGATGATCTGGTGCCCGAACTGGGGGCCCAGGGCGTTGAACTCACGATGGCGGTGCAAGAGCGCGACGCAGAGCACTTTGCCACGCGCCTGCCATCCGCTCGCATCATCCCGATTTCTCCTCGCTTCGAGTCTCGTCCGATGCGTTTCGCGTGGGAGCAGACGGGGTTGCCCTCGCTCATCCGCAAGGTTCGCCCCGACGTGCTCCACTCCCCTCACTACACGTGCCCGCAGTTCCCGGGCGTGCCCGTCGTCATCACCCTGCACGACGCGACGTTCTTCTCCCACCCGCAGGCGCACTCACGTACGAAGCAAAAGTTCTTCACGTTCGCGATCCGTCGCGCGATCCGTCGGGCCGCTGCGCTCGTCGTGCCTTCCGAGGCGACGCGCGATGAGACGATCAAGTACGCGGGCGGTGACCCTTCGCAGTTCTACGTTGCCTACCACGGCGTGGACCGATCGATCTTCCACCCCGTGGATGACGCTGAACGTGCGCGTGTCAAGGAGTCCCTCGGCCTGGATGGCCAGGAGTACATCGGTTTCCTCGGCACTCTCGAACCCCGCAAGAACGTCCCGAACCTGGTGCGCGGTTGGACGCAGGCGGTTTCGGACCTGCCCAATCCTCCCGCACTGGTTCTGGCCGGCGGCAAGGGCTGGGATGAGGACATTGACCCAGCCCTGGCGGCAATCCCCTCGCACCTGACGGTTCTGCGTCCCGGCTACCTGCCTCTGGAGGACCTGCCCGGTTTCCTCTCCGGATGCCTCGTCCTGGCCTACCCCTCGATCGCGGAGGGCTTCGGTCTGCCCGTTCTCGAGGCCATGAGCTGTGGCGCTGCGACGCTCACGACGCGCCTGACGTCCCTGCCCGAGGTCGGCGGGGATGCGGTCGACTACTGCGACATCACTCCCGAGTCGATCGCCGACGCCCTCACCACCCTGATGAATGATCCGCAGCGCCGCGCCCAGCTGGGGCAGGCCGCCATCGCTCGCTCCGAGGAGTTCACCTGGGAGCGTGCCGCTGAAGTCCACGCGCAGGCGTTCCGCGCCGCAGCCGGACTCTGATCCCCAACGCACCGCGACACACAAGGACTGCCTTCTATGACCACTCACGACCATCCCAGTGACGAGGCGAAGCCCTTGGAGGGCGAGTTCGCTTCGGAGACGGATCAGCCTGACGAGAACGCGCGCCCCCTGGACACTGATCGCACTGAGGACGAGGACGCGGATCAGCCCAGCGAAGCACCGACACCGCATTCAGCTTCCTTCCGCGACCGCTTCAGTTTGTCCACCCGCGCCTGGCGCGTGATCGGCGTCATCGGCCTCGTGCTGTCCGTGTGCGGCGTTGGCCTCGCGTGGGCCGTGGCGTCCCCGCTCGGGGCCTCCCCCGACGACGACTACCACCTGGGTTCTATCTGGTGTCCTCCCCCGTTAGCGGATTCCGGTTGTACGACCGGCTACACCGAACGCGGAACCTTCGGCCCGGTTGTTCCCGAGTCCATCGCCGCCACCAGGGTCGCGTGCTACGCGTTCCACGGGAATGAGTCTGCCGTCTGCGCGCTCAACAACTCCGACGAGCGCACGATGGTGACCGACCGTTGGGATGACGGCAACTACCCGTGGGGCTACTACCAGTTCCACCACCACTTCATCGCTCACGACGCTGACCGGGCGGGCGTGACGATGCGTCTTATCAACGTCGGTATCGCGATTGTTCTCATCGGGGCGATCGGTGCACTCATGCCGAGCGCGATGCGCCGCGGCTATGTGTTGGCGATTCTGGCCGCATGGACGCCGATGGGTATCTATTTCATTGCCTCCACCAACCCATCTTCGTGGGCCTTCACAGGCGTGTTCGCCTTCGCGGCTGGTCTATGGTCGGCCACGCAGTCGTATGGGTGGCGGCGTTGGTCCCTGCTCGGTGCTGCCGCTCTGGGCGCTGTCCTGTCGTGTACCTCACGCGGCGACTCCGCATTCTTCCTGTTCGTCATCACCGTCGCCCTCGCGTTCGCGGTGCGTTGGCGTCGCGAGTACTGGCCCGAGGCCACGCTTGCCATCGTTGCCTCGATCATCGGCATCATCGTCATGCGCTCGACGAACGTCGCGAGCACCCACCTGGCGACGGCGCAGGGCGAGCATCGCTCACTCATTGACCTGCTCGGTGACAACATGTCCTTCCTGCCGCAGTACCTCGCCGGTTTCTACGGCTACCGCTGGGGACCGGGATGGCTGGACGTGAACTACGACGGCTCTATCTCGACCGTTGGCCTCCTGATCGCGGGTGCCGTCTTTATCGCCGGTGCGCGCACCTGGTCGTGGCGCAAGCTGATGACCCTGCTCACGCTGGTTGGCGCGATGGCTGGCGTCCCGACCCTCATCGGTATTCTCCAGGAGTTCAACAACGTGGCCACCTACCAGGCGCGCTACATGATGCCTCTGTGGATCGTGTTCCTGTTCTTCTTGCTGACGATGGATCGGCGCGAGCACATGGTCTCGCGTCCGCAGGCTGTCGTGCTCGGCGTGCTGGCGGCAGGAACCCAGTTCTGGGCGTTGTTCCTCCTGCTGCTGCGCTACACCCATGGTTCCTCGGTCATCCTGTTCAATCTGAGTCGGACGGCCGGGTGGTGGTGGCCGGGTGCCCCCATCGGCCCGAACACGGTCTGGGTGATCGGCACGGTTTCTTTCGCTGCGGCCATTGCTTTCGCGTTCCTCTTAACGCGTGAAGAACCCGACCAGAAGCCCGCTCTCGAGTCCTGATTCTCCTTCGTGCGCCCAGGTGCCTGCCCGGCAGGTTACCTGGGCGCACGCGTATTCGGATGACGAGGCCGTGGCGGGTTCGTCGGCTCGAGGCGGATTCAGGCGCTTCGATCCGCACGTGAACCCGCTATGAAGAGCGTGGGTCCTCTCTTCCGCACGTGAACCCGCTCATCGGAGCATGGGCGGGATCGCCCACGTGCGGAACAGAGGGTTTGCGTGCGGGATAGAGGGTTTGCGTGCGGAACAGGGCCGCGCGGTAGATGATGATCGACCGAACGCGTTCCCTACAGGTCGACGGAACGACCGGTGGCGGCCGAGGCGAGGATGGCCTCGACGACGCGCAGGTTGTCCAGGGCCTCGTCCATGGTGACGTGCTCGCTGCCCACGCCGAGAATCGCGTCGCGGAAGCGCTCGTGTTCGAGGGCGAGGGGCTCGCGCTTGGTGAGCGCATAGCGCACAATCTGGCCCTCGCTGACCCCGCGGAAGGCCGCGATGGCGTCCCACTGCAGGGGCGCGTGGCCGTTCTCGTAAAAGGTCAGGTCTCCCATCGCGGTGTCGGCGACGAGCGCGCCGCGCTCCCCCGTCACGATGGTCGTACGGTCCTTGTAGGGGGTCAGCCAGTTGACGAGGTGGTTGACGAGAATACCGCCGGCAAGCACGCCCGAAGCGACCATCATGTCCTCGTGAGGCCTACCCGAGCGCGCGGAGGTGCGCGCGTAGATGCTCTCGTAGGGGGCACCGGCCACCCACGCAGCCAGGTCCACGTCGTGCGTGGCCAGGTCCTTGACCACGCCGACGTCGCTGATGCGCGCGGGGAAGGGCGACTGGCGGCGCGTCGCGATCTGCTCGATGTCGCCGAGCTGCCCCTGAGCGATCCGCCGACGCATGTCGATGAGCGCCGGGTTGCAGCGCTCGACGTAGCCGACAGCACCCACGAGACCAGCAGCAGCAAAAGCGTCGCGGATGCGCCGACCCGCCTCCACGCTCGTGGCGAGGGGCTTTTCGACGAGGGTGTGTACCCCGGCCTCGGCCAGCGCCAGGGCTGCGGCTTCGTGGTGGGCGGTGGGGGCAGCGATGATCGCCGCGTCGATACCGGCCTCGATCAGTTCCTCGACGCCGCCCAGGACGGGCAGGTTGCCGGCGACGCCGAAGCGGTCGCCGCCCGGATCCGCGAGCGCGACGAGGTCTACCCCCCGCGTGGCGCGGGCGTTGCGCACGTGGTGTCGGCCCATCGAGCCGATGCCGAGGATTCCTATGCGAATACTCACGTCAGGCACCCGCCTCCGCGAGCGCGTTGACGCCGTGCGCGATGCGTTCCAGCTCGATGGGCGTCAGCGACGGGTAGATCGGCAGGGAGAGGACCTGGTCGGCTGCCTCGCGCGTGGCTGGAAGCTCCAGACCGGGGGCGAAGCGGGCCAGGGAGGGCAGCTCGTGGTTCGGGATCGGGTAGTAGACGCCCGAGCCGACGCCGTACTCCTCGCGCAGGGCGGCGGCGAAACCATCGCGGGCTTCGGGCACGCGGATCGTGTACTGGTGGTAGACGTGCGTGGCACCGGGGGCGACGTGCGGGACGGTGACACCTCGCAGGTGGGCGTCCAGGAAGGCGGCGTTGTCCTGACGTTTGCGCGTCCATGCGCCGACCTTGGTGAGCTGTACCCGACCGATGGCCGCGTGGATGTCGGTCATGCGGTTGTTGAGGCCCACGATTTCGTTGGCGTAGCGCGTCTCCATGCCCTGGTTGCGGGCGAGCTTCACGCCGCGGATGACGCTGGGGTCGGTCGAGGTGACCATGCCGCCCTCGCCGCTGGTCATGTTCTTCGTCGGGTAGAAGGAGAAGGCCGCGAAGGTGCCGAAAGAGCCGACCGCGCGCCCGTGCAGGGTGGCACCGTGTGCCTGGGCGGTGTCTTCAAAGAGCATGAGTCCATGCGCGTCGGCAATCGCCTGGAGCGCCTCCATGGGCGCGGGGTGGCCGTAAAGGTGGACGGGCATGATGGCCCGCGTGCGAGGCGTGATTGCGGCTTCGACAGCGGCCGGTGACAGTGTGAACGTGAGCGGGTCAATGTCGGCGAAGACGGGGGTCGCGCCCGTGATGGCGACCGAGTTGGCGGTGGCAGCGAAGGTGAAGGAGGGGACGATGACCTCGTCGCCCGGCCCGATCCCGGCGGCGAGCAGGCCCAAGTGCAGGGCTGAGGTTCCCGAGTTGACCGCGACGGCGTGGGTTCCGGGCACGAGGGTGGCGGCAAACTCCTCCTCGAAGGCGGCGACCTGCGGCCCCTGGGCGATCATGCCCGTACGCATGACGGCGGCGACCGCGTCGATTTCTTCCTCGCCGATGAGCGGGCGTGCGGGTGGAATGAATGGCTGCATCACTGGTGGTCCTCATGGGTCTGGGCCTGTGTGTCGGCGGTGTTCGGGGATGAGGCCTGGGTTTCCTCCGGCGTCAGGGTGCCGTTTCGCTCGATGTAGCGGCGACCCGAGGCCGGGCACACCCACGCGGCTGCCCCGGCCTCGCGGTCGGGTGCAGCGTCGGAGTCGACGGCCACGAGGGGTATCCCGGCCTCGCCGACCCATCCGACGCGGCGCGCGGGCACGCCGACGACGAGAGCGTAGGGGACGACGTCGCGGGTGACGACAGCGCCTGCTCCGACGCTTGCCCACGCGCCGATGCGCACGGGGGCCACGCACACGGCGCGCGCGCCGATGGCGGCACCGTGCTCGACGGTGACGCCGACGCGGTCCCAATCCGACGCGCTCTTCAGGGTTCCGTCGGTGTTGATGGCGCGGGGGCAGTGGTCGTTCGTGAAGACGGCTGCGGGGCCGACGAAGACGCCATCGGCCAGGGAGGCGGGTTCATAGACGAGGGCGTAGTTCTGGATCTTGCAGCGCGCACCTACCCGAACGCCTTCGCCAATGTAGGCCCCGCGTCCGATGATCGTTTCTTCGCCGATACGGGCGTTTTCGCGAACCTGGGCCAGGTGCCACACGCGGGCGCTGGGCGCGACCTGCGCACTGGATGCCACGTCGGCGCTGGGCTTGATCACGGTATCTCCCTTGTGTTGTCCTGTAGGCACGATCACGCACATCAGGTACGCCCCGTCAGATAGCAACACTATAGGCGCGTGGCCTGCCCTATGTGCGACACTGGAGAAATGCAGCAACGCTCCGACACGTGGGTCGTCATCCCCGCGTTTAATGAGGCGCCCGTCATCGGGGGCGTCATCGCTGGCGTGCGCGCTCTTTTTCCCCGAGTCCTCGTCGTGGACGATGCCTCCGGTGATGACACCGCTGCTCTCGCTCGCAGCGCCGGTGCCTACACGGCGGTCCACCCGCTAAACCTGGGGCAGGGCGCTGCCCTGCAAACCGGCTTCGATGCGGCCCTCGCCCGCGGGGCCCGCTACGTGGTGACTTTTGATGCCGATGGCCAGCACGATCCCGCCGACGCCGCGGCGATGGTTGATCGCGCGCGCAGGGAGGACCTTGCCTTCGTCCTCGGGTCCCGTTTCCTCGACGGTGGAGGCGCCCAAGTCGGCGCGCTCAAGCGCGCCCTGCTGCGCTTCGGTGCGATGGCCGCTCACGCCCGCACCGGCATGGCGCTCACCGACACGCACAATGGCCTGCGCGTCATCCGTGCCGACGCCCTCGCCCACGTGCGCCTGACCCAGGGACGCATGGCCCACGCCTCGCAGATCGTCTCGCAGCTGGCTGGCTGTGGCCTGCCCGGTGCCGAACATCCCGTGACGATCTCCTACACGGACTATTCGCGCGCGAAGGGCCAGCCGCTGCTCAATTCCGTCAACATCGTCGTCGACCTTGTGTTGGGAGAACGATGAGTGCCTACCTGCTGATTCGTGTCCTTCTGCTGCTCGCACTCGCCGTCATCGCGTGGTGGCTCACGCGCCCGGTTTCCTCAGCGTCCTCCCTGGCAATGCGCCGCATTGGGATCGGTGCGCTCGTCGCTGCTGCGGTTGTCGCAATCCTCGTGCCGTCCCTGGCGAACAGGCTGGCGCACGTGATCGGCGTTGATCGCGGGGTGAACCTGATAGTCTACGGCCTTGTCGTCGCGTTGATCGCTCAGATGGTCACCGCCTACCGGCGCGAAGCGCGCATGGAGGCACGTGTGGCGGCGCTCGCGCGTGCGCTGGCGCTGGCGGGGGTGCGTCCTCCTGACGAGGTAGTGGTTTCCACCGGCGATCACTCCCCTGAGACGAGGGATCCTCAGCAAGTGGAACACGCCGCTTCCCCACCACATTCCCCGACAAACACGACCGATAACGATATGGTTACAAGTGATGAGTAACATGAATCTGCGACCGATCCAGCACTCGGCTGTTAACTTTGGGCGCTTTGGCCTCCTGCGATATACGCTCGCCATCCTAATGGTCGGCGCTCTCTTCGCCACGTCAACGGCGTGCTTCCTCTACGCCAAAATCAGTGCCGATTTCGCCGACCGAGTCGTGGACATCGGCGACTATCAGATCGACGGGAACGCTCAGGCGACCCCGGATTCGTTTGACGGCCGCGCCCTCAACATTCTCGTCGTCGGCACGGACTCGCGTAACGGCGACAGCGGCAATGTCGGTGCAGGTGACGAGGAGGAGGTCCCCGGCCTTCGCAACGACTCGACGATGGTTATCCACGTCAGCGCCGACCGCTCTCGTGTTCAGGTCGTGTCGATTCCGCGCGACACGCTGGTCGATATCCCCGCGTGTAAGCACCGCGACGGATCGACCAGCGAGCCCATCGAAGAAGAGATGTTCAACAACTCCATGTTCTACGGTGCCGACGGTGGTAACACCGACGCCGACATCGCGCCCGGTATTGCGTGCGTGAAGTCGACCATCGAGAACATGTCGGGCATGATGATCGACTCCTTCATGGTCGTGAACTTCGCTGGCTTCATCAAAATGATTAACGCCTTGGGCGGTATCTGGTTCAACATTCCTGATCGCATCGAAGACGAATCCGCGCAGCTCTACATCGACGCGGGTTGCTGGAAGTTGGACGGTACTCAGTCACTGGCCTACATGCGCTCGCGTAAGGGCCAGGGCGACGGCTCCGACATCTCTCGTATCGGCCGCCAGCAGCAGCTCATCTCCGCGATGCTTCGCGAGCTTCAGGCCAAGGACTACGTCACCGACTCCGGCGCGCTCCTCACCTTCCTGCAGGCCGCGATCCAGGCTGTTAACGTTTCCTCTAACCTCGGTGACGCCAGCGCAGACACCAACTTGCTGCTCAAGGTCCTGTCGAAGACCGACCGCACGAGCATCCAGTTTGTGACGATGCCCGTCGAGGAACCCTACTGGGATCCGAACCGACGCATTGCTGCTGAACCGATGGCCCGCAACGTGTGGACCGCGCTCAAGCAAGACAAGGCGCTGCCCGTGGGCACGACCTACACGGATGGCAACGGCGCGCAGCTGGTGGTCCCCGATCCGAAGGCTGCACAGGCCACGCCCTCGCCGACGCCTGCTGCGGTCGACACTCAGAACGCCGATCAGCCCCAGAGCACCACGGACAACACCGCGCAGTCGGCCTCCGTTGAGAACAACGCAGCCAACGAGGCTGCCGCCCAGAAGAACGCCGCGACCTGCCCGCCGAAGGACAAATGAGCACTCCTCCCTCGTTCACGCCCAACCCGAAACGACGCCGCCCCGGATCCGATGACGTGCACGTCATCGGCCAGGAGGCTCCCTCCGGCGCACCCGTCCCACCGTCTGAGGGGATCGCGCCGCAGATGTGGTGGATTTCCGAGGACGGTACCGACGCCTCGCGCCCGCTGATGCCGCCGACCCTGGATCAGCCCCAGCGTGATCCGTCCTCGCTGTTTCCGAGGCGTTCTGCTCCTACCCCGCCCCCGTCGTTCACGCCGGGATCTGCCGCGCGCAAGTCGTTACGCACGCGCCAGGCGGACTCGTCACAGATCCCGTCGCCCTCCCCCCAGGCGACGTACCCTGTTCCGACACCTGCGTCCTCCCCCCAGGGGGCGTATCCTGTCCCGGCACCTGCGTCCTCCACCCGTCGGAGTGCGCCGGTTCCGAATCCGCCCGCCACGCCCGACGAGACGACGGTTGCTCCGACCCCGCCGTCCTTCGCGCCCGGCTCTGGCGACGCTGCAACGACCCACACCCCCGCTGCTCCCAGCTTCGCACCCAACGAAACGACGGTTGCTCCGACCCCGCCGTCCTTCGCGCCCGGCTCTGGCGACGCTGCAACGACCCACACCCCCGCTGCTCCCAGCTTCGCGCCCGGATCAGGTAGCCCCGTCGCGAGCGGCTCCCCCGCGGCTCCCAGCTTCGCGCCTGGCTCCAGCAACGCTCCAACGACCCGCACCCCAGCGGCTCCCAGCTTCGCACCCTCGGGTAACGGGCCGCGCCAGGTGAGCGCCACGCGCTCCCAGGCAATCCCCGACCCAGTCCCCACACCCGGCGCTACGCCGTCGCGCACCGCTCCAGCGACGGCTCCGAGGCCTCGGCGCAAGCGCCGCCGACGTCTGGTCCTCAAGACGCTGTCTGTCCTCCTGGTCATTGTTCTCGCGTGGGGCGGATTCCTCGTGTGGGACGCGAACACGAACATCGGGCGCGTGAGCGCACTGTCGGGTGCCTCGGATACAGCCGGTACGACGTACCTCTTGGCCGGTTCGGACTCGCGTGCGGACGGCGCCGTGCAGGACGGCTTTAAGGGATCCGAGCGCGCTGACTCGATTATGCTGGTCAACATCGCGGCGAACGGCCAGGCTGTCGCTCTGTCGATTCCCCGCGATACCTACGCTGAGATTCCCGGCGTCGGCTGGGACAAGATCAACGCTTCCTACGCCTACGGCGGCCCCCAGCTCCTGGTCGAGACAGTCGAGAAGCTGACGGGTCTGACCGTCGATCACTTCGTGCAAATCGGCATGGGTGCGGTGCCTGACATGGTGGACGCAGTCGGCGGCGTGGAGCTGTGCTACGACCACGACTCGAACGACGAGTATTCGGGCCTGAACTGGACTGCGGGCTGCCACACGGTGGACGGCCCCACCGCCCTGCAGTTCTCGCGTATGCGCTACCAGGATCCGGAGGGCGATATCGGTCGTACGAAGCGTCAGCGTCAGGTGATCTCCAAGGTCGTGTCCGAGGCTGCGTCCCCCGCGACCCTCATCAACCCCGCGCGGACCCTGCGCGTGGAGCGCGCGGGTTCCAAGTCGTTCACTGTCGATGAGGATTCCTCGATCATGACGGTCGCTTCTCTCGTGATGGCGCTGCGCAGCGCCTCCTCCGACGAGCTGATGGGTGTCCCGCCCATCGAGTCGCTGGACTATACGACCAGCGCGGGTGCCTCGGCGGTCCTGCTACGTGACGAGACGGCCCCTGACTTCTTTGCCAAGCTGCGCGCCGGTAAGCTCACGACCTCGGATTTTAACCAGATCGGCTGACGTCCTCAGGCGCACCCGAGCGCAGAACAAGCCGCGGCCTCGTTCCCTCATTCAAGGGACGAGGCCGCGGTCGTGTCAGGCGTTAAAGAGGCTCTCAGGCACCGGGTACCGTGATGGGTCGCGGACCTGCCTGCCAGCCTTCCCAGGCGGAGGTGAGGATCTCGTCGAGACCGTTGTTGGCCTTCCAGCCCAGGTCCACGCCGATGGACAGCGGGTCACCGATGAGCTTGGGCGGATCACCGGCGCGGCGCTCGAGGACCTCGACGGGGAAGTCCCAGCCGATGACGCGGCGCAGGCCGTCGATGATCTCCTGGACGGAGGTGCCCAGGCCGGTACCGACGTTGTAGGTGTGGTGGTCGGGCTGGCGGCCTTCAGCGAGGACGTCGAGGGCGGCGATGTGGGCCTCGGCCAGGTCCATGACGTGGATGTAGTCGCGCACGCAGGTGCCGTCCGGGGTGTCGTAGTCGGCGCCGAAGATCTTGGCGCTCTCCCCGCGCTCGAGGCGGTCGAGAACCATGGGGATGAGGTTCATGATGGCGGGGTCGGCCAGGTCGGGCCAGCCAGCACCGGCAACGTTGAAGTAGCGCAGGCCGATCCATTTCAGATCCCATGCGCGCTCGCAGTCGGCCATCATCCATTCGCCGATCAGCTTGGTTTCGCCGTAGGGGTTGATGGGGTGGCCAGCCATGTCTTCGGTGACGACCTCGGCGGTGGGCATGCCGTAGACGGCGGCGGAGGAGGAGAAGATCATCTGGTCGACGCCCGCGTCCTCCATGGCAGCCAGGACGTTAGCCATGCCGCCGATGTTCTGCGCGTAGTACCAGGCAGGGCGCTTGACGGATTCTCCGACCTGCTTGCGGGCGGAGAAGTGGATGACGGCGGTGACGTCCTCGTCCATCATGAGGGTGGACAGGGTGGACCGCGCTTCGTCCGTGGCGACGTCGAGGCGAACCAGGGGCGTATCCCCGACCCGGGCGGCGTTCGAGGTGGACAGATCGTCGACGACGACGACGCGATCCCCGCGCTGACGCAGGAGGCGGACAACATGGGCGCCGATGTAGCCGGCACCGCCACAAACGAGAATGCTCATGCCTTCAGGATACGACGGTGGGAGCGCCCGCGCCTACCCGCGCGGGGCTTGTTGGGGCCTGTCAGTAGTCCTCGGCGACGCGCTTGGCGAGGGCTGCGCCCTTGGCGCTGGCGACGTCGCGCAGGTCCTTCTGGAAGTCGCGCATTTGTGCGCGCAGACCTTCACACCACGATCCTTCGCCGGCGCCGAGGATACGGGCGGCGAGCAGCCCGGCGTTGCGCGCGCCCGCGATGGACACGGTCGCGACGGGCACGCCGGCGGGCATTTGGACGATGGAGTGCAGGGAGTCCACGCCGTCGAGGTGCTTGAGGGGAACGGGCACGCCGATGACGGGCAGCTCGGTGAGGGCGGCGAGCATGCCAGGAAGGTGGGCGGCACCGCCGGCTCCGGCGATGATGACGCGCAGCCCCCGCTCCGAGGCGCTCCTCCCATAGGCGACCATGTCCTCGGGCATGCGGTGGGCGGAGACGACGCCGACTTCGCAGCCGATGGCGAACTCGGCGAGTGCTGCGACGGCGGGTTCCATTGTGGGCCAGTCTGAGTCGGAACCCATGACGACACCGACGAGGGGGCAGTCGCTGGTTGCCGTGAGCTGGATGTCGAGGTCGGTGGTCATGGGCGGTCCTTTCGGGATGGGACGAGGCCGGGGCGCTCTCGCCGTTCGGCCGACGGTTGGGTGGTCAGTCGCTGGCGGAGGTGCCGTGCAGGGCCTCAACGGCGGCCCGTGCGCGCGTCAGAGCCACGTCCGGGTCTTTGTCGACGACGGTAACGTGGCCGAGCTTGCGGCCCGGGCGCACCTCTTTGCCGTAGAGGTGGACTTTCGCTCTGTCTCCCCCGGCTTCATAGGCCGCAGCGAGGGCATGCGCGGGCTGGTCGTAGGCGGAACCCAGCAGGTTGACCATGACGGAGTAGGTATCCGGTGCGCGCAGGTCGGTAGAGCCGAGTGGCAGGTCCAGGACGGCGCGCAGGTGTTGCTCGAACTGGCTGGTGACGGCCCCATCGATGGTCCAGTGTCCGGTGTTGTGGGGGCGCATGGCCAGCTCGTTGACGAGGACGCGCTCATCCGCTCCCTCTCCGACGACAAACATCTCGACGGCCAGGACGCCGGTGACGCCCAGCTCCGAGGCAATGCGTTCTCCGATGCGGCGCGCTTCAGCTGCTGTCTCGGGTCGGATACCGATCGCGGGAGCCGTGACCTCGGCACACACGCCGTCCACTTGGACGGTGGAGGCGACGGGCCAGGAGGCAACCTCGCCCGAGGGGGTGCGTGCCAGCAGGGCCGCCACCTCACCCGTGAAGGGCACCAGGGCCTCGGCCAGGAGTGAGCCGCCTCCCCACCATGACTCGACGTCGGCGGGACTGTGGGCCACCGCGACACCGTGGCCGTCGTAGCCGCCTCGCGGGGTCTTGACGATGAGGGGCCAGCCGATGACCGCTCCGAAACGCTCCAGCTCAGCCGCGTTGTCGACGCGTGCCCATGCCGGGCAGGGGATGCCCATCTCACTCAGGCGCGCACGCATCTGAAGCTTGTCCTGGGCGTACAGGAGAGCGGGGGCCGGGGGTTGCACGGAGACGACGCGCGCGGCTTCCTCCATGGTTTGGGCAGGAATATGCTCATGTTCGAAAGTGAGGACGTCCGCACCGTCGATGAGCGCGCGAACGGCGTCCAGATCCTTGGGGGCACCGACAGCCTTGTCGACGGTCACCAGACCGGTCGACCCATCCTCGGCCTCGACGAGGACCCGAAGGTTAATGCCGAGCGCGATAGCGCTCTCCTGCATCATGCGTGCCAGCTGTCCGCCGCCGATGACGGCCACGGTGGGAGGAGTCAACATATCGCGTTCCACGCCTCCCAATCTACCGCTCTCCTAAAAGCGACGCGAGCGGCGTCCCATGGAAATGAGCGGCCCTTCGGGCATGACGCGATCGGGGTCCAGGGACGCGGGGATTGCTGCGACGGATATCGTGAAAACGGGGGGAATGTTGGACTTGAGTTCCAGGCGCCCGCCCATCGCCTGGGCCAGGTCGTGGGCGAGAGCCAGGCCAATGCCCGTCGAACCGTGTCCAGACACACCCTTTTCGAAGATGTCGGGTGCTAGGGCTTCGTCGATACCTTCGCCTTCGTCACTGACCTCAATGATGACGCCGCGTTTGGAGGAGCCGGCGTGCGCCCACACGCGCGTCATTCCATCTCCGTAACGCAGGGAGTTTTCGATGAGCGTGGCCAGTACCTGTCCGAGTTTGCCGGCGTCGGCCAGGATCGGACGCTCAGCCTCATCGAGGAAGACGAGGGGACGGCCTGCCGCCTTGAACTGGTCCTCCCACTCTTCGCGGGCGGTGTTAAAGACTTCGAGGATGTGGATGGCCTCGGTTTGCCCACCGTTTTGGCGCTTGGAGACGTCGAGGAGTTCGGAAACGACGTTGGTCATGCGCTCGACCTGTTCGAGGCAGGTACGGGCTTCGGCACGCACTTCCTCCTCGGAGGAGATGAGTTCAATTTCCTCCAGGCGCATCGACAGGGCGGTGAGCGGCGTGCGCAGCTGGTGGGAGGCGTCGGCGGCGGCTTGGCGCTCGGCGGCGAGGCGTCCGGCCATGCGCTCGCCTGTGCGGGCGAGTTCCTCGGAGACCAGGTCGATCTCTTCGATGCCGGATTCTTCAACGCGGGCGCGCACGCCGCCGGAGCCGATCTGCTCAGCCTGTGCGGCCAGGTAGATGAGGGGCGCGGACAGGGAACGCGAGAGCGAGCGAGCCATGAGCAGGCCGATCAGCATAGAGCCGATCATGCCAGCACCGAACATGCCGCACGCCCACAGGATGCGGGCAGTCGCGCCCGAGGCTGAGGAAGTGAGCTGGACACTCACGCCGCTCGGGGACTCCGCAAAGGCTGCCATCGTACGCCCGGTCGGCTCAGTCTCGTCCGTAATGAGGTTGTGGCCGGGCACGAGAATACGGTAGCTGAGTTCGTCGCGGCCCTCATTCTGGTCAGCGACGAGCGCCGCTACTGACTCAGCGTCCGTGCTCTCGCCCGCCGCGTTGCGGCGGTCGATGCTCTGAACGATGCGCTGGGCAGCGACTTCCAGGTCACGCTGCTCGGAAGCCCAGATAGACACCGAGGCAAAAAACGCGCCGGGCAGGCCCATGACGACGCACACGACAGCGACGACGGAGACAATCATCCTCACCGCGCGTGCGCGCATGGTGACCCTCCTTTAGCGACGGATTATCGCGCGCTTTCGAATCGGAAGCCCATTCCGCGCACGGTCGTAATGTAGTGCGGGTCGGTCGCGTCATCGCCGAGCTTACGACGCAGCCAGGACACGTGCATGTCCAGGGTCTTGGTGGAGCCGGTCGGGTCGGAACCCCAGACCTCGCGCATGAGCGCGTCGCGAGCGACGACGGACCCGGCCTCGCGCAGCAGAACGCGCAGCAGGTCGAACTCCTTGGCCGTCAGGCTCAACTCCACGTCGCCGACGAAGGCGCGATGGGCTGCGACGTCCATGCGGATGTCCTGGGCGCGCAGCTCGCCTTCAGCGGGTTCTGCGACCTGACGACGCAGGAGCGCGCGCACGCGGGCGAGCAGCTCGGCCAGACGGAAGGGCTTGGTCACGTAGTCGTCCGCGCCCGCGTCGAGGCCGACAACCATGTCAACTTCGTCTGTGCGTGCGGTGAGAATGAGGATCGGGACCCGGTTTCCGGCGGCGCGGATCTCACGGGCGACGTCGAGGCCGTCCATGTCAGGCAGACCGAGGTCCAGGACGACCAGGTCGATGCTGCGTGTGTCGGCCAGGGCTGCACCGCCCGTGGCGTGCGCGCGCACGTCGTATCCTTCCCTGCCCAGGGCCCGCGCGAGGGGCTCGGAGATGGCCGGATCGTCTTCAACGAGGAGAACTGTAGTCACACTCTCATCTTAGCAATTCTGAACCAAAACTTTCACCTCTCTTGACCCAAAAAACGTGGGCGTCAGGAGTCAACGAAAGACGCTGAGAACGCTCGTGTCAGGCGACACGAGCAGAGAGCAGGTAGGGAGAAACAGGCCCAAAACCGCGCAAGTCTGCGGTCGGGAACTCCTCGAGTTCGTACCCCTCGCCACCCTTGCCAGCGGCGATCGCAGCCGCGGTGGCAGGATCGGTGAGTATCTTACCGACCGGTGCGATGTCCACGAGGCGAGACGCCAGATTAACGGTCGGACCGAAGACATCGCCGGAGCGCGAAAAGACGTCACCACGCACAAAAGACGCGCGTACGGGAAGCATTTCATCGTCGGCATTGAGACGTTCAATGAGGGCGGTTGCCACGCGCAATCCGGTGGGCAGGTCATCGGCGATATAGAGAACGGCGTCGCCGATCATCTTGACGACGCGACCGCCCTCTTCGATGACCGCCGTCCGACTTTCTTCCTCGAAGCGCTCGATGAGGCCGACCAGAGCATCCCCGAGAATCGTCGAGGACGAGGTGTAGGAGACCATGTCCACGAAGCCGAGGCAACGATTGAGCGGGAAGCGGCTGTGACGCTCCTCGTGACCGCGCTGAGAGACCTCGCGGTCAAAGCGCGAGAGGGTCGCCTCGAGCTGACGACGCCAGGAGTACACGAACATCTCCTGGAAAACGTCGATGTGCTCACGCATGTGGTCGAGCACGTACATGCGAGCCGTCGTGTCGTCCAGCATGAGCCGACGCATCGAGTCCTCCACCAGGGCCTCAAACTGCCACAGAGCGAGGCGGTCGGCCAGGTGGGAGTTGGCGCGGAGGAGCGAGCGCGACGTGGCGGTATCGATAACACCAGACTCGACAAGGTCGTGCCACTTGCCAAACACATCGAGGTCACGCTGGGAGAACATCGGCTCATCCGGATCGGGGGCTTGGAAGCCCAGGGCGATCCAGAACTGCAAGACGCGCTCGATCGGAGTGTCCGTCGCCTCGGCGAGGTCGCGGGCAGAGTATGTGAGATGACCACCGAGCAGCTGGGGAACGTAGCTGGTTGCGGTGAGGTCATCGGGAGATGCATGGGACGATGCCGCACGCTCATCCATCGCGATTCCCTCCTCGTCAGGCTGACTCAACACCACATCAGCGGATGATAAGTATAGTAGATCACGCTTTAAGGTCACAGTAAATTATGACCTCACGCACTGACAATTGTAGTAGACTGATTGATTTTTCACCACTCATTTGCACATTTACCTGCGATAACTCCGTTTTTTGCACTATTTTGCAGCTTGACTGCGCGCGACGTGACACATGGTCCACAATGTGCCTATGCGCCTCGTTCTTGCCTCCGCCTCCCCCGCCCGCCGTGCCACGCTCATCGCGGCGGGCATCACGCCAATAGTCCGGGTGTCCACCGTTGACGAGGAGGCCGTCCTCGCCGCGCTGCCCGGCGGACGCGCATTCTCAGGAGGCGCAACCACCCCCGCTGCCGAGGTGGCGACCCTCGCCGCCGCCAAGTGCACAGACGTGTGCGAGGCCCTGGCCCAGGGAGACCCAGAGCTGCCCGAGGGGGATCCCGTCCTCGTCGTCGGCTGCGACTCGATGCTCGAGATTGATGGCCAGATGCTCGGCAAACCCCACACCCCCGAGGTTGCCCGCGAGCGCATCCGCGCCATGCGCCGCACGACCGCCACCCTGTGGACGGGACACTCGGCAGCGATCCTCGCCCCGGCCTCGTCGACCGACGGGAGGACGGGCACGCGCACGGTAAGCGCAAGCGTCACCCGCTCCGCCTCGACCCAGGTCCACTTCGGAGACATCTCGGACGCAGAGATCGACGCGTACGTGGCGACGGGTGAGCCGCTGCACGTGGCAGGATCCTTTACAGTGGACGGCCTGGGCGGTCCCTTCATTGAGGGGGTGACTGGCGATTATCACTCGGTCGTCGGTATCTCGTTGCCGCTGCTGCGCTCCATGGCCTCCGAGCTGGGCGTGTTTTGGCCGGACCTGTGGGATGCACCGCGCCCCTGAGTTTCACTCCTCAACGACCTGCGTAATCCCCGTACTGTAGGGGCATGGATAACAGCACTGCATGGGGCGTCGGCCTCGCAACGATCACCCTGGACGGAACAACTCTCGACACGTGGTATCCCGCCCCGCATCTGGGCGAACCCGGGAGCGATGAGGAGCTGGCAACTTCGCTGGCCCTGCTGGAGCGCGTGGACGATGCGCGCCGCGTGCGTACCGTCGTCGTGACGACGACGATTGACCTGACAGCGGCCCCCGCCTCGACCGAGGACGCTTACCTGCGCCTGCACTTGCTTTCCCATCGCCTGGTGAAGCCCAACGCGATCAACCTGGACGGTATCTTCGCGGTGCTGCCCAACGTCGTGTGGACGGATGCGGGTCCGTGTGCGGTCGCCGATTTCGAGGTCACCCGCCTGCGCCTGCGCGCCCGCGACGGTCGCCCCGTGACCGTGCAGGGCATCGACAAGTTCCCGCCGATGGTCAACTACGTGCTGCCCTCGGGCGTGCGTATCGCCGACGGCACCCGTGTGCGCCTGGGTGCCTACCTGTCCGAGGGCACGACCGTCATGCACGCCGGCTTCGTCAACTTCAACGCGGGCACGCTGGGTCGCTCCATGGTCGAGGGCCGCGTCTCGCAGGGCGTCGTCATCGGCGACGGCTCGGACGTGGGCGGCGGTGCCTCCACGATGGGCACGCTGTCGGGCGGCGGCAAGCAGCGCGTGCGCCTGGGCGAGCGCTGCCTGCTGGGCGCGAACTCGGGCCTGGGCATCGCTTTGGGCGACGACTGCGTCGTCGAGGCCGGCCTGTACGTGACCGCCGGCGCGAAGGTGACGCTCATCGATTCGTCCGGCGAGGCCGAACCGCGCACGATCGCAGCGCGCGAGCTGTCGGGTGCGTCGAACATTCTGTTCCGCCGCAACTCTCAGACGGGTCGCATCGAGGCCATCGCCCGCGCGGGCGTCGTGGGCATCGAACTCAACGACGCACTGCACGCGTCGAACTGACGAGGACACACCGAACGAGGCCGGGGCGCGTTATGCGTCCCGGCCTCGTGTCGTTGTAGAAACCGTCAGCGGGCGGACCATGCCTCGCGGATGCGGCTGACCGCAGCTGCCACGCGCTCGTCGGTGGCGGTGAGGGCCACGCGCACGCGCCCGTGGGCAGCGGTACCGTAGAAGTCGCCGGGAGCGGCGAGGATGCCAAGTTCGGCCAGTCGGTCCACGAGCACCCATGAGTCGGTCGGGTTGGCGGGGTCGGCGACCCACAGGTACAGGCCAGCCGCACTGTCGGGGTCAACGTCGAGGCCGGCGTCGGTCAGGGCCTCGAGGAGGAGGGTGCGTCGCGCGGCGTAGACCTCCCGTTGGTCCTTGACGTGTTCGGTGTCAGTCAGGGCGAGGGCCATCGCATGTTGAACGGGGGCGGGCACCATGAGGCCAGAGTGCTTACGCGCGTTCACGATGGGGGCGACCAGCGCGGGATCGCCGTAGATGAGGGCGGCGCGGTAGCCCGCGAGGTTCGACTGCTTGGACAGCGAGTACAGGACGAGGAGGCCGCTCGCGTCACCGTCGCAAACGTCGACATTCAGCAGGGAGGGCACGCCCTCGCTCACATAGGGTTCGGCCCAGGGCAGGGCCGCGTAGCACTCGTCGGAAACAACGACAGCACCCTGGGAGCGCGCCCACGCGACGACTCCGCGCAGCTCGTCCTTACTCATGACGTGTCCATCGGGGTTTCCGGGCGAGTTCAGGTAGACGAGGGTGGCCTCGGGCCACGAGTCGGGGTTCGTCGGGTCGACGGGGACGGGAGTCGCTCCAGCCAGGCGGGCACCGATGTCGTAGGTCGGGTAGGCAACCTCGGGAACCAGGACGGTGTCGCCGGGGCGTACGCCGAGCAGGAAGGGGACCCACGCGACGGCTTCCTTCGAGCCAATCGTGGGAATCACGCCACCGAGGCCGACATCGACCATATTGCGTCGCGCCCCCCAAGCGAGGATCGCATCGCGCACCTCAGCGGTGCCAATCACCGTCGGGTAGCCGTGCGCGTTGGATGCCTCGGCGAGGGCATCTCGGATGAACGCGGGGGTGTCGTCGACGGGCGTGCCGACGCTCAGATCACAGATTCCCCCGGGATGTGCAGCTGCGCGCGCTTTAGCGGGTGCAAGCTGATCCCAGGGGAATTCGGGCAGGTCGAGGGGGCGAGGCAGCGTAGTTGTCATGCCACTACCCTATCGACTGTCAGAGGTTTTCTGCCTTCCATTCCTCATTCTGAGGAGGCAGCGCGGCAATCATCGGGTCGTCGTAGTCCTGGACGCCGGTCTTCTGGGCACCGCCGGGGCTACCCAGCTCGTTGAAGAAATCGACGTTGGCGCGCAGGTAGTCTGCCCACTCCTCGGGCAGGTCATCCTCGTAGAAGATCGCTTCGGTGGGGCACACAGGCTCGCACGCGCCGCAGTCCACGCACTCCTCGGGGTGAATGTAGAGCGTGCGCTCCCCCTCGTAGATGCAGTCGACGGGGCACTCGTCCACGCACGCGCGATCCTTGACGTCCACGCACGGCTGCGCGATGACGTAGGTCATGAGACGTTCCTCCTGGTCAGTTCTAAAGACTCGTTGATTCTATTATTCACGTATGAGCAGCCCCGAGTCACCCACCGCACATATTCCCGCGGAAAACGGCGCATTGTCGCCGCATGCCCAGCGCGCACACACCGACGCAGGAGAGCAAATTTCCGCACGCCTCCTTCGCGCAATTCCCGATCTGCCGTGGATGCGCTTCGAGGTCGGCGAGAGAATCGTCATCCGCTACCGCCTGGCAGACGGTCTGCACGACGCCCTGGGAGAGGTCTTAGAGGTGGCTCCCACCCACGTCACGGTCGCGACGAGGCGTGGGCCGGTTCGCGTGGATGCCCACACGATGGTGACGGGCAAGAGGGTGCCTCCCCCGCCCACGATCTAGCGGGCGGAGGGGGCACTCGGGTGGGTCAGCGGTTGGCGCGGCGCTCGCGAGCGGCGATCTTGAAACGCTCCTGAGCGTCCAGGACGACCTTGCGCACGCGCACGGCCTCGGGGGTGACCTCGACGCACTCGTCGTTGGCCGCGAACTCGAGGGACTCCTCGAGGGTCAGCTTGCGCGAGGGGGTCAGCGACTCGTACACGTCTGCGGTCGCGCTGCGGGTGTTCGTCTGCTTCTTCTCGCGGCAGATGTTCACGTCCATGTCCTCGCCGCGCGGGTTCTCGCCCACGACCTGGCCCTCGTAGACCTCCGAGGAGGGTTCGACGATGAAGGAGCCGCGCTCCTGCAGGTTCGTCATCGCGTACGGGGTGGCCTGGCCGGCGCGGTCGGCGACGAGCGAGCCGGTGAGGCGCTGCTCAATGGTGCCCTGCCAGGGGGCGTAGCCCTCGGAGATGGACGACGCGATGCCGGTGCCGCGCGTTTCGGTAAGGAAGCGCGTGCGGAAGCCGATGAGGCCGCGGGCGGGGACGACGAACTCGAGGCGAATCCAGCCCGACCCGTGGTTCGCCATGGTTTCCATGCGGCCCTTGCGGGCGGCCATGAGCTGCGTGATGGCACCGAGGTACTCTTCGGGGATGTCGATCGTCATGCGCTCCATGGGTTCGCTGAGGACGCCGTCGATCTCCTTGGTGACGACCTGCGGCTTGCCGACGGTCAGCTCGAAGCCCTCGCGGCGCATCTGCTCAACGAGGATCGCCAGGGCGAGTTCGCCTCGGCCCTGAACCTCCCAGGCGTCGGGACGCTCGGTGGGCAGGACCTTCAGCGACACGTTGCCGACGAGTTCACGGTCCAGGCGGTCCTTGACCTGGCGCGCCGTGACCTTCGCGCCTTTGACGCGACCCGCCATGGGCGAGGTGTTGATGCCAATCGTCATAGAGATCGCCGGGTCGTCGACCGTGATGAGTGGGAGGGGACGCGGGTCCTCGAGGTCAACGAGGGACTCACCGATCATGATGTCTTCGATGCCGGCGACGGCGACGATGTCGCCGGGCGCAGCGGAGTCGGTCGAGACGCGCTCGAGGCCCTCGGTGGCCAGCAGCTCGGAGATGTGCACGCGCTGGATGGTGCCGTCGTGGCGGGCCAATCCCACGTCGGCCCCCTTCTTGAGGGTGCCGTTGTGGATGCGCAGCAGGGCCAGACGGCCCAGGAAGGGCGAGGCATCCAGGTTGGTGACGTGCGCCTGCAGGGGCATGTCCTCGTCGTAGGAGGGACCCGGGATGCGGCTGAGGATAGTCTCGAACAGGGGTTCGAGGTTCTCGGTGGGCAGCTGGCCGTCGCCCGGGTTCTCGAGGGAGCACTTGCCAGCCTTAGCGGAGGCGTACACGACGGGGACGTCCATGAGGGAGTCCACGTCGATGTCGATGCCCTCGTTCATGAGGTCCTCGCCGAGGGAGAGCAGCAGGTCGGTCGTCTCGGAGACGACCTCGTCGATACGCGAGTCGGGGCGGTCAACCTTGTTGACGACGACGATGACGGGCAGGTGAGCCTGGAGGGCCTTGCGCAGGACGAAGCGGGTCTGCGGGAGTGGGCCTTCGGAGGCGTCAACCATGAGGACGACGCCGTCGACCATGGACAGGCCGCGCTCAACCTCGCCGCCGAAGTCGGCGTGGCCGGGGGTGTCAATGACGTTGATGGTGACGCCGTCCTGAAGGCCCAGGGCCTGCGCGGCGGGGCCGCGATAGTGGACGGCGGTGTTCTTGGCGAGAATGGTGATGCCCTTTTCTCGTTCAAGATCGCCGGAGTCCATGACGCGCTCGCCGGTCTTTTCGACCGTGTCACGCTCGGAGAACGCTCCGGATTGCCAGAGCATTGCGTCAACCAGCGTGGTCTTTCCGTGATCGACGTGTGCAACGATCGCGACGTTTCGCAGGTCGAGACGCGTGGGCATATCTGGACTCCTCACATGTGGACACCTATTATTGCGTGTGATGGGGCACAGAAGCCCGATTGACAATCGAACGGCTGACCGATTCCACGCACATACCCCTTCAGAATATCGGCATACGGAGGGCCTATGCGCATGCCATCCTGCGACATCCACCACGTCGCTACCCCACCCAGCTGGACCGATTGGTCTATTTGCCGAGAAACACCCCCACCACTTAACTGATAGATATGAGCGACATCGCCACCCTATCCGCCACTGTCCCCTCAGCCTCGACACAAATCACCCCTTTCGGGGCACACCTCCTGTCCTGGCACCCAACCAACGATGATGACGTCCTATGGCTTTCCTCCCGCGCCGTGCTCGACGGCACGAAAGCAATCCGCGGTGGGGTCCCCCTCTGTCTTCCCTGGTTCGGGGGCCCCGATGACTCCCCGTCACGCCCGGGGTCCGGCGCAGGAGCACACGGTTTCGCCCGCACCTCCACGTGGAAGCTCCTCTCCTCCACCCGCCCCACGAACGATGCCCCGGCCTCGTTCTCCTTCGAACTGCACCACACGGGCGAGACCTCCATGCTCTACCCCCATTCCTTCTGCGCGCGCCTCGATGTGAGCGCGGGTGCCGAGCTGGACATGAGTCTGACTCTGACGAACGAGGACGATCACCCCTTCGCGATCGAGGCCGCCATGCACACCTACCTGCGCGTCGGGGACGTCAAGGACGTGAGCGTCGAGGGACTGGACGGCGAGCGCTACTTCGACAAGGTGCGCGGCCGCTACACCACCCAGCGCGGCGACCTGAGCTTCGTGGGTTTCACCGACCGCGTCTACACGACGACGCAGCAAGTCAGCGTCATCGACCCGAAGCTGGACCGACGCATCATCGTGGATAAGAACGGCTCCGGCTCCACCATCGTGTGGAACCCCTGGTCACAGGGCGCGGCCACCATGAGCGATATCGGCGAGGGCGAGTGGCAGCACTTCGTGTGCGTAGAGACCGCGGCGGTGCGCGAGAGGGCGCTGACGCTGTGGCCGGGCCACCCTCACATCATGACGCAGACCCTCGCCGTGGAGACGCTGGACTGAGCGGCCCGCGGGTAGGATTGAGGGCAGCTACGACCAGAAAGGCCACCATGGCTCTCACCTCCGCGATTGCGTCCGCCTACCTGTCTGTTTCCCGGTGGAAGCTGTCTACGCAGCCCTTGCCGGACAAGGTCATCGTTATCGGTGCCCCGCACACCTCGAATTGGGACGGCGTCTTCATGGCGATTTCTATGTGGAAGTCGGGGCGCACGTTCTCGTTCCTGGTGAAGGATTCCGTGGTGAAGGCCCCGCTGCTGGGCTGGTTCGTCAAGAAGATCGGCGCGGTTCCCGTGGAGCGCAGCGCGGCCCACGGCCTCGTCGAGCAGGTCGCCCAGCGTATCCGCGAGTCCGACTCGTTCACGCTGTGCATCACCCCGAAGGGGACGCGTTCGCCGCGTGAGTTCTGGAAGTCGGGCTTCTACCGCATCGCCATGGAGGCGGATGTGCCGATCCAGCTGGGCTTCATCGACCGCAACACCCGCACCTTCGGGTGGGGGCCGACGTACCGTCTGACGGGTGATGTGCGGGCCGACATGGACGTGATTCGCGCGTTTTACGCGGGCAAGGTGGGCGTCAAGCCCGCCAAGACCTCGGTCCCGCGTCTGCGTTCCGAGGACGAGGCGTCGTGAGGGGTGCACGCGCAATGGCCTGCGCCGGTGGGGCGCTGGCGCTGTGTGCGCTCGGTGCGCCCGCCGTCGCGGATGATCCGACGCCGATTCACCTGGCTGAGGTCTACGACATCACTCCTGGGGTGTCCGCCACCCACGAGGTGACGCTCTCGACGGATCATCCGCTCATCGGCGAGCAGTGCCAATCGATGGGGACGGGCGCGCAAGCGTCCTCCGCCGTGCTAGTTGACGTCAACGGTATCGACGGCTGCCGCTTCACGTGGGTGCTACCCAGTGCGGGGTCGGAGATCGTGACGGTCGACTCTGGCGGCGTTTTCCACTTTCATTCGGAATCCGCCCGCCTTCTCGAGGGGTTTTCCACGCCCGAGGCCGTCGCCACCATCGACTCTGTCACGCTGGTCGCGCACGCCTCCGAGATCGTCGAGGCCTCGGAAGGCGGGGCCGTCACGTCTGCGGGCTTCTCAACGAAGACGGACGCGAGCACGGTCACGTGGACGAATGTGCGCGACGATGTGACCGCGACGGGCACGGTGAACGCCGACGCGGCGGCCGCGTCCCCCACGCCTTCCGTTTCTCCCACACCGTCACCGTCGCCGTCACCGAGCCGGGAACGAGGCGGGGGTTCCTCGCGCTCGTCCCTGACCCCGATCTTTGCGATCACCGGCGGCGTCCTCGCCCTGGTTCTCGTGGGCGCGTTCATTCAGTGGACTCACCGGTCGCGTCAGGCGGCGGCCGACGCCCAATTCGACTGGGATGCATCCGTGCGAGCGTCGCAGCGCGAGGCCGCCTTGGAGGCGAAGACGGGAGCAGCGCCCTACGCGTCCCCCACGCCTGGGTCCGCGCTGTCGGCGCTCACGCCTGCGCCGCCCGCACCGGAGGCCGATTCGTCTCGCGAAGACCCCACAGATATACCGCCGACCCCGGAGTCCAGCGAGCGCTTCGCTCCCCCGCCGGGTGACTGATCATTCGAGCAATGCTCGGGTGTTCTAGCCGATGTGGAAGTAACGTTCAACGAGTTCTTCGACGGACACCCGCGAGTCGGCCAGGTCGTCTCTCAGGTGCATGTCGCCCAGCTCGACCAGGCGTGCGGCCCACGAGTCAATGAGACCGGCCGGGAACACACCGCCTTCCTCGTAGTCTTCGCGCTGCGTGAGAAGGCGGCCCGCGGCCTCGAAACACGACGAGGGCAGCTGGTCGAGGCCGGGGGTCTGTGAGGCGTCACCGTCAACTTTGCGCTTGCTCGCGTAGTCGGCCATGCCGGGTCGTGTCAGCCCGATGCGCGCGGCAACCACAATGCCCGCCAGGAGCAGATGGATGGCCGCCGACCCGTCCGGGCTGCGCAGCTCGATGGTCTGGGAGTCGTTAGGAAGTCCTGCGATGGGCGGCTCGTTCGGGTTCGCGTCCCGGAACATCGAGTCGTCGATGTTCTGCCACCCGAGAGGCACGCGCACGAGGACCGAGCGGTTACGGTCACCCCAGCAGATCGCGGTCGGTGCCTCCTGATGGGGCACGAGGCGCAGGAACGAGGTAGGCACGGTGTTCCCGAAAGCCGTCAGCGACGCGGCGTGCGACAGGTAGCCGCCGATGACTTTCAAGGCCGCCTCCGTGAGGCCCGATCCCGTGGAGAACTGGTTGACGCCGTCCTTGACCAGGCGGGTATGGAAGTGCATGCCGGATCCGGCCTGCCCCACCGCAATCTTGGGCGAGAAGGACACTTCGATGCCGTATGAGTGGGCGACCTCGCGCAGCACCCACTTGGCCAGCACCATCTGATCGGCCGCGGCGCACGCGTCTACGGGCAGGAATTCGATCTCCTGCTGGATCATCTGACGCCCATCCGACACGAAGTTACCGACCTCGGAGTGGGCGTACTTGACGGCGCACCCCATGCTCACCAGGTGGAGCAGGGTCTCGGTGCGTACGTCCTCCCACTTCGAGAACGGCCCAGACTCGTGGTAGCCGCGCTGGGGTTCGACCCGGAACAGCGGGTCCTCCGGGGAGAAGAGGTAGTACTCGAGTTCGCCGAGGGCCTCGAGGGTGCATCCTGTCTGCGCCTCGAGGGCGCGCTGAGCCTTGCGCAGGATCTCCTGCGGGGCCGAGGCCAGGGGCGCCCCGCTCACATCGTAGAAACCACACAGGAACTCCACCGTGGGGATCGCGGAGAAGGGGTTGAGGAACGCGGTGGCCAGGCGCGGTACCACGTACAGGTCGGAGGAAGTCGCCTCGACGAAGGTGAAGAGCGAGGATCCGTCGACGCGTTCACCGAGGGTGAGGACGCGGTCGAGATGCGCCTTGGATTGAATCGCAAAGTTAAGGGTCTTGAGCCGGCCATCTCCGCCGACGTAGCGAAGGTTGAGCATCGAGATCCGATTGTCTTCGATGTATCCGATGATGTCGGCCTTCGTGAACTCTTGCGCGGGCTTCCCTAAGGCTTGCACGAGGGGATTCGGACTGAGGGAGACGGTGTCGGTCGAGAGCATCTCAAACTCCTCTTTGAGCATGACTTGTTTCACACGATCACCTCACACGTTACCACCACACAGCTACTCCAACACCCGCACACCACCATCTGAAGTCCACACACCGCGCCCCACTGAAAGAGACCGCGGACATAAGTGAGGGCCGCGCGCCAATTCAGACACGCGGCCCTGTGCCCCCTAGCGGGGCGAGGTCCGGAGCAGGCATGGAACCCCGCCCCGCCAGGCTCCTATGAGCGCGGCGACCACGATTTCAAGCGCTCAGCAAGTTCACGCGCGCAAGTATCCAAGCGCTCAGCTTCTAGCGCGTCCTCACGTTTGACTGCACGCCAATAATCGACCTTTGTGTGCAAGAACTCACGGCGCAATTCGATGATCTGCGCCTCCTCCTGAAGGCGCGCATCCTGCTGCTCAAGGAGGGAAATAAACTCGGAAATATCACGGTCCACGCCCAACCCCGAGCGCACATAGTCCCGCATATCAGCAATCGACATACCCGACGCCGACAGACACGCGACCCAGGTAAGCAACTCCAGATCGCCTTCCGTGTAGATACGATGCCCACTCGAGGGATCGCGCGCAATGGCAGGAATAACGCTGACGTCCTCGTAATAGCGCAGGGTAGACGGGGGCAAGCCAACGAGCGCCGCTACCTCCTTAATAGAGTACGTGCGCCCGGAGCCTGTTCCTGCCATGACCTCACCCTAAAAGACCTCAAGCCCTTGAAGTCAAGCGGAATTGGGGGACGTGCATCACGCGGCGCGACCTGCACAAAGATCGCCTCCGCGCGACCGTGCGGCCACTCACGACCGCGACGGGAGTTCGACCGCTAGACCACCATCATCGGAGAAGCTCCGCTCGATGCTGGAAGGCCCAAATCGAGAAGGGTTCATCTCGCATTTTCTTCTCCGCACGCCCCAGCAGCTCGCAGCCACCATTCATATAAAAGCGAGCATTGGATTCCGTACACGTCACCAGTCCGTACGCGCGCCCACCCCGCTTCGCCACGAAGTCGGGAAGGACTTTGGCAACGAGCCATCGGCCTACTCCCCGACCCTGCATCCGCTTATCGACCGACAGAATCTCGAGATACCAGTCAAAATCGCCATTATCAATAGCGATCTGATCTCCGTCGTAGGACGCCTGGGCAAAGTCAGCCACCAGGAGCGGAGATGCGTAGCGGAAGAGGCGATACCCGCCGCTGACCACGTTACGCCAGAAGCCGATTGGCCGATCATGCATGAGTGCAACGGCGATAACCTGTCCCTCATGTTCAACGACGAGAGCGTTTCTGGAGGTCAGGTAGGCTTTCGCCATCATCTCATTGAGGACAGCCAGACATTGTGGGTAACGCTCCGTCTGGTAGACATATGGCTTGAGCGTGAGATGAAATGGATAGTCAAGAAATCCTTCCGTGATAATGCGTGTCATTTCAGGAATATCTGCACTCGTTGCGGGCCGACACTTCACAGCGCCCCTCCTCTGTTAGACCGGATAGCACCTCGTAATAAGGTCGAAAACCTGACGTCAGGTAGACAGTTGTCATACTACGCGATGATTTCTCAGGAGACCTTGTCAGTTAGAGGATTTTTTCTTTGGCATGCGAGGCATACCAACTTGACGTTCGGTCAGACATTCTCAGGCCCCGGCCCCTCCATTGCTTTGCGCGCGCGAACAGACGATAATCGAGTGACCTAGATCCAGGAGGATTGCATGCGACTTTTCCGCACCCTGTGCGCAACGCTCGGGACCCTATTCATCGTGTCGACCCCGTCGTTAGGGGCCTACGCAGCCGCGATCCCGCCTTTGTCGGAGACGTCCGTCCTGGCTACGGACGTCCACCTCACTGACGCGGCATCGGCCCTTTCTGTGGAGAACAAGGGCAGCGCCACCGTGGCCGCACCGTTGCGTGCCGCCGCTGAGGAGGCATCGTCGACTCCATCTTTGTGGCTATTGACCGCCCTGATCATCAGCATCATCATCCTTGTTCTGGTGGTCGTCTTCATCGTCTACGCCTTGCGTTCACAGAAGGCCAAGAAGAAGTCACAGGCTCAGCGTGTCCCTCCCTCAAGCCAGGGAAGCGTTCCTTTCCCGGTACGGCCCGGCATGCCCGAGGCCTCGGCATACACTGGCGGTCCCGCTCAGTTCGGTCAGGGGGCAACGTACAACCCCTACCCTGCGCAGGATGCGACACCCGGTGGCCCGACGCCGCGCGAAACGGGCTTCGTCTGGCAACGACAGACGGGTCCCGCCCCGGCTGCTCCTCAGCAGCCCATCCACGCTCCCACAGCTGGCGGCACCCCCGGCCGGCCTCTCGGCGCTCCTATGAGCATGTTCCCCTCCGCTCAGCGCGGCCCCAACCCTGCAGCGCCCGAGAACGCACCGCAACAGCCCCCGATGGGCGGTGCCGCGGTGGTCGGCGGCACCGCTTCCATGTCGGGTGAGAAGACAGAACTGCTCACGACATTTGGCGGTTCAGATCCCGACGCGAAGACGCAGTTGTTCGGCACCTACGACGGCCAAGCCGACCCCGACGCCAAGACACAGCTATTCGGCACCTACGACGGCCAAGCCGACCCCGACGCCAAGACACAGCTATTCGGCACCTACGACGACCAAGGCGCAGCTGCCGCGGCTCCCGCTGCTGAGCCGGTCGAGGCACCCAAGCCGGAGTCGGTCGCAGCGTCCCATGGGGCAGCACCCGCAGCCCCCATTCCTGCGCCTGCGCCTGAGACCGCTCCTGCCGCGCCAGAGGACCCAGGCTTGGTCACCGTCAAGCTCCCACGCTTCAAGCCCGAAGCACAGGCACAACCCACACCCGAAGCAGAGTCCGCCGCAGCACCCGAAGACCCCGGCATGCTCACCGTCAAGCTCCCACGCTTCAAGCCCGAAGCACAGGCACAACCCACACCCGAAGCAGAGTCCGCCGCAGCACCCGAAGACCCCGGCATGCTCACCGTCAAGCTCCCACGCTACAAGCCCGAGGCGCAGACGGATCTCGCACCCACACAAGATCCCCAGCCCGAGCAGCCTGCCCCCGCTCAGTCCGCCGCGCAGCCGGAGCAGGTCGACGCGCCCACTCCCGAGCAAGCGCCGGCCGAGGCACCTCAGTACGTTGACGTCCCGACCGTCAAGCTGCTGCGGGTCCCCACCCAGCAAGCATCTGCCGCGTCGCCCGAGCAGGCCGCACCTCCTGAGCCGGAACACGTCGCGTCGCCCGAAGCGTCCTCCACTCCCGTAGCGGCTCCTGCGCCTCAGCCGGTTGCCCCGCCGCAGCCACCCGTTGCGCCCGAGGCGATGCCCGCCCCGGCCTCGTCCCTTGGGAATGACTCGGATGAAGGCGTGCCCACCGTGCAGATGCCTCAGTTCGACAGGATGGATTCCTTCGACTGGGACTCCCCCGCCGCGAGCCAGCAGGCACCGCAACCCCAGCAGGCACCGCAACCCCAGCAGGCACCGCAGACTCCTGCGGTGCCGGCCGCGCCGCAGATGCAGGTACCTCAGCAGCCCATGCCGACGGCACCCGCTCAGCCCTTCCCACCGGTAGATCAGGGCGCTGCCGCGCAGCAGGTTCCCACGGCACCCCAGGCTCCCGAGCAATCCGGCGGCTTCCAGGAGAGCTGGACCTCGCAGTTCTCGTGGAGCGAAGAGATCCGTCCGGAGCCGCAAGCACAGAAGAAGCGCCGCTGGCCCTGGTCGAAGCGCCGCAAGCAGAAGGGTGAAGAAGAGGCCGCACAGGCGCTGCCCGAGGGCAATGCGCCCGGCGCTACCGCGCACATGCCGGTGATCGCCGTCGACGCGCAGGACGACGACTGGCAGAAATGGAACTCACGGAACTGACGTGTGAGACCCGAGGGGCGTTCGTTAGTGCGAGCGCCCCTCGGTTGTTGTCTCTTCCAGGGTGGAGGCGTTATCGGCGCTGATTTCGTCGGCCACCGCGGCGCTCACGACACCCGTAGAGTCTTCCCCGGCCTCGTCAATGTATCCGTAGCGTTCCGCGAGGAAACGTTCCCGGTAGAGGTGGTCGGCCGTGTCGCCGATCGTGCGCATGAGGGAGGCATTCAGAAACGCGCCCACGAGGATGCCAATGAACGGCACGATTTGGGCAACCTTCATGCCCGCCAGGCGCGAGCCAAGGGAAGCAACCAAGGGGTTCACGGCAGCCGAGATCGCGTTGGTCCCGACGGCATCCATTGGCCCTTGCTTGGCGATGTCACGCACGACCTTGTTGACGGCGATCAACGTCGTTTGCTTTTCGACGACCTGGTTGCCGGTAGCGCGTTTCGGATCGATCGCCTGGGAGAGAACCATCGTGGCGAAATAGTTTTCCGCGGGATCAACCGTGTCGTAGCCGTAATAGGCCGCCGTGTGGGAGACCAGGCGCGTCGCAGCGCCCAGGAACGTTACGATGTCGAGGGCGAGCGCAAAGGTCGTGATCGCAATGCCGGGGGCCGAGATGATCCCGAGGCCGAGGACGGCAGCGACCGAACCTCCCGTCGCGACGATGCTGGTCAGCGCACCTTCGATAGCCACGGCGCTCGAATACGCGATCTTCAAATGAGGTCTCACCGGGCGAATCTGGTCGAGGCTCAAACCGAGGCTACGGATATCCTCCAGCCGCTCAACATCGTAACCCGCCTCTCGGTAAGACTTCAGAATGCGCTCGCGACGCACCGAGGCATCGGATACCGACGTCGCCTTCTCCATGAGGCGCAGCGCCGACGAAGACATCGTCGAGGCGATGGCCGCGCCGCCGGGGACCTTTCGCGCGAGCCTGACTGTCGCCCTGACAGGTGCCATTGCGTAGGCGCGCAGGCGCTGGGAAATGACGCGAGGACGCAGGGGACTAATCTGTGCCTCTTTCCACTGCTGAATCTCGTCCCATTGGGCCGCATCGGCGGCGCTCATGCGGGCACGCGTGTCGTCGGGCGCAGGTCCCTCGGTCGTAGCCTCTTCCTTCACGCTTCCACCCTACACAGCAGCGTCCTCCCATGCCCCTCGGACGTTTCCCCTCCCCTGTTATGCTTGTGTTTCGGTACTCACTCATGACCTCACGTGGGAGGAACGTCCGTGGATTCGCGCTCACAGCTCATCGCGCAGATCAATGCTCTGCATGAAGAACAAGAACACCAGAAGATCATTGCGCTCATCGAACGCGATGCGCCGACGTCGCTGGACTACGAGCTGACTGGCCTGCTGGCGCGCGCCTACATTAACTACGCGCAGCCGTACATGGATTCCTTCAAGGAACTCATCGGGCACGCCGTCGAGCTGCTGCGCGGCGTTGAAGCTGAGGGCATGGCAGACCCGGTGTGGTATTACCGCATTGGTACTGCCCTGTACTGGCAGGATGAGGAGGAGAGCGCACTGACCTACCTCGAGCAGTGCCTCGCCATGGATCCGACCAACGAGCACGCGCCGGAGGTCATCGAGCAGTGCAAGCGCGCTCTTGATCGCCGCCGGATTGTGCGCCCCGTTGATCTTCAGCGGGTCGTCGACTTCTTCGAAACGAATGACTACGCCTACGACGTGAAGGACAACCGCCTGCACACGGGCTTCACGAACGGCTTCTACGTGTTCTCGGTCGTCAACGACGGCGCGGACGTGAGCATGTGGGGCGCTGTGCGCGAAGAGGTCTCGATGGAGCTGCGTTCGCGCCTCCTACAGGCTTGTAACGACTGGAACGCGTCCACGACGTGGCCCAAGGTCTACGTCGCGACTCTGGACGACGGCCGTCAGCGCCTGTGCGCCGAGCAGTATGTGACTGCCCGTCTGGGCCTGACTGACTCGCAGCTGTTCGTCAATCTTGATCGTTTCATCTCGAGCGCCGAGTCTTTCTTCAAGGATCAGATCGAGCGCATTCCTGCCCTGGGCGGAACGGAGGAGTAAACGCCCCCACCCGTCCGCGCCGCCGCTTCGGTAAGCCGCGAGCGCGCACTGACCCGGGCCTCGTCCCTGTCGACGAGGCCCGGGTTCGTTATGTGCTCAGCTGTCGCCACCCTCCCCGATCTGACATACAATGTATGTACGAGCGGAAAGGAGCACGACGTGTCTGCGCACGCAACTGCCACAAAATCATCTCGCATCAACCTGCGTTTGACGCCTGCGCAGGAGGAAAAGCTGCGCTACGTCGCGAGCACTGTGCAGACATCGCTGAGCGATTTTGTCCTCGCGTCCGCCCTGGAACGCGCGGATCAGGCGCTGGCGGACCGCACGGAGTTCGTCGCAACAGACGAGGACTTCGAGCGCCTGTTGGAGGCCCTGGACGCGCCGCTTCCGACGATAAAAATCCAAGCACTCGCCGCCCGCCCCTCCCCCGTCGGATCGACGCTGACATGGACGGACTAGAGATCCCGGCGCTCAATGCTCCCCGCCGGTTGGCGCGCCATGACAAGCGCAGCGATTTCACGTGTGGAAACGACGAACTGAACACCTGGTTTCACCGCTATGCGTGGCACAACCAGCGAGCCAACAACGCGGTGACCTACGTGTGCCAGCAGAGCGGGCGTATCGCCGGCTACTACGCGCTAGCGGCAGCAACGATTCGACGCGAGTGGTCGCCGGATGACTTTGCTGCCCACCGACCCCGGTCAATCCCATGCATGCTCCTGGCCAGGCTCGCGGTTGACCGCCGAGTGCAGGGGCAGGGTGTGGGCGCGACGCTCCTGCTCGACGCGCTTCGCCGGACTCTCGCGGCATCGGACCAGTTCGGAATCGCCGCGCTGCTCATCCACTGCAAGGACGAGCACGCACGCGACTTCTACACGCATCACGTTGACGCCCTGGTCTCTCCCATCGCCCCGCTGCAGCTCATCGTGCCGACGCAAACGATTGCACTCGCGTTGGGTACCGCGCACGAGTAGCTGCCCTCCGTCACGCGCCGCCGCTTCGGTAAGCCGCGAGCGCGCACTGACCCGGGCCTCGTCCCTGTCGACGAGGCCCGGGCTGCGTCACGCTCAGACGCGCGGCACGTAGACGCTCAGGCCCCCGTCACTGACGATGCCCGTCAGCGTACCGTCCTCAGCAACGAACACGGCTGGGTGGCCACCGATGAGGCACTCCCACTCCTCGCCCGCGTGGTGGGTTCCCACGTACAGGGTTTTCTCGGCGGCGCAACGGTCGGAGAGGATGACGGCGCAGCCCGTGCCGGGCACATCCGCCCGACCTTCGCGGGAGAAACCGACGACGTCCGGGTTGTCGAAGGCACTGTGCTGCGGGCCGATCGCGGCGCGGAAGCGCACGCCCATGAGGATGGGGAGCTCACGCACGGCGGGCAGGTCGCCGGTCTCGGGCGTTCCCAGGAGGTCCCCCCAGAAGACACAGGGCACCCCGGCCTCGTTCAGGAGGATCAGCGCGTAGGCGGCCGCCTTGAACCAGGAGGCCACCGTGGAGGCCAGGGACTGTCCGGGCTGCGTGTCGTGGTTTTCGACGAAGGTGACGGACAATTCCGGGATCGACGCCGTCAGCGTGTTCTCCCACAGGCTCGACAGGTCGACGTTGCCGTCCGAGACCGATGCCTGGTGGAGGTGGTAGTGCAGAGGCACGTCGAAGAGCATGGCGTTGGGAACCTCATGCAGGTAGGCCTCGAGTTCGCGCACGTCGCCACTCCAGTACTCGCCGACGGCGGGCAGCAGGCGACCCGTGGAGGTGCGCAGGTCTTCGAGCCAGCGCGCGTAGAAGTCAGATCCGACGTGTTTAACGGCGTCCAGGCGCAGCGCGTCCACGCCGGTCGTCTCCACATACCAGCGTCCCCAGCGGTCCAGCTCCTCGCTGACGCGCGGGTCCGTGACGTGCACGTCACAGCCCATCAGGTAGTCGAAGTTGCCGAACTCAGTGTCGACGGACTCGTTCCAGTGCTTGCCTTCGAAGAGCCACAGGCCCTTGCGCCGCGTCGCCTGGTCCCAGTCGATGCCGTGGAAGCACGTCCAGTCCCACGTGAAATCCGAGTAGGCGCCGCCGCGCCCCGGGAACGTGAAGCGGGTCCACGCCTCGATCATTTCGGGTTCGCCGATCACCTGATGGCGGTCCTGCTGGTTGATAGGAGTCGCGCGCACCATCTCGGTCGCGTCCGCGCCCATGCGGTGGTTGAGGACGATGTCGGCGCACACGGCGATCCCCGCCTCATGCAGGGCGTCGATGGCGGCCAGGTATTCGTTCTTCGTCCCGTACTTCGTGGGAATCGTGCCCTTCTGGTCGAATTCGCCCAGGTCGTACAGGTCGTAGACGCCGTAGCCGACGTCATTGAGACCGTAGTTTCCCTTGTAGGCGGGCAGCAGCCAGATAATCGTGACGCCCAGGTCCGCGATCGATTGCGCGTGCTGTGCCAAGTAGCGCCAGTGGCTCGCATCCGGCGCCATGTCCCACGCGAAAGCCTGCAGCATCAGGGGCCCTGCCTCTTGCGTCGAAGAATGCAGGGGCTTCTGTTTCGTGTCACTCACCCGCATATGGTGGCAGGTTGCCGGGCGTTGGGCGTCCTCGTTCGACAAACAGTGGCGAGTTAAACACACGAGGCCGTAGTCGGGCTGAGCAAGTCCGCGCGGTTCCCAGCCACGGCCTCGGGCGTGAGCGTCTACTTCCCCTTCCGCAAGCGTTGTTTCACGCCACCCGCAATCCCCGTGGCACCCTCAGCGATACCCGACACCGCGCTCTTCGCCCCGACCATCACGACCCGCGCCTTGCCTTTCATGGTTTCCTGGACCTCGTCCGCCACGAGCTGCTTGCCGCGCGCCGGGGTCGTGTCGAGGACGTGCTGCGCCCAAGCCTCGGCGTCGATGCCGGGAGGGGGCAGCTCACGCAGATGACCCTTCAGACGTGCCGACTGGGTCTGGAGCGCCATGAAGGTCAGGCCGCTCGACACGAATCCGCCAATGACAGGGACGATCTTCGAGGCCCCCTTCGTGAAGCTACTCTTCGTGATGTTGATGCCGATGACGCGCAGCGAGTACTTCACGACCGGGTACCACGTGATGCTCATGAGAGCCCGCTTGGTCACGTGCTTCTGATAGGCGGTCTTGGCGGCGATGCGCGCGAAAGCCGTCAACGACTGGGCGGCTCCACCGACCCCCAGCATGACGCCGAAAAACACCGCGAGCACGTCGAGCATTTCATCGTCCTCGTCCACGTCGGCGAGGAGGTCACGCCACCCGTACAGGTAGGCGAGCTTCTGCATGATCCGCAGAGCGTGCGCGTAGTACTGCATCAGGTCCGCGGGAATCGTGCCGAGCATCGCAAATCCTCCGGGCAGACCCGCCGCGAAGGAGAGCGCGGCCGATTTGTTCGTCTCGTAGGTGATTGTCTCGTCTGCGAGGGTGTCGAGCGCCAGCAGCGGAACGCCCGCCAGCGCGGGGCTGGTGGCCAGTGCCCGCTCGATGGCCTCCTCGCTTGCGCGCAGCTTCGTCAGTTCCTGGCGCAAGAACTCATCACGGTTAATCCGCACGCCCGGGAATCGAACAACCTTCTTCAAAAAGTCGAGTCCGTGCTGCTCCGCCGACGAGGCCTGCTCAGCGGTAATTCCACGCAGCTCGCCATCCACTCCATAGTCATTTATTTTGCCGCGCATTGCGCTCCTTCACGTCTCGCTGCCCGCCGACAGCTCACTGACATCTACGCACACTCTAGCGTGTGACCTGCCTCTCCTCATGCACGAGGCCGGGGCTGAGTTCACGGATGAGCGCGCCTCAGTCCCGGCCTCGTCTCCGAGATGCTACTTATTCCAACCGAAGAGCCCCTTGACGCCGCCAGTGATCGCGGAGGCGGCGCTCGTCGCACCTCCGGCGATGGCGGAGGCGGCGCTCGTCGCACCGTCGGCAACAACCTTTGTCGTGCTCTCCAATGCCTGCTGGGCGCTATCCAGCACGCCCGGCCCCTGGTCCTCGGGGGTCGCTTCGCTGACCGATTGCTTCCAGACCGCAGCGTCGACTCCGGGAAGCGGCAGCTCGCGCAGGTGGCCCTTCAGGCGAGTGGACTGGGACTGGAGTGACACAAAGGTCATGCCACCCGACACGATGCCTCCAATGACGGGGATAACCTTCGAGACGCCCTGCGCGAAGCTCTTCTTCGTCACATTAATGCCAATGAAACGCAGGCAATGCTTCATCACCGGGTACCACGAGGTCTTCGTGAGGGCCTGCTTAGTCACCTGCTTCTGGAACGCCGGCATCGCGACCGAGCGCGCGAACGTCGTCAGCGACTGGGCCGCGCCACCGACGCCGAGCATGACGCCGAAGAACATCGCGAGGACACCGATCGTCTCGTCATCTACCTCATCCATGTCACTGAGGAGCTCACGCCAGCCGTAGAGGTACGCGAGCTTCTGCATGATCCTGAACGCGTGCACGTAGTACTGCATCAGGTCCGCTGGGACAGTACCGAGCATCGCGAAGCCGCCGGGGATGCCCGCAGCGAAGGACATCGCCGCGGACTTGTTCGTCTCGAAGGAGATGATGCCGTCAGCAAGCTTGTCGAGATCGGTCAAGGACACACCTGCGAGCACCGGATTCGAGTCGACCGCGCTCGCGATCGCCTCGTCACTCATGTGAAGCTTGCGCAGCTCCTGACGCAGGAACTCATCCCTCGTGATGCGCACGCCACGGATACGCACGACCTTCTTGAGGAATTCAATCGCGTACTTTTCGGCCTCCGAGTCCTGCTGGGCGATCGTTTCGCGCAGCTCATCGACACCCTCGGCTACTTCGCCCGTGAGTTCTGCTTCGCCGCTCGTGTCGAGCACGATCTCCCGGCCGTCTTCTTCGAATTCACCGTTGACCCCAAGCTCGTCGATGTTTTCGCTCATCTTGTTCCTTTACATAGCGTTGTTGCCTCAACACAGAGGCGAATAGTCAACAACTATAACCTACTTTTTTCGCGATCTGACGCCCATGACACACCGTCATTTTGCTCGGGTGCAAGAACATCAGGAACGGGCCTACTCTAGTCTCATGTGGTTACTCGCCGCCTGCTTGTCCGCCCTGTTTGCGGGGCTGACGTCGGTCCTCGCGAAAGCTGGGGTGGCGACGACAAGTTCCACAGTGGCGACGGCCCTACGAACGGTCGTCGTCGCGGCAGGAGCGTGGGGCATGGCCGCCATGGTCGGATCGGCGTCATCCCTCGGCACCATCGACGGGCGGTCGCTCCTGTTTCTCATCCTGTCGGGCCTGGCCACCGGGGCCTCGTGGCTGTGCTACTTCGCGGCCCTCGCGCGGGGCGACGTATCCCGCGTGGCCCCCATCGACAAGCTGTCGACGGTCCTGGCGATCCTCCTGGCCCTGATCCTGTTGAGCGAGCCTGTGACCGCCTGGAGTGTTGTCGGGATCGTTGTAATCACGGCGGGGACCCTGCTCATGGTCGACCCCGACGACCTTTCTGGGCTGCCGCTCGCCCTGCGCTGGGGCGGAAGTTGGCTCACGTACGCGCTCGCGTCCGCGCTGTTCGCCGCGTTGACGTCGATCTTGGGCAAGGTCGGTATCTCCGGGGTCGATCCGACGCTGGGAACTGCGGTGCGCACGCTCGTCGTGCTGGCCATGGCGTGGGTGATCGTGGCATGGCAGGGGCGTATTCGCGAGGTGCGGTCGATCCCCGCGCGCGAGCTGGCCTTTATCATCGCGTCGGGTGCCGCGACATGCGCGTCGTGGTTGGCGTACTATCACGCGCTGAAAGACGGGCCCGCATCGGTCGTCGTCCCCATCGACAAGCTGTCGATTCTCGTCACCGTTGCCTTCTCGGCGGCCGTGTTTCACGAGCGTTTCACGCGGCGATACCTGGCTGGCCTCGCCCTCATGTGCGCGGGCACGGCGGCCATGGTGGTGGCGTAGGACCCGTTGCACGCAGCACCACACACCCAGCATCAATCCGCGTACACGTACTGCCTTGCCTTGACAGACACCGGGGCCTGAGTGTTACTATCGACGCACAACGTAGGCTTAGCCTGGTTCGCCGGGCCGGGTCGGGAGGGGATCGATCATTCTGGTCGCATTCCCTCCTTTTTATTACTGCGCAACTTCGAAGGTGATGAACGCATGCGCCATTACGGATTAGATGAGCAGATAAACCATCTCCGAGAATCCGGTATCACATTCAGCATCATGTCGGAGGATGATGCACGAACGTTCCTTCGAGAGAACACGTACTACTACAAGCTCAAGTCTTACAGACATAACTACCGGCGCGGCGATGACGGAAAGTTCTCCTGCGACTTCGCACATCTCGTCGAACTATCGCGAATGGACATCGCATTGAGCCGTCTGTGCCTCGACCACTGTCTGGCCATCGAACACGCGCTGAAAGTATGGCTCAACGCCCATCTCATGGAGGAGAACGATCCGGGCATGGCAGATCGAATCCTTCGAGAATCAGGGGTGAGTTGGCACGCAGAACAGACGCCAGCTCCCTCCAATCCATACGTTGAGGATTTATTGCAGCACTGCGGAACTGATCGCTCCCTATGGCATTGGTGGGAACTCGGAACGTTCGCATCCCAGGCACGCCTATACTCGTCATACTGCCACATCAAGGGACAGGAAGCACCTCTCGAACATCTCCTATTCATTGTGCGAAAGCTGCGCAACGCCGTGTCTCACGGTTCTTGCTTACTATCGAAGGTACACATTCCCGCTCCCGTACACGCGGCAGGTACAGATCAGGAAACCCCTTTCGACAATCAAGTTCTTCGTCAAGGCATGTGGCTATGCGGACGCAACCCCGCTTCCAAATCTGTTAGGAAGAGTTCACTGGGAAAGAGCTACAAAAAACTTATCGTACACAACTATTCCACCCTCCTCTACACTTATCTACGTCTGGTAAATAGCGAAGGAATGCTCGAACACTCAGTGCATGAGGTGCGGAAGCTCAATGCTCGCCTAAACAAGAACCTTGATAATTACTACGGACGTGGTCACAACATGCCGACGGAACAAAACCCTGAAATTTATCGAACGATCAAAGCATTGACCGAGATCGGCGAAGGATACTGCCAACGCGTGAACGAGCGATTCGCAGTCCTTCCCGACTGACTTGACGACGCGCCGGACCACCACGCCACAACCCACCTCATGTGGAGAGGGTACAGTTTGGATCAGCCTGTGACTAGTGGCCTTGTTTTTCTTCCCAGGTGTCGGTGTTGTTGATGACTAGGTGGGACAGGGGAAATTTGCCGGTTGTTTCCGTGGTGGTGACGAGGCCGTTGATGGTTTGTGTTTCCCCGGTGAAGGGGTTGGTGGCGGTTCCACTCCACGTGGTGGTCAGGGTGATGTCCCGGTCCTCGTGAGGGTAAGGGCCATCCAACATCGAGCGCCAGCCTTGGGATGGGGTGTAGTAGTGGCGGATCAGGTTCGGGTCGGTGTTCAAATCCATGCCCTCGGACCACACTGATCCTGTGGAGGTGGTGACCAGGTTCGGAGTTCCATCTCCCCAGTTCCATTCGTAGTTCGTGGCGGTGAGCGTGATCGTGATGTCGCGTCCCAGCAGGTTGATGACGTGTGTTTGGGTGGGGCTGGTGACCGCGACAATCGTGGGAATGAACTTATTCGTGTAGGAGACCCCCAACGGTCGCTTGTACAACCTGGCCCCGTCGGCGTGGATCACGGTGGAGGCCAGGTAGAGGATGTCGCGCGTGGTGGGTACACGCCCCGGGTCCTGATTGGGTCCACCCTCAGGATCAGGAGGCAGCTCGCACCGAACGATAGTGGCGTCATCAGAAACAATCGGACTGTTAGCCGCCTTCCCAATGAACAGTTCCTTACAACGATCTTTGTAAGAACCAGACGCAGGATCAGCCTTCACATCAGCCGTCTGTTTTGCCCTCTGAGCGTCTAATGATGGCGGAGACGTATTAGGGGCAGGATCGGGCGCCCCGGAGCGCTCCCTTTTCCATGCACTTGTATTGATACCATCAGGAGTTGCAGAAGCACAAAATCCAAAAGGATCGTTTGCACCATCCGCGCATGGCGCACTTACGTGACTTGCCACAGCAGGTTGTATATTCATGCACAATATGAGTGTAATGGCTGAAGCGCCCTGAAGCAATACTGCACTAACTTTCGACATCAAAATCGACGCCTCCATCGGTGAGGATCCAACGTCCATTCTTCCATGTCATGAATAGATCTAGATCTGCTTTGTATTTAGAGGTTCTATTAGTTATCTTCTGCCTAGTGCACGCGATTCCGTCCTCTGTTTCAATTTCAAATGCTACGCCGATGGTATTGGGTTCAACATGGAATTTCTCTACCGAGACAGGTTCAACTGCAACAATGTTCGTGATAGTGGAATTGTTTCCGAATAGCCATCCTTTAGAGTAGATGTTATTTATATTTTGAATGTAGGTTTCTCGAAAGTTCTCTCCGGGTTGCGTGATGTCTTCGAATGGTTGTGTGTCTCCGGTGTTCCATGCGTAGGTGAGTGTGTCGAGGAGGTACTCGGCTGCGAGTTCCGCGCCCCTCTCGGTGTTCTCCTTGGCTTCTTCGGGTAGTTCTGGTTTGGTGTAGGTGGATGCGGCGTGTTCGGCGGGGCGCACGAGCACGCCGTCGGGTCCGATCTGGTAGCCGCCCGACATCGCCGCATCGGTGGAACTTGACGCGAATGGTGCGGGCCTTGCTGCGGGTGTGGTGGCTGTGACGGTGGGTTTGTCTCCCCATGCGCGCCACCAACCGTTAGCGACGCCGTTGATGTAGACGGCGAAGACTGCTCCAACGACAAGCACAACGTAGGCGGCGCGCATCCCCCAATAGAACGGCTCAACGTGCAGCCAGGCCCGCACCCTGGCCTTCGCGCCCTTGGGGCGGTTGGCTGTCGTCTCGGCTCGATAATCGGCCCACCGCTGACGCAGCGTGTATTTGCGCGGCATGGATTCGCGGCGGAACTGCTCCTCGTCCTCCTCAGTGACGGGCCGCTCGGACAACGGTGGAACCATCATGTTCTCTCACCCTCCACGATGAGGTAGCTATCCTCCAGCGCACCCCCACCATCGGAAACGCGCCCTGTTAAGAACACAGGCTACGCCCAGAACCAACACAAAACACTAAGAATGCCCAGTAACCACCACGAAACGTTCTCCCACCCCATGCGCGCGCCACCACGCAACTCCGCCCCGACCTCGTCAAACGCGGATGAGCGACAACCACAGGGCAGTGAACACAGCTGTCACACATCCCACCAATCGGACACCGACCACCGATCAGAGCAGCTTGTCGAGCGCCTCTCGGATCAGGCGCTCCTCCCCCGATCCGTTCGTCGGCAAGCGCAGGACGGGAACGCCGTACGCGGCCATGATCGAGTCTTTGCGCGCGTCGCGCTGCTGCTGTTGCTCGCTGCTGCCGTGATACTGCCAGCCGTCGACTTCGATGGCGAGGACCAGGCGCCCGGTCACCCGCGAGTACACCCCGAAGTCGAGGGCGCTATCCGTGAACACGAAGGCGCGCTGCTCCTCGCTGAGGCGACGAGTGTTCGGCAGCGCGTCCCTGAGGAATACTTCGGTCTGATAGCCGAAGCGAGCGTACCTGGGTTCCGCGAGCGCCTCGCGCAAGCATTGGTCGGCAATGTTCTCGGCGGGCGAGCGCCGACGGTCAGCCCACTTGGCGCGCGAGTAACGTTCGAGCGACGCGCTGTAGGCGTTGTAGAGGACATCGAAAATGGAGACGATGTCCGACTGGACGACGGCGCTTGGGTCGTACATTTCGATGTAATCGAGCAGTGTCCTAATGTTTCGGCTCAGGCGGACGCCGCCGTGCGTGGTGACGACGATAAACCGGTCTTTGGCGCGCGACACGATGACGTTCGTCATGGCGTCAGAGTCGTAGAACTCGCACGCAGCGGCTCGGTCGTGCGCGTTGAGGACCGTGGATAGGACCACCGTTCCCGCGCCGCGTCCCTGGAATTTGTGCGCGGTCTCCGCCAGCCATCGGGCGTGCTGGCCTTCCCCGAGGTCCGCGCGGATACGCTGGCGCAGGCCGGTCGCTTGCGCCCGGAACGGGGTCACCACGCCGAGGACGAAGTCGCCGGACTCGTCCTTATCATTCGCCTCGATCCCCTCGCGGATGACCCGCATGTCTTCGAGCTGGGCGATAATCTCGATCTCTCTTTGGGAGAAGAAGCTTCCCCCGCGCGCAGGCCGCCGCGCGTGGTTTCCCGGTGCGGCGTAGACGATCGCGAGCGGATCGGGGGCATCCTCCGCCGGCACGCGCATCGGGATGAGCTGGCCGCCGTAGTACATGCGGTTGCAGAATTCGATGATTGCAGGGTGGCAGCGGTAGTGTTCCTTGAGCAGGGTGCTGGGAACTTGTTCAGATTCGGTCATACCCTTGATGGAATCGAGCAGCGATACCGAGCGCACATCAAATCGTTTCGCGGGCGGTTGCCGTTTGCTTTCGTCCCAGCCCTGGAAGATCGGCCCGATCTGCCGCGCGTCGCCGACAATGACGGCGTTGCGTGCCTTACTCAGCGCCGCCATTCCCTCCGGGAGCAGGACCTGCGACGATTCGTCGATGATGATCCAGTCGAGCAGGGTGTCCTCGGCCAGGTTGTGACGGATCGAAAAGCAGGTGGATGCGATCACCGGGTAGGTGCGCAGGAGGATGTCCGTCTGTCGGTTGAGCCACTGATTGGGGTTCAGACGGCTCGGGCGTTCGCGCTCGAAACGGTCCTGGAGGGCGGTGTCCAAAGCCTCGCGGGAACGGCGACGGTACTGCGCACTCCCCTCGACGAGGCCGTGGCGGGCCGCGCGCGCCTCTGCTTCCTCGATGCGACGGCTGAGTTCGCGTTCGCGGGTCTGATAGAAAGCGAGTTGAAGCGCCGACTGGACATCCGGGTCCTCCAGGTCGATACCCTTCAACGATCCGTAGGCGAAGTAGCGGCGTACCCGCTCGATGAAGCCCCGAGGGCTGCGCCCAGGCCTCGGCGCGCAGCGGGCGAGGGCAAGCAGGTCAGCGATGGTCTCGGAACTGCGCCGCACGACGGCCAGACGCGAAATATCCGCGATCGGGCGGCGACTTTCCTTCACTTTCTCTTCGAAGAGGAAGCGCTCACGCTGGGTCGCGGTCAGCCGTGCCCGGATCTGCGGGATGTCTCGTGCGTCCTCCCACAGGGCGACGAGCTGTCCCTCCTCGGCCCGCAGCGCAGCCTCGTTAGCACGGACGGATGCACCCGGCGAGGCAGTGGACGCCTTCTTGGCCCAGGCCTCGCGCCGCTGCTCGAGAATCCCCTCACGCTGGTGGAATTCCTTGACGCGCTCCGCTTTTCCGAGGCTGGCCACCAGGAATCCGTAGCCTTCCTCCGTCAGCTTGTCGATGACGTTGTCCACCGCGGAGTTGGCACCCGCGACGACGCCGACGGTCTTGCTCTGTGCGATGAGGGAGGCGATCAGGTTGAGGATCGTCTGTGTCTTGCCCGTGCCGGGAGGACCGTCGATGATCGAGATCTGGTGGGTGAGCGCGGCGCGAATCGCGTTGCGTTGATCAATGTTGGAGTGGAAGGGCATGATGAGATGGTCGCTCGCCCCCGTCGTCGTGGACGTCGAGCCCGCGAGGAACGCTTCGAGGGCGGACCCTCGCGGCGCTTGCGGAAGCCGCTCCCACACGTTCGCGAGAATGGCCGACGGCGCAGACGTACCCTCGCCCACCCACCGGGGATAACGCTCGCTCGTGTCCAACATCGCCCCGGCCCGTCGAGCCTGCGCACGGACTTCCTCGCGCACGTAGTCGAGGATGGAGGCGTTCTTGCGCTGCTCCGGCGTCGCGAACGACGCCCTCACCTCGTCACTTCCGTAGCGCCGAAGCGCAAGCGTGCCGTCAGCTTTCCGATACGCCAGCGTGTAGCGCGGATTACGCGGGTGACCCGCGCGGCGAAGCGTCCAGATGATCTCGACGTTATTCCAGCGCTGCCCGCACACCCGGATCTCATCGAGGGCGTCGACCTTGCGGCGCTCAACCTGGTCGTAGAGACGTACCCGATCCTCGCCGTATGGATACTGTTTGCCGTTGGTATAGGTGACCACGATGCGATTCCCGTCGCGGCGCGCCTTCGCGACTTTCCAGGTGTGATCCTGCCAGTTCGGCGTGTTCTTATCGCTAATCAGGACGTGCATCGTGCGCGGATCGACGGCTTCCATACCCCTCCCCCGTGAGTCTTACACCCAGGATAGGCGACTGATTGGACGTGGGGTCGATTGGTGGCGGCTTGTGCTGGAGCTCTGCGGACAGGCGTGGGATGCTCACTCCGCGAACAATACTATGTCGCCCACATCGATTTGACTCCATTTGACATAGATATTAGGATCTACGTTAAACGCGACGTTGACGATCCTAAGTTGACACCGGCCGCTAAGTGCCATTACACTTAGCGGCAAGTAAAGAGAATCTCCACCGAGAGGAGGGAGACAGTCTCAACAATCCGACACGAAAGGAAACAACAAATGATTGATCTTCAATTTTTTACGGACTTCCTATTCCTGGCACTCCACCTGATCCCACTTGCCGTCAACTGCGCATCAGACCTGAGCTTGTGGTTTGCCGACAGGTTCCGCGCCGAGAGCAACACATGCGAAGACGACAGGATCGAGAAGCAAACCCTAGTTTTCTACACTCCCAACCACCCACCTCTGCTGCTGTCCCCCAACAACTCACGAAGCTCACTGCCTCCGCTCACCGTGCCTCTCAGCCAGTACCTCGGACTCAACCAGGAAACAAACCACATCCACATTCACGTCCATTTAGAGAGTCCGAACAAATGGATCGACGCCCAGCACACGCGACATGGCAAGGCGATTTCATCGCGAGCGTGAGCCAGGATTCACCCCCAGGGACGACTAATGACGACTTCAAGCTGACGAGGTATCGACCTAACGGGAGCACACGTTTCATAGCGCGATCATGCCCCTCCTACAAGAGGCCACAGATCCGCATCTATGGGTTTATACACCAGGCTTAGTCTGGCATCTCAGGGACCCCCACCACTATGGTGGGGGTCCCTTGTTATAGATTCTGTGGACGCAGATGTGCATGGCCCTTCGTATCGTGCCGTTATGGGTATGTCACTTGTTTTTCTCCTGGTTGGACTGGTTGTGGGTGCTCTGCTCGGATACGTGGGGGCGGTGGCGCGCCGGGCGTCACAGCCGGGCGATGATGTGGTCGCCTTGCGCGCGCAGGTCGCCCGGTGGCAGGCGCGCGCGGAGGAACTCTCGCGTCGCGTCGAATCCGCCGAGGCTCGCTCCCAGGGCGACGCCTCTGTCCTGCAGGCGCTCGCCCCGGTTCGCGTCCAGCTTGAGCAGATGACGCAGCGCGTCGATCAGATGGAACAGACGCGGGCGCGCCAACACGGCGCCCTCGCCGAGCAGCTGCGCGAGTCCGCCCAGCGCGAGGCCGAGCTGGCCCGCACGACCGCCTCCCTGGAGGGCGCGCTACGCTCGCGCAGTGCGCGCGGCACGTGGGGCGAGGTCGAGCTGGCCCGCGTCCTCGAGGCAGCGGGGATGATGCCGCACGTCGACTTCGCGGAGCAGCGCTCGGTTGGTTCGCTCACTCAGGGACGAGGCCTGGGCGCGGAGAGTGCATCGGGTGAGCGCGGGCGTCCCGACGTGACGATTCACCTGCCTGGACAGGGTTTCCTGGCACTCGACGCGAAGGCTCCGATGGATGCGTACCTGAGGGCCTGCGGCATCGAGGAAAGCGGCGAGATGGCGGAGGCCCGCCGCCGCTCGGAGTTGGCGGCGCACGCGAAGGCCCTGCGTTCTCACGTCGAGGCGTTGGCGTCGCGCGACTATGCGCGTCTGCTCGGCTCTTCCCCCGAGATGGTCATCCTGTTCGTCCCCTCCGAGGCTGCGCTGTCGGCGGCGCTGCGCGCGGACGCATCGCTCCTGGACGACGCGATGGCACGCGGGGTGGCCCTGTGCTCCCCCGTCACGCTGCTCGCGGTTGCGCGCACGTGCGCGACGGCGTGGGCGCGCACGAACATCAACGAGCAAGCGGATCAGATCATCGCTCTGGGCCGCGACCTGTACGAGCGGCTCGGCGTCGTCGCGAGCCACATGGCGAACCTGGGCAAGAGCTTGGCGCGCAGCGTGGACTACTACAACAAGGCTGTTTCCTCCATGGAGAACCGGCTCTTGTCCCGGGCGCGCTCCGTGAGCGCCCTCGAGGCAGCGTCGAAGAAGACCATGACAGCCCCTGAGATAGAATCGGACGCTGCCCAGGTCCGCTCCTTCACGAAGCCGGAGTTGACGGACCAGTAAGCGATTCGGCGATGCCGTCCAACTGCGCGCGGATCTCCTCGAAGGGACGATCCAGGTCCAGCGTCGTCGCGCTGATTCGATTGCCACTCATGCGGTAGGTGGCGTTGGGCTGGATGTCCTCGTCGGTCGCGGCGTACAGGAGCATGCCCGACACCTCGACGCTCTTCCCCGCGCGCTCGAACGCAATCTGTTTGTTCTTCACGTACGCGAAAATCTGGTACAGGTTCCCCGAATGCACAGTCTTCTTGTTGAAGTTGCTCTGCAACGTGGAAGCGTAGTACTTCGCATCGATGATGAGCACGCGGCCGCGAGCGCTCAGCGTGATGTCGGTGCGCATGGCGGGCAGACCCTCCGAGGCCTCGTCGTCCAGCGCCCACTCAATGAAAGACGCACTGGCGCGCAGCTGCGGGTGTTCCCTGCGGTAGTACTCGAGGATGAACTTCTCGTAGAGGCGGCTCATGCGCTGCTCGTCGAAGAAATCCATCATGCGCGTGGTGCCGTCGCTTTGAGTTTGGAGCAGCCCCTTGACGACGAGCCAGCACACCGCCATGAGCATGCGGTACGTGCGATTGTTGCGGTCGTATCGCATGTTCCAGTCGACGGTGTGCAGGTCGATGTCGCGCACGTCCGCGAAGAACACCATGAGCTTCTTCAGACTCTTCTTGTGTGCTTTGGAGATATCCGAGCGCACAAGCAGCGCGACCGTCGCCTTGATGATGCGGTTCATCGTCGTGTCGACGCTGAACTCGTCGTAGGAGCACACCAGCTGGCGGCGCAGGATTGCCTGAGACTTCACGGAGTCAGTGACCTCGATTTTGCCGCGCAGGGAGGAGCGTGCCTCGGTCCGATTCACGTACTCCTGGCCGAGGCCTCGTTTGAGTTGCGCTGACACGCCCCGCTCGAGGATCGCGGCGCACAGCTCAGCCGCATTGTCAAAGTCCTCCGTGGCCACAGAACGGTAGCCCTGCTCGGTGAGCGCCGAGAAGGCGTAGGCAAGCATGTGGAAGATGTTGCGGACGCGAATCACCGCAACGACCTACGCAGCCTGTCGCTCCATTCGTGGACCTTACCGGGTTCGTCGAACCAGTATTCCTTGAGCATCGGGATGAGCTCGTAGTCCACGATCGAGGCCAGGGCCGCGTCAGTGCAGGTCTCAGGTTTCATGTTGCAGAAGTAGCTGTGTCCGATGCAGAATCCTTCGCCGAGCGACTCGTCCTCGGCGATCGCACGGTTGAGGGATTTCACTACGCGTACCAGGTCTTTGAACCTCTGATTGCCGAGGCCCTCGCAGTAATCGCAGAAGCCCACAGAGTCGAAGGCGGGGCACAGTTCAACGAAGGCGAATCGGCGGCGCAGCGCGTAGTCGAGCATCGCAAGGCTGCGGTCTGCCGTGTTCATCATGCCGATAATGTGGACGTTGCGGGGCACGTAGAAGAGCTCGCGGGAGTAGAGAAGTTGGAGTTCACTTCCGCGCTTATCGCTCTCGATGAGCATGAACAGCTCGCCGAAAATCTTGGAGAGGTTGCCGCGGTTAATCTCATCGATGATGAAGAAGTAGTCGTTCTCCTCATCCTCAGCTGCCTTCTTGCAGAAGGAATAGAACGCACCCTTCACCAGCTCAAACCCCGCGCCGGAGGGACGATACCCCTCAATGAAATCCTCGTAAGAGTAGCTCTGGTGGAACTGAACGAGCTTGACGCACGAAACATCCTTGACGCCCATCATCGAGTACGCGAGGCGCTTAGCTGCGTAGGTCTTACCCACGCCGGGCGCGCCCTGCAAGATGATGTTCTTCTTGGCGCGCAACAGACCCACAATCGCGTCGTATCGCTCACGATCCATGTAAACAGACGTCAAGAAGTCTTCAGCGGAATACTCGGGGAACACCATCGTTGCTTCCTCGATGTCAACAGAATCATCACTGTCCAGAAATGAGGTCTCAATTCGCTTAACGAGTTCCTGGTCGTAGGTAATATCGGTGAGCGTTTTCAACGCTAATGTTCTATCGATGTTCCAGTTTCCCACGTGAGTCCAGTCAACCTTGCGAATGTGTGGAAATTGCCTCCATTCCTCATCATAGACATACTCACCCGTGACCACACCACGCCCAATGATCTCGGAACGTCCCTTCTTAGCGAAGATAACATCTCCCAGCTTCATCTCGCTCACAAACTGCCAGGCGGCATGAATATCGTTCGTCTGCCTCCCGTATTCTGGGTAGGTCTCGAGCATCCGTTTTTTCACGTCTTGTTTACTGTTGCATACAGACAAATCACCGAGAGCACCCCAGCCCAGCCCCATGACTCCGCGCTCGTAGAACTCCTCCCACATGTGTGCTCCCTCGCCCGGCGCGTACAACCAGTAGCGCACGGTCTGAACGCCGTCATCCCCGAGAGCTGCTCCCTGCATTGTTACCTCCTTGAGAACCACAGCCATGAGTACTGGCTATTTGTCGTCATGGCCACACCCTACCACTCAGGTGATCGGCGACACGATTCACACTCGCACTCAACCGACAGCAAAGACGGGCCACGCTCTCGCGCGACCCGGCCACTACCTCGTCAGAGTTCTCCTGCCTCACACGAAGTCCGTCAACACACCCACGTCGCGCGCTGCCTGACGCAGACGCTTATCGCCCGTCCATAGCGCCACGCCAGGGGTTACGACAGCACTTGCCAGGAGTGCCACATCAACAGCACTGAGGCCCCTACCCCATAAGGTGCCGCTCCTCAACAAGATGCCGCACGCCTTGATCATCAACATTGCGCACGATCATCAAGCGCTCAAGTGCCTTCAGGAAGATCGATCGATTCTTGAGATTCCCCAACGCGAGTTCCGTGATGACACTCTGATGCACGCACACCTGGTCACGCTCGAGCAGATCGACCAGAACCGGCTCAATTTTCCGCAGGTGGTCGATCCAGATGTTCGTGTCAACAAGGACTCTCACGCGCGCGCTCGACTCCGAGGCGCGGCCTCCGCCGCCGGATCACTGCCGCCGAGCGCAGCGAGCTGCCGCCCGCTTTCAATGCGTACCAGAAGCTCGAGAGCGCGCCGAATCAGCGCTGCATGGTCATCTATTCCAGTGAGGGCAGCAGCGCGCGTAAACGACTCGTCGTCAACGTCAATTGTCAATCGCATAGGACCCTCCAGCACCAGGATAGGGCCGATCTTCACAATCAGGCGATGTGCTGATCAGAACCTGTCCACGCTCACACTTATTCAACGCCAAAGCCGGGCCACACCCTCGCGCGACCCGGCCACGGCCTCGTCAGACTGAGGCGGTTTAGGCGACTTCGACCGTCGTGAGCGGAACGATTCCACTCAACGTATCCCCCAGCGCATCTTCGGCGCGATCAAGCTCGTATCGCATCTGCAGGTTCATCCAGAACCCCGGGGTCGTACCGAAGTAACGAGAGAGCCGCATCGCGGTATCGGCTGTAATTCCCCGCTTCCCGTGAACGATTTCATTGATACGACGCGGCGGAACATCGATAGCGACGGCAAGCTTGTGCTGCGTAATTCCGAAGCCCTCAATGAAGTCTTCCATGAGAACTTCACCCGGGTGAATCGGAGCAATTTTAGTGGTAGTCAACGATCTCAACCCCTTCTGGACCAGCATCGCCCCACTTGAAGCAGATACGCCACTGATCATTAATTCGGATACTGTACTGCCCTGCTCTATCACCGCGCAGATGCTCGAGCCGATTGCCCGGAGGAATCCGAAGATCCTCTAGACGACACGCAGCGTCGACCTGACGCAACTTGCGCAGCGCGACGCGAGCGATGCGTGGGTCGAGGGAAGGAACAGGCTCCCTCGCAAACAACCGCTCGGTCTGACGATCCCCGAATGACTGGATCATGACGCATACAATATATCGGGACACGTTATTAACGCAAGGCGTTAAGTTGCATCGTCGTCAGGACCTCCTTTTCCGCACACTAGATGACCGGCAACAGCAAAGCCGGGCCACGCCCTCGCGCGACCCGGCCACGGCCTCGTCGTGAAGAAAATTCTCGTGACCTCGTATCACTATTTACCACTCGCCAGTGACACATCTCACTTAACGAGATCACAGCGTTTTTTCAACCAACAGGATCCGACAAACCACGGAAGAATGGTCGCGGGGAGCAAAACCAGGGCGATCAGCAGGGCACACAAGCTAATCGCGGTGCCTACGATGACACATCACTGACCCGTTGCTTGAGCCGCGCATCACCCCAGCGGCCCCCACCTTCGATTCAATGAAAGAGGCTCACATGAGCGACAACAACGAGAACGTTGAACAGGACAAGACCCCCGAGGGTCCCCTCCAGACCGACCACGGCACGACCACCATTGAGGAAAACGTCGTCGCTAAGATCGCCGGCATGGCCGCCCGCCAGGTGCCCGGCGTGTACGGCATGGGCAACGCCGTGCGCCGCGCCTTCAGCGCCGTAACTGACCGCATCCCCACCACCCAGACCAACGTCACCGGCGGCATCACCGTACACAAGGGCGAAACCCAGACCGCCATTGATGTCATCGTCGTCGTCGAGTATGGCTACTCCATCATCAACGTCTGCAACGATATTCGCAGCAACATCATCGACCAGATCGAAGGAACCACCGGCCTGGAGGTCGTCGAGGTCAACATCGACGTCACCGACGTCCACCTGCCCGAGGAGGAAATAAACACCTCCGCCTCAACCGATCTGAAGTAGTCGACCTCGACGCCTGGATCTGAGGAATTCTCATGAAGACAACGCACCTGGCTCTCCTGGTGGGCCTGTTCATGGGAGCCGTTCTCGCGTTCGGTTCCTTCGCCAGCTTCGTCCTCGTTGCCCTGTGCGGCGTCGTCGGATGGGTAGTGGGCCTCTATCTGGAGGGCCGGGTCGATGTCCAACGTATCCTCGATTGGCGAAAGAGGTGACGAGCGTGGCCGCGCCTGACTCCGCAGTCACGCAGTCGATGCCGTCGCGCAAGAAGGATTCTTCTTTGACGCAGCGTGGCACCACGACTATCCCGGCCAATGTAGTCGCCCGAATCGCCGCTCAAGCCGCGTTTGAGTTCGCCGCCGTCGGCTCGAACGCAGGTGGAGTCCTCGGAATTGGTTCCCGCCGAAACTTCGGGTCTCGCCCCGAGGCCACGTGCCAACTCTATGGACAGCGCGCGATCCTCCATCTGGACCTCGGCCTCGTCTTCCCCACCCCCTTGTCCTCCACTATCGAGGACCTGCGCGCGCACGTGAGCGGTCGCGTCGAAAAGCTGTGTGGGGTACGCGTCGCCAAGATGTCCATCGACATTTCGTGGCTCAACCCGAGCAATCATATCAGGAGGAGCCTGAGATGAGAGCACCCGTACCGGCACTCGTTTATCGCCCGACCCGGAGCACACCCGCCACCCTGTTGGCGTTGCTGCTCATCATCGTCGGAGGACTCGGCACATGGCTGACGGGATACCGCCTTCTCACTGGGGCCTGGCCGCAGCGCACCGTCACCACGCTCAACGCGGTCGGCACGGTGTCCTTCAGCTCCATCGCAGCACTTATTGCTGCCGGATTCGCGGCCGCATGCGGCCTGTTGATGTTTGTCGCAGCACTGTGGCCTGGCCGCCCCAAGCACATCGCATTTCTTCCCGACGATATCCCCGGGCAGACAGCACTTCACCGTTCTGACCTGGCGATCCTCGTGAAGCGGCACGTCGAACAGCTCGCCACGATTCGGTCCGCTTCCGCCACGGTGCGCAGGTCACGAGTCGAGGTTGTCGTCTTCAGCGACGCGGACGACTTAGACGCCGTGCGCGAAGCCGCGTCCAAGAAGACCGACGAGGCCCTGGAGGTTTTCAACCCCGAGGGCATCACCCGCAGCCGTGTCCGCGCCAAGCGCGTGAGCTGAAAGAGAACCGATTTATGCGTTCAGTTTCTGCCGCTCTCAACAGGGTTCTCCTGGCATTCTTCGGACTGCTTATCGTCTGCGCGTCCGCTTGGTTCCTCGCGTCCGGCCTCGACGTCGGCCACCATCTGCCCGTCATTTCCGTATACCTAGCTGCGGCGCACGACCAGATCGGGGCGATTCTTTCGCCTCGCGCCCACTGGCTCGTGCCATGTGGCGTTCTGGCATCTGCGCTCGCCTTCGTCGCTGGTCTGTTCCTGCTCCTCATGCAGGTGCCGCGCAGGCCTGCGAATTCTCCGCTCAGGCTCAGCGGCTCCGATAGTGCTCTGCTGGCTACTCTTTCCCCCGATGTCCTGTCGCAAGCCCTCTCCGAGCGCGTTCAGGACCTTCCCGGTGTCGAGCGCTGTACCGTCTTCGTTACCGGTTCTCCGAGCAAGCTCTGGGTTCAGGCGGACACGAGCGTCGCGCCGGACTGCGAGGTCGAGTGGACCGTGACCGAGCTCCGGAAGCTATTGAACGAGGACGTGGCTACGTCTCTGGGAACGCCTCCCAAGCGGCTCGACGTTCTCGTACGCCTGGCGCGCTCGGTGAGTTCGACGTCAACATCGAAGGCCGTCACGGGCCAGCCGTCGCCGGCAATCACAGGAACGGGAACAGGCGCATGAGACGTGGGGCAGGGCGGGCGTCGCCTTGCCCCACGTTTGTTGTGGGCAGGGCACCCCCATTCACGAGGCCGGGGCTGAGCCTGTCGTCACGATTCGCCCAAAGTGCAGACCACTTCGCTCCAATGAGGCGTTTTTCGCGACTTTTTACCGAGGTGGCCTGATCCACGAGACGACGATCGCGGCCGTCACGAGGAAGAGGGAGAACACCCCCTCCATGACGAACAGGATGAGCTGATTCCGCGCGAGAACCCGCATGACGGCGAGGCGGTTGTCCTCGCCCGTGCGCGCCAGGCGCTCCCCCACGCGGTCGGCCGCGCCGATCCCCACCAGAGTGGACAGGCCTTGGATGGCTTCGAGGAACTGGGCGGACAGACGGGCCCGCATCTCGCGCGAAGCCGACGAGTCGTCGCGGACGAAGCGCTGGAAGAGAGCGATCGAGAGGGGGACGAAGGGGATGCAGGCGACGAGGACGAGCGCGGCGACCGGGTCGATGAGCGCCCCGACGACGACGAGGACGAGGAAGGGCGTGGCGACGGCGCCGATGAGTTCGCCGATGTAGGCCTGCCGGTATTCGACGACGCGTTCGACGGAGTCGGTGAGCAGCGAGATCAGGCGCCCGGTCTCCTCGGCGCCGATTCGCGCGGGCCCCAGGCGGAAGGCGTGCTCGAGCAGGGCCCGCCGTATGCGGCGGGCCTCGCGGCTCCGGGAGGCGTCGGTCTCGCGGCCGAGGGCGAGCCTGGCGAGGCAGACGACGAGGATCCACACCGCCGTCAGGATGATCGAGGACTCGTGAAGTCGGGCGCCGACCAGGTGCGCGGCGAGGACGTCGGCGATGCCGATCAGGGCGAGAGCCGCGGCGCAGGCGCGGATCGAGATGAGGAGGGCTTGACGCGCGATCGCCGGGTTCCCGGGGGCGAAGAAGGCGCGCGCCTCCGGGGAGCGTCCCCGAGCCGTCGCCGCTTCGCCCCCGAGAGGGCCGCGTCCTCGGCGTCTCACCGATGCACCTCGGTCATGATCTTCTCGTAGCCGAGAGGGAGATTCGTGCCGGCGACCGCCGAGGCCTCGTTCATCGGCAGGAGCACGATCCGCTTGTTCTTCACGGCGGGGACCTCGGCCAGAGCCGGGTTCGACAGGAGTTCTTGGAAGGGGTCCATGCCCGCTCCCATGAAGTCCTCGACGAAGACGATGTCGGGGGCCGCGCGCACGACGAGTTCGGCGTCGATGGGAGCGGTGGCGGTCAGTCCGGCTTCCTGCGCCGCGTCGGCGCCTCCCGCGCGAATCGCGAGCGCCGGGATGGTGTTCTCGGCGCCCATCGCCCGGCTGCGAAATGAGCGCCCTTCCCCGACGGGGGAACGCATCGAGGAGCCGTCCCCCGTTCGCGGGGACGACTCCTCGATGAGGTTGGAAGGATCAGTCCTCGGCGCCGCGGCGCATCAGCACCGCGCCCGCCGCCAGGCAACCGAGTGCCACCGCGATCATGCCGCCCGCGGTGAAACCGGTGCGCGCGAGATCGGCCTTCCCACGACCCGGCCCCTTCGCGACCTCGGCACCCGGGGAGGGCGTCTGAGTCGTCGAGGACTGAGCGGTCGACGAATCGCCGGGACGCGCGTTCCCGTCGGGCTTCGGCGCGGCGCCATCGGGCAGGTCGACGGCCCTGGCGAGGATGTGCGCCGAGTGGGCGAAACCTTGGTCGCCGGTCGCGGCGTCGTCGATCACGCCGTCTCCGCCGATGGCGACCGTGGCCTTCCCGAGGTAGTCGCCGATGAAGGCGACGGCGCGGCCGAATCGGGAGCGCTCGCCGCGCGAAGCGATCTCCGTCGCCTTGATATCGGCGATTCCTCGAGGATCCGACGCGAACTCGTCGGTCGAGAACACCCACGCGCGCCCGTTCCCGGTCGAGCCGTAGGCGCCGACCACGAGCATCGCCGAACCCGATCCCGGAATCGGGAGGGCGTCGACCGCGTATCCGAACCCGTGGTCCTTCTCGCCTTCGGGGCCGGTGATGATCCTGACGCGCGCCGACGTCGCGCCCGGGTCCTTCGGCGAGATCACGACGTCGTCCAGCTCCTGGCCGATCGCGGCCTTCTCGCCCGCCACGAGCGCGACGCCGCCGGTTCCCTGGTTCGCGAGCAGGCCGCCGTCGAATCCGATGACGAAATCGTCGATCGAATCGCCGGTCACGTCGCCGACGTTCGCCACCGAGGTGCCCGCGCCGAGCCGGTGAGAGGCGTCGAAGGGCATCGTGAGCGCGAAGCCGGCACCGGGGGCTCCGGCCCGGACGCGCGCTCCGGCGGCGGAGCGGTCGCTCGTAGCGTCGGCGGCCCGCCCGTAGACGACCCACGCCTTGCCGGGGATCACGTAGTCGCGCATGTGCTGGAAGTCGGTCACGACGTAGTCCGCGGTGCCGTCGCCGTTCACGTCGCCCACGCGTGTGAAACTGTTGAAGGTGTTTCCCTCCGGCGAATCGATGCGCTGAAGAACGGCCGGGTCGTTCTTCGTGAGGTCGCGCATGTCGACGGGCGCGCCATCGGCCTTGCCGCGGAGGATGAACGCCGCGCCCTGCGGGGTCGCGTTCTTGTCGGCGGAGACGGCCGCGTTCGCGACGATGAAACCGACATCGGCCATGCCGTCGCCGTTCACGTCGCCCACGCGAGTGATGTTGAACGCGCCCGCGCCCACCGACGGAAGATCCACGTACCAGCCGTGCGCCGGATCGAGCTTGTTGAGGTCGACGTCGCGCAGGTGCGAGCCGCCGAAGACGACCCACACGCGAGACATCGTGTGCGAGCCGAAGGCGATATCGTCCACGCCGTCCTTGTTGACGTCGCCCAGGCACGCTACGGAGAACCCGATGTTGGCGTCGGTTGCGGGGTCGGCGGTGCGACGCGGGCCGAGGATCGAGATCGTCTCAGCGGAGGGGAGGGCTTGACCGGCGGTACCGCCCGGGATGATCGAGATCTCGCCGGTGACGTTCAAGATCCAGCCGCGCGTGGGCGTGCTCTCCGCGTAGTACGGATCCCACTTCCATTGGGACCGCACGACGTTGCCCGAGATGATGTCGGGGCGCCCGTCCCCGGTCACATCGCACGCGCCTCGCGCGAGCGAGCCCCCCAGGCCGGACGAGAACTCGCCGAGCCACGACTTCTCGGTCGGGGTGTCGAGCGGGACGAAGGAGGTCTCCTCCTTGCGGGGCTGGGGCTCGGGGATCGGAGCGACGATCTCCTCGTCGTCGCTGTGGGTCTTCTCGCCCTGGCGCGACATGTCGACGGTCCATACGTCGATGCGGCCCTTCGAGTCCGATGTGTAGACGCCCTGCAGAGGGTCGTCTCCTCGGCGCGGAATGATGCCGAGCCCCGCGCCGGGGTCGCTCTCACCGCCCTCGGCGGAGACGAATGTCGCATGGTGCGCGCCGGGGAGATCGAGGATCCCCTGCCCCGCGTTGAAGTCCTGCGTGAACGCCTTCGCGGAGATCGCGAGCGCACCGGGGTGCTCGCCATCCTTCGGGCGGCCGACGAAGAGGGCGCCCGGATACTCCCCGCCGTCGACCCACGCGAGTGACGCGCCGAGCCGTCCGTACAGGGGGCTGCGGAAGAGATAGCCGGTCCGTTTCGCCGATTCGCTCGCATGAACCGGAGCGGATGCCGTGGAGTCGAGGTCGATGACGGTGTCGATCCCCGCTTGAACGACGGCGAAGGCGCCGGCCTCGTTGTTGTGGCCCGGCGCGCCGACGGCGAGATCAGGAGCGCCGTCCGCGTTGATGTCGCCGATCCGGGCGATCGCCGCACCGAATTCAGCGCTTGCTCCCTGCTTCGACGCGCCGACGATACGGGGCGCGCCGTCGAGGCTGCTCGCCGACGCCGGGGCGTAGGCCACCGTGCTCGTCGCGGGAGTGCCGACCGCGAGGTCGGATCCGAAGGCGAGCAGTGCGAGGCCCTTCGAGGTATCGACGTTCCAGGTGGCGGAGGCGATATCGCGCAGCAGGCGGCGCGCGCCGGGCGCGCTCGCGTCGGCGGTTCCAGCACCGGCCGCGCTCGCGTCGGATTCGGCGCCGGTCTCGGTCGCGCTCCGCTCCGGGGTTGAGTCGTCGGAGTCGAACAGGTCGGCGACGTCGGGGTCGAGTTCGCCGCCCGAGCCGAGAGGAGGTTCGGGGCCGTCCTCGTTCCACTCGTCGTCGTTGGATCCGGTGGGGGGATCCGAGGGCGGAGCGGGAGGCTTCGGCGTCGTCTCGAAGCGCGCGGTATCGACGATCGTGACCTTATCGGCCGTGCCGACCGCGAGGAACGGGCTGTCCGGGCTTCCCGCGATCGCGAGCACATCGGCGTCGGGGTCGATCGCGGCCAGGAGTCGAGGGGCCGCGGAGTCGGAGGAGTACAGGTAGACCGCGCGCTCGCCGGCGACGGCGACGTGGGGCGCGCCCTTGATGGAGACGCAGGTGACGGCATTGCCGAATGCGTTCTCACCGGCCGGGGCCGCGGTGGTGAGGAGGTTGCGCTGTTCGCTCAGCGAGATCTCGACCTCGTCGCTCGGATCACCGTAGGGGATGTAGGGGAGGACGTGGAGGCCCGTGCGATTCGCGAAGATCATGTCGGCCAGACTATCGCCGGTGATGTCGCAGGATACGGGAGTCGTCGCGCCCGCGTCCTTGTACGTGAGGCGATCCGTCTTGCGAATGATGTCGCCGTAGCGCGACTCGTAGATCCAGGAGAATCGCAGCGAGTCCGAATCAGCTCCGCTGGCGCGGCGTTCCCCGTGCTCGGTCGTCGACGTCGGGTTCGCCGGTTCGGAACCGGACGCCGGACTCGTCGCGACGGCTGCGAACGTCGGGCTCGCAGTACCGAGCGCGAGCGATGCCATGGCGATTCCTGAGAGTGTTCGTGAAAGTGTCTTCACCTCGGCCCTTTCGTAAATTTATGCAAGCCTAACCTTAGACGTGGCGGGTGATTCTTGGGAAGAAGATGAAGCGGACGACACACGGAGCGAGGGATCGAGGACGCAGCGCTGGGCTCGCTGATCGGAGATGCTGGTCGAGCAGGTGATGGGCGATCGGTTTCCACAGGCCGAGTGGGGTCTGCGATGCTTGCGGAAGCGGATCCGGCCGGCCGGCGCGTCGCGGAGTTCTCGCTCCGAGGCGCGGCAGGGGCGCAGGCCCGGCCCTCAGCGGGGATTCGACGGAAGAGCGACGCCCCACGGCCGACGACGAATCGAACGCACGGAGAGGACCGATCATGGAACGCACGACGCTGGGCACGACCGGCATCTCGATCCAGAGGCTCTGGCTCGGCGGGATGAGCTTCGGGAAGGTCTTCCCCGCTTCCACTAGTGGATGGTCCGCGTGGACGAGACCGAGGCGATCATCACCCGCGCCCTCGAACTCGGCGTGAACTTCATCGACACGGCGAACACCTACGCGCACGGCACGAACGAGGAGTACATCGGCGAAGCCCTCCGTCGCCTCGCCGTGCCGCGCGAGGACGTCGTCCTCGCCTCGAAGGCCTACTTCAACGAGGGACATCTGTCGAGGGGGCGATCGAGCGGGAGATCGAGGGGACCTTGACGCGCCTCGGCGTCGACTACCTCAACCTCTACATCATCCACCGCTTCGACCTCTACATCATCCACCGCTTCGACTACTCGACTCCCATGGCCGAGACGATGGAGGCGCTCGACAGGCTCGTCCGCGACGGTCGTGCGCGGGCGCTCGGCGCCTCCGCGATGTACGGCTACCAGCTCCACAACCTCCAGCGGGTCGCCGACGAGAACGGATGGACGCGCTTATCGAGCCTGCAGAACCACTACAACCTGCTCTACCGCGAGGACGAGCGCGAGCTCATCCCGGTCGTGCGCCAGTACGGCATGAGCCTCACGCCGTACAGCCCGCTCGCCTCGGGCCACCTCACAAGATCGACCTGGGACTCCGACTCGGTCCGTTCGACGACGGACGGGACGATGCGCCAGAAGTACGATCGCGATCGGGAGATCGACATGCCGATCGTCGTGCTCGAAGCCTTCGAGGGTCGACGACGCCGTCCGCGCGTTCTCGCTAGAGCTCTCGGCCGAGGAGGTCGCCTTCCTCGAGGAGCCCTACGTCGCCCACGACCTCGTCGGACCGCTCGCGCGCCCGAGCGAGAAGGCGCTCGCGGGGACGGTCGTTCCGCAACAGCCGGGACAGAAGAACGCATGACGACGAGGGCGCAGTCGGCCGCCGGGAATGAGGTCGAGGACTACCTCGCCTCGATTCCGCCGACCGCGCGCCCTCGTTTGGACACCGCGCGCCCTCGTTTGGACACCGCACGCCCTCGTTTGGACACCGCACGCCCCGCCCTCACGGGCCTGACGCTCGCAGACCACGCGAACTGCGCGCTTAGGCAACTCGGGACCGAACCTTCCCGGGCACACTCCGATTCTCCTTCGCGAGACTCGGAACAAACCCCAGGACGCTTCAGAACGAGTAGCCACCGCTCGTGAGCGCGTGGTCGTCAGCTTGGCTGAATGTTGATGCCGCGCAGCCAGTCGAAGAATCCCATTTGCCTCACCTTTCACAGATAAGATCAGATCGATGACCGGGGAAGAAGCGTGTGCCCGATTAGAGACAATGGAGCAAACCCATGACCAGGAAGTCAGTAAAATCATCGGGCAACAAAACCCGAGAGAAGAAGAAATCTTGGCGCAGTTGGATCTCCGCATCTGAGGCAATTTCGCTAGTTTCACTCATCATCGCCGTAGCGGCACTTGGCTTCAACATCCATGATCGCAATCGCGCAATCGAGGCAGAACAATTCCACCAAGCAAATCAAGCATTTGCCCGAATAACAATTAGCGCGGACATCTCACAGGTCGAATCAGGCCAGTATGGGAAAGAGATCACTTCCACCTTCCACAACTCGTCACCGAATCCAGTATTCAACCTGGTTCTAGCCATGCCCAAACCGCTTAATACCTTAAGCGTCTCCGGCGATAATTACCACGAATTCCAGAATACGGAGCATGGATTCGAGATCCCCTTTCCGACCGTTTCACCTGGCGAGAAGGTTGAATACGCGAACACGTACAGTCAGGATCTATTCAGTTCACAACCACCCCGCGTAATCTTGAACGAGAACTTTCGCTTTTGCTTTACAGATGTCAACGATCAGCGGTGGATGGCAGACCATCACGACGCACAGAGGATCTCTTCGACAAATGAGTGCATTGAAGACAAGTAGATCGGCAATTCGCTAGAACACCAACAGCCCTCGTTCGTCGTAGACTCTGCCCGAGCCTGGCGCGCTGCCGTTTCTGATGGCTCGGTCGAGGGCCATGATGGTGGCGACGACTCCGCCAATCTTCTCGGTGGACTCTTGCTTGTCGGGTTTGATGTTGCCTGCCGGGTCGGTTCGGACATGGATGTCGTCGACCATCCATGCCAGTACGGGGTGGCCTGCGTGGGCGAGGTTGCCTTCTCATCAGTTCCTTGGAGGGTGGGTTCATGTCTTTGAAGCCTTGCCCGAAGGCGATGACGGCGAAGCCCGCTTCTTCGAGGTTCTGGCTCATCTGGACCGCATCCCATCAGTCGAACGCGATCTCACGGATGTCCAAGCGCTCCCCTAATTGTTCGACGAAGGTTTCGATGCCGGCGTAGTGGACGACGTCGCCTTCGCCGGTTTGCAGGAAGCCTTGGCGTTCCCACAGGTCATACGGGGCATGATCACGGTTCACGCGCTGTTCGATGTTGTCTTTGGGGATCCAAAACCACGGCGCGATCACGCACTTGTCGTCGCCGGTCTCTGGCGGAAAGACGAGGACGAACGCCGTGATGTCAGTGGTGGAAGCCAGGTCGAGTCCGCCGTAACACACCCGGCCTTCCGACTCTGTGAAGCGTCGGCGGAGAGGTACGCCGCACGCGCCAAAGCCAAACGCGAAGCAGAAGCAGCCGAGCACAAAGGCCCGAACACCATGAGAGGGCGAACACGGAAGCGCCCCCAGAGCCGACGAACGGCCCCCAGGGGCGCAACTAGGACGACAACGGGACGCTACGCCCGCACCTCATCCCGACACGTCGACAGCGCCACCAAGGTGGGGACGAGATCCGCGAGCGTCCGGCGGAGCGCCTCGAGATCCCGGAGGGTGTGCGCAGTCGTCAACGCGTCCACAGTTGGCCCGCCCTCGTCGTTCACGGTGACCTCGAGGAGGATCTCCGCGCCGTCGCCGGGCGCCTCGAGGACGAGACTCCGGTACCAGGTGGCAGGGTCGCCGGGGTCAGTTGAGAGGGTGGAGGAGCACCACCAACGGGCAGGGGTGAGATCCCGGAAGGGAATCGTCGAAGCGTTCATCGGGCCACCGCCTCGAGGGCGTGGAGACGGGCGGACCCCAGCCGTGCCGCTGGAGCATCGCCGGGGTCAGGCTGGATGGGGGTGAACGTGCGGGTCATGGTGTTTCGCCTTTCGGAAGCAGCGACACCGTGCCCGGCGTGAAGCGTCCGTGCGGCTGCTATACCCCACGCACCGACGTTCCGAACGCATATGCGCAGGTCAGATAGCATTGGGTGGAGCTAAGGGAGCACGTGTCGAACTCATCCTAGGACGCGATCACCTGCTGCTCGTGGCACTTGCCCTATAGAGGACGTAATGCGTTCAGATGTGTGCAGTGTGTGCAACACCAAGTTTTCCTTGGTATCTCAACAAAAAGTACTGTACACATGATGTGTGCACAATGTGCACAATGTGTGCAATGTGTGCAATGTGTGCAGCACTGTGTGTTCCCGGTCTCATTCACATGTTGCCGACCAGATGCATGGGCATTTCACCTCACGAGCTCGTCCTCCTGTGCGGATGAGCTCGCGCCCCGAAGGGACGCTGACCAGTTTCGCCTTTTCGCGCCCGCAGGGTGCGGTCTTGTATGCTTCTGGATCCCCACCTGGAGCACCCAACGTCAGCACCTCGGAGCCACTTCACTTCCACACGATTTCAACCGACTCAGGATCAAAGCCCTTTTTGCCCTGCTTTGCCCGCTTGAGCGTCACGGTCATGAGCGTGTCGATCATGGTGCGCTGCAACGCGATGGGAGCCTCCAGGAAAGCCGCTGCCGGGTCTGGTGTGCCGAGGATCGGCGCGAGCACCGTTCCGGTTCCAGAGGCGAGGCGCTCGGCCTCAAGGCGGGTGATCTCAGTGCGAGCAGCGTCGCGGATGCGGGCGAGGTCAGCACCCTCGATCACCTCGGCGTCGTAGTCTCGCTCAGCACGAGCAATGCGTGCGCGCTGCTGTGCGATCTGCTCCGAAAAAGCGTCCTTGACCTCGGGGTCCGCCTGCTTCTTGTGACGCCTGAGGTCCTTCTTCTGGAGCCGGGCGACAACGAGAGCCCGCACGAAGTCATCAATCGCGTCTCGGGTTCGGTTGAGATGCCCGGCGTTGCAGCTGTAGTAGCGGGCGCGGGTTCGCACCGGCTCCCCACACTCACCGCATCGATAAAGCCCTGCCCCCAGGTGTTTGCGAACGGTGGAGCCGCTGCGGTTCGTCACGCGGGCAGGGTCGTCGAGAAGGTTCTGAACTGTCCACCATTGATCTGCTTCGACGATCGCCTCCCACTGCCCGAGGACGAGCTCCCCGTTCTCATCCTTGACGAGGGCAGGGCCTTACGGCGCGATTCCCCGGCCTCCTGCCGACGAGTGTCCTTCGAGGTGTAGACCGAGTACCCCGCATAGCGAGGGTTCCGCAGGATGCCGAGCACCGTCGAGGGTGACCAGGGCTTGTCATCGGGCACCGGGCGAAGCTGCTTGCCCTCAGCCTGCCGTCGAGCATTGCGTTCGAGGACGATCGTCCGACTGTGCAGGGGCACGCGCGGAACCCCAGCCGCCTCGCCGTCGGCCTGAGCGCCGCTGAGGGCGCGTGCGATTCCGTGCAGCGAGTCCCCTCGAAGGAAGGCAGCGTAGATGGCACGCACAGCCTCAGCCTCGTGAGGGATGAGCTCGCCAGCGGTGGTATAGCCCATCGGACGAACCCCTTTGGGTGGCCTCCCTTGCCGGGCACGTTGGACGTGCGCCCGAGACTGGCGAGCGCCCTTGCGCTCGACCTCCGCTCGCGCGACCGCAGCCTTGATGCGGGCGTACATGCGCCCGCCGTCGGTGCCAAGGTCAGCGTCGCCGTTCGCAGTGACAAGAAGTAGGCCACGGGACTCTGCTCGGTCGATCCAGTCTTCAAGTTCCCGAGGCTGTCGGGCGAGCCGGTCGAGGTCGTAGCACACGATCGCGTCAAGAAGCCCCGCCTCGTAGTCAGCGACCATCCGCAGGTAGGCAGGGCGCTTTTTCGTCTTATCCGAGGCCGAAATTGATTGATCGACGTAAGTCTCGACGATCTCCCAGCCACGGAACTGAGCGAGCTTCTCGCAGTCCTCGCGCTGACGGTCAATCGCGAGGCCGTCCATCTCACGGTCGAGAGAGATACGAAGGTAGATGGCTGCACGGACAGGCTGGGAGGAGGTCGGCTTCATGCCTCCAGTTTACTTCTTAGACGTAAGCCCCGTGCGAAACTCCACGACATCGCCTTCCAGCACATTTACCCCTGCACGCAATGCTCATGACACCTCATCTGAGCCAGAACAGTCATTCGCGGCAAGCAATCTTAAGGCACAGACTCTCTAATCATTATTTCTGATATCTCTTAACCCGTTTGAACCAGTCCTCAATGACTTCGATTTCGTTTTCTAACTCGCCGACTTCTGGTGGAGAGTAGTTGAGTTCAGGATGAGGGTCATGCCGTGATGCCCACCCAGAGATACGACTGTAGGAGTCATCGTAGGTTTTCACATCTTGTTCTGTAACGCGACCAATAATACGTAGTTTTCCGACTCGAACCTCTAATGACGCAAAGTCGACCAGAGGCTCCGCGATAACTTGGCTAATTATCCGCTCCCAAGTTTGAGACATGTGGCCTGCGATCTTTTCGGTTTCTCGTTGATAATCCTCTTCAGGCATCCCCTTTTCCTGTCGGCGCAGAGCCGCAACTTCCTGCCTTAACTTATTGACACGTTGTGCTGCGTCTTTTGCAGTCCAGGGATGATGTTCAGTCGTATAACCCGGCTCTGCTTTCCTTCGCTTTTCAATGCCTCGCGTAGCATACGGTACGGCGATTTCGTCTGCCGCCTTACGCAGGAGCATGGTGAAGGCTACGTCATGCGTGAACACCACAACTTGTCTATCTTTAGCTAACTCAACGATTCGCCTAGCAACAGATTCACGTTTCATATGATCAAGAGAGGAAACCGGATCATCGAAGATCAGTGCTGACTTACTAGCATCGAAATGTGCCTCCGTGAGAAAACCTACAAAACCAAGCGAAGTCTGTTCTCCCTCAGAAAGGACCTCAGTAAGCTTCGTTCCGGAACGGGCATCTCGAAAATCCGCCTTATGCAGTTGAGAACCTTGTCGCGCTCTGGTAGCCCTAAACCTAACATGTTCCAGACCAAGATTCTGCGCCTCGCGAGTAAAGAACTCGTCCGCCTCCTGAGTTACGTAGGCGCGAGTAAGTTCGCTGACTTTCTTGGTAATTGAACGGGTGTTTGTCTCGGACAGCTTCCTATCAAACTCATTTATCATCTGAAGTCGAGTACGTTCAGCTTCAATGAGTTGCCACCCATCGTGCATCGCAATTTGATCGCACAGTTGACGCTCTTGCGCTTCTGCTTTCGCCAGTTGCACTTCGAAACCCTCTGAGTTCATGCTATCGGCTTGGTCGCGATGAGTGACGGTGGTGTCAATGGGTGGTAGCAATGAGTTGGTTGAGAAGAAGGAATGCTCTACACTCACTTCTTACCCCCAGACGTAAGCCCCGTGCGGAACTCCACGACGTCACCGTCGTGCATCACATAGTCCTTGCCTTCCATGCGGACCTTGCCGGCGGCCTTCGCGGCGGCCATGGAGCCGGCTTCGACCAGGTCGTCGTAGGAGACGACCTCGGCCTTGATGAAGCCCTTCTCGAAGTCCGTGTGGATGACGCCGGCGGCCTTGGGGGCGGTGTCGCCCTTGTGGATCGTCCAGGCGCGCGCTTCCTTCTCGCCGGCGGTGAGGTAGGTCTGTAGGCCGAGGGTGCCGAAGCCGACGCGGGCCAGCTTGTCCAGGCCGGACTCGTCCTGGCCGGATTCGGCGAGCATCTCGCGGGCGTCCTCGTCGTCCAGTTCAACCAGTTCGGCCTCGAACTGGGCGTCTAGGAAGATGGCCTCGGCGGGGGCGACGAGGGAGCGCAGTTCGTCCTTCATCTCCTCGTTGTCCATCTCGGCGGCGTCCATGTTGAACACGAAGATGAAGGGCTTGGAGGTCATGAGCTGGAAGGAACGCAGCGCGTCCTGGTCCAGCTTGGCTCCCTCGGGGCCGGACAGCAGCTCGCCGCGCTCCAGCAGGTCGAGGGCCGCCCGCGCGGTCTCGAGGACGATCGGCTCGGTCTTCTTGCCGCGCACCTCCTTTTCGAGGCGCGGGATCTGCTTCTCGATCGTCTGCATGTCGGCGAGGATCAGCTCGGTCTTAATGGTCTCAATGTCCGAGGCCGGGTCCACCTTGCCGTCGACGTGCACGACGTCGGGGTCGGAGAAAGCGCGCGTGACCTGGCAGATCGCGTCGGCCTCGCGGATGTTGGCGAGGAACTGGTTGCCCAGGCCTTCACCCTCGGAGGCGCCGCGCACGATGCCTGCGATGTCCACGAAGGAGACGGTGGCAGGCAGGATGCGCTGGGAGCCGAAGATCTCCGCGAGCTTGTTCAGGCGCGGGTCGGGCAGGGGCACGACGCCAACGTTGGGCTCGATGGTCGCGAAGGGATAGTTCGCGGCGAGTACGGTCGCGCGGGTCAGGGCGTTGAACAGGGTGGACTTGCCGACGTTGGGCAGTCCAGCGATACCGATAGTAAGAGACACGCCCCCATCCTATCGGAGCAGGCCGGACGGCGTAGCACCCACGCGCTACGTCACGCCGACGCTCAGGGCAGCACACCGAGCTAGTCGCGCGGGTAGAAAGCCTTCATTTCCTCGAAGCTTCCGAGCTGGAGCCGCAGCCCGAGGAGTGTATCGACGCTAAGGGCGCGCTCTCCAACGCGGAAGAATCGCGTGTAGGCGAAATGACTGGTGGTGCGCCCCGCGAAGGCTGGCCCGACCATGTTTGTCAGCGTGGTACACAGCTGCCAGGCGGCGCCTGCCACCTGTTGGTCGTCGTTCCACTCCTCGCCTTCGGCGGGGGAGACGATGATCGCCCATTCGCCGTTGTGCTCGGGCTGGTAGGCCGCCCAATCAGTGCAGACGATGGCCTGCTTTGTCAGGTAGGTGCCGTTTTCCCCGCCCAGTCCGCGTGTCAGGAGGTCGGCGATGGGCGCGCCGCCCAGCCACTGCTGGACGAGCCACTGGAGCTGCTCGGTCGTCAGGCCTGCGCGCATGGGCGCGGGGTTGTCCCGCGTGGTACGAGGCCTGGCTTCCTCCTCAGCGTCGCCCGCGGCCAGTGCAACGGCGGTACGCAGGTCGTCGAAGGTCAGGCCGGGGCATCGGTTGTGCTCGGTGTCGGGGCCGAACTCGTCCCAGTTGTGTTCTTCCATCCACGCGATCTGTTGGAGCAGTTCGGGGGTTTCCCGTCCCGTCAGGCTTGTGGGGCCGATGCTGAAGCCGCGGGATTCCAGGAAGCGTACGTCGCGCAGCGGTGCCCCTTGCGCGAGGCCCGCGAGAATCCGCCCGATTCCCATCTGGAAGCCGGGCGGCAGCGTAACGGAGTCGCCGGTGACGTCGCTGGAGATTTGGACCCCGTCGACGGTGGCACGCACGGTGACGACGCCCAGGGCGGTGACGCTCATGTCCCACTGGTAGACGATCTGCGGACGCCACGCGGGTGGGAGTTTCGCCAGGTCGTGGGGCAAGGACCGGAAGACGGGATCGAAGACCTCGTCGAAGAGTTCCCAGTTGTAGCACAGGCATCCGCAGCGCTTAACCCAGGCGTCTTCCGGCGTTTCGGGGCCGAGAAGAATCGCCCAGTGGAAGGGCGTGTCCTGCATGAGGCCCCACTTAACCTCGCGGAACTCCTCGTCCTCGGCGTGCTCGGTATCCACGAAGCTCACCGACACCAGGGGCATATCGGGCCTGTCGCCGCCGCTAATCGCGAGCGTCCGCCCGCCAACCCGCCATCGCGCCTCGCTCCCGTGTCTGCCTCCGCCGACGATGACGGGGCGTGCGGGCGCGAGGAGGGCTGCTGCGTCCAGGAGGAACTGGTGGTAGTCCTCGAGCGTCAGGTCACGCCCAGCCAGGGCGGCGACAGAGTTGCTGACTCGTTCGATGGGATCCATGCACAACCTCCGCGTTGGCTCGACAATCGACGAATACTCGTCCTTGCAAGCCACTTTACCGCACTGTCAGACGGTCGGGGGTGGCGGTCTCAGCTGGTGTGGTCGGGTCCGGCGACGCGGAGTGCGTGGGGGCGAGCGGGTGCCATGCCGGCCTTCTTCAGGTCGGCGCGCAGGTCGCGGGGCAGCGCGAAGGTCGTCGATTCGGTCTCGGTACGGGCCACCTCGACGGTGGGGAATCCGCGGTTCTGCAGCCATTCGATGACGTCGCGCACGAGGATTTCGGGAACGGACGCGCCGGAGGTGAGACCCACAGTACGGGCACCCTCGAACCAGGACTCATCGAGTTCCTCCGCCTTGTCGACGCGGTACGCGGACCCCGCCCCGGCCTCGAGCGCGACCTCGACGAGACGCACCGAGTTCGAGGAGTTCGCCGAGCCGACTACGACCATGACATCCACCTGGGGCGCGATGAATTTCACGGCACCCTGGCGGTTCTGGGTGGCATAGCAGATGTCGTCCGACGGCGGGTCGATGAGCTGCGGGAAGCGCTGGCGCAGGCGGTCCACGGTCTCGCGGGTCTCGTCGACGGAGAGTGTGGTCTGGGAGATCCACACGACGCGCGAAGGGTCGCGCACGACAACGTTGTCGACCTCGTCGGGGGTGCCGACGACCTGGATGTGGCCGGGGGCCTCGCCGAAGGTGCCCTCGACTTCCTCGTGCCCCTGGTGGCCGACAAGGATGATGTCGTAGTCTTCCTTCGAGAAGCGCACGGCCTCGCGGTGCACCTTGGTCACCAGCGGGCAGGTCGCGTCGATCGTGGCAAGGTGGCGGGTGGCGGCGGCCTCGTGGACGGCCGGGGAGACGCCGTGCGCGGAGAAGACGACACGGGCGCCCTCGGGCACCTCGTCGGTTTCCTGGACGAAGATCGCGCCGCGCTTGGTCAGCGACTCGACGACGAACTTGTTGTGGACGATCTCTTTGCGCACGTACACGGGTGCGCCGTAGAGCTCGAGGGCTTTTTCGACGACGTCGACCGCGCGGTCCACGCCGGCGCAGTATCCGCGGGGGGCCGCAAGGAGAATGCGGCCGCTTCCCTCTCCGTGGGGGGCGGGCAGGGGGGTCTCGGCGCTGGCTCGCAGGTCGACGTTTTCATTCATGCGTCCACCCTAGCGCCCGGGGGCGAGAGCGTGCGCGGGGGCGTGGGAATCACACATTGTCACCTCCGGAACGAGGCCTGGGCACGCCCACGCTGCCGACTTCCCACACGCTTGTGGGCGGGGACGCAGACGGGGGCGGCGTGTGGCATCCTGTGGGAGTGACCTCGCCTTATGCCCCTTCCTCCCCCACAGCGGGGACCGCGCACGCTCCCGCGCGTCCGCCCGCTGCGAAAGCTGCCGACACGACGCGGGATAATCCGTGGCCGCTGCGCAGGCTGACGGAGAACATCAAGGTGTACGTGGACCGCATGAGTCCCCTGTGGGTGGAGGGCCAGGTCGTCGAGTACAAGGTGCGCCCGGGCGCGAAGATGCACTTTTTGACGCTGCGCGACCTGGAGACGGACACGTCGATGACGGTGACCGCGTGGGCGGGCATCATGGAATCCACGCCGCTCACCGAGGGTGCGCGCGTGGTGACGCGCGTGAAACCCGTGTTTTGGGAGCGCTCGGGCCGGCTCAACCTACAGGCGGCGGAGATTCACCTGCAGGGCGTGGGCGACCTGCTGGCCCAGATTGAGGCACTGCGTGCCCGCCTGGCCGCCGAGGGTCTGTTCTCGGATACGCGCAAGAAGCCGTTGCCGTTCCTGCCGCGCACGATTGGACTGATCTGCGGTCGGAGCGCGAAAGCGAAAGACGACGTGGTCGTCAACGCCTCGGATCGCTGGCCAGACGCACGCTTCGAGATCCGTGAGGTCGCCGTCCAGGGCGATCACTGTGTGCCCGAGGTGGGCCGAGCACTGCTCGAGCTGGACGCCATGGACGACGTGGACGTCATCGTGATCGCGCGCGGCGGCGGAGCGGTCGAGGACCTCCTCCCCTTCTCCGACGAACGCCTCGTGCGCGCGGTCGCGGATGCCCGCACCCCCGTCGTGTCCGCCATCGGCCACGAGGGCGACTCTCCCCTGCTGGACCTCGTCGCGGATTACCGCGCCTCAACCCCGACGGACGCGGCGCGCCGCATCGTGCCGGACCGCGCCCGCGAGCGCGACGGTGTCGCCCAGGCCGTCTCCCGCATGCGTGGAGCGTTGGCCGGTCGCCTCATGACGGAGCGATCTCACCTGTCGCTCCTGACATCGCGGCCGGTTCTCCAGGGACCGGGGGCCATCGTCGACGGGCATCGCGCGGCCCTCGACCAGCGCGTGACCGCGCTGCGCACGGCGGTCGAGCGCCGCCTGGCATCGGAGCGTCAGAGCCTGACCCGTGCACGCGCCACGCTGACTGCCCTGTCCCCACAGGCGACACTGGATCGCGGCTACGCGCTGCTGAAGACCCCGTCAGGCCAGCTCATCACCTCCTCGGCACAGGTGAAGAAGGGGGACCTCATCGAAGGCATCCTCGCGTCTGGCCGCATGGTCGCCCAGGTCGTGGGGGCCACCGCCCCCACTGCGCCAACCGAATCGTGACCCGGGACCTCAGCCCCAGCCTCGTCCCACCCGCCCATCAATCGTAAGGAAAAACACAATGACCCCGACCGATCAGCTTCCCGATCCCCAGTCCTTGGGATACGAGGCCGCGCGCGACGAATTGGTGCGTATTGTCCAGACACTTGAGAGTGGCCAAGCACCGTTGGAAGACACGCTGACACTCTGGGAGCGCGGGGAAGCGCTGGCAGCTCGCTGCTCACAAATCCTCGACGGGGCACAGTCTCGCCTGGCGGAGCGCACGGGGACGCAGGCGGTCGACGCCCGCTAGGCTGGTTTCTGGACGTTTTCGGACCGCAAGCGAGGAGACCAGATGACACAGCCCATCCCCCACGTGCTCGCAATCGGCGAAGCCCTCATCGATGTCATGATCACGCACGATCAGCCGGAATTCCCCGTGGAAATCCCGGGTGGATCCCCCGCGAACGTCGCGCTGACCCTCGGGCGGCTCGGACGGCCAGTTGAACTGGCGACGTGGATCGGCTCGGACGCGCGTGGACGCCTCATCGAGTTCCATATGGCCGACTCGGGCGTGCACATCACCGACGCCTCGCGCGGCGCTTCGCACACGTCGTCCGCGTTGGCGCACCTGGACGCAAACGGTGCGGCCTCCTACACCTTCGACTTGGAGTGGGCACCCACCGCCCCCATCGAGGTTCCCGAGACAGCTCAGATCCTTGAGGCCGGTTCCATTTCAGCGATCATTGAACCGGGCGCGTCGGCTGTCCTGGATGCGCTGGAGCGCGGACGCGAGCACGCACTCGTGTGCTTCGACCCGAACGCGCGCCCCTCGATCATGGGCGATCCTAAGACGGCGCTCGCCTCGATTGAGCGCTTCATCGCTCTGTCTGACGTCGTCAAGGTGTCGGACGAAGACATCGACTGGCTGACGGGCGGGGCTTCCATCGACGAGGTCGTGGAACGTTGGCTGGGCTTGGGTCCGTCGCTCGTGGTCGTCACGCGTGGCAAGCACGGTTGCCTGGTTGCCACGGCCTCGGGCCTGCGTTTCACGAAGACCCCGGGCGACGTCAAGGTCGTCGACACGGTCGGGGCGGGCGACTCCTTCATGGGCGGCATGATTGACGCTCTGTGGGGCATGGGACTGCGCGGCACAGGCGCACGCGAGGCGCTGCGCGGCCTCCCGGAGGAACAGGTGCGCGCCATCATCGACCGCGCCAGCGCCGTATCCGACGTGACCGTGTCACGCAGCGGTGCAAATCCGCCCTGGGCGCACGAACTCGCCTGAGCAGGTGCCGTCTGGCGCCTCCAGATTCACCAACGAGGCCGGGTCCCGTGATGGGATCCCGGCCTCGTTGGTTGGTGGGCGCGGCTACTTGCCCATGCGGCGCTCACGCTGGGCGTAGGAGCGCAGGGCGCGCAGGAAGTCGACGCGACGGAAGTCCGGCCAGTAGACCTCACAGAAGTAGTATTCGGAGTGCACGGACTGCCACAGCATGAAGCCGGAGAGACGCTGTTCTCCCGAGGTTCGGATGACGAGGTCGGGGTCGGGCTGATCCTTCGTGTACACGTGGGCGGTGATGTCCGCGTCGGTGAAAGAGTCGGCGAGTTCGTCAAGGGTGAGTCCCTTTGCCGAGGCCTCGTGCATCATGGCACGCACAGCCTCAGTGATCTCGTGGCGGCCACCGTAGCCGACCGCGACGTTGACGGTCATACCCTGCACGCTTGCGGTGCGTGCGACGGATGCACGCAGGTCCTCACTCACCTGCTCAGGCAGCAGAGCTAGGTCGCCGACGACGGCCAGCTTCCAGCGTCCCTGGTCCGCCAGGAGGGAGACGGCCTCGCAGATGATGCGCAGCAGCTCACCCAGCTCGCCCTCGTCGCGCGCCAGGTTGTCGGTAGACAGAAGCCACAGCGTGACGATGGAGACCCCAGCGTCCTCGGACCAATCGAGAAACTCGGCGATCTTGCCGGCTCCCGCGCGGTGTCCCTGCGAGGCGGTTGCCCCCAGCGACTTCGCCCAGCGCCGATTTCCATCCAGGATGACGCCGATGTGTTTGGGGACTGCTGCATCGGACAGCTCGGCTTTGAGGCGACGCTCGTACATGTCGTAGAGCACGTTCCACTGGCCCATGTCGTCTCTCCTTCGTGTCGCACAGGCCGAAGCGGCCTACTCTTATAACAGTAAGGGTATCGCGCCGTTCGTCACGGGGAAACAGAAATACTCTCGCAGTGCGAGAACAGGCCAAACCCCGGAATTAACGCCATAGTAACCTACGGTAGCGTAAGAAATTGATGAGGTGAAGAGATGAAAATCGCATCGCTCACGCCCAAGCAGTGGGCGTCCGGACAGCTCGTCCAAATCAAGCCGAAGCTGCGCGGCTGGCTCCACCTGGCAGCCGCCCCCCTGTCGCTGACCGCATCCATCGTGCTCGTGTGCTTGGCCCCCACGACCCCGACCAAAATCGGGTCGGCCGTCTATCTGGCATGCTCCCTCATTCTCTTCGGCGTCTCCGCGACCTACCACCGCTTCTACTGGGCCCCGCGCTGGGAGATCATGTGGAAGCGACTGGATCACTCCAACATCTTCCTACTCATCGCGGGCACGTACACGCCGCTGACCATCGCGCTCCTAAGCCGCTCCGACGCCACGATCCTCCTGTCCGTCGTCTGGGGAGGCGCGATCATCGGCATCCTCCTCAACCTCTTCTGGCCCACCGCACCGCGCTGGCTCAGCACCCTCGTGTACGTCGTCCTCGGCTGGGTCGCCGTCTGGTACCTGCCTCAGCTGTGGGCAGGAGGCGGCCCCGCCATCGTGTGGCTCATTGTCGCGGGCGGTGTCCTCTACACGCTGGGAGCTGTCGTCTACGGCGCGAAGAAACCCGACCCCTCCCCCACCTGGTTCGGCTTCCACGAGATCTTCCACGCCTTCACCGTCGCCGCGTGGGCCTGCCACTGCATCGCCGTCTACCTGGCAGTCCTAGGTTCCTAACGCGACGACCGTGCATGCCGACCGCGTCGTCATGCACATTGTTGCTACACTCAACACCGTGCGCGCCGACACCCACGTGTCGGCGCTCAATCGACTGACACACGTCAATGGAGGAACCATGGCCGACACTCAATGGCTTACGCAGGCCCAGTACGACCTGCTCGCGTACGAACTCAAGGAACGCATCGAGGTCAAGCGAGTCGAGATCGCACGCCTGATCGATGCAGCCCGCCAGGAAGGCGACCTGCGCGAGAACGGCGGCTACCACGCCGCGCGCAACGAGCAGTCCATGAACGAGACGCGCATCCAGGTCCTCCAGGAGATGCTCGAGCACGCCGAGGTTGGCGACACCCCCGCCGACGACGGCATCGTCGAACCTGGAATGGTTGTCACCGCCATCGTGGCCGGTCGCGAGCAGACGTTCCTGCTCGGCTCTCGCGACGCCGGAGGCGACCTGGGCATTCAGGTCTTCTCCGCGCAGGCACCCCTCGGTGCCGCCGTCATCGGTCACAAGGCAGGCGACAAGCTTTCCTTCGAGGCTCCCACCGGCCGCATGATCGACGTTGAGATCATCGAGGCCAAGCCTTTCGAAGGCTGAGCCTGCGCGCAGCGTTCGCGCTGCCGAGTGCTACATACGAAACGAGTGGGTCCCACCATCAGGTGGGACCCACTCGCGTCTCCGTATTCGAAAGGGAGGATCAGGCCTCCACGTGGGGCGTCGGGGGTTCACCCGACTTCTCCCCCGCAGATTCGGCAACCGCACCGGAGGGGGCGGGCGCCTCCCGCTCCACGCGAACCTCGGCGTGAGCGTCCACGGATGCCACGACCTCGTCCCCATCGGCCTCGAGGACCGACATGTAGGGACGCGTATCAGGCTTACCAGCGTACGTCGCGGCGATCTGCTTCTCGAGCGTTCCCGGGGGGCCTCCCGGCCGGTCCTGCGCCGTGGCCAACTCAGGCATTGGGTCGTAGCCGTGCAGGTACATGACCGTCGCGTTAATGAAGGCCGCAATCGGCACGGAGAAGACCGCGCCCGCGATGCCCGCGATCGCTGATCCCGCGGTGATAACCAGCATGACGGCCACGGGATGCAGGGACACCGCGTTCGACATCATGAAGGGCTGCAAGATGTTGGACTCGATCTGCTGGACGACCAGGATGATGATCAGCATGATGATCGCCTTCGACAGACCGCCGTTCAGCGCAGCAACCATCACCGCGATGACACCCGAGGTCAAGGCACCCAGAATCGGCACGAATGCCGCGAAGAACGTGATAACACCGATCGGGATGGCGAGGGGCACACCCAGAAAGAACGCGCCCAGTGCAATGCCGACCGCATCGATGGCCGCCACCTGGATCTGCGTACGAACGTAGGAGCCGAAGGTCGCCCAACCGCGGATCGCGCTCTCGTGGACGGGAACGCGCGCGGGAGCGGGCAGCAGGCGCACGCACCACAGCCAGATCGAGCGCCCTTCCCTCAGAAAGAAGAACAGACAGAAAAGCATCGTCAGGCCGGAGGTGGCCAGCGTGCCCACCGACGACGTGATGTTGAGAGCACCGGTCGCCAGCGTCTCCTTGTTCGTGTTGAGCCAGTTCATCACCTCACTGCGCATCTGGTCGGCCGCCTGGTTCAACATGGTCGTGTCGAGTTTGAGCGGGCCATTCTTCAGGTAGTCGTTGGTCGAGATCATCTGGATGAGGGTGCCAAAGCCCTCTGCAGCCTGCACGGCCAGCTGTGGGACCTGCTGGATGAGCTCGGCAGCTGCCTGACTCAGCGCCCCGGCAACGGCGAAGAAGAAAACGAGGAGGCCGACGGCTGCGGCCAGGGACGAGGGGAAGTGCAGCTTGCGCCGCATCCATGAAACGAGGGGTTCGAGCAACACGGCGAGAGTCAAGGCAATCGCGACCGGCATGATGACAAGCGTGAGCCAGGCGGCGGCCCACAGGACAGCGGTGACCAACCCGACGACGACGAGCGTGCGCCACGAGAAGGCCGCGGCCACGCGCAGGGTACGCGGCACCAAGGCGGAGGCATCAAGTTCATCGTAGTTTTCCTCGCGCACCGAGAGAACCACGGGGGCGGGAGCATGCATCTCGCCGGAGAATGCTCCTCTTCCGACATTCTTCGCGGGTAGCGCTGCGTTCAGCCGCCCCATCAGGTCCGACAGATTCCAGCGCGGTCGTTTAGGTGCTGTAGCCACTGGTTCTCCTTTTCTCACGCCCCAAGACTACCCGCGCCTGTCACTTTTTCCCGTCTTTACGCGCTCATCGGGCGCATGTGGGGGTGGCGGTGGTCAAATGTGAGACATGGATACTTTCTTTCGTCTGGCACGGACGGGGGTCCGTTCCTCCGTACACGCCGTGTTTGGGACGCCTCTCATTGACGAGGCCGGGGCCGGCCAGGAGGTTATCTTCCTGGCCGCGGGGTGCTTCTGGGGTGTCGAGAAGGCACTGTGGAATGCGCCCGGTGTCGTCTCGACGGCGGTGGGCTACATGGGCGGGCACTTCCCCGATCCGTCCTACCGGCAGGTGTGTTCGCATTCGACGGGCCACGCGGAGACGGTGCGCGCCGTCTTCGATACGTCGGTGACCAGCGCGGTCAACCTGATCCGTCTCTTTTTCGAGATTCGCGACCCCACGCAGGTGGGCGGCCAGGGCAACGACATCGGCGACCAGTATCGCTCGCAGATCTGGACGACCACGCCTGACCAGCTGCGCGTCGGACAGGCCCTGCGCGAGGCCTACCAGGAGGTGCTTAGTGCGCGCGGCTTCGGCCCGATCCAGACGGTGATATCTCCGGCTCCTTCGCCCGAGTCGAACGCCCGCTTCTGGATAGCCGAGGAGTACCACCAGCAGTACCTGGTGAAGAATCCTGGCGGCTACGAGTGCCACGCTCGCACCGGGGTTGCCTGCCCGGCGCTTCCCCACGAGTAATTGGAGGACGCTTCACGCACGCGGGGCGGGCCAGCACATCAGTGCTGGCCCGCCCCGTTTGTCAACTGCGATTAGTTCACGCCGAGGATGTCCGTGACGAACACGAGGGTCGCGCCGCCGGGGATGCCGGCCTGCGGGACGCCGCGCGCGCCGTAGCCAAGCTCAGCGGGGATGGACAGCAGGACGCGGTCACCCACGCGCTTGCCGACCAGGCCCTCGTCCCAGCCGGGAATGACCATACCCACGCCGATCTGGAAAGACAGGGCACCGCCGCGATCAAAGGAGTTGTCAAAGTCAGTGGCGGAGCCGAAGACCGCACCGTAGTAGTGGCAGGTAATCGTGTCGCCGGCCTCGACCACCTGGCCGTCGCCCGCGCGCAGGACCTCAACGACGAGTTCGTCGGAGGGGGTGCCCTCAAAAGCGAGGGCGGGCTTGCGGCCGAATTCGCCGGTGACAAAAATGTTCTCCATGGTGTCTTTCCTTGTTGGGGTAGGGGTCGCTGAGAGGGATAGCCGTCAGTCGCGGCGCATGAAGTAGGACAGGAGCTTGAGGATCTCGAGGTAGATCCAGATGACGTCCGTCATGATCGCGAAGGTGCACAGCCACGAGTACTTGACGGGCACGCCGGTGTTCACGCCAACCTTGACGGCGTCGAAGTCGCGAACGAGGCATAGGACGCCGATGATAATCGCGATCACGCCGATGATGACCCCGAGCGGAATGAAGCCGAACACCTTGTAGTTGTTGACGGCCGTCATGTCAACCGCGCCCGAACGAGACAGGACAAGGCTGATCATGTAGTAGAAGAAGAACGAGATCGAGCCGATGGTCGCAATGCGAGTAACCGCGCCCGAGTTGCGGATAAAGCCGAAGCTGAAGGCCCCCAGCGTCACGCCGATAACAACGAGGGTCGCCAGGACAGCGGTCACCACGATGCCCGGATACACGATCTCGAAGAAGCAGGACAGCGCACCAAGCACCACGCCCTCAATGAGCGAGTAGGCAATGATTGCGCCGGGGCGCACCTTCTTCGAGAACTGGACGAACAGGCCGAGGCCCAGGGTCACGAGGCAGCCGACGAACATGCTGGTCACCGCGATGAAGGGCGACGCGAGACCCATCATCCAGCCGACGGTCGCACCTGCCAGGAGCAGGCCGAAGCAGATGAGGGACTTGACCACGACGTCGTCGTAGGTCATGCGACCGCGATCCACCGCATCGGCGGCGGGAGCGGTCATCATCGCCTCATAGGAGGCCATCGGATCACCGTACGCTCCCTGCTGCTGGCCGTAGGCCTGCGGATCGCCGTAACCGGTCGGCTGACCGTACGCCGGAGCCTGCTGGGCCGCGTACGGGTTCGCCTGTCCGGCGTACGGGTTCGCCTGTCCGGCGTACGGGTTGGGAGCCTGCTGCGAGGCGGGCTGGTAGCCGGGCATGGTCGGGTATCCGGCGGGGGTTGTCTGCTGGGTGGACCAGTCTTTGACGATTGAGTTCATCACCGGGTTGGCCATATTTCCTCCTTGTTCAGTGATGTGTTGCCTCTAGTCTCGCACGGAGGCACGCACGGAGGGAAACGTACCGTTATGCGTACAACGAAACTGGCCTCCGCCTGGGACGCGCGCACGCGCAAGGAGCCACGGCCTCGTCCATGAGGCGCACGTGACAGTACCCCCGGTGGGACTCGAACCCACAACACACCGATTTTAAGTCGGTTGCCTCTGCCAATTGGGCCACGGGGGCGGGACGCTACCAGCCTACGGGAGGCTGGCACGCGCATCAAGCCTGGTCGACCATCGCCATCGCGATACCGTCGAGGATGTCGTGCTCGGAGGTGATGATGTCGTTGATAGGGTGCCCGGCCGCCTCCGCGCGCGCGAGGACGCGGATCACGATCCGGCTCCAAATGAGCGCGCCGGCGGCGATGACGTCCTCGCGGCCCTCGGGCATGAAGCCCAGGGATGCTTTGACGGAGGTCGGCTGGTCGACCATGAAGCGCACGGCCTGGTCGAACTGGGCGGCGCTCAGGCGGGCACCGTGAATGCGCTCGGGCTGGTAGGAGGTCAGGCCCAGGGCCTGCGCGGTCAGCGTCGTGACGGTCCCGGCGACCCCCACGAGGGAGCGCACGCGCGCAAGGTCCACTGCCTTCTCGGCACCGTCCAGCTGCTCATCGATCCATGCGATCGCGCGAGCCTGGTCCTCGGCAGGCACGCCTCCGGACGGATCCACGTGGGCGAAAAACTTCTCCGTGACGCGCACGGCACCCATGTCGATGGAGATCGCCTGCTTGACGCTCGTCGACCCCAGCACCAGCTCGGTTGAGCCTCCGCCGATGTCGACGACCAGCATGGGTGTGCGCGCGGCGCCCCCCAGCCCGCCGACGGCACCGCGGAAAGACAGCGAGGCCTCCTCCGTGCCGACGATAACCTCGGGTTCGACGCCGATGACGGCCTTGATCTGGCGGACGAATTCGGCGCTGTTAGAGGCATCGCGCGTCGCCGACGTCGCAACGAAGCGGGTGCGCGTCGCACCAAGTTTCTCGATCATCCGTTGGTATTCGATGGTGGCTTCCACGGTCCGCGAAATCGCGCCCGGGTCCAGGTAGCCGCGCGCGTCCACCCCCTTACCCAGGCGCACGATACGCATCTGGCGCGTCAAGTCGGCGAGGCGGGTGCGACCGTCCTCACCGACGGTAGCGTCGGCGACGAGCAGTCGGATTGAGTTTGTTCCACAGTCAATGGCAGCTACGCGGGTCATCGCTTCGTTTCTCGTGTATGTCGTCCCGGACGAGGCCGGGGCTAGCTTCGGTGGGCGCGGTCAGCAGGAGCAGCGCGCGGTCGAAAAGAGACCGCGTTCCTCCAGCATTGCGAGTGCCCGGTCTCCGATGGGATTCACGCCGGGACCCGCGGCCAGGGAATGGCCGACGAGGGCGTGCAGGCACTTGACGCGCGTGGGCATGCCGCCGGCGCTGACGCCGAAAATCTCGGGGACGTCGCCCAGGGTCAGGCGCGCGTCGATGTAGGCCTGGTGGGCGCGCGCGTAAGCAGCTCGCAGCTCCTCGTCGGCGGCGAGTTCCTCGTTGAGGGTCTCCATGACGTGCTCGGCCTCAAGCGTCGAGGCACCCTTGACGGCGGCCGGGTGGGTCAGGTAGTAGGTCGTGGGGAACGGAGTCCCGTCGGGCAGGCGCGGAGCCGTTGCGACGACCGTGGGACGCCCGCACACGCAGCGCGCGGCGATACCGACGACGCCTCGGGGCACGCGGCCCAGCTGGTCGCGCAGGACCTCAAGGTCCGCTTCGGTGGCGTCCATGGTGTTAACGAGGCTCATTCTTCGCTTTCTTCGCCGGTGGTGTTCTCCTGACCCGACTCGCCGGTATCAGCAGACGGGATGGGATTCGAGGTGGGCGGCTGGTCCGCCTTCCCCACTAGGATAGCGACCTGCTGCACCCAGGGGCGTGCGGGTCCGGTGCGCGTCGCCGCAGCAGCCATGGCGGAGTCCTGATATTGCGGCCCCGGATCAACCACCGTGTATTGAGTTTCACCCGGACGCACGTATCCCAGGCGTTCGCGTGCCTGCGTCGAGATGTAATCGGGATCGTTCCACAGGTCAAGCTGACGCTGCATGTCAGCGTTCTTCTTCTGCTGCTCAGCGACCTGTGACTTGATCTGCACGAGTTCGCGTTCCTGCTGCCACCACTGGAAGAGGCTGGGCACGAGCATAACCGAGAGGATCGCCGCGACGACGATGACGACGACAAGTCGCGTGGACACGTCCAAGCCGCCGATCGATAGGATGTTGCCATTCTCGCGCGGCGTTCGCTTCGCGCCGCGTTCACGAGTGCGTGCGGCCAGTCGCTCACGGGCCGAGGACGCGGTTGCCTTCGCGGAATCCGACTGAGTACGCCCGGCTTTCTTGCGATCCGCTTTGCTGGCTTTCTTCTTTCCCCGCGCCGAGGCCTCGTCTTTCTTTGCGGCCTGTGCGGCAGCCCGGCGCTGACGTGACTTTTCCGCGTTGATCTCGCGCGTCGAACGCGCACCGTCAGAGGAGGATGCGCGACGGCGCGGGGATGGGCGGGAGGAGGGACGACGACTAGCCATTCTTCTATCGTGCCCTATCGGGGCGATTTTGGCCTGGTTCCACGCCGTGAAAAAACTCCGCGCGGACCCTTGCGGACCCGCGCGGAGCTATGCGGCTAGTTGCCTAGGCTCACTTGAAGCGAGGGAAGGCAGAGCGGCCGGCGTAGACGGCGGCCTCGCCCAGCTGTTCCTCGATGCGCAGCAGCTGGTTGTACTTGGCGACGCGCTCGGAGCGAGCGGGAGCACCGGTCTTGATCTGGCCGGAGTTGGTGGCGACGGCCAGGTCTGCGATGGTGGTGTCCTCGGTCTCGCCGGAGCGGTGCGAGGTCATCGAACGGTAGCCGTTGCGGTGCGCTTCCTCGACGGCGTCGAGGGTCTCGGTCAGCGAACCGATCTGGTTCACCTTCACGAGCAGCGCGTTCGCAGCACCCAGCTCAATGCCCTTCTTCAGGCGGGCGGGGTTGGTAACGAACAGGTCGTCGCCGACCAGCTGGACGCGGCCACCGATCTCGGCGGTCAGGGCCTTCCAAGCATCCCACTCGTCCTCATCCAGCGGATCCTCGATGGAAACCAGCGGGTAGTTCGAGATGAGCTTCTCGTAGTACTCAACCATGTACTCGGTCGAGCGGCCTTCACCCTCGAACTGGTACAGGCCGTCCTTGAAGAACTCGGAGGAGGCGACGTCCAGGGCCAGGGCAACGTCCTCGCCCGGCTTGAAGCCAGCCTTCTCGATCGCGGAGACGATCAGGTCGAGGGCCTCAGCGTTGGAGTCCAGGTTGGGGGCGAAGCCGCCCTCGTCGCCCAGACCGGTGGACAGACCGCGGTCCTTCACGACGCCCTTGAGCGTGTGGTAGACCTCGGCGCCCCAGCGCAGGGCCTCACGGAAGGAGGGAGCGCCGAGGGGGGCGATCATGAACTCCTGGATGTCAACGTTGGAGTCCGCGTGGGAGCCACCGTTGAGGATGTTCATCATGGGGACGGGCAGGACGTGAGCGTTGGGGCCGCCCAGGTACTTGTACAGGGGCAGGTCCGCGTACTTCGCGGCGGCCTTGGCGACGGCGAGGGAGACGCCGAGGATGGCGTTCGCGCCGAGCTTGCCCTTGTTGGGGGTGCCGTCCAGGTCGATCATGGCCTGATCGATGTAGCGCTGATCGTCAGCTTCCTCGCCGATGAGCTCGGGGGCGATCTGCTCGACGACGGCGTCAACAGCGTCCTGGACGCCCTTGCCGAGGTAGCGGCCCTTGTCGCCATCGCGACGCTCGACGGCCTCGAACGCGCCGGTGGACGCGCCGGAGGGAACGGACGCGCGCGCAGCGGTGCCGTCCTCAAGGACGACCTCGACCTCAACGGTCGGGTTACCGCGCGAGTCGAGGATCTCGCGTGCACCAATGCCTTCAATAACTGCCACGTCATTCTCCAATCGATGTTGTTGCGTGGAAGCGGTCAGTACAACGGTAATACGGACCGCCATGTGTGGTCACCCCCGATGAGGCGACGTCTTATTGTTTGGAGCGAAACGCTCCTACGCGCGACGCCGGACAAGCGACATTAGTCCCCCGCCTACTGTGAGCGAGCACTCACACGTGCGTCACTGCGTCTTAGGGCCATTCGTTCCCCCGCCCATCAGCGAGGACACGTCGGGGTCCTTCGGAGCGGCGACTGTGTCTCCGTACAATGGGACCTCCGGTCTGTTGGTTCCGCCGAGGGAAGGCTGAACGAAGCGCGGGTTGAGGATGGCACCGGAACTCTTCTGAGCCTGCTCCAGGGCGGCGGATGCGATCTTTCCAGCCGCCGGATCGACCTGAACCTGCGCGTTGATAAGCTGGCTGATCGTTTCAGATTCGAAGACGGCGCGGGTCGCACGCCCCATTGTGGCGGGTACGACACCTCCAGCCTGTGCGACATCCTGCGCGATCACCGTATCAACCTGTTCGTCGGTGACGGTAATGCCCACGCTGGCACCTGCGGCGGCCAGGGCTTCACTATTCATCAGACTCGTGCGGATCCCATACTCGGTATCCACCGACTTCGTGAGCTTCATGTCGAACAGCTCCTGGGCAGCTTCCTTGATTTCCGCGTTGGAGTATGTGACTCCCGACGAGGTGATGACGGCAGCGCCGGGATGGGCGGAACACGCCCCCATTCCCAGTCCTGCGGCCACAATCAGGGCGGTGGATGCCAGCTGGCGTGTGTAGCGCACGAGCGTTCCTTCCTCAGATGTGTTGCGACGCAATAGGACCAGTGTATTCCACCACAGGCACTACTCGCCAAAAGGTACGAGGATCTTGGTCACCAGCGTCTCCACCCACTCCAGGAGCGGGCCATCGGTGAGCGTCGACCCGCCGACGCGTGAGGTGAGCGGGAGCGGCACGAGGACCTGGCGGACAGCAGCCTTGATGACTGTGCCCGGATGCAGGCGTTTGAGGCGCATGACCTGGGAGTCGCGCAGCTCGACGGGCGAGACGCGCAGGTACTTGCCCTGAGTGACAATCTCCGTAATCCCCGCGCGGCGCACGGTCTCGCGCAGGCAGGCAACCGCGAAGAGCAGGTCGACCTGGGGAGGAATCGGGCCGTAGCGGTCGACGAGTTCCTCGCGCACGTCCTTCTCCTGCTCGGGGGTGGTCGTGGCCGCGATCTTGGCGTAGACCTCAAGGCGCAGGCGTTCGCCGCGCACGTATCCCTCGGGAATGTGCGCATCCACCTGCAGGTCCATGCGCACGTCCGCCTTTTCCGCGGGTGCATCGCCACGGTAGGCGGCCACGGCGTCAGAGACCATGCGCACGTACAGGTCGAATCCGACGCCTTCGACGTGGCCGGACTGGGCGCCACCCAGGAGGTTGCCGGCACCTCGGATCTCGAGGTCGCGCTGGGCCACTGCCAAGCCCGCGCCCAGCTCGGTGTTCGCCGCGATTGTTTTCAGGCGCTCGTGCGCGGTCTCGCTCAGGGCCTTATCACCCGGGTAGAAGAAGTACGCGTAGGCGCGTTCGCGGCCTCGTCCGACGCGCCCGCGCAGCTGGTGGAGCTGGGAGAGGCCGAAGGCGTCAGCGCGGTCAACGATGAGCGTGTTCGCGTTGGAGATATCCAGGCCAGTTTCGACGATGGTCGTACACACGAGGACGTCGAACTCGTGGTTCCAGAAGTCCTGGATGACGGCCTCAAGCTGGTGTTCGTTCATCTTGCCGTGGGCGGTGCGCACGCGCGCCTCGGGGACCAGCTCAGAGATATGAGCGGCGACCGAGGAGATCGAGTCGACGCGGTTGTGCACGTAGAACACCTGCCCATCGCGCAGCAGCTCGCGCCGGATCGCGGCGCTGACCTGGGCGTCCGTGTAGGCACCGACGAAGGTCAGGACGGGCTGGCGTTCTTCGGGCGGGGTCTGGAGGATCGACATCTCGCGGATACCTGAGATCGCCATCTCGAGGGTGCGTGGGATGGGGGTGGCGGACATGGATAGAACGTCCACGTCGGTGCGCAGGGCTTTGAGGGTTTCCTTGTGTTCGACGCCGAAGCGCTGTTCCTCGTCGATGATGACCAGGCCGAGCTTCTTGAAGGAGACGGTGCCGGTCAGCAGGGAGTGCGTGCCGATGACCAGGTCGATTTCGCCCGAGGCCAGCCCCGCCTTGACCTCCTCGGTCTCCTTCGGGGTGGAGAAGCGCGAGAGGGTACCGATGTGCACGGGAAAACCGGCGTAGCGTTCGGCGAAGGTCTCCGCGTGCTGGGTGACCAGCAGGGTCGTGGGCACGAGGACCGCAACCTGGTAGCCGTCCTGGATGGCCTTAAAGGCGGCGCGCACGGCGATTTCGGTCTTTCCGTAGCCGACGTCGCCGGTGAGCAGGCGGTCCATGGGGACGGGTTTTTCCATGTCGGCCTTGACCTCGTCGATGGTGACGAGCTGGTCGGGTGTCTCGACGTACGGGAAGGCGTCCTCGAGTTCGCGCTGCCAGGGCGTGTCGGGTCCGAAGGCGTGACCCTTGGTCTGCTGGCGCACGGCGTACAGGCGGATGAGTTCCTTGGCGACCTCGTTGACGGCCTTCTTCGCGCGGGCCTTGGTCTTCGCCCAGTCAGCCCCGCCCATCTTGGTGAGGGAGGGTTCGTCGGATCCCGTGTACTTGGAGATCTGGTCCAGCGCGTCGGTGGGCACGAAGAGCCGGTCGGCGGGCTGGCCACGCTTGGAGGGCGCGTATTCGATGACCAGGTAGTCGCGCGTGGAGGCCGCGTCCCCACGCCCGATCGTGCGGGAGACCAGCTCGATGAAACGCCCGATGCCGTGCTGGTCGTGGACAATGTAGTCCCCGGGGTGCAGGGTCAGGGGGTCGACACCCTTGCGCCTGCGCGAGGGCATGCGCCGCATGTCGCGCGTGGTGGCTCCGACGCGACCGGTCAGGTCTCCCTCGGTGAGGATCGCGAGTTTCAGGTGGGGCGCGACGAAGCCGACGCCGGCCTGCGCGGTCGTGATGGTGACGAGGCAGGGGTCGGGCCTCGCTTCCACGCTGTCCGCGAGCGCGGCCGGGCACGAGGCATCGGTGAGGATAGATCGGATGCGTCGGCCGGGGCCGGGGCCTTCGGTGGTAACGACGATGCGCCAGCCGTCTCTGGCCAGGTCGGTGAGGTCGGCGGCGGCGCGGGCGAAGTCTCCGCGGTAGGGGTGCACGTCGCGGGCTCCCACGCGCATGAGGGTGGGTGAGACGACGACGGGCGCGGGGCCGTCCGCTGAGGGCGAGTCGGCCTCGTCGATGGCGGAGGCGAGGTCGGCGGGCGGCAGGTCGGTGAGCTCCCACCAGGGCCGCGTCCCGCTCCCCCACAGGTCTCCCAGGTCGAGGAACGAGGCCTTGGAGGCCTCGAGGGGGGTGTCGGCTCCCCCGGCTGCGGCGCTCCACGCGGCGGCAAGGAATTCCTCGGTCGTGGCGACGAGGTCGGCGGCGCGAGCACGGATGCGTTCGGGGTCGGAGGCGAGGACCGCTGAGCCTGCGGGCAGCAGGTCGAGGAGGGAGTCCATGCCGGACACCAGGATGGGGGCCAGGGATTCGATGCCGGGGGCCGCGATTCCTTCGGCGGCGAGGCTGAGCATCTCGGCGGCACCGGGCAGGCGGTCGGCGGCCTCGCGGGCGCGGGCACGCACAGCCTGCGTGAGGAGCAGTTCGCGGCAGGGTACAGCCCACACTCCGTCGGCGGCCTCGCCGAGGGTTCGCTGGTCGGAGACGGAGAAGGCACGGATGTCGTCAACTTCGTCGCCCCACAGCTCCACGCGCAGGGGGTGGGGTTCCTGGGGCGGGAAGACGTCGAGGATGCCGCCGCGCACGCTCATCTGGCCGCGTCCTTCGACCATGTCGACACGCTCGTAGCCGAGCTCGGCCAGTCGGTTTGTGACGTCCGTGAGGTCCAGGATATCGCCGGTGCGCACGCGCACGGGTTCGAGGTCTGCCAGGCCGGAGATAATCGGCTGGAGGAACGCGCGAATGGGGACGACGAGGACCGAGATCGGACCCGCACTCTCGTCTCCGGCCACCGGGTGAACGAGGCGGCGCAGGACGGCGATGCGGCGCGCCATCGTGTCAACCTGGGGCGAGAGACGCTCGTGGGGCAGGGTCTCCCACGCGGGCAGCATCGCGACACCCGGGATCCACGAGGCCAGGGCGTTGGTCAGCGTCTCGGCGTCGCGCCCGGTGGCGGTGAGGACCACGAGCGGCGTTGCCGCGCGCGTGGCGACAGCTGCGAGGAGGGGCGGTCGGATACCGACAGGGGCGACGATTGTGCCCGAGCGGCCCGCCTCGATGGAGTCGGTGGCCGTCTCGATCGCGGGATCGGTAGAAATGTCCGGGAGGAGTCCGGTAAGTAGCACGCGCTGCCTTTCGCGGTGAGGGTACGCGGTGGTGCCCAACGTGGGGCACCACCTTGTTCAGGACCCGGTGTGCAGGGCCATCTGGGTGGAGGCAAAACCCTTGGTCGCGATGTCTTCGACGACGTCAGCTGCCTGCTCGAAGGTCACGTCCCAGTCGGGGCGTTCCTTGGAGGGCAGGGCGGCCAGCACATAGTCAGCGGGATCCATGCGCCCCGGGGGACGCCCGACGCCGATGCGCAGGCGCGCGTAATCACGGGTATGCAGGTGCTGCGTGAGGGACTTCAGGCCGTTGTGGCCGCCCTCTCCCCCGCCGACCTTCAGGCGCAGGGTGTGTGCGGGCAGGTCCATGTCGTCGTGAATGACGAGAATACGAGCCGGGGGGACCTTCAGGAAGGAGGCGAGCACGCTGATCGGGCCGCCCGAGGTGTTCATGTAGCTGTCCGCGCGCGCGAGAATCACGCGGGGGCCGGGCACGCCACCCGGGCCGATCCCGAGGCGCACGTCGGCAGTGTGCGTACGCGAGCGGTGCGATGTCAAAGTCGCACCGCCACGCGCAGCCAGCACGTCAAGGGTCAAATACCCGACGTTGTGTCGAGTGGAGGCATACTGCGCGCCGGGGTTACCCAACCCGACGACGAGCCACGGTCCGTCAGTCGTCATACTCCGATTGTGCCACCCGCGCCGAGAGCATGTCCCACTGGGGAGCGTCCTCAACGACGGGGGCTGGCTCACGTCGGGACTCGGCCCACGCGTCGGCGAAGAGCTGCGCCCACTTGGCGTAGGCGGCCGAATTGGGATGGAAGAAGTCCGCCGCGTGGTAGGCGAACGTGTACGTCGGCAGCGAGTATTCCTGGGTGAGAGAACGCAGGTCGACCAGGTGTGCGTCGGAGTCCTCGACAGCGGCGCGGATGCGGTCGGACATGTCCTGCGCGCGGCTCTCCTGCGGCATGATGCCAAACGACGGGATCGTGGAGACGAGGGCACCGGACGGCAGCGCAGCCAGGATCCGACGCAGACGCTCCTCGAACTGGCCGGGGGCCATATCCTCGGCCATCACGTCGTTACCACCGATAGTCAGCGTCACCAGGTCGGGGCGGTAGGGGCCGTCCAGCAGACCCAAGCCACGCATCTGCGGGAGCTGGGTGAGTTCCACGGATTCGATGGTGGCACCCGACAGGGACAGGTTAAGCAGCAGAACCCCGCGATCCATCTGCTGCGTAATCGCCGAGGCCAGGCGCGCCGGATAGGACTCGGTGACGC
>ERZ1699257.1-NODE-1-length-201105-cov-7.459418_pt1 | contig 201105 bp, 195 predicted proteins | sample MGYA00581521_ERZ1699257 | MGnify/ENA primary metagenome ERZ1699257 (study PRJEB42319, sample SAMD00040330) | human oral metagenome | material: saliva | host: Homo sapiens | study: EMG produced TPA metagenomics assembly of PRJDB4115 data set (Metgenomic analysis of... | reverse complement strand
TAAGAACATTTTGGATGAGCTTTGCATTCAAGATAAGAATTTTTCTTACCTCTACCACCTTATTCACCAGATTTGAATCCTATTGAGCAAGCTTGAGGTTTCTTGAAAAAGAAAGTGACGGATTTATTAAGGGAAGTTCCAAATATTTTTGAATGTTTAGAATGCTTTTTTAAAACTACATAACTATAAAAGTAAAAAAAGCTTTAAATCAAGCAGTTTAGACTATTGATTTAAAGCTTTTTACTTATTCCCAATCTTTTGTGGAAGGCTATTAGCCATGTACAGAAAAATCCTTAAATGCGTAAGCAACTATTGCCTTATTAGCTAAGTAGCTCACCAAAACCAGCCTTCATTATCGTCAATAGCTTGGGCTTCTTTGCGTTTACGTGGGCCTGTTCCGTACATTTCTGCTTCGATTTCTTCCTTGGTAGGCATGATAGAAGCTAGGATGATATAGATAATTACCCCAAGTCCAAAATTTGCGACTGTAAAAATGGCAAATAGGAAGCGGACAAGGGTAACATCAAAGTTCCACTTGTCTGACAGACCTGCCAAAACTCCTGAAATCATGCGATTTCGTCTCATTTTATAAAATTTACTGTTCATGATATTTCCTCTTTCTGCTAGGTTAGACATAGTATAGCACGGATAGGCTCGGCTTTCATCAGTCCTCAGGCTGATTTATCAGTAGCAATTTACCTCGACAAAATCCACAACGATAGCGTTTGGTATCAATTCTTCGCTTACGCTGATAGGTTTGCTGGCAGGATTGGCAACGATAGAGCTTGATAGGCTTGGCGTTACTATTGGACAAGGAAGGAACAAAGCGTAATCCATCGACTGCTTTCAACAGTTCCTTAAAATCCCGATCCTTGTGTTGATAACCCTTCCCTTGAAAGTAGAGGTGATAATGACAGAGTTCATGTCGGACAATTTTCCTAAAAACATCCAACCCCAATTCCTGATAAACCTTAGGATTAAAATCCAAATGCCCATCTTTTGGGAAAAACCGCCCACCTGTCGAACGTAGACGAGAATTCCACTGAGCTTGATGGATAAAAGCTCTCCCGAAGTCTTCTAGCGAAACTTGCTTGACGTAATCAGTCAGTTTCATTTGGAGCTAGGAGCGACAGATTGACTTTTTCACGTTCAGTATCAATTTTCTTGACCCAAACGGTCACCAAATCTCCAACTGACACCACTTGACTAGGGTGTTTGATAAATTTGCGACTCATGTGGGAAATATGAATCAATCCGTCCTCGTGAATTCCGATATCAACGAAGGCACCGAAGTCAACGACGTTACGCACCACACCTTCTAGCTTCTGGCCTACCACTAAGTCTTTGATATCTAGGACATCTTGGCGAAGCACAGGTGCATCAAAGGAATCACGGAAATCTCGACCTGGTTTGAGAAGGTCAGCAATGATATCTTTAAGGGTTTCTGGGCCAAGGTCTAGCTCTGGCGCCATATCTTTAATTGAAAGGGATTTGAGTTTGCTTTGGGCTTCTTCGTTTAGATCTTTGATATCCAAGCGTTTGAAGAGCTCCTTAACCGCAGCATAGTTCTCTGGATGAACTCCTGTATTATCAAGGATATTGCTACTTTCAGGAATACGAAGGAAACCAGCTGCCTGTTCAAAGGCCTTGGCCCCCAGACGAGGAACTTTCTTGATTTGGGCGCGTGAAGTGATTTTTCCTTCTTCCTCGCGGTATTTGACAATATTTTCAGAGATAGTTTTGTTGAGTCCAGCGACATGGGAAAGAAGAGATGGACTGGCTGTATTGATGTTGACACCGACTTGGTTAACCACCGTATCCACGACAAAGTCCAAACTTTCAGACAGCTTCTTCTGACTGACATCGTGCTGGTACTGACCAACACCGATTGACTTAGGATCGATTTTGACCAATTCAGCAAGAGGATCTTGCAAACGACGGGCTATAGAGATAGCCGAACGCTTTTCAACGGTCAAGTCTGGGAACTCCTGACGAGCAAGTTCACTAGCAGAATAGACAGAAGCACCACTTTCATTGACAATGACATAGCTGACCTCAGGGAAATCTTTAAGAACTTCCACCACAAAGGCTTCACTTTCACGACTGGCCGTTCCATTTCCAATGGCAATAATCTCTACATCGTATTGACCAATCAAATCTGCCAAATCTTTCTTGGCTTCTTCGATTTGACGAGCTGATGCTGGTTTGACAGGATAAATGACCTGAGTTGTCAGCATTTTTCCTGTTGCATCAACGACAGCTAGCTTGGCACCTGTACGAAAGGCTGGGTCAAATCCTAGAACCACGCGCCCTTTCAGCGGAGCAACCAAGAGAAGATTGCGCAGGTTGTCAGAAAAGAGCTGGATAGCTCCTTCTTCCGCTTTCTCAGTTAATTCTGTCCGAATACGACGCTCGATAGCAGGCAAGACTTTTTTCTTAACAGATTGCTGAACCACTTCATCAATATAAGCATTTTTCACCTTGAAACGAGCTGCAAAGAAGGCAAGAATGCGGTCCGTCGCATGTTCAAAACCGACCTTCAAGACACCTAGCTTCTCCCCACGATTGAGAGCCAAGGTACGATAACCCTGCATATTTCCAACCGTCTCTGAAAAATCATAATAAATCTGAAAAACTTGTTTTTCATCAAGACTTTCATCCTTGACTTGGGAAGTGAGTTTAGAGTGTCTTAACACCTCCTGATAAGTCATGGCGCGCAGTGTAACATCTTCCGATAAGGCTTCTATCAAGATATCAACTGCACCAGCCAAGGCTTCCTTGCCAGTCGCAAATCCTTCACAGACAAACTTTTCAGCTTCCTTCTCTAAGTTAGCTACATTCTGCAAAATCAAGCGAGCAAGTGGGAAGAGTCCGACTTCACGGGCAATGGTTGCCTTGGTTCGACGTTTTTCCTTGTACGGAAGATAGAGTTCTTCTACGTCTGCTAATTTTTCGGCAGCTAAGATAGCTTCTTCCAATTCCTTGGTCAACTTGCCTTGTTCTTGAATCTTAGTTAAAACAGCTTCCTTACGGTCGTTGAGATTTGTCAGACTTTTATCCAAGTCGATAATGGCCTTAATCGCCACCTCATCCAGACTACCAGTCATATCCTTGCGATAACGCGCGATGAAGGGAATAGTCGCCCCTTCAGCTGTCAAACTTAGAACGGTATCAATTTGCTTTAAAGTCACTCCCAAATCCTGGGAGATTTTTTCATATTTTTTATCCATAAACCTATTATACCACAAGCTAAAAGGCTCTCTCCAATCCTTTTCAACTATCGAAAACAAATTAAAAAACGCCCTTTTCCTTAAAATAATAGTATAATAGAGGTAGAATTTAGAATCGAGGTACACCTATGGCTGTAAAATTTACAAAACGAGACGACTTGGACAAGATGTTTGAAGAGTTTGCTAAACTCCCAGATTTGAAACAAGTCACTTTCCCTGATGACAAAGAGAAAAAAGACAAAGCAGGAAAGAAAAACTAGATGACAGCTTTCCAAGAACTCCCATCTAGTGTGCTTCAGACTGGAGCTATTTTTCTCTCCATTATCATTGAAGCCCTCCCCTTCGTGCTGATCGGAAGTATTGTCTCAGGGCTGATTGAGGTTTATATCACACCTGACAAGGTTTATCATTTTCTCCCTCGAAATCGTTGGGGGAGAATCTTTTTTGGGACCTTTGTCGGGATGCTTTTCCCTTCTTGTGAATGTGGAATCGTCCCCATTATCAATCGTTTTCTGGAAAAGAGGGTTCCTAGTTACACGGCTGTTCCCTTTCTCGTAACAGCGCCTGTTATCAATCCTATTGTTCTCTTTGCGACCTATTCTGCCTTTGGAAACTCCTTACATGTCGCCCTGTTACGAGCTCTAGGTTCCATTCTTGTAGCTGTTATACTTGGGATTTTTCTGGGATTTTTCTGGCAAGAACCGATTCAGAAAGAAAATCGGTTGGCCTGTCATGAGCACAATTTTTCTCATTTGAGCTCTGCAAAAAAAGTTTTTCAGGTCTTTGTGCAGGCCATTGATGAGTTTTTTGATACGGGGCGTTATTTGGTATTTGGCTGTCTCTTTGCCTCTGTTATACAGGTCTATGTTCCGACACGGATTCTGACCTCTATCAGTGCAACCCCTCTTTTTGCCATCCTGCTCTTGATGATTTTAGCCTTTCTTCTTTCTCTCTGTAGTGAGGCGGATGCCTTTATCGGGGCTTCTCTTCTCTCGAGTTTCGGATTGGCACCAGTTATGGCCTTTCTGGTGATTGGCCCAATGCTGGATATCAAAAATATTCTCATGATGAAAAATTACTTGAAAGCACGATTTATCAGTCACTTCATTATGATTGTGACACTCGTTGTCTTAGTCTATTCTCTCTTGATTGGAGTCATCCTATGATTCGATTTTTAGTTTTAGCTGGCTATTTTGAACTGACCATTTATCTCCATCTGTCAGGCAAATTAAACCAGTACATCAACATGCACTATTCCTATCTAGCCTATATCTCCATGGTGCTATCCTTTATCTTAGCAATCGTTCAATTGTATATCTGGATGAAGCAAGTTAAAACCCATAGTCATCTGAACAGCCGATTGGCGAAGGTGACGAGTATTGCTCTTTTGGCCATTCCAATTGTTGTCGGCTTAACTTTCCCAACTGTTAGCTTGGATTCTCAGACCGTTTCTGCCAAAGGCTATCATTTCCCCTTATCGGAAGGAACGGATCAAGCCATTCAGACCAGCGAAGGAACGACAAGCCAATATTTGAAACCTGATACCAGTTCTTATTTCTCAAAAACAGCCTATGAAAAAGAGATGCGAACTGCAGCAGATAAATACTTGTCCCAAGATAGCATTCAAATCACTAATGAAAACTATATGGAAGTCATGGAAGCTATCTACGACTATCCAGATGAGTTTGAGGGCAAGACGGTCCAATTCACAGGCTTTGTCTATAATGACCCCAGTCATGCCAATAGCCAATTTCTATTCCGCTTCGGCATTATCCATTGTATCGCAGATTCTGGTGTATATGGCTTACTGACCAAGGGAAATACCCGTCAGTATGAGAACAACACCTGGATAACGGCCAAAGGAAAACTGGTCAATCACTACCATAAAGAACTCAAGCAAAACCTCCCAACCTTGGAAATCGACAGTTTTACCAAAGTTGATAAACCAGAAAATCCCTATGTATATCGAGCTTTTTAAGAAAATCAAGATAAAAACGAACAAGTTCTCTTCTGAATGACAGAAAAAGAGCCTGTTCGTTTTTGTTGAGTCTAGGTAGACTTTGATTCTATATTAATTATCACTATTCAATCATTACCTCATAAAGAAGAATAAGAGAACCACTCATTAATCATACTAGCGATTTCTTTGGGTGCTTCAGTATAAAGCTCATGGCTAACGTTTTCTAGGAAAATAGTATAAAAATAGTCTGGCAATTCTTTTAGGGCTTCTTCTCTCCATGTAGCTTCATTAGAATAACAAGGACTGATAAACAAGGTAGCTCCCACTTCTCTCTTAAAAGCTTGTATTTTCCTCCGTAGGCGGAGTATCGCTTCTATATCTTCATAATTTATAGCTAACTCATATCTATTATACTCAGAATTCCAGTGATAGGACTGTATTACGGCTTTCTCCATATTTTCTGACCAATGCTTTGCTTCAGATTTTTCTTTAGAAATAAGAATATCTAGGTTCGAAATAATTTGAGATTTGATATAGTTTTTAGTTTCTTCTAGTTCCACATCTAAAGTTAAAATCTTATCTAAATCTAGATAGCCACCATCCAAAAGAATTAGTTTCTTCACTTCTTCAAATTCCGATGCGAGATAACGAGCCAAATCCCCCCCGAGAGAATGACCTATCAGACAGATAGATTCTTCGTCTACAATCTCATTTTTAAACCATGATTTCAATTCTGTTTCATCTCGAAGATGCTTTTCATATGGATTTAGAAAATAGACCTGCGAATCTAGCTCTTGAAGAAAATCCTTGCTATGATAGACATTGCTTCCCAAACCGCCAATAAAAAATGTTCTCATCCAATTACTTAATACTATGCTTATTCATCTTCTGTTCAAAGATAGTTGTGATAATCTGACGCAATTCTTCGCGTTCTTTTTCTGGAATCTCACCACTTGTTTGAGCTGCAGCGTAGAGCTCAGGGTGTTCAATTGAAATGCGTTTAATAGTACGTGTTGTAGCGTGTTTTCTGACGAAAAATGGGATTCGCTTAATCAAGTCTTGTGGTACTAGCGCAAGAATCTTCTCAGCAGTTTCCTTGTCACTAATCTTAGACGTCGTAAGTCCCTGCTTAATCATTTCCTGTTCTTTTTCTGTAAAATCTTTTAATTCCATTCGATTAGTCCTCCTATTTTCTCTAAGTTAAATTATATACCAATCCAGATAAAACTACAAATGGACTGTCTGGAAATATGAGCAATACTGTAAAGAAGACTCTGCTTTTTAATTATGAATCTTCCTCCTCAGCAACTTCCCATGCTTCTGATTGATAGCCTTCCCCATCAATATCGTATCTTTGGCTATAACCAATAAAAGTTTCATTTTTCCGTGGTTTCCGGCTACTAACGATTGAAATAACTCATCAACTCATCTAAGTGAAAAATCTTATCTTATTTTTTCGGAATAAACTTGGAGAAGTTATCACAAAAAACTCCATAATATTCATATTAGTTTTCACCATTACGAATATTATAGAGTCAATAACTGATCTTGATTTTAAATCTAATTATTTTATATAATTCCTAATCTTCCTGCCAAAATATATACTTGTTGTTTTCTAAATGAACAATATACTTAAAATCTAGAAAATCTGGCTCTTCATAATAATCAAGAAGATCAAAGAAAAAATGATCATACTTAATTTTATTAGAACGTTTGTATATGTACAAGCTATGAGGATGATTTTTGTTCCCCCAAAAATCTATCTCTATATGACGGATATCTTTCTCTTTATAATGTATCTCGATAAATTGATTAACAGCCTCAACATGTTCCATTATTTACCTCGTAATTATTAGGAAACTTAACTTACCATTCTAAACTAGTAAATGATATAGATTACTTAATTAACTAAATTGCTTTCTTTTTCAGATTCTATAGTTTCTTTTAATAATTCAAAATCAACAAACTCAGCTAATCGACAATAATCACAATCGTTTTTACCACAACTACCAGTAAAATCAGCTGTATTCATATGAGACCAGAAGTTTTGAATTTGTGATGTAACTAAGTCTAAATCCTCTTTCGTAACTTGTATAGTGTGAATTGAATAGCCACTTTCAATACTATTGTCATCAAGAAAAATATACTGAGTTTCAATTCGTTTATCAGTCGTATCTATTTCAGAAGAATTTTCTAATAAAAGATTATAGAAGACTGCTTGACGCCAATAATCATGTCCAACTTCTAGCTCCTCAATACCTCTTTGAGCAGAACCTGTCTTATAATCTACAACTCGAATAAGATTATTATCAAATTCAAGCTTATCGATAATCCCATTGATTAAGTAATTATCTCCTAATTTAACACGAAGTTTTTTCTCTAAGGAAACATGCTCCCCTTTTAAGCTATTAGGAATATAATGTTCAAAAAGATTAGTTAGCAAGTTATGTCCGTATTCTTTTAATTCTTCTACAGGCATTGTATCAATGATTTCCTCTTGATGAGAGTACAATGAACTATCATAGAATTCAATTGCGTCCTCTAATTGTAAATCTTCTTTATAGATTTTTTCCATTGTTTCATGAATTGCAGTCCCAAATACGGGGCCTGTGGGGGCATGATTGATTGTTATTTTTGTAGATTTTTCTTTTGCTCCTGCTGATAATCCTGCTGCTTGAGATAACTGTAAAACATCATCAAAGTAGATACTCTTGGGACAACGCAAGTAACGATTCAATTTGCTGACACTTAAACTCTTATAGTTTCCCCGTGTTTGTTGATAGGTGGCAATCTCTAAAGCTTCAGTATTATCAAATTTAGGTTCTGTGTTAGCTAATACTTGGAGACAGTAGTCGCATGGGTAATTATCTCTGTCCTTTTTCAATACTCCACAACCACAGTTAAAATCTCCTTGTTTAATTTTCATAATAGACTCTTTAATCTGATTAAGAACTATATCAACTTCCTTTTGAGTGATTCGTATATCTTCAGTTTCAGAAAAACCATCTTCATTAGTTGAATTCTCAACAAAAACATATTTAACGAGTACTTCTTTGTCAGAAATATCTATACCAGCATTTGTAACGAGGATATAATAGAATACAGCCTGGCGCCAGTAATCACCACCGAGAGGTTCTTTTTCACTCGGAGCTACTAATTTATCTTTAGCCTTGTCAAAATTTCCTGTTTTATAGTCGACTAGACGCACTATATTGCCGTCCCATTCAATTTTATCGATTTTTCCGTTTAACTCAATATCAGATACTTCCGATAGGTCTACAGTGGTATTCAAAATACTGCCAAGTTTAACACCTTGAATAGGCACTTCAACTGCTATTACACCATCTTTGAGGTATCCGGTTTTATTGTAAAGATTTTCAATAATCTTTTTCCCTCTAGCATAGTCATCTTTCTTTATTCTATCTGAAGTCAATTGATAAGATTTTTCTTCAAAGACTGTCTCAAATAATTTTAAAGCTTCTTCTGGAGAAAGTACTGTTTTTGCAGTTAATTCTGAACTTTGTGAACCATCTACAGAAATATATATTTTTTCTAAGACTTCGTGAATAATGCTACCAAATACCATAGCTTCGTTCGTCTCAGATGGTAATTTTAATCCCTTATTGAAATAAAAACTCAAAGGACATTTAAGAAAAGCATTTAATGTACTAACGCTTAAACTCAATTCGTCAAAAATTTCATTGATAACATTGTTAGAAAATTTCGGCATTACTACTTTATCTACAGATTGAAAATCATCAAAAGATTCTGTCACGTCTACCTCATCAATAAATTCCTCAAATTCATTAATAAAGTGGGTTTTTGTAGAATCATTAGAATAAGAGAGATGGAGTAGCTTCTTTGCCCGGGTCATAGCAACATAAAACAAGCGACGGTTCTCCTCTTCTTTTAGTTGAGATTCATTTTCATCTTTTCCATTTAAACTTGGTGGATAAGCGAATCTACCTGAACTATTTTCACCTCCTGGCCAAGCTTCACTCTTTTTCTTTCCATCATTGCATTTCATTATAAACACATAATCAAACTCGAGTCCTTTGGAACCATGAGCTGTCATTAATTGAACACAGTTACTTGGAGAACCTGAGATATCTACAATTGGTAGACTAATTCCCATTTCTTCTAAAGCTGATAATTGATTTAAAAATTCTTTTACAGTCAATTTAGGATGGATGTGGCATTCCATCAACATTAACTTGTAAAGTTCATTTAAAATAGAAACCAAATGATATTTTTCTTTTGACTTCATAATATACTCATCGATACTTAAAGATTTTAATACATCGCTAAGGACATACATAGGCGATAGGTATTTTGATGATTTATTTACTTTTTTTTGAATGATTGCTAATTTTTGATCAATTTCTGCTATAGTGGGGATTGAAATTTTTTCATCTTTCTTTAGATTCCGTATCATTGCGATTTCTGATAGTTCTACCTCAAAGAAATCAAAATATACAATTTTTCGAAGTTCTCTAACATCTCTTGATGGTTTGCAAAGATATTTTAAAATAGCAACAATTTTTTTGAAGAAAGGTTCACTAAATAAATCTTTATTTTCTTTCATTTGAACGAAAATACTATTATCACGAAGAATCTTCGCAAACTCTTCTCCGTAAGAATTTCTTCCATAGATGACTCCAATTTCGTGAGGAGATACACCCAAATCAATCAATTCTTTAATTTCCTTAAGTACACCAAACATTTCAGCTTTTGCATTTGCGTAGGATTTCAAGATTGGCAATTGATAGTCATAATCTTTGTTAGCTCCTGCTGCAATAAGAAGTTTCTCTTCTCTTGGATTATGACTGATTAGTTGTCTTGAAGCGTCAATGATAGCTTGGGAAGAACGGTAATTTTCATCAAGTACTATTTTCGTAGGTTTATACTTCTTATCAAAATCTCGAATATTATTCGCACTTACTCCTTGGAAACGATAAATACTTTGATCATCATCTCCTACAACAAAAATATTTGGATTGTCTTTTCCTTTTACTAGTAAATCTACAAGTTTATTCTGAACAACTGAAGTATCCTGAAATTCATCAACAAATAAATATTTTATAGTATTAGATACATTTCTTTGAAAACCGTCATTTTCCTCTAACTTTTCAATTGTCCATAAAATCATATCATCAAAGTCAAAATAATTATGATTACTAAGATCATTGCTGTATTTTTCAACAATATCAACTCCAGCAAGTAATTTTTGCATTTTTTGTTGTTCGTTATCATAGCTCGGTTTAAAATCCCCTAGACTTTTTCCATTCCTGGCTTGTGAATATTTAAATTTTCCATAGAGTTCATCACCCGGTACAGATAAATCAATCATTTTAAAATATTCATCTATCTCTTTTTCAAAATCCTCTTTGTTCAGATTTTCACGTTTCATTTTATAAAAAAGTTCTAATAGCTGGTCTTTAGCAGAATAACGTTTACCAGAGTTTTTATAAAGAGGATTTCCTTCTATAACATATTCATCCATAATTTCTTTTAGGATTTCATATTTGGCTGCTGTTGATATAATTTGGGGTTGTCCACCGAAAATTTCAGAGTTTCTTAAGATTAATTCACTACAAAAAGCATGGATTGTTGATACTCTTACCTTACGTCCTTCTTCTCCAATCAATTTTTCTAATCTATCCAACATTTCTGATGCACCTGCCTCTGTATATGTTAAACAGACAATTTCTTCTGGACTTGTATGATAATTTGTTAAAATATTTGCGACACGACGTGACAGAATTTGAGTTTTACCTGTACCAGGACCAGCAATAACCATAACAGGTCCTTCCACCGTATCAACTGCTTTTTTCTGTTGTTTATTAAGTTTATCATATTCTTCATTAAATAAAGTTTTAAAATCTTCTGTTGCCATCGTTTTACCTCACTTAACTATAAGTACTTCTTTTGTGTTAATTATACCATATTTAAAAGCGTTTTCACATATGGTGTTACATACTGACTTAAGTATTTTAGAATCTATAAGATAAGAAAAACTAAATATTAAAATCACCTCGTTTTGTTTCAATCACTCTCATTGCAGCTTTAACCGCATGAAACTCATCAATTAAGTTCCCAAGAAGATTATAGTTTTGTCGAGTTAATCTTCCTGACATTATTTTTTGGGAAATTTCTTGGAAATTATATAAATGACTCTCTACACTTAATAACATTTCCTTAGCATCCTTTAAGTAATATTTTCTTGCTAAATTTTCAACTTCTTCCTTGAATGAATCAACATTATATTCATGAATGGTAATCTTCTTTCCTTCCATAATGACATCATTTGCTTCATAACAAGTAATAAATTTTTGTTCGATTGTATTACATACAAAAATTACCCCATAATCTGAAACATATTTTTTCTCTTCTGGTCGTTGTTCTACCGTCGAGTCATAAATAGTTAAGCTAGCAATTTGCCTTCCAACCCATTTGGAAAGAGAGTCTTCATTTACCTCAAATCGTTCCTGAGCTCTTTGTGCAAAATGGTCCGTCCATGTATACTGTGGTGCATAAGAAAGTCCCATACTCTTTCTCCTCTCAGTGATTATTTCTTCAAGACTTCAAAAAGTAATTCAACTCCATCAGAATATACAACTACCTTGTCTCCCTTATTGAGACAACCATTGATAATTAACTCTGACAATGGTGTTTCAACTAATTTTGTAATACCTCTCCTAATTGGGCGAGCACCGTTTTCAGGATCATATGTCTTTTTAGCAAGTAATTCGATTGCGTCTTCGGAAAATTCCAATTCATAACCACTATCCTTAATGATGTTTACTTCTTTTTCAAGTAATAATTTTGTAATTTGAAGAATTGATTCTTCCGTAAAAGGTTTAAAGGTTACAATTTCATCTATACGATTTAATAATTCTGGACGGAAAAAGTTTTGAACAGCTTCCATCGTCTGTTCTCGAATGGTTTGTTCAGATTGTTCTTGCGTTTCAATTCTTGAAAAACCAACCTTTTTATCTTTTTTAATGGCATTTAAACCTAGATTAGATGTTAAGATAATAATCGTATCGGTAAAATCAACTTTTTGTCCCATAGCATCCGTTAGGATACCATCATCAAAAACTTGTAACATTAAATCATAGACTTTAGGGTGAGCTTTTTCAATCTCATCAAGAAGTACAACTGCTTTCGGATTTCTTTTAACCGCATTTGTCAAAACTCCTCCTCTACCAAATCCCGCGTAACCTGGAGGGGCACCAATTAATTTTGAAACTTCATGCTCTAGTTGATATTCTGACATATCCAATCGAATAAGATCCTCTACTGAACCTGTTAGCTCTTCTGATAATATCTTTGCTGTTTCTGTCTTACCTACGCCACTAGTACCTAGGAACAAAAAAACACCGATAGGACGTTTAGGATTTCTAAATCCTGTTTTTGAACGAATTACAGCTTCTGCAATCGAATTTGTAGCATCTGATTGACCAATAACTTTTTCTGCTAAAGTACTTTTTAAATTGGAAAGGCGAAGTAATTCTTGTCCCTCAGCTTCTTTGCCAACCTTCATGTCTTGTTCCTTAACTTCAACACCTGCTTTTTGTTCTACTGCTTTCTTTATGTCATCTTTTGAAATTTTAAGCTCATAATTACTAACAGTTAAGTTATTACGAGCTCCTAGAAATTCACCAAGTTTATTTTCAAGTCTTTCTCTTATTTCTTCTATAGCCTCCTCATTGTATTCAATAGCTTGTGCTTTTTCCAATTCTTCCTTCAACTCATTGACTTCATTTTGATAGTCTCTAATCAGAGTAACTTCTTGTTTGGCTTCAATCCGGACCAAAGCACCTGCATTATCAATGATTGTAAAGGCGGAGTCGGGCAGTTTTTCTCCTTTTAAATACTTCTTGGCAAGTCTCACCGCTAGTTCGATTGTGTCTTGTTCAAAATTTACATGATGAAAATTTTCATATGCAGGTGCTATTGTCTCAACAATTTTCACTGTATCTTCGATACTTGGTTCCTCTACAATTACTTTCTCAAAGCGACGTACAAAAGCAGTGTCACCTGAAACATATGTATTCCACTCTGACGGGGTGGTTGCTCCAATAATTCGAAAATCTCCCCGTGCCATTAAAGGCTTGAATAAATCTGTTAAAGATTTTGCTCTTCCTAACATATGAATTTCATCAACAAACAAGATAATATCTTTTTCCCGCTTCATTTCTTCTATGAATCTATTGATACCTTCACTTGTATAGCTATTCAGTGTTGCATACAAATCATTTAAATTAAATTGAAGGATTTTCTTTCCCTTAAGAGATAAAACCTCATCTCTAGAGATACGCATAGCAATACCGTCTACAATAGCCGACTTACCAACGCCTCCATCTCCTAGTAGCACTACATTGTTTTTATCTCTACGTGTGAGGGCAATCTCCACTTTTTGAATCTCATCATCACGTCCGACAACCTCCATTAATTCTCCATTACGAGCCTTCAAAGTGATATCCGTAGCTATATCATTTAAAAGAGAGTAATGTGGATTTGATAATTTAGAGGAGATATGTGCTTCTCTTTTTTCTTTGCTGGCCCTATCTCTCTCAGCCTTTCCATCTGATAGCTCACGAAATCTAAACCATGAATTTGTAAAAACATCGAGTAAACCATCTTCTGAATAACTATTTCTACCACTTAACAAGTATTGTTTGTAAATCAATTGATTTGCATTTGTTTCCTGCTCTTGGGAAATTCCTGATAGAATCCAATAAGAATCAATGACGCCATCAGGAGAATTTTGCAAGCGCATCTCTTCAGCAAAATCAAAGATAGATTTCATATATTCAGACATTGGAAATTCATCACATTCAGCAAAATAGTAGGTTGAGGGAGCTTCATTGATGATTTCTACAGGTGAAGAAGTAATTTGATTATGGATTATCTTTCTTTTAGAAAAAGCTACTAATTCTTCGCTCTCAATATTGGTACGAGGTCTACTTCCAATCATTTTTCCATTAGCAAATTCCTTTAACAATTTTCCTTTTGTTAAAGAATAATATCCTAAAGCATATCCTATTCCTGTATCCCGTACATCCAATAGACTAAACAGAATATCTTGACTCTCCACAACTTTATACTCTTTTTGAAGAATACGATCATGCAAAGCTTCTAAAGCAAGTTTTAATTGGCGACTAACTTTATATTTTACAGTTTGTTTTTTTGACATGTGATTTCTCCTTACAATAATTTTTTTAGTATTTCCTTAGCATCTTCATCAAGATATAGTACTTGTGAATGCACATCCTCTACATTCCAAGCAAGAAATTTCCCCTCTGCTAAGTGTCTTAGATCAGATAAAGTTAGCGAAATCATATCACCTGTAACATATCTCCCATGAAACTCTATTACTTCCTTTATATTTTCTAACCATGCTATTTCAAAATCTTCTCTTATTTCACATCTATACATCTATTGTTACCTTCTTTCCTTATCTGTGTCTCTATTATAAACGAAGAGATAGACAAAAAATGTCTACCTCTTCATTTTTTATAATTTTTTAATGTTTTTTCAAGAGATTCTTGTATTTCTTTAATCAACTCTGGAGGATCTAAAAGAGTTACTGCTTCACCTTGTCCTAGAATCCATCGTTTGAGACCTGGAGTGTTTTGACTTGTAATTTTTACTTTTATTTCATCATAATTCTCAGAAAGAATTTCATGCTCTGGAAACTGATCTAAAACAATTTCAGCATTTCCTTTATAGATTAAAGAAACATAAATTTTTGTTCCTGCAAAAGCATCTACTTTTTGATTTCGAACATCCCCATCTCTGTACTTATGCCCATATGAAATCTGTGGTTTCTTTTTTTGAGATTTACTAAGAGTCTCAATTCTGTCAACACGATACGTTATATACTTTTCATGTTTCAAATGGTAAGCAACTAGATAAAAGTAGTGGGCATCATAATAGAGGGAAACAGGAAAAATGATGTGGCTTTTGATATCTTTCAACGGAGCTTTATATTTTATGTCGAGCATTTGTTCCCTGCGAATGGCTTCCGATAAAAACCAAATTGTCTCAATTCTATCCTTATCATTAGTCAGTGATTTATAGTTAAAACGCTCACTGCCAATAATTGCATCTATCTCTTTTTGTTCTTCGCTTGAGAGTAAAGATAGAAGATCTTCGAGTAATGAATATAGTTCTGATTTGTTTAGTGCACGATTCTCCAAAAGAATTTTTGAAATTACTAAAATATCCTTTTTATTAAAAGTTGTTTTAGCAATCAAACGATAGGTATTATCTGAAGTATCGAATTTTATCTCTGTATTTGATATACGTTGATCTTGCAAAAAATTTTTTAAGGTGCTCATATATCTTTGTACAGTCCTATAATCAATCTCATATTCACCACTTAATTGAGCTTTTGATAGCCTCTCGCCTGCTTGTAAACGGAAAAAGATTGTTAAAAGTCGTTCTTGTGGTTTCATCATTAGTCACCTGATTTTCCTGAACTATTTTTATCAATATCACCTCGGCGTAATACGTCAGAAATTTCCTCAAAAGCAGTTTCCTTTAGATTTTTAAAAATATCGTTATAAATTTTATAATTTTTAATTGAAATTACATTACCAGAGGATATCCCTCCACCCTGTTGTCCTGTTTGACAATAAAAAAATAATTTTTCTAAATTCTTTAGTGTATTTTGATTTTGAAATCCATAATTATTTTTTTCTTTTTTTGCTTCTTTAAATATAGATTTAAACAATTTCTCCCATGCTCTATCATATTTACGAAAAATAAAAACTGGTTTCTGAGATTTGTCATTTTTCTCCTCTAAATACTTATAAATTCTTCTCAAAACAATATAAGCACCTAAACGAGATAAGTCTGAGTTGAGTAGAATCTTTTTGCCAATACCATCATCATCTAATTTGGGATTTTTACATGAAAAAGGATATATTTCTAAGTTACAAATTTTTTTAGCACATTCTAGAGCTTTATCTTGATTTTCTTCTACCTTAAATGGTTCTAAATTATTATCTTTTCCTATAAAAAATTGTTTGTAATAATTTTTGAAATAATAATAATCTTCTAAATCTGAACTACCTTTTGAAAAATCATAGGTTTTATAATCTGAGTCTTCAAATTTATCGAACATTATTTTTAATTCACGTGATAAAGGACTAGTATAACTATGAATAATTTTTGTTATCGAGCTATAAGAAACATCTTGTAATTGATATCTTTCTTTAATTATATCTTTTATAGTTTTACTTTCTTCTTTACGTTTAATAGCTGATTCAATATAAAATTTTTCTAGACTTGCTCCTGCAAATTCTTCATCAATCTGATTATCCTTCCACTCTCCTAGGTATCCCCTAGGATTTTCCATGCAGTGGAAGATTACTGCATTGTCAATATCTCCATGAAAATGGGTTGGAATTTGATAACGCATATTTACATGTTTATTTTTATCCGTGACTTCTTCTTTAATTTTTACTTCTTCATTTGACTCTTCCCATGATTTTTTCCACTGTTCATCTTTTTCCAAAATATCTAACCAAGAAAAATCCTCAGTAGAGTTTTGATTGACGATTTCTACAAAATCATCGATTAACTTTTTACCTCTCTTTTGATGCCAAGGACTAAACTCTTTTAAAAATTTATTCGCACCATCCTTAAGGTGAAAATCCTTCCCATATTTATCGTTAATAACTTTAAAGAATTTTTCTAAATTATCTTTTAACTCTTTTGATAACTTTTCTTCATCTTCACACTGAAAAAATGAATCGCAATTTTTTTGTAACTTTTCTTTCAAATCTTCATTTTTTGACATAAATCTATCCTCACTTTATTTATTCCATGTTTACTTTATCAACGATATCAGTTTAGCATATTCCATAGACAATTAATGTCTAGATATAATATTTTTGAAAAATTTATTAATCTTTATCAACTAAAAAAACGAAATCATATAATAAATTCCTTATTAGGAGAATGATTTTATTTTGGGAGTAATTTTTTATACTAAAAATTTTTATTCGCTTAAAAATTCCTTTGCAATTTCTACTAATTTATAATAATGTTTAAAAAATGTTTTTTCAAATTCTTCATACATATCGGCGTTATTTGCTAATTCATCGGCAGAGTAATTTATCTTTACTTTCTTTATTTGTTTACCATCTATAATAAGTTGAAGTCCATCATTAAATAACCGTCCATGAGTATCACCTGAAAGATAAATACTATTTGATGGATTACTGGAAGATAAAATATATATTCCTTGTCCCTTACTACCAGTTAAACGTATTCTATCAAATATATTTTCTTCCTTTATATACTCTTTAGCTAAAGGCATATTTCGCTGTTCATTTGATTCTGTACCAAATAACTCGGGATTAGTTATATCAAAATGATTTTTAACACCAGCTAATTTATTAAAAAGTTTGCGAATGATCAATTGTACATTTCTATTCGGCGCATGTGTTTGTTTTTTCTTTTCTGCTGTAATTGTATCCGTATTTCCAATTGAAACTGCATTTGAAAAGGTCATCTGTTCTATAAGTTTGTTAAAATGTTCTACGGTTAATTTTTGCTCATTATAACCAAGTAGTTTCTTCAAACTTATATAAAAATTGGTAAAATCATCTTTATCCTTAACATTTTTTAAGCTGTATTTTCCGTGAAGTAATATTAATTTCTCATATAATGGATTTTCAATTTCTTCAAATGAATTTTCCAGTAAATCTATTAAGTAGGATTCTACATTATCATCCTCATTATCATCCTCTGGAGTGTTATTATACGCTGTTAATAAATAGTTATATGCTTCTTCAAACCTCAATTGGAAACATACCATTGTTAAAATCATCAATTTTTCTTCATCAGAAATATCAACATTACCATTAATATACATTAGTAGACTAACAGAATTAAATAGTCTATTAATAGTACGAGGATTATTTCCAATAGTGTATCTAATTAATTGAGTAACAGTTTCAATATTACTTTTATTAGCATTCTTTTCTTTGAATTTAAAGCCAAGTTTTTTCAATGAATTTCTAATAAAATTCTGCAAATCATAATTTGCTACTGGTACTGTAAATGGAACTTGAATAATTTTTTCAAAGAAAGCTTTCCCCTTTTCATCATCTAAATCTTTACCATATTTGCTTTTTGCACCTTTAACAACAACATTATAATCTATAGCCAATACAAAGACGCAATGTTCACAGTCTAAAAATAATTTTAAAACCTCTAAGAGTTCTATGGCCTTTTCAGGAACTAATCGATCCAGATCGTCAATAAAAATAACTATTCGGTCACTTTTATTTTCCTTAATGGCATCATTAATAATGTCTTGTAAGTTTTCTTTTAAATGCTTGATATCATCAGTTCTCTCACCAAAACCTATGATTAAATCTTGAAATTTTTCAGTTAATTTTTCTCCATTTAGTATGCCAAAGTCTAAATTTACATATTCTAAGCCTTTAGATAGCGCACCTTTTGCTTTTTTAAAAAACTGTTTCTTTTTTGAATCTTCTACATTTAACTCACTAATTAAATCTGTAATTAATGCTACTGCTAAATTATTTCCCATATCAAACTGTGAGTATTGCCAAGTATTGAAAAAAATAGTTTGAATTTTTTCATCCTGTTTTTCAGGATTTAATCTTTTTTCAACTTGATACATAATACTGGTTTTTCCAGTACCCCAGTCTCCTTGAATTGCAATCGTTAAAGGTGTTTCACACTCAGTAATAAAATTTGATAAACCATTAATATAGTTCTCAATGCTAAATTTATCATCGTGGGTAGGACTATCAGAAAATGAGCCGCTCATAAGCAATCCTTTCATAAATATAAAAATAAGACAAATCACTCCAAAATAGAGTGATTAAACATATACATTGAATCTTTTTTTGTTTATAGAAAGATTCGATTATTTTTTGGTAACATATATATTAAAAAACTGTACTTCCCCCTTACACCAAAAACAATACAACACCTACCTCCTAGGTATTTTTTGAATGAACTCTTACAAGCTAAATTACAATCTACGTTAAAGATTATGATCACATTTTAAAATTGTGCAATAAGTTGTAAGTGCTTTCATATCTATTGTTAATTTTACCATAAATATTAACCATGAGCAATTTATAGCCGATTTAATACCTATCGGTATACTCAATTAAGTTCTTAGCAATTCAAATTCTTAAACACTATTTTTAAGAGGTGAATTTTTATGTGTCAGTTGGTAAAATTAATAATCGTTCCAAAATACATAGGAACTATTCTCTAAGTTAATAATCTGTTTAAAATGAACAGAATCATCCACTTCATAATAATCTATGTTATCAAAATTAAAGAAGTCACACTCAAAGTCTTCAGATTGTTTTTGAATTTCTAAAAAATATCGAGAATAATTTTCAGAATCCCTTATTCCTATTTCTATACTTTCAATACGGTCAAGATCTTCTTTTTGATAGTAATTTTCTATAAATTGATTCGTAGCTTTAATAAATTCCATGCTTTGCCTCATCTAGTTTATAAATCACATCTTTTCTCTCAATAATGATTTTACAGTCTAGTTTCTCTTTTGTAATCTTATCCAATAATTTCTTGTTAGGATTTATTGCTGTCGGAAATCCTACAGATTGAAGCATTGTAAAATCACCAGTTGTGTCTCCATAAGCATAGGATTTTTCGAAATCAATAAACAATTTTTTTAAGACTTGTAATTTTGAAGCTGAATCCCACATAGGAATCACTTCTCCAGTGTACTTATTATTACGTTGAAGATAATTGCTTGCATACCAGATATCAGCGCCCAATTTTTCGGCCATTTTTGAAACCAAGAAATCGGGAGAACCCGAAATAAATATAATTTGGTGTCCCTGTTCCTTATGCCATTTAATCCGATCACGAGTGTATCGATAAAGTTTTTTACTTTCTTTTTCAATAACTTTTTTGGCAACAAAATCAATATCAAGTACATCTTTATCTGCAATATATTTTGTATAAAGTGTTGCTGCAATATAGAGATAGTCATCATAGTCTAGTTCTCTATTTTCCCAAGCGTTTTTGTGAAATTTAATTTCAGTATTGACACTATTTGGAAATACATCATAGGAAACACACTTCTCCATATGCTTTAAAAGTAAAGAATCTCTAAAAATTGTTCCGTCGATATCAAATATAGCTGCTATTGGTTTATTCATTTGTGTCCTTTCTATTTACATTTAATTAAAAGATAATTTTAAAAACATATTTTTAATCGTTATAAAATAAAAGCTTTAAAATTTCTTTATAGTTATTTAAAATATCTTTGTTTTTCGAAAATAAATCTTGATTATCTTTAAAGATTTTATAAAACTCCTTAAAGTACCATAGTTGTTTTTTCGGATCCTTTGAATTAAAACGGTCCCATAATAAATCACCATTAATTAAATAATCTTGGTAAATTTCCATTAAATTAGCCAATTTATCAGAAAAAGTTACAAGTAGGACTTTTCTTAGTGACTCATCTTTTGACACTTCTCGAAATTTTTCTAATTGAAGTTCTTTACGAATTTGCCAATCTTTAATAGACTTATCTTCAGATTCCAAAGACATATATGAATAAATTTCATCATTAAATTCTTGTTTAATATCTTCAAGACTGACATCGGTATCTTCAACAGTATCGTGTAACCATCCGGTAGCAATAATATTAGAATCTTCTGTTAGTGTTTCTAATATATTATTGACCAAAAATAAGTGAAATGAATAAGGTGTGATTTTCCCTTTTCTTGTTTGATTTTTGTGAGCAGTTAATGCGAATTCTTTGGCATTTGTCATAAAACTATTTCCTCCTTTTGTCTCTGTTGAATATATATTTTTTATTGCACTTTTAAATTTAAAAATTTAGTAAAGTTAATCAACAACATACACTATTCTTCTGTAAGACATTCTACTAAATCTAAACCTTTGTTTACTAGAAATTCAAACATCTTTTTAGATAAGTGAAGTTCATTATTATGGAGATAAATCTTTTCATTTTCATCTTCTTTATAAGCATAAGCTGGTACATGAACTACTTTCCTACCTTTTACTGGTACGAAATACAACCTTAAAAGTTCAAAGAATCTTTTTGGATTTATAATAATAGCTTTCATTTTTTACTCCTTATTCTTTTTTACATATTCTTTTAACTCAGGAATTGATGATTCAAGTGATTCTACGAAAAAGAAGATTTCTTCTTTTTCTTTTTGCTTTTCTAAAATAGGGATAATTTCATCTTTGTGTTTTAAATAAAATTCATTTTCTCTTAAATAATCATCATAGTAATCAAGTAAAAATTGAACTGAAACAATTTCATCACATTCATAGTATCCATAAACTATTAGGTTTTCAGCTGTGTAAGGTAAGTCTTTTATAGTTTTAACATCTATACTTATATCTTTTGTTTTTGAATTATATGTAATTGTTGCTTCTTGTTCCTTAACAAAATTCTGACTAGCTTCAGCATCTACATACTCAAATTTGATTTGAATATCTTGACTACAAACATATTCCTTCATTTGTCTTATAAGAACATCATCTGTATCTTGAAATAAAGTACAATCAAAAAAGTCATCTATATTATTCTCAAAACACCATCTACCCTCAGCAGTAAACCACATGTTGCATATATAATAACCATTTTCTTGAGTCGTTCTTGAAGAGACTATATCTGATATGTTAGATTGGCTATCTATAATATCAGTCGGATAATAAACATACTTATTTCTTTCTTCTTGAATTAACAGAAAATCCTCAATAGTTTTAAGATTAGATGCTTTAATATAAACTCTGCCATGTGCTTCTGATGAATTTGCCATATATCATTTACCTTCTTTCTCTTATTTCTATATAAGTATTATACAGCATAAGATAGACATATTTTGTCTATGGTATAAAATTTTTTAACAAATCAAAAACACATAATACAAGGCATTAAAAAGCATTGATACTATGTGTCTTGACATAAAAATATTGACTTTAATTAAATTCTAATAAAAGACTATACCAGAAGTTTAAAAATGAAATGGTTAACAGAATAATATTTTGACGATTATACAATGAAATCATATTTTAAGAAGATAGATTGCTTTAAAACTTTCTACAATTAATTAAAAAGTACTACGAGATCTAGATTTAAAGCTATTTAAGATCATTATAGATAACAGCTGCTTGATTATCAATAGATTTAAATTCTTTAACAGATTTAGTGAATTTAGGGATGTTAATAATTCGCTTATTTAGACATTGAGCAAGGTGTTGAGGTACATCTGATCCATCCCAGTTGCCATAAAAGAAACTTCTATTTCTCCATTTATCTAAAGATTTCTGGGGAAATTCTGAATTAGAGAAACTGCGTTTATATAATTCTGGATAATCTTTTTTTAAATCCTCTATATTAGAATATTTCACAATAGTTTCTTCACTAGTTTCTATTTTACCCCCTTCCTTCCTTGTTGGGAAAGGATACTCTGAGGAATGTTCGTAAGCTTTCTTCCAACCTTGAATTTTATAAATACCTACACAAACGCCACGATATAATGCAAGAGCATACTCTAAGTCTTTTTTACGTGATTCAGAAATATTCCAAACACCACGTACATTGTGATAAATATCTTCTATAGTATCATCAGCTTGAAAGCTACTATTGATTTTAATAAGTACACATTTCTCCTTAATCGTTGAAAAATCAAAATCAGATAAGGCGTAGTTATCAATAAAGTTTTCAATTGATCTAGCCTGAATCAGTCCATCTTTGGAGATTGTTGTTTTTTCTCTTTTTGACGCATGTCCGCTAACTATATTTGTTAATTCTTCATCTCCTTTTGAAAAATTAATAAGATTATTAATGCTGATTCAGCCATAAAAGCTTCGTGCTCTGTTAAACCAAATTTAATGATTACAGGTATAATTTTTCCCTTATGTTTTCTAATAATTTGAATTTTTTTACTAATTTGTATGTTTTCTTCTTGAGCTACTTCTGTCAGTGCTTCGTCAATATGTGATATTAGGCGAGTTCCCTCTCCTTTACCAATATAGAAAGGTAGTTTCTCGCCTTCTTCATAGAGTCCGTAAACATAGTATTTATCTTTTTCATTTTTGGTAGCACCAGTAATATCATTTAATTTTTGATAATTCATTTTTTCGCTCCTTTTTAAATATTATTATGAAAGTTCTGCTTCACACTATTAGAAATTAATTAAAATAATCTGCTTATTCTACCTTCTTTCTGATTCTGAACTATTTATAAGTTAAAATACTATATTTTCTTTAAAATCAAGTAAAATCCTAGAGAATAATCTAAATAAGTTTGGGGACAATATATAGGTTTACCAATAACTACACAATTTAGATAGAAATAAAAAGAAGCTACGTCAATTCTTTTAGAGTTTTGCTCATCTTTTCTTTTACTGATTTTCGTTTTACTTTATATAAGAATTCAGGTTTAAGAGACGGATTACTGTAATTATTTGTTTCGTAACATTGTTCGTATTCAATTAATTCAGGAATAGCTTTATACCATTTATTGTAAGCACGAGTGAGGATGATTGTTACGGAATCTCCCTTATCTAAAACACGTTTTCTAATTAGTTCAAATAGAAACTGTTGTGTTGGAAAATAACCTTCTTTACTTATAAATTTATCCAAGTTTTTATCGTATTCGATAGAGTGATATGGAAAATATTCACCTAAAGCAACGTGTTTTGAAAACCAAGGAATTTTTTCTTTTAAATCTTGCAAACTTTTTACATCGTCAAACCATTTGTTAAACTTTTTAGCCCAGTGACCAAATTTATCCGTATCTAGGTCAAAAGCATGAAAGTGAGGATTTTTTTAACTGTAGATTGTTTAAAAGAGTTTTTTGGTAGTTTTTATCATTATTATAAAGTGTTTCAAATTCAGGACTATATCCAGGATTTGTAGACAGAACAATAATGTCAGCTTTTTGAATATCTCCTACAATTTGTTGAGGATAAAAGCCTAAATGCAGACGGTGAATATCTTTTATATTTTTGTAGTCTTTTGTAGAGGTGAACTTTTTGATTAGCTCAACATCTTCAGCAGCAAGAATAGCTTGCTCTCCGTTTATATCGACGTGGGATATTTGGTTCCAAGGATTTTTAGTTGTAGTCATTTTATTTTTCCTTTCTTTTTGTAGAATAACTTTATTTTACCATGTTTTAATATCAAATACAAAAATAGATTTTATTAATATATTTTCGATTATAAACAGGCTGATTTAAGAACACTTTTTAATATCAATAAGTAGGACATTATTTATATACCCTTTCACACCATGGTTCATGACGTTCGGTATACATCAGTTCTACTGAACTGTAACGAACTCCCTCATTTTTCAGTCTACAAATTATTTTCAATACTGTAGAACAGATAGAATTAACTAAGAAGTATAAGACAAGTACAATAAATTGTAAGTATTTTGAGAACAACGATTAATAAAAAAGAATGACGGTTAGATTTATTACTTTTAATTATACTCACTTTGTTAGTTTAATTTAAAGCCATTTTTTGACCATAATCTAAGAGATAGCAATTTTTAATAGGCTTTATTTTAAAATTCAAAATCTAACAACCATTTCGATTAGTTAAATCTTTCAATCTTTCCTCTCCAGATCTAAGCATCTCTTTCTCCACTTGATTCCATTCTCCAAATAGTAAATCATGAAGAACGGTTGCTGCTGAAGTTGTATTTTCTTTTGAATCATATACACAACTTCTATCTCGTTGGTAAATTTGAATTCTTTCAAAGATAGCTAGTTCTTCCAATTGCCGTGTATTATCAACTAGATGATTTACAATGAAATCATGATGTTCTTTTGGAGTTGCGCGTGCTTGAGTTGGATTGATAGAGTACAGTTCTTCGTACCGGATAAGGGTACTCAGATAAGACAGCTCAGGCTTTGTCGCAATTAAGTCTAATTGTACTTCATATCCCTTATTTTTCAATAGTTGTGCTGTTTTCTTTGGAACATCAATAGTACGTAAAGTTCCCTCAATCAAAAGATTGTATCCCAAATGACTCAATTCTCTTACTAAAGACTCCACCATTTTTCCCGCAAAATCCTTGGTGTATTCAACACTATCTTTGCCATATTCTTGCTGCAGTTCTAAATAGTGTGGATGCTGAGAACGAAAACTATCGCCATCTATGATAACAATATTTCCTTGAAATTCTTTCTGTTTAATACGATGAATTGTAGTCTTGCCAGCACCACTTTGCCCTCCAAGCAAAATCGCTATAGGTTGCTTACTGGACTTTTTTCCTCTTGTCAGAGAACGAAGATTCCGTGCCAAAGCATGTTTGAATTCACTATCAGTATAATCTTGGATTTCCATTAGGCTACCATCCGTTTTTCAGATATCTCTAACATACGTTCAATTCCATCCAAATAGCCGCTATATCTCTCTAACTCATCAAAAGTTTCTACTAAATAGATATTCGTATGAATCAAGTCAGATAGATCGTCACTCATTAAAATCCAAGGATTAGATTCATCATCGATGCTAATCCCCTGACTATCTTGATAACGATAGAGTCGAGATAATAGATTAGCACCTCTTTCTTTGACAATTTCAATTTTTAAAGTCAATTCATAATCTTCAACAGGATTGAGCATTTTATCTTCTCCTACAATATCGACATAAGATACATTAAACTTCTGACAGATGATATCTATTAGTTCCGTAGAGACTGAACTCGTTCCATTTTCATACCGACTTAAGCTGTTCCGAGAAATTCCTATAATTCGGGCAAATTCGGGTTGTGTTAAGTCATGTGTTTTACGTAAAGATTTTATGTTTTTTCCAATCATGGCAAACTCCTTTATTTTTATAATTCCATTATAGCATAAAAAAGCAGAACGCACCAAAATTGGTGCGTTATTTCTTGTTTTTCTATCTAAACTTTACTTCTATAAAAGCCACCTAAAGAGCCATAAATATTTATACTTGTATTATTAGGTCATTAGTGAAGCGTATCCAACACCTCAATAAAGTGTTGTTTTTACTGATATTTTAACTATATTGTATAGTCTACTATTTAAATCTTAATTGGGATATTTTATAGAATACCCAAAATTCAACAATAACTAAAAGTAAGATTCTATTGTATTTCCTTGTTGGTCTTTCATATCACGAATTTTATTTTTCAGAATATCAAAGTTACAAATTTCATCTCTAATATCGTTATCCGCTCTGTAGCCATTAATCATCTCAGTCAGAGTTTTCCCTTTACTACCATTCTTTATAGTAGTATTTACTCTTTTTATACTGCTTTCAAAAGGCTCACATGTTTTATACTTAATTACTTCGTCTTTAAAATTAAATAAAGGTGTATCCGGCTTAGCATTCCATAAAATAATCAACCACATTATAGCATTATAAAGCTGCTTTGCAGTTTCATTCCACTTTTCAGGTTGTAAATTTCCACTCCCTCTATTGTCATATTCTTGTCTATTATTTACATGAGAATCACCTACAAGCGGATTAAAAAGAGGTAGCCCTTTGTGATTAATTAGTTCTAAAAAATCCCTTGCCGCACCCATGCCACACTGAATAACTTCCTTCTTGCCATCAATTTTACTCTCAGCGCTAAATACATAATATTCATCTTCAATAGTTGCTCCTGCATCACTATGTTTTTGTTGATTTGCTAACAGCTTAATATGTGCTTCAGGCTGAACTTCAAAATCTCTAACAATTCTTTGTCTTGTTTCATGTCCTCTACAATTCATTTAAGTTCTCCTTTACAAGTTTAGTAACTAGCCTTATTATACTATACAAGTTGAGTAAAAGATCATAATCTTCATCAACTAGTTTTTGAAAATCACAAACCCATTTGAAGAGATGACAAGCTGATTCTCCAATTCTTGGCAATTGCTTGCTAGTGCTACTGTTTCTTTCTCTACAATATAATCTTTTGTTGATTGGTTGAATATTGCTTTGAGGGCCTGTCCTTGGTATTTCCATTCCAAGGCTACTAGATCTGGTTTGATTTCTTGGAGGCCATACTTACCCTGCAGAATGGTTGATGACGCTTGTTTTCTAATACGAATCAGCTTCTTCATGAAATTCAGCATATCATTGTCACTTGATACACGTTCCCAAGGCATACAACGTCGACAATCTGGGTCTGGTCCTCCGGTTAAAGCTAACTCGGTTCCGTAATAAATACACGGTGTTCCTTTTTGTAAAAAGAGAAAGGCTAGGGCTGATTTAACCAGTTGAACGTCTTCATTTGCCGTCCATAAAATACGTTCTGTATCATGCGAATCCAATAGATTAAACATAACCTCTGAAATCTGCTGTTTGTAATACATATATTGGCCATTGATTTCATTGATGAACTGGTCTGTCTTCTTAACACCTCGTAAGAAATACTCTTTGATGCTATCAGATAAAGGATAATTCATGACGGCATGGAACTCATCTCCATTTAGCCAAGGCTGAGCCGTATGCCAGACTTCTCCTAAAATATAAAGTTCAGGCTTTTTAGCTAAAACTTCCTTTCGAAAATCCTTCCAGAACTGATGGTCAATCTCATTAGCCACATCCAAACGCCAAGCATCAATATCAAACTCTTCAATCCAATAAGTCGCAACCTTTAAAAGATAGTCCTTGACCTCTGAATTGGCCGTATTTAGTTTAGGCATATAGTCCTCGAAACCAAAAGCGTGATAAGGTAGTTCCCTCTTATTAGCAAGCTTATCAGTCATCACTGGGAATTGTTGGATATGGAACCAATCTTTATAAGCAGATTGCTCACCATTTTTGACAACATCTTGCCATTGAGGAGATTGCGAACCAATATGGTTAAATACAGCATCCAGCATAATTTTCATACCACGCTGGTGAGCTTGATCGACCAGCTCCCGAAAGGTCTCCTTGGCTCCAAAATGACGGTCAATTTCAAAATAATCCGTCGTATTGTACTTATGATTGCTCGTAGATTCAAAAATCGGACAGAAATAAAGTCCTGTGATACCTAAGTCTTGCAAGTAATCCAGATGATCAATAATCCCCTGTAAATCACCACCAAAAAAGTCATCACTCTGAGGTGTGATAGATGAACCCCAGTCTAAAGTCCCTTCTGGGTTTAATCGAGCATTTCCATTGGCAAATCTCTCAGGAAATATCTGATACCATACCGTATTTGAAACCCAGTCAGGAACCTGGCATGCATCAATCTCATGAAGATAAGGCAACTTAAATCCATTTCCAATAGCATGAAGATTTTCTAGAGAATTTTCTACACAGCCTTTATCGCCATACAAAATACTTCGGCCTTCTGTATCCTTGAGTTCAAAGAGATACTGGATACGTGCAAAGTCAACTGACACTTCAACCTGCCAATAGTCAAATAAGTCATCAGAAGTAATCTTGGCCATTTCCTTTGTATCCTGATAAAACTCCTCCATAAAGATAAAAGGATCACCATAGTGCAAGTTGATGCTTTCAATGTCCCCTTTCTTAGTTCGAATCCGAATATGAAGGTTCTTATCTCTGTAAAGATAGGCATACTCCGACTCAGTCCTATGGTAAATAGCGCTTAATTCCATCAATTTATCTCCTGATTTACTTGGTTGCATTTACGACGCAAACGTTTTCATAATTGTGATTCTAGTATACTACTTTCGTATTTTATTTTCAAGGCTTGTCCGTAGATTCCAGTGGTTTGGTTCTATAAATAAAAAAGCAGCAAGTCTTACAACTTGCTACTTTTCAAATGATGATTTACAAATGTCTTTCCAGCCACTCAATTTTTTTAAAATCCTTATTGTTATTGTGATTATTTCGATAAGAATCTTGGGAAGAAGCCTTGTAAATACTTAAAAACTGTTCCAAACTTGGAACTCGAAAAGTGATGTTTTCGAGATGAATCAGCTCTATATCCGATTCCGAAACTCCTGCAAAATCAGGTAAAGAATCGATACTTCCATACTCAACATTCAGACCATCTTTTTGGAATTCATGCTCATGAATATCTATTAAGGCATAATCTAAGTGTTTCATCACTTTCATTATCTTGTCCCAGTCATAAATTCTGAGATGATCAGGTGCTTCCCAACCTCTAGGGTCACCAGGCACATGAATGTCAATGTCAGACGGCTCCCATTCTTCATTTGATCGGTATTCAAACCCCAAAGACCCCATGAGCGTCGGAGTGATTCCGACTTGGTTTAAATGAGAACAAATTGTTCGAAATTCATCAAATAGAGAATTCATTCCTCCTCCAATCGTTGATATAGAACTTAATTTCGTTGTGAATGATAAACTAATTTTTATCTTTTACTCTTTCGGTTTTGAAAATACTTCTACTCGCTGAGCTAGGACTTTGATTTCTACAGGTAGGTTATCCGATTTATCGCCGTCAACATCCGACTCCAATTCACTATCTGAAGAGATCTTAATATTACGCGCTCTGATATACTCAATATTATCATTGCCGACAACGTCTCCTTTTAGTAAATCAGGAATAACGGATAATTTAGAGAATATAGAAGCATCTTTCAGAATCAAAATATTGGCATAGCCGTCTTTGTTCTCTTCAAAGATTTTCTTATCGGCGAAGTAATTTGTCAAGAGAACCAAAACATGGCTAGCTTCACCAACATAATTTCCATTTTCTGTCTCAACCCTAATGTTAAAGACCTGATCCGTCATGACAGACTTCATGGTATTTACAGCATAGGCTAAAATACCGAATTTTGTCTTATCCTCGATTTCAACATTGTGAATCGCTTCAGGAAGAGAACCGATACTAAAGATATAACCAAAATAATTGTCATTCGCTTTACCGATATCAATCTTATTGGTTAAGTTAAAATCCAGTTCATCAATCGCGCTATCGATGTCTTGATTGATTTCTAACAATTTTGTAATGAGGTTACCCGTACCGCCTGGGATAATACCCAACTTAGGAACGTAGTCTCTCTCAGCAATACCTGAAATGACTTCGTTGACAGTCCCATCTCCACCAAACACAACCACTGCATCGTACTGCTCACTAGAAGCTTCCTCAGCAAAATGTGTGGCATCCAGCGCCTTTTCGGTAATTTTGGTTTCCACGTGCTCAAAGTATTCTTTTGCTTTATTGTCCAACTTATCTTTGTAATCCAAAGCCTTCTCGCCACCAGAAGTAGGGTTGATAATTAACATTGCTTTTTTCATTGATTTTCTCCTTAATATTCGTTAGAAATCTTTATATTTCATTATATGAAACTAAATGTATCCCTATTATACAATGAAAATATAGAAAAGAAAAATCTGACGTACTGGAGATTAATACGCTTTTATTCTATTTTCCCATCTAATGACTACATCCTTTAAGGGGTCATCCAAGTAAGAGTAGGTCTTATCCTTTATCCAATTAGGAATGCCGTAAGCTGCATCTGCTATGCTGCCAGTAATTGCAGCCAGAGTATCACTGTCGCCACCAAGTGAGATGGCATTTCTTATCGCATCTTCGAAGTCTCTACTCTCAAGAAAGGCGATAATGGCTTGAGGGACAGTTTCCTGATATATTTCGTTAAAACGATAGTTAGGGCGAATCTCATCTAAAGTTTGAGATAGATTGTAGCTGTATTCTTTCTCTATATAATCCTTAATCCGTCTTTTACACTCTGTAGGATTGTCATTAATTGGTTGCTCGTATTCTCTACAATAACCACCAAAGTAAAAACGACACAGAAAGATAGCATCAGCTGTAGCCATAGCACCTTTGACACCTTCTGGATGATTATGAGTTACCTCTGCAGAAAGACTCACAAGTTCTCTAGATGATGGCCACGTACCTGTTCTCTCATAGACATCACAGTCCATGACCCAAGCACATGGAGAAACACGCATAGCTGATCCATTCCCAAAGCTATTATAAGGCTCACGGTTATCGCTCTTTAGCCATTCATTAAACCGAGCACCATAATCAGCATTCGGATACATTCTGCCATATTTTTTCATCGCATCAATGAAGTCGTCTTTTTGTCCCCCATTCATAATCGCTTCTGCAACAGCACAGGTCATAACCGTGTCATCTGTAAAAAAGCAGTCCTTCCGAAATAAAGGAAAGTCTTTTATTTTGATATTGTTCCATTCGTAAACAGAACCGACAACATCTCCAATAATTGCTCCGAGCATCAGACTTCTCCTTTTATAGTATTCTTCAATCCCTTACATCAATCCTTCCAGTTCTTCCTTCACATATCCTTCTACATCTTTAATCACAACAAACATTGGGTCTAAGTGACACAAGAAATGCCAATCTTCGCTCCCTTTTTTTCTATAAAGAATTGCTTCACCGTCTTCACTTCCAAAAAAGCTTCTGTCGATTTCATATCCACGGCTTTCTAAGAAGTCTTTTGCTTTACGATAGTTCGTTTCTCTTGTTTCGATATAGGCTTTAACTTCATGGTTGTTAACGACATATGCATCGATTTTTGAATATCCTTCGATCACTCTATCGTTTTTGAGGGATAAATTTGAAATCTCTTTCCAAATAATATCTACATTTTCCTCAGGATCGAACATAAATTTAGATAAAGGAACAATATTTCCATTAAAAATAATTTCCATATAATCCGGTATGTTTTTAGGATTAAAATACTCCACTTCAAAACCATCTTCTGTTTCCAGAGTGTATCCCGGGATTTGAGCTACAAAGGCTTTCCCCTCTTCTATAGAATCAAATGCGACTAAATCTTTTGAATAACTATTTTGATACAATTCTAGTATAACCATATATAACCTCTTCTAAATTATCTGTAGATTGATTTTTCAGAACATAATACTGATTAGTTAGTAACCGTTAGGATATAGCAAATTCTTTTTTCCGTCTTCTTAAAACATTCTTTAAAAGCTAACATACTTGGCGGTTCGCTGTTACCCTATCGTTTCGTCGTAAACTTCTTACTCTACGACAGCTATCCCATTGGCGGACTCAAAAGGTTCAGTGAACCTTTTGAGGATTAACTACGTTTCTCCAACAAGCTTACACACTCCACGTGTGGTGCTAGCAAACATCTATATTATAGAACGAAAGGGATATAATTAACATTTAAATAACACTCTAGAACGAAAGTATATACTGTCTTGTATCAAATGGCTATTTAAAATAAATGTGTAAAATTATTTATTACTAAAATAGTTAATTATACATTCCTATAACACTACAATCTGTAAAAACTAAAAACACAAATTTACCAGTAGTACCTTTTCTCACTTAGAAATTGTTCTTTTTGTTCTCTAGAATTTTCATGATTTCTGATTCCTAACAATTCGTCTGTTGAAGAAACTATTGGGTCTATCCAGTCAGCTTTGGATCTAATCCAATCAATTTCGTCCTTACTAAGTTTCCCTGCTATCTCCAGTTTATCAGCCATCAATCTTAAATCATTTGCTGTTTGAAAATCTTCTAGCATATTTAGAAGAGACATTGTCCGCTTCTTCTCTTCTTCGATTCTATTTTGTAATTTTCTTTTTCGCTCTTGTTCTTCTTCGTATAGTCTTTCTCTCTCTTCACGTTCAAGTCGTAAGTTCTTAACTTTATAATACTCTTGGTAAATTAAAACAATTATTTCTGGGATTGATTGTTCAAGTGTGAATTCTTTAGTATCTTTAATGTATTTACCATCTATTATCTTAAATCGAAATTTTCCGTTTGGTATATAGTCATACTTCTTTATTCTTGGTTTAAAAGCATATCTATTAAACTTAACGCTATCATTGTACTCTGCTAGTTCTTTAGCTTCTTCTTTTGTTAATTCATGACTAACTTTGTCTGTTGATTCTATAACTTCAAAACGAACAATATCCTTATCAATTTGAATATCCCAATTTGAAGTTACATTATCACCGATTCTTTCAATTACAGTAACTAGTGCATCTAAAAAGCGATATAAGCGTGGAAGAGAATTTAGTGAAATATTTTTTACAAATTTAGGTTCTTTTAAATCATTATATCTGTGTCTAGAATCAAAGTAAGGATAGGAAGCAGCTTTTTCCCTTTTATTCCACTCTGAGATTTTATCTCTTAGATTAGCTACAGATTTATGTAATCTCTTATTTGGAGACTGGTTTAAGTTTGAAACTGCTTCAATAATACGCTCTATTTTATCGTCCTCTATAAATGATAATGAACTTCTAATACTAGTTGTATCAAGTTTAACAGTATCTTCGTTTTTATCCTCCGTATTATCTTCTTTATGTTTAGCAGCTTTAATTCTACTGTTCTTTAAACTTTTTCTATCAATATGAACCTCATTTATGTCATTTTGTGGTAATGGAACGATAAGTTCACTTAGGTCTTGTCCAGTATTCTTACGATACCAATAACTACCCTTTGGAATTGGGATTTCAAATTCTTTGCATTTCTTGAGTAAGTCAGAATAACTTAAATCATATTTCAATGAAACTTGTTTCGCACTTATCTCCCAGATTTCTTCATAGAGTTCTTCTCTAGAAAAGGTCTTTATCATCTTCATTTGAAACACCTTTACCCTTATATTTTACATCACCGTTTTTATATTTACCAAGCGAAAACGCAAATTCAAAAACTTCTAATTCTTCACTTCTGCATTTTCGCTTAAGATAAAAAGTAAATCTTGTTTTAAACCGTTAAATTCCTCTATAATTTTATCTAAACTGGCTTCAATATTTTCAACACGGATCTCTGATAGCTTACCGTGATTGTATGAAATCATTCTTTCAGCGATAATATGATATGACCAACTCTCAGTGAAACGTCTATCTCTTTCTTCGTTATGAATAGCAAAACCAATTGGAAGAAGATTGTTTCTAAGACCTATTGCAACTGCCTGTGAACTTATACCTAAATAATCACCAGCAATTTTTAATGTAATTTTATTTAATTTTCTAATATCTTCATCGGTATATTTCGCTATGTTTGTACTCCTTTGTTATAATTCAAAATGCAATAGTTTTCGAGCTGTCTTAAAATGTAAATAGCAATGCTCCTATGAACGATATCTATTATGTTCATCAGCTTTTAAATCGTTATAAAATTCAGTTGATGATTTAATAATCATATCGATGGTTTCCATACTTCCTGCTTTCCTAATCAATTTTCAAATATATAGCGCTTTCATTGTTTTCTTAACCTATTATATCATTATTCAAAACAAAAAACTGCAACTTACTTGTTGCAGTCACGCACAGATTTACTTCTGTTCCTTTTAGAAACTTATATTTTCATTTTCAGGCATAGTAAAAACACTGTTTTTTTCAAAATAGGGTTTTACCATTTCTTTCCACCTAGCTCTATGAAAATTGATTGAGTTTAAAGGAGATAGGCCATAATTTCCCAATGCATAACCATCATTTACTTCAACAACAAGTGTCCGGCCATCACTAGTAACACCGATATCTAGCCCATAAGCGACTGGAGCATCTTTCCAAGATGATATGGCTTTATCAATTACACTAGGATCAAATTGTGCATGATAATCACCTGTATAGGGGCGAACATCTAATACGCGACCATCTAACACAAAACAACGCCATTCTGCTATGAATTCTACAACTTCACTAATCCAGATAGGATAGTCGAAAGGTAGACCAATACCTATCAAATCTCGAGTACCATTAACAACTCTTCCTGTAAAGACTTTTGAACCAGCTTTGGGCTTAATAAATTTCCCCCAATTTTCAGGTATATTTACAATCTCCCCTAAAACACCTTCATAAATCTTTCTACCATAAAACTCTTTAAGCTCAATAGGGTAGTCATAAACCGGAACGTTTAAGCCCATCATTTTTAGTAATGCTCTAGTCTCCGTTATATAATCTACAACTGTATCATCACTTGTTAACTGTTTTATTTCAGAAAAAGATTGATATAAAATAACTTCTTCTCCTTGTAAGTAGGCACCTACTTGAGCATTGTACTTATTAATTGAAACTTCACTTGGTAGTTTGCTTTGTCTAATATAAACAACCATTTCATCACTCCTGTATCACTAGTGTTACACCTATTTGTAAAAAAATAATAGCATTTATGCTGTTATTTTTTTGAGTAAATAGCTCCCATAATATCATCGAAATAATCAACGGTATTTAGGAGTAATTCTATAACTTGGGATTTTGTTAAACGCATTCCTCTTCTATCTCTAGCATCTTCTACTAAATTTTCAAGTTTCTCTAGATTTTTATCATCCAAGCTAATCATTATTCTATTTTTATCAGTTGCCATTTTCTTCACCTCTAGTTAATTCTATCACAGGTGTTACACTTGTGTCAATTATTTTCTTTTTAAATTATAAATATTTAAAATAGGATACCTCTATACCTTTTTAATATTTTGTATTTAGTAATAAAGACTTCACTATAAAAAGCCTTACAATCAAGGCTTTTCTTAATCCCTTTCGTTAGAAGGTTTCTAGGCTTTTACCAGCAAAGCTACACACTCAGCGGTTCGGACTTACCGTATCATCTCGTCGGTGTCCCTCCTCATTCTACAAATCCTATACTTCGACCTTCGGTCTAACCTTGTCGCATGGGCTGAACATCTGCTTCTACGCGTGGTGCTAGAAAACTTCTATATTATAGATTGAAAATAATAGAATTGATATCCTTTCATCTTGTATCAATTACAAGAATAAGTTTAGCATAAGAAAATCTACTTGCAAAGGATTTGATTTCAAAAAAAACACAGCCATTGGCTGTGATAGAGTTTATAAATTCTGTTTGATAAAGCGATTGATACTATCATTCAACACACGAAGGGCTTGGTGCTCTACAGGATAGTGCCCGCCGTTTGGCAACTGAACAACCTCTACTGGAACTTTTGAAATTTGATCCAAGACAGGACGGCTCAACTCATAAGGTGTCCATCTATCCGCATCTGGTTGCGTTAATAAAATAGGAGCAACTGCGAAATCCTTGGGAGCAATCTCTGGAACGTAGTTCATGTACGAATGCAAGAAATTGATAGAAGCAATATTTCCAGCAGATGTCTTATCTTTCATAAAGACTTTAAGCAAGTCTTTGTCATTCACAAGAGCTGACATTTTGGATGCTAGCCACATCGGCATCTGAAGACGGCCTAAACCCAAGGCTTTTGCGGGCGTCAACATAGGAACACCAATTCGTCCCATAAGAATGTTGCTAGTCGTTTGATCTCTGACAATCTGAGCCTTTTGATCCAAGAAGGTCATACCAATAATCCCTTTCACCTTAGGATTGCGGGCTGCAACGTGATAGGTTTCCATTCCACCAGCACTCAAGCCGTACAAGAAAATCGGACGGTCATCTCGTGCCAACTCTCTATCAATCAAAGCCGCTCCAATCTCTACCCAGTCATCATAAGTGACACTCTTATGATCATGAACTTGGGTAACGCCATAAGTTGGCATATCAATCATAATGGTTTCATAGCCATTTTTTGATTGTGGACCACCTACAATCATAGAAATTTGTCGGCCGTTTGTTCCCACACCATGAAAGGCAATGATTTTAGCTGGTGCAGCTGGATTTCTAAAGGTATCCAAATGTAAACGATGCCCTTTGTAATCCCACCACTCTTCCTTAGGTTGATAAGAATCTGTAAACTGATAATCAGCTGGCAAAGTTTTCATAATTTCTTTCCAAGTTGTTTGTGTTGTATAAGTCATTTTGTTATCCTCTTTTCTGTTTCTTTGATTTTATATTTTTAAACATTTCGACATATTGGTAATAAGAAAATTTAAAGTCTTACTTTAAATCCTCCTCTATAGACTGCACTAGATCTTTTAAGATAACTAGTGCCTCTTCTAAGCACACACTATAATAGCGTTCCTTTCCATCCTTTCGATAAGTTACAAGATCTGCTGAGTAGAGCAGTTTCAGATGATGCGAGACTGTTGGACGAGAAAGTGACATATGATCAGTCAACTGATTGACCGTCATCTCTCCCTTATCAAACAAGAGTATCAACATATCTTGCCGACTCTCATCTTGTAACATGGTAAAAGCTGGAATAGCCTTCCGCAAATACTGCATTGTTTTTTGACTCATTTTCTACCTCGTGTTGAAATGTTTAAACTTATTAAATTTTAAATTTTTCTACTTGTCAACCCTTTTACTCAAAAAAAATTCAAAAATTGATTTAACTTTTCTTTTTGTATGAAAGAAGCCAGTCAGATAACTGGATATACCTATGATATGTTTAAATTTTATTGCAACAAGGGTCTAGTTCCCAATGTGAAACAAGAAAAAATAACTATTGGGTCTTTGATAAAACAACTATTGATTAGACAGAAAGTCTATCCTATATGAAATATTGTGAATGAGTATTTCTGAGATTCAAGAATTTTAGAAATCTGTAATTAAGGACTGTCAAACATCCCATGAATCTAATTTAGGCTATTGAATAATAAAGTCACACTTACTAAAAATCTAGTCTATTTAAAAAGAATTAAAAATTAATGATATGCGGCATTTTTTAGGACGTCTTGACAATAAATCTGACTTACCGTATCATCTCATCGGTGTCCCTACTCATTTTACGAGTCCTATACCCCAGGGCACCTTCTCGACATTCGGTTTCCCCTTGTCGCATGGGCGGACTCAAAAGGTTCGGGGATTTCAAAGCTCCAGTGGAACTTTGAAGCATCTCGCCTTGAAATGTAAAAGCGGGATATTTAACTGCGTTTCACCAACAAACTCACGCACTCAACATGTGTTTACCTCAAATTGACTCAAGTTAAATTTGAGGTATTAGACGAATTGAAATATTCTCTTTCTTATCTATAACTATACCTATTCTGTCCTAGTTTCAGCTAAATATATTCCCCATTCAGCTAATTCTTCAGGCAAATCATAAACAGTTTTTCCATTACTTTCATAGATTTCAGAGATTCCTGGTGAGGTATTAGAAAAAGTTTTCCAAGCTGTCACTAGTTCTTCTACAAATTGAATATTATGAGATTCAAAAAAGTCATTAAATTTCGATAGTTCTTTACTATAAATTGTCACAACATTATAGCTATCAAGCATGATTTCATCGTGACTTTTATGTCCACCAAATCCAAACTTACTTAATCCATCATTTACAAGTAAATCACCGTATCTAATCAACAGTGCTAGACATTCTTCTCTTGAACAACCATCAATATAATAAACATCCTTATGGGATTCCTTGATAATATTCTTTGCTATCACTTTTTCTCTATCAATACTGACAGGCAATTCCAAAATAAAAAACAAGGGCTCGTCATGAATCGCAATAAAGTGTTGAAAAACCTCTAATATTTTTCTGCGTGTACATTCGCCATCAAATGATGTTCAGTTAACTTTGTAAATGATTCAAACAGGTTTTCTACCAAGCTAACTTGGTGACCTTTTACTAAATTCAACATTACACATCCTCTAGAAAATTAAAACAATATCCACGTTTATAACCTCATTATATCATTAAAACCCAAAAAAGACTGGAACTTCCCGGTCACAGTCTCTTATAAATCCACTTCAGTTCCTTCAAGGAAAGTTACTACAATTTGTCCAGTTTCCGAAATACTGATGTGGTCGAGAACTTGATTCATGATAACTCCATCAAATTTATCTAAATCTAGTATCTGATACATCTGCTTTGCATAGTGCTTATGGAGAAGATTTGCTCCTTGCACTAGCTTTTGCCACTTAGCTACCACATCAGATCTATGTTCTTTTAGCAGTCCAACCGCTTTCATAAAGGCTTTTTCAAGCATTTCCTCATCAATATGATTGTTTAAACATCCAATCTGGCCTTTAATCCTATATCGATTATTACACTGCCATACCTTACGTTTACCTCGACTTGTAGTCCAATTTTTTCTACCAAATGCTGAACCACACTCGGAGCAAAATACTTTTGTTGTAAAGGGATTGTTTTCTTTCTGCATGATATAGAATTGGAGCTTATGTTGTTCTCTAAATCTCTTTCTTCTTTCTATTTCTAACTGAACAATCTCCCACTTATCTCTATCTAAGATTGCTTCATGATTGTTTTCAATATAATATTGATTAACTTGTCCATCATTATCAATTCTTTTCTTTGTCAGAAAATCAACGGTATAGGTTTTCTGAAGCAAAGCATCACCCTTGTATTTTTCATTTTGAAGCATTTTCCATATAGCACTTGGGCACCACTTTGCTTTACCGGTGCAACCTGGGATTTCCTGTTCTCTTAACTCTTTGGAAATAAATTCTGGACTGTATCCTTCTAGAAATCTATCAAATATATACCTTACGACTTTAGCTTGTTCATGGTTTATAATGAGATTTCCTTTTTCATCTTTGTCATATCCCATAAAGTTTGTAGTGTTTACCTGAACTACACCACGCTCAAATTTCTTACGAATTCCCCAAGTTGAGTTTTCTGAAATGGATCTCGATTCATCCTGTGCGAGTGACGATAGAATGGTTAGTAGTACTTCTCCTTTTGAATCTAGGCTATCAATATTCTCTTTTTCAAACGTTACTCCAATACCTAAATCTTTCAGTTCTCTTACATACTTGATGCAGTCCAATGTATTTCTGGCAAATCTACTAATAGATTTAACTAAAATTCTATCCACCTTACCATCTCTACAATCTTGTATTAGTCGGTTGAAAGCATCACGTTTTTTTGTATTAGTTGCGGAGATTCCTTCATCTGCATAGATGTCTACTAACTCATAATCTTCATGTTTTAAGATGTATTCACGGTAATAATTCACCTGATTCTCATAACTTGATAGCTGTTCTTCTTGGTCTGTAGACACTCGACAATAAGCGGCTACCTTGACCTTTTTCTGAGTTTGAGATTTGACTGTTTGCTGAAGTTTTTTGGCTGGTATAACTGTAATGTTTTTCTCCATCTTCAATCCTTTCTAACACAATTACTGGTGAACTAAGTTTCCAATCTTCAATATCCCTTTCAGGGACTCTCATACCTTTACATGAATTTTTTCCTTCTTTGATATATTTGGAACAACACCAAACAATCTTTTTCTTATAAGATACCTGTCTTTTTAATGTTGAACCACAATATTGGCATTTTAACATTCTGGAAAATTTATAGGTTTTATTTGTACCTTGGATCCGAGAACGGCTTTTCATTTTTACCTGAACCTTCTCCCATATTTCCTTAGATACAATTCCTTCATGATTATCTTCGATATAGTATTGTTCAACCTGTCCTTGATTTAATTTCTTTGGACCGTTTACACCGTCATGAAAGTATTTTTGAAGTAGTAAAGAGCCTTTGTATTTTTCGTTTTTTAAGATATTACGAATTGTGCTGTCATACCATTTCTTTCCTGCTACAGTTGGAACCTTGCCCTCATTAAGTTTTTTAGCAATCCTATGTGTACCCATTCCTTCTAAATAACTATAAAAGATGGTTCTTACTATTTGCGCTTCTGCTTTGTTTATAACAAGTTCACCTTTTTCGTTTAAATCATACCCTAAAAACCGTTTAGCATTAATGAGTAATTCTCCCTTCTGGAACTTTCTACGAAAACTCCATCGTTGGTTTCCGCTCATGCTTTGTAACTCTTCCTCAGCCAAACTTGCTAACACAGTCAAGACAACTTCACCTTCATTGGATAAAGTGTGGATGTTCTGCTCTTCAAAAAAGATATCAATACCAAGAGTTTTTAATTCTCGACTGATTTCAAGTACATTGATAAGATTTCTTGCAAACCTGGATATTGACTTAGTATGGATAACATCAATTTGCCCTTTTCTACAAGCATCTAACATAGTTTGAAATTCAGGTCTATCATACTTTGAACCCGAAATCCCTTTGTCACAAAAAACACCCAAAAACTCAACATCATCACGTTCAGCATACAACTTTTCAAAATAGACTTTTTGATTCTCTAGCGAATCAAGTTGACTTCCGTTGGTTGTAGAAACTCGAACATATGAACAAATTCTCTTTTTTCTATTGTTATTCTTTGCTTCAATTTTTCTTATATTCATTTTTCCTCCTATAAGAAGTTTTTACACACTATATATCCCTCTAAACGCTATATTAGTCAAGTAATCAGCAACCCTGTGCTTTAACAAAATGTCTTTATTGTCCTCTTACCTAAATAGGTACTTTCAAGATAGATTTTTCCGGTTTTAAGTAAAAAATCAAAAAGAAAAAGCCTGATGTATTTCACCAGGCTTAGATTTTTTATTTGAAATTTAATCGCAATATGTTATAATAAACATAGAAAAAGGAGCTGAGCTACCAACTCAACTCCAATGTAGAACCGTTAAAAAGACGGTAGCTCGTATAACAGATTTAATCCGTCCTACTCGCTCAAAAGTGGGGACGGATTATTTTTTGTCCTTGTCTTTGAAGATTTTATAGCACAAGCCAATCAAAGTAATGGTAAAGCTACCAAAACCAAGTATTGTCTGTACAACTTCAAATGCGGTCAAAAGAGTGCCCCTCCTTTCCGTCAGATTTTGATGAACTGCCCATAGGCATCACCTCTCTTTCGGTATAAGGAGCCACCGTCTTCACTTTTCTACAATAGATATTATACCACATGAACCACCAACTTCGGTGGTTTATTTTGTTTAAAGATTTATTTTAAGAGTAGTATCTACAAACTCTTAGTTAGTAGTAATCAAACCATCAGGTTCAATCGTAAATTCTGGTTTAACTGATAGCGAACCATCAGACTTGAGATAGTACCATCCGTTTCCTGATTTGATAAATTGCTTAGATTTCATATCCCCTTCTTTTTCATCCAAGTAATACCAAGTTTCACGATATTTTACCCAACCTTTAGCCATTCTACCATCCGACTTAAAATAGTACCAACGATGATTGATATGCATCCAACCAATAACCATGGCACCACGCTTATCTAAATAAAACCAATCCTTGCCATCATTGAACCATTTATTGATGAAACAGTAGCCTCTATTATCAAAGTAGAACCATTCTCCTTTGATATTTTTCCATTGAGATTTTGGATAAGAGCCATCTGCTTCTTCCCACCACCAACCAACTTCGTTTCGTTTCCAGTTTCCTTCAGTTAGACCAGATTCAATATCTTTCTTAAACTGTTCTCTACTAATGCCCCATTTTGCAAGATATGGATAGGGATCTACATGATCACTTCCATTATTTGGTTGGTTGTAAGTACAAAATTGATGAGTTTTAATCCCAGCAAGACTACTAGAATCTAGAGTTTTAGGGATTCCAGCCTCGTCAGCTAACTCACGTAATAGCTTGACATAAAGTCGATAATCTCTCATGAATTCTTCTTTAGATTCATGACTTTCTATTAGTTCAACTTGAGCGTAACCTTCAACATTCCATCCGCCACCAACATCATAAGCACCTCGGTCTACTAACCAAGTTTGCATGATACGACCATTCCCTACCACATGGGAGAAAAATCCTGACTCAACTGGACGACGCAAATGGTAATCCGCTTCATTTTGTGCTGTTGAGTTAGGATTACCTGTAGAGTGAGCATGAACTTGTCGATAGGGTTGCTCACCGATTTGAGGAAGATTTGTTCGTAATCTACTTTTATCAACTTCCATGATTATCCTCCTTATCATCGTTAGACTTTCCTTCAGTTAGATGTTCAAAAGCTTTTAAAATTGGTTTAAAAAGTAGAATATTCCCTTTTACTTTTTGATAGTTCTCAATTAGTGATTGGAAAGTAAAAACTAGGTATCCGATATAAATCGAATACAGAAACATAAATCCAGTTTTTTCAGGCAAGAAAATAGACATAGGAATCAGCAACAATAACATAAAAATCCCTAAGACTTTTCGAATTAATCCATTGATTCCAATTCTACTCTTATACTCAACATCAGGATTTACAATTGCAGCAAATGTGCCTGATGCAAAGTCTACAATTTCCATGATGACAATTAACGCTAACGCATACAAAATAAGCCCATCTTCTGTTTCGATGAGCTTTCTTAAAAAATTAAACAATTCAATATCCATTTTTAATACTCCCTATTGTTCTTTTTTATTTGACTCAATTTCAGCTAAAACAGCATCTTCTAATTCATATCGTTTATCTCGGAACAATTTTTCTTGGTTTCTCATTTCGAGACGATGCTCCGCATAGAGCTCTGAATGATAGAGAAACTCAGATACTGTAGAAACACCATGTTCATCAACATCAACAGTATACTGCTTAACTACTTCATCACCAATCTTCAAATTTCCAACCAAACGTGTTGTTTTAGTAATTTCTAATGCCATTAACTTTCTCCTTTCTCTCTTTTAGTTTTTACTTCCTCAAATAAGTCTTTTAGGTCTGAGTCGTATTCTAATACATCTTTCATTAACTGCAATTCGCTTGCAACAACCAAATAAAGAGCCTCCTTTTGTGCTGCTTGACCTTCGGTTTGTGCTAGTTTCTTAGTCAACGACTCCATTGCTAATTGATGGATTAAATCTGTGTTCATCTTCTAACATCTCCAATCGTTTATTTAATTTTCGAATATCAAGTATTAACTCTTGAATTCCTTTTAAAGCGATATTCGTTAATCTTGTATTATCAAGATTCAGAAAACCACCATTTTCATACACAAGTGACGAGTCAATTTGTTGAATATCTTGAGCGATGAGTCCAATTTTGGTATGAGCCTTTTGAATCCGATTCCCTGTTTTCTTCCAGTCATATTCTTTAAATTGAAATCTTTTGATAAAATCAAGTGCTTTATAGTTAGATAAGCTTATATTCTCTTTTAAGTTTTTATCAGAAAAATGTTGGTTAACAATTTGCCATAAGCTATAAGCCTTTCCGTTATATGAGTAGTAAATATCATTTCCTGATCCACCAAAGTCTAGAGATACATTATTAGAATTCCAATAACTAATAGTTCCTGTAGCTGAGCCATTAATGCTACTTTTGCCGTACTTTAACCAGCCAATTCCTTTTGCCTTAATGTATCCTTCGACCGTCAATAGAAAATCATCACTATCACTTGCAGTGTTTCCAGTAGTAAAATCTGAATCTTTGTAAATAAATAAGCCGTAAGGAACATTGTCCCCTCGGCCATAAGAACCTATAAATTGTACGCCTAAACCATCTTTAGAATTAAACTGACGAGGAACATTAATCTGTAATCCACCGTTGATAGCGTCAAATGAACCATAAGCACCTAACTTAATTTTTGTTTCTCCAGTTAATAATCCACCAGAAATTGTGGTTCCAGTTATTGTGCCACCCTGAATTCTATCACCACTTAGTAAGCCTGATTTTATTTGACTAGCATCAATCCTAACACTTTGTAAGCTATTGATAAAAGCATTCTTTGCAAACAGCTGTCGTAAATAAACTTCATTTGCAACTAACTTATTAAAAAACGCTTGATCCACGACAATTTTATCTGCAGTTACTGAATTTGACGCTAATACCATAGTAGTTACTGACCCAGATTCAAAGTTTGATGTCTTTAATTTATCAATCATTCCTGATTTAATGACTGCTCTATCAATTAAAGTATCCCCAGTGATATGAGTTGCCTTACCAATGATTCTATTGATTCCATTCGCGCCTAGATTAATACCTGAAATTAAAGAGCCTGCATTAGTTAAATTTTGAATCGAATAGGAACCTTGATGTTGCTGAACAAGACTTTCTGTTGCAATTTGTTGAAAGGATGTACTATCTACAAAGTTATTAGGTGGCTGACTACCTCGAACAATTGAAATTTGGCCAACTGCCACAGTGCCGTTCTTTTCTACCCAAATATGAAGCCCAAAATCATCTGTTTTTGTCACGGTTTTATTTATCGTAAAAGTTCCTGTAAAAATTTGAGCTGCGCCCGTTCTAGTCGGACTGATGGTGAAACCTCCTATTGAGTTACCTGATTTGATTTCAAAACCAACTTTTCCATCAGGTAGTACATCTATCCATAAATTGACCCTATAAGAAAGTTTCTCACCAGCAACAAATTTTTGACTATGAAGAGGCATTTGGAAACCACGCCAACCATTTGTTGTCCTGCCACTTTGTGCAATTCTTAGCAACTTGTATTCATTAGTTCCAGTCATAACTAAATTCGAATTCGGTTCACGTTCTCTATATTTACTAAAATTGGTTGGATCGTATACTAAGTTTTGGTTATCAATTAAATCGCTGACTCTTGTAATCAGTCCTTCGGATGTTTGTACAACCTGACTAATTGTTTTGCCTTGTTCACTAATAGTTCTTGTATGACTACCTAGAGTATCTTTTACTTCGTTAAAAGCCGTTACAGTTGTTAAATCTTCGATAGGTTTAGTCCAATAATTTGGGAAGATATCTCCAGTAGTAATCATTAAAGCTCTCCAGTGAAACTTACCTGAACTTGCCCCATCAATACGAAATTGTAATTCAAAGTTTTTAAAATTATTGAACATCTCATCTGTTACCATTCGAGAAATTTTAATAAGATGGTAGTTTGTACCAGTTTTTAAGGCGCTAGACCAAGAGGTATGAAAGGGATTAGAATGAACACTCCATACTGCACTATTATCTGATTTTTTATAGCCTGGACCTTGTAAGATAATTCTAGGAGTAACAGTTGAATCTAATACAACATTATCGACAGAAATATAAACAAATAGATTGATTTTTGTCCCTGCATAAATACCAGTCGAATCACCATAAGAAATTTTTCCTAATGTTTGAATCCAATTGAGTTTCGAGTTTATTTCTTTGTATGAAGTCCAACTATCACTGGAACCAGATGCTAAGTTTCGATGAGAAACACTAGTTGGTATTAAAGCTTTAGTTTCACTAATCGTCCGAGTGAAACTATTAGATGTTTCTCTAACTAAATTTTGCACGCTAGAGTTCGTTACATAACCTCTATCTAAAATATTTTTATTAACATCCGATTTAGTTTGAAATCCTTTTAAATTGATAATAGATTCTACCTGACTACTGGTCAATCGTTTGGCTATTTCACCTGCTTGAATTTTAATTGTTGTTTCAGTACTAGCAAGTCGATTTGTCGTTTGATTAAAATCTGTTTGTGATACTTTAGTTTTTATAGCGTCGGCAGCAACTTGTAAATCAGCTTTAGTTTTAGATATTGCTAATGCGTTCTCTGATATTCTTTGGAGTGCTTCACTAGCTGTTTGTTTAATATTTTCTACATAAGTCTTTTCAGCTTTTAGATTTATTTTATCCTTGGCTTGTGATATTTCCGTTCGTTGTTGCTCTACGGTATTTTTGATAGCATCAAAGTCTGTCTTTGAAACCTTGTTAGTAATAACCCCCTTAAGCTTATCAATTGAAGATTCTACTGTCGTAATTTGATTCAATAAGCTATTCTTGCTGAGTTCAACTAAACGGTTTGCTTCAGCAATAGCTTCTTTTTTATAATTTAAGGTATCTGTTAGTACTGTATTAGTAGTTTCTTTAACCTCTTTACTGACCTCTAAGGCATGATTAGCTAAATCTCTACTACTATTTGCTTTAACCAATACATCGTTGTATCTATTTTCATTAAGTAATTCATTAGATAGAACTTTAGAATCAACATCAGCAATCTTTCCTTCAATCTCTTGACGAATACCATCTGCGTAGACTTCTGCACTAGCTTTGACTTTTTCAATATCATCAAGGATTGATTCTTTTTGTTTAGTGAATACGGCATCAAAGGCTGTGTTCGCATTTCTCAAAGCTTTTTCAATTGCGACTTCTTGTAATGTGAAACCAGAGTCTAAAATTGCATTTGCGACAGTTGAAATTCCACTATTCGAAGTTGAACCACCTACCATTGGTTTATCATCAAAAGTAATCGAGATATATTCTTGTGTCAGTGCGTCAAACTCATAAGCGACTGCCTTTTTCGGAATATCAATCTCATGTTTCAAACTCTTGATATATACAGTATCACCTAAATGTACAACCTGCCCATCGAGTTCATAGGCTTCAATCGTAATAGCATCCGATAACTTATCAATTCCTTCATTCTTAAACTTAGCCTCAGCCCACTTCCTTAACTCCTCAATGCTTTTAAGAGTATTATTTTCGTACTCTTTTTCATTGATATATGGATAGAAAGTGATTAGAGGACTATCGACAGTAATTTTAATTGTCTGGTCTTTATCTTTACCATCTGGTTTAAATGTTGATTTTGCATGAATACGAATAATGATTGATTGAGTTGATTTGGTTCTCTTGTAAGACTTTAGATTCTTATGTGTTGTTATGACAACACCCCTATTTTCACCTCTATTCTTCTTGATTGTCAGAGCCAAATTGTCACGAATCAACTCCCCTTCCCAAGTTCCTATAATAGAATGGGCACCATCCATTAAGACAGCATAGAGTGTCTTTACTTCATTTGTATTGAAAGTACGGCGATCTGTAACATCACTCGTAAATGAAAAATCACCAAGATTGGTCTTAGTATTTTGAACCATTTGGGATAAGGCCATACCACAAGTAAGATTAGCAACACTAATTGGTTCGATAGACCGTTGCATAATGTCATCTGAAATATGGTAGGCGGTTATATCCAAACTATCATCGTTTTCAATTGGCTTTTTAATACGAAATAACTGGAATCCTAAGACAGGTACAGGAGCCTTTATAAGCATATCCTCTTTTATTCGTTTATAGATACCAGAATCGGTAATTGGATAGCGAATAGATAAGGTGAAATCACCGTTCAGGGTTTCTTTTACAATAGCAGAGCTAGTTTCATGAAGAGGTAATCCATTCCACTTTGCAGTTCTAATATCTTTGTTCAACAAAAATAACATTTAAGCCCACCCCCAATTTGTTTCAAAGCTTAAAGAAGTAATACCTCTACCAAGAACAACACCTACTTCTTTTTTAGCGCTTGGATCGATAGTGATAAAATCACCAGACCATTTGATGTACTTTTTGCTAACCGTTAGAAAACTTGGACTATTTGGTTCGTTTACCATCACAAGAGGTTCTGTAACTTTTTCAATTTTAATAACCTGATCTCCAATCGTAAACTGTGTTTCAGTTGTAGAATTTCCCATAATTGTAATTTTGGGAAAAGCTAAAGCCGTACCTTGAACTCTAAGCACACCATTTGATGTCAAAGTTTGTCTATCCATTGATTTAAAAAACTTTGTAGGATGACAAATAAAGGTAGCTTTCGTCACATACACACCTTCTCTTTCTTGTTTCACCTCAGTACATTTTACTCGGTAACACCAAAGACGTGTGGTTTTCATCCGTTCGCTCTCAAGCCAAAACTGCTCCATGATAAATAGCCCCATAAATTGATGGAGTTGTTCTTCTGAGGGCTTAACAATGTAAATCGTATATGATTTTTCAATCAAATCTCGGTGTCGATTTGTTTGCGAAAGAACGCCACTCATTCCTTTATGTTCTAATAAACTCGTCTTACTCTCCGCTAGGATAACAGAAGGCGATTCGTGGACAATCACCTTAAATGGAAAACTAGAAGTTCCAATTCCATCTATGACTAACTCGTTTCTTTTAATCATATAGTGGCTCCTCTCAATTGTTTTTGACGTGCTAATTCTTCTGCGATTCGACTTGCTACTTCATTTGCTATTTCTTCAATATCTGCCTGTTCTCGGATGATATTTCCAGTAATCGAAATGTTGATGTCTGGCATTCTTAAATCCATCGTTCTTGCAATACCTCTTCCGATTGCCCCAAGAGTAGATTCATTTAAAGGGAGTACCGCTTCGTTTCCTGCTTCTCCTCCTACCATTAGGGAATTCCCTATTGTTCCGAAGGCAGTTGGTTTTGTTAAAATTCCCCCTTTTGCATACCACTCAATCCCGATTCTAGGAATTTGTCCCTTTAACCAATCCAGAGGGTTTGCAGATCCTGACACACTAAAATGAGGTAAAGGAATGTGTGGCCACTGAAATCTGAAATTAAAGAGATTTTTGATAGCAGTTATAGCAGTTGAAACTGCATTTTTGGCAGTGTTAATTGCATTTGAAATCGTATTTTTTACTCCATTCCAAACATTGGACACTGTACTTGAGATTCCATTTAGAATACCTGAAATAGTTGAACTGATACCATTCCAAATTGTACTGACAACATTACTAATAGCTGATAAGAGATTACTAATTGTGTTCTTAATCCCATTCCAGGTGTTTGATATAAGTTGACTAATAGCACTTAGAACTAAGCTTACAATTGACTTGATGGATTCCCATACTGTTGAAAAAACTGCCTTTATTGTTTCCCATGCACCAGACCAATCTCCTGTAATAATTTGCATTACTGCTTTAATAATGCCTAAGACAAGATTGATTGCCGTTTCAACTACTTGTTTGATGATTTCCCAAGCTGTGCTGATGATTAGTTTTATGTTTTCCCATGCTGCCTGAATATAGGGTTCTAGAATTGACATAACGGTAGTTATGACTGTTGAGATTGCATTCCAAACTGTGGTTGCAGCTGTAAGAATTAACTCTTGATTCTCGGTCCACCATGAAGTTAGAGTCCCCCAAATGCTTAAAATAAAATCTGATATTCCTTGAATGATAGTAGATATAAAAGAATATATAGCATTCCAAATATCCATTACTGCTGTTCTAAATCCCTCGTTATGTTCCCAAAGTTCTTTTATTCCAACAATTAACAAGGCAAGAACAGCTATAATTCCTAAGACTGTAGCTATAATAGGCGCTACACTTGCTATTAAGCCTCCAATTGTGACACCAATTGCTAAGGCAGCTGCCTGAAGTGCTAAAAATATAGGGAGTAATAATCCTAATCCAGTAATGAGACTACCTACAATAATGATAAATTGTTTTACTGGCGTTGATAAACTAGAGAACCACTCTGCAATTGAACGTAACAAATCAGCTAAAATCTCTAGTATCGGTGCACAAGTGACAGCTATAGCATCCCCAACTTCAGCTAATGCTAACTTAGCTTCATTTTGAGCAGTTGTAAATTTATCAATTGGATCTAGTGTCGCTTCATAAGTTGAGCCGACTGTTCCTGATGCTTTCTTTGCTGTTTCAGCTAAGTCATCAAAAGATAAAGCACCACGATTAATGGCATCCACCATTCGTGGAGCACCCTTCGTTCCAAATATATCTGAAGCAAGAGTTAACTTTTCAGTTTCGCTAGTTGAATTTTTAATTTTTTCGACGGTTTCAGATAAACCTTGCTGCAAAGTCTTTCCTGATGCCGCATACTTCACAGATGCTTTTGATAAGGATGATAAAGAAGCTGATGAATCCACACCAGCCTTTTCAAATTTCCCCATTAAAGCCACACCTTCATCAAATGAAAGTCCTAATGCCTTAATTTGTGGTGCTCCAGAAACAACCTTATCCATCAGATCTTGAACACCTACACCAGTAGCTTGACTGGTAAAGGTGACAGTATCAAGAACACTAGACAAATCCGTTGCCTGTAAGCCGTATGCTTCTATAGCTTTCTTAGCTGAAATAGCTGATGAGGTAACATCACTCCCATTTATGGATGCAAATTGGATGAGATAACTTGAAGCTGATTTTAAACTATCGCCGGTTAAACCAAATTGTGTGTTCAACTCTCCGACTGCACTACCAGCAGTATTAAAGTCTGTTGGAATTTCAGTAGCAAGGTTCTTTGCGATAGTTGTCATCTCTTCTAAAGCTTGGCCAGAAGCACCAGTTTTGGTGACAATGATATCCATCCCTTCATCAACTTCGTTAAAAGCTTCAAGCGACTGTTTCCCAAAATCAATCAATTTTTGTGATAATTCTGCTAAACGATCACTGAATTCCATTAGGATATCTGCCTTTAAGAGATGATTGATTTCTGATAGATTATCCTTCGCACTTGTTGAACTAGTGCCCATCTCTTCCATCTCATTTTGAAGATGATTATAGGCCGTTTTGGTATCATTTAGAGTCTGTTCCAGTTTATTGGCTTCAATCGAATTTTCGCCATACTGTGCTTTTGTTAATTCTAGTTGTTTCTCTAAATTCTGAATCTGTTTTTCTAGTAAGGAGGAACTTTCATTTACTTTTTTCTGAGCTAAAGCTAGCTTTTCAGATTCACTAGCATTTGAAGAAAGTTCACTTTCTTGTAATTTAAATTGACTCGTTAATTTCTCACTCTCAGAAGCTAGACGAGCTTGTTCTTGTTTCAAGCTATCCCATTGACTTTTAGTACTACTTAGTCGATTTCCATTTTCCGATAAGGCTTGATTGACACCCTCTAGTTTGCTTTCATAACTTTTCAGTACTGTCTGAGTAGTTTCTACTTCCCTTTGAAAGGCTCGATATTGTTCCACCCCAATATTACCAGACTTAAATTGTGCTTCAACTTGTGCTTGTGCCTGTCGTAAGGTAGCTAACTTTTCTTTAGTAGTTTCAACTTGTTTAGAAAGCACTTCTTGTTTTTGAGTAAGGAGTGTGACATTTCCTGTATCAAACTTAAGAGCCTTATCAATTTGTTTCAATTCTTTAGTTGATTCAGCTGCTTGTTTATTTACCCCTTTTAAGGCATTTTGCAAGGGTTGTGTGTCACCACCAATTTCTATTGTGATACCTTTTATATTTCCAGCCATGTTCACATCTCCTTTCTATTAAAAATTATCAAAATCACTTTGATTCGCTTTTCTTGTATTGCTTGTTTCATTTGTCCGCAAGTTTACATAGTCAGTTTGATAATCAAGAGCCATCCCAATTGAAATATGTTTTAAGTCGTTTATAGATAAACCAGTTTCCTTACAACAAAATAAATAGCTTTCTACCGTAAAGATTTCTTCACTTGCTGTTTCTGTTTGATCTGCTTTTTTCTTGTATTCATCCCTTGATTAAGCATGTTCATTAAGATAGTTGCTACTTCTTGAACTGGAAACTCCTCCATCTCCATAAAGAATTCTTTGAATGGTTTAATTCTTGGATTAGCCGATTTCGCAAACACCCAAAAAATTCTGTGAAAAAAAGTCATATCAAAATTGGTCAGGATGGATAGATCAATGTCACCAGTTTCAAGTTTTTCTTCCTCGTTTAGGTTCTCAATCTTATCAAGAATTGACTGCGTACTCACCATTGAAAATAAATCTTGAAAATAATCTTTACCAAACTGTTCTTTATAGGCAATCGGTGTATAGGCATTAGTAGCCAATTCATAGGTCTTTCCTGAAATTGTAATACTATCTCTCATCTGTAACTCCTTTATTCACGAGGTTCAAAGACTTCCTTGAACCAATTCTGACGAATCTCATCACTTGTTTCTTCTGTCGTTTTGCGACGAACCACCTTATCAAGTGGACGGGGACTTGCAGTAAAGTTTAGCTCAACCTCATTAATATCTGAACCAGATTTTGTTTTTGATCCCATTGACGGACGTGATGCGTAACAGTAATACAAAACATGAAGTGTTTCTTTCTTATCTCCTTCAAAACGAAACATCAGAGCGAAATTCTTCTTTTCAGCATTTGCGATTTCAGAAATTGTTTTAGTTGTTGGATCTAATTTTTCTCCTAAGACACGAGTTAAAAATTCTTGAGTTAATAAGGCGAGCTTCAATGTTCCCTCATAACCATCATTTGATTCCGAAGTATAAAAGTTGATATTATCTGCCTTGTATGAACCTTTGTCACCAGTCGGTTCCAAGGTTAGTTCTGCTGCACCTCGTAATCGTTCAACCGTTCCATAAGTCAATGCGCCATTTGAAGCTTCAGTTGTAACTTCTGCCCAATGGACATCTTGTAGTCCGAATGTAACTTTATTTTTTTCAGTCATAACTATCCTCCGTTTAATGAAATATAATATGTAATTTGATAGAGTTTTTCAGTTGAGATATAAGTCTCTACTTTGTCAAAAAAAATTGAATGACTATCAAATAAGTCATCCATCTTGGTTTCGATTTCTAAGTCCTTCTTTAAGGTATAGAGTTCCACTTGAAGATTAAGAGTCTTATGATAGCTCCAATTATCAGCTCCAGCATTTTCAGACTCCATAACAAGATATACAATAAATGGCGGAACTGGACTTCTTCCTTCTTCAAAATGATGATAAGCTACTGGCAACTTTGTTTTTGTTAAAATGTTATAGAAATCTTTTAATGTCATTAAATCCTCACAATTTTTGTTTCAGCTTATCTTCAAGTGACTTAACAGCAGTTTTTTCAACAATTTCAATATGTTTTTGCCCTTCTACTCGACCACCATTTTGTTTAGCGTGACCATTTTCTAGGAGATGAGTTAATCCTGGTGTTCGATTGTGAATAGTCTTTGTTAAGCCTGTAGGACTGTCACTTGTGGACTTGCTTTTCCAACCTCGTGCATACTTACCAGTTTTTCGTGGAGATAAGAGTTTTAAGGTATCTACAGCACTGTCTGTTACTTCTTCCACTACCTCTCGCATTGTAGATGTCGTCTCTTTAATGTAATCCCCCAACTCTTGATCAATTACTTTTTCCAACTCATCCATTCCTATCCTGTTCATAGTTATTCTCCTTAGTTGCCACAATATAAATCAATTGCCTAGGAACGCTATCACCATCAATTGAATCTATCGTAAAGTAGGCGTCTCTGTACTTTATCCGAGCTTTTAATGAACTTAGATTTAGAACCGCTTTGTCGTACCTTAGTGTAAATTGGATTTTGTAAAAAAGGAGTTTAGACACACTCCCCTCATTTTCTGTTAAGGTCAATGGCCGACTAGAACACCATCTTTGGAAAACCGTGTTCCAAACAGAAGATTCATTTCCAATTTCATCAACCACAATTTTACGCACTTCAAATGTAAGACGATCACGTAATGGAGCAATTTTCATCAAAAGATATCCTTCCTATCAGCTAATAGTAGGTGATATAACATTTGTTTTAATTCTTTATAATTAGCTGTTTCACGGTGTTCATAAAGATAGGCAACCCCATACAGGATTGCCATTCTTAGAACCTCACTATAAGTATTTTGCCTTAATGTTTCTTCACAGAGCTTTTTACTTGTTTCAATCAATTGCATAATCAAGTCATCTTCATCCTTGTTTTCTACCTTAAGGTAAAGCTTTGCTTCTTCTAGACTTATCATGATTATTTTGCTTTCACAGTTAAAATTTTCACTGCTTCTGGTAATACTAATTTCCCGTCAACACGTTGAGAAGCTAGAAAACCAATTTGACCATTATTAGCATAAAGTTCATTAAGACGTTTAAAAGTACGACCTTGTCTATCTGCAATCCAGTAATAAGAGAAATCCCCAAATGCAATAGCTTTATTACCCTGTTCAGGTAGAGGTGCAAAGGTAGAAGTATAGTATGGACGGTTAAGAATTAAATCTGGTTGTCCAGCTTGTGTAGACGGTTGCCAAATGTAATTTCCGTTATTTTCTTTCAGTTTACGAATTGCTTTAACAGTTGTATCATGAAGAATCCACACTGCATTTTTTCGATAAGGAGCAGGAAGTGAATGATACAATTCAATCATGTCATCAAACGTAATGTCTTTAGTCGTCGTTGTAGGACCAGTAACATTTGCTTGCGTAAAGATTCCTGTTGGTTTCTTTGAGCCATCTCCAATAAGGAATGATTTCTCTTCTTCTGTACCAATACGTCGTGCAAACTCACTAGTCATATAGGATTCTAAATCAAATACTGAGTCATTTAACAATTCTTCTGAGATTCGAATAGCTGTTCCAATCTTATGCGAATCAAGTGTTACTTGACCAAATGTCTCATCAGTTTCAGGATAAAGTCCATTTTCATCCATCCACGACGCAGTTCCATGCCCTGTAACAACTGGAATCTTCCGCTCTCCACTTGATGTTTTAATGACGGTTGCTAGACTCCGGAAGAAATTCTCTTCTTGAAGACCTTGAACTAGTTTTTTCTCATACTCATCAGGTACTAAATGGCCACCCTCTGTATCTTCTCCAACACGAAGAACATCCTTAACATCAAAGAAGTTACGCTTACGGACATTCGTCCAAAAGGTTTTGGAATAGACATCAGACTTAGTTCCCTTCTTCTCATCTTCTACCTCGCTATCTTTTAAGACAGTGGTAGGCTGTCTTGTCAAAGCCTGAGAAGTTGGTTGAGCCAGTTCTAGATCAATCTTTTCTTGTCGTTCTAAGCGAGCAATTTCTTGATTATAGCGATTGATTTTACTTTCCATTTCATCATAGCGTTGAGAATCTTCTTCTGAGACTAAACCATCTTCAGTTCGCACTGAGTCTAGGAAAGTTTTTGCTTGTTCCCAAGCTTGATTTCGTTTTTCTTTTAATTCAAGTAATTTAGACATAGGTTAGTTTTCCTTTCATTATTTCAATAAATCTAATCGTTTTCTTAACTGATTGAGAGGAGTCGTTGATAAAGGTTTGTAGCTATCTATTTTGGCTTGAAGTTTAACAACAAGGTTATGATCCGCAGTGGCTCTACTAAATGAATAACTGCTAAGTTCTAGCTCTTCTTTAGATTCATCTTTACCGAATAAAATCTTGTCCGCAAAGCCAAGCTCAACTGCTTTTCTTGCATTAAACCATGATTCAGAATCCATTAAATGTGAGATTTTTGCCCTAGATAATCCTGTTCTTAACTCATAGGCATTCACAATGGACTCTTTGATTTCCCCCAACATTTCAATAATCTTTTCCATATCCTTTGCTTCACCTTGTGCAATCGTCCATGGATTGTGAATCATCATCATGGCAACAGGACTCATGGATACTGTTGTTCCAGCCATGGCAATGACACTGGCAGCACTAGCGGCAAGGCCATCAATTATGACATGCACATTTCCTTTGTAATCCATCAGCATGTTATAGATTTGTGCTGCAGCAAAAACATCACCCCCTGGACTATTAATCCAGAGGGTGATGTCACCTTTTCCTGCATTTAAATCATTTTTAAAGAGTTGTGGAGTAACTTCATCTCCAAACCATGTTTCATCAGCAATCTGTCCTTCAATACGAAGAGTACGAATATTCCCTTCGTCTGAAAAACTCCAAAATTTACGCATCTTCTTCCTCCTTTGGTTTTTCATGAGGTTGTTCAATTACCTGTTTTGTCATAAAACCACCAGCATCTTTTAACTTTGTCATATTTCCGTTAATCAAATAAAGGTTTCCTCCCTCTTCATCTGTTAAAAGATTTAAATCTTCAAGTTCTCGAATATCATTTGTAGATAGCCAGCCATTCTGTCTTGCAATAGCATACCCACTCATACGACTTTGATAATCTCCACGTAATAAACCATCTACATTGAACTTAACAAAGTACTTCTTCTTTTCTTCAGATAAAAAAAGAGACCTCTTGAAGGCCTGTTCTAAACGAACTACCCAAGGGTCTAATGTGTATTTTACAAACTCTAGTGATTGTTGCTCGATATTTGAAAATGAAGATTTTTCTAAATCACCAATCATATGTGGTGGTATCCTATACAAACGTGCAATCTCATTGATTTGAAACTTCCTAGTTTGTAAGAATTGTGCTTCTTCTGGTGGAATACCTATTTGAGTGTACTTCATCCCTTCTTCTAGAACTGCAACTTTATGTGCATTTGTTACACCGTTATAAACCGCATTCCAAGAATCACGTACTCTTTTTGGATCCTTCAAAATCCCTGGATGTTCCAATACACCACCTGGATTTGCACCATTTTTAAAGAATGATGCTCCGTAATTCTCTGTAGCCAAAGTCATCCCAATTGCGTTCTTTGCTAATGCGATGGGAGAATAACCAATCAATCCATCAAAACCAAGTCCTGGAATGTGAAGGACATCTTCTTGTTTTAAAATAACACTGCCTTTATCCTTGAAATTTGGATTTTCTTCGGTCTGACGTTGATATTTGTAGTAAAGTTTCCCATTTTCATCACGGTGTACTGACATTTTATCTGGTAATAAGGGATACAAACTGATAACCTGACCGCTCTTATCCCTTATGATTTGAATATATGCATTTCCCCATATCAAAAGATGAGTCATCAAAGTTTCTCGAAAGACAAAAGAAGACATCTCTGGATTTGGTTCATCATGAAGTAAGAAATATAGAGGATGTTCAAATTTTTTCTCTCTCCCATTAGACGTTCTTTCGTATATGTGAATGGGTAGAGAAGCGACAGCTTCAGCTAATATTCTCACACAAGCATAAACAGCTGTAGTCTGCATTGCTTTAAATTCATCTACATTTTCACCACTAGAAGTTCGTCCAAAGAGATAGGAAAAGTCCTGTCCCTCATAGCTATTATGCGGTTTATCTCGTGATCTTTTTCTTCCAATAAAATCTAAAAATCCCATCTAATCCTCCATTTTTGAGTACAATAAAAGCACCTCATTTGTGAGATGCTCTACGAATTATAATTGAATTTACTTATTGAATAACTTAGCCCAATTCTGCTTGGAATTTAAAATTCTTGAGACATAAACCTCATATTTGTCGATATAATAAAAAGCTAAGTAATTTTCAATAGGCATATATCTATAACGTTTTCCGTCATCTGTTAATTCACCATAACCTCGACTCGACACCAAAGGACATGCTTCTGGAAAGGTTTCTAAAGTTTCTAGTGCCGTTAAAATAAGGTCTAATTTACTATCGGCAGATTGCTGGCTGTAAAAATTCAGTACAATATAATCATGTATTTCTCTCAAGTCTTTCTTAGCTTGATCCGTAAGAGAAACATGGTAACGTTTATGATTACTCAAGTCCAAATTCCTTTCTTACATCTGCTAAAGACGTTAGTTTCCCTTGCTCAATTTCTTGATGGCCCAACAAGATTTCCTTTTTCAAATCTTCAAAAGCAACCTGATATTGAGTCTCTTGTGAATCACTAAATACGAACTCTTTGGGATCAACTGCACCTGTCGCAATTTTACGAAGTGCAGCATTAAAGATATCTGACAGGGTTAACTTTTCATCAGCTAAGATTTCTTTCGTTTGTTGGTAAAAAGTCGAATCTGCTCTAAAATTAACAGGTTGAGTACTTGCCATAATTAATACCTCTTTGTAAAGATGTTTTGTAAATACATTGTATCATCTTTAGATTTAAAATTCAACTAAAAGCTTAGTATTCCTCGCTCATCATAAATACTACTATCATTATTTTGGTGTCTAATACATCTATCAATCCCCATTATAAGAGCAACAATTCCATCGATTTTTTCAATTGATTTCTCTTTATCTGGTTTGATATTGCCTGCAGGGTCTTGGCGCATAACTACGTTTTGCGACATCCATTTTAAAACAGGTTGTCCTCCGTGTTGTATACGACCTTCCATCATAAGTTTGAATAATTCCTTTGACGGTGGACTCATATCCTTGTACCCCTGACCAAAAGGAATCATTGTCAGCCCCATATCTTCTAGATTCTGCACCATTTGCGTTGCATTCCATCTATCATAGGCGATTTCTTTTATATTGTATATCTTTGATAATTCCTCAATGAACTTCTCAATAAATCCATAATGAACTACATTACCCTCTGTCGTCTTTAGATAACCTTGCCGTTCCCATACATCATACAAAACATGATCTCTACGACAACGAAGTTCAAGAGTATCTTTTGGTAGCCAGAAATAGGGTAGGATGATGTAATTTTCTAATTCATTCCTAGGTGGGAAAACTAAAACAAAGGCTGTGATATCGGATGTACTTGACAAGTCTAGTCCTGCATAGCATTCACGACCTTGTAAACTTTCAAAATTGATAGGTGCATCCCCTTTGTTGTATACATGTTCTGGAATCCAAGTAACCGTAGAATTTGTCCACATATTTAGCCGTAGTTGCTTGAATACATTTTCTTCAGCAGGATTATCAAGTGCTTGTTTATAGGCTTCTCTAACACGGTCTAAGCCAATGGTATGACCTAATGACGGATTAGCTTTTAACCAGTTACTTTCGTCATTCCAGTCCTCTTCATCAGATAAACCGTAAACGACAGGATAAAAAGATGTATCTTTCTTTCTGCCCTTTAAAATATCAAGTGCTTTTGTATGTAACTCGTAACAAATTGAATTCTTATCTGTTCCTGCAGTAGTAATGATAAAGAATAGCGGTTGTTCTCGTGCATCCCCTGAACCTTTAGTTAAGACATCATAGAGGTGGCGATTGGGTTGCGCATGAATTTCGTCAAACACGAGTCCTGAAACGTTGAGACCATGTTTTGTACCAGTCTCAGCGGACAAAACTTGGTAGAAACCTGCATTCGAGTAGTTAACAATTCGTTTCGTAGCACCCATTATTTTTGAACGTTTCTCTAAAGGTCGACTCATTAGTACCATTTGTTTTGCTACATCGAATACAATAGATGCTTGATTTCGGTCACATGCAGCACCATAAACTTCTGCACTGGCTTCATTATCTGCATAAAGTAAATAAAGAGCAATTGCTGCTGCTAGTTCACTCTTCCCATTCTTTTTGGGAATTTCAATATAAGCAGTTAGAAATTGTCTATTCCCATTTTCTTTAACAATCCCAAATATATCTCGTACTATCTGTTCCTGCCAAGGTAAAAGTATAAACTTTTGACCTGCCCATTTTCCTTTAGTATGACAGAGATTTTGAATAAAAGTCACTGCTCTATCAGCCTTACTTTTATCATAATGTGATGAAGCTAGCATAAAAGGAGTTGGTTCATAATAAAAAGTCATAGTAAACCTCCCAACAAATCTTCCATTTCGTCACCGTTACCAACCTCTGAATCCATAGTAGCTAAACGATTCCTAGCAGATGGGGTTAGACCAAATTGTTCACAAAACTTCAGCATGATTTTTAAATTAGTTTGACTAATTGAAACTTGTGGAACTTGCTGTAAATACCCATTTGGTGTCTTTAAGATAGAACCGTGTTTTGTTAAAAACTCCTCTGCTTCTTTCCAACGTGCGTAAGCTTGACAATAACCTGCAAATGCAGTCATATCCATTTCCGTCAGTAATCCCATTTGTTCCAATACTTTACCCATACGTTTCCATTCCCTCTTAGCATCTTCTTCAAGCCACTGGGGGCAACGTGGAGCCTTCTTTTGAGGTTTTACTTCATTCGTTGGGAGAGGCCGTTTACCAGGATTACCTTCTAGAACTTTTAAATTGGTAGGTTTCGGTTTACGTCCTCTAATTGCCACTAATTCACCTCCTAAAATAAAAAGAACTCACATCGAGTTCCAAATTATAATTTATTGTATGTATCCACTATTTCTTGATAGATAATTTTATCAAAATCATCCATTCGGTCAGTGATTTTACCATATTCATAATGAAAAACTATTTCTTTATTTCGTTTAATTTTTAGGATTGCTATCCAAGCTCCATCAATATGTTGATCATAAGTACTGTATTCCCTAAGAAACTCAATATGATAGTGCCGACAATTGAATTCTCTAGTTATCATTTCCCACATAACTATCCCAATTTCATTATTTTATCAATTCCGTAAAGTACATTTAAACTTTGTCCATTATCCCAATTCACTAAAATTGAACCAATATCATCAACATCAATTACCGTACCGAGAGTACCTATAGGTGGTGAGAATGGATCCTCCATTTCGAGTAATTTGACTCGAGTTCCATTGGGATACAATGATTTCAAAGTCTTCACTTTTAAATCATCCATAATACAACCTCTTCTCTTTTGTTTAGTACATATTAACTCTAAAGTTCATCTTTATCCAGTTATTTCTGATGATATTTTGAAGATAATATAGCACAACCAATAGCATAAACAACTGGTACTGTGACTCCGTTTCCTGCTTGTTTATAAAGTTGTGCATCTGAATTTACAGCTTTTGCCTTTTCAAATAAGTCATCATTAAAACCTTGAAGTCTAAAACACTCTTTTGGAGTAAGTCTTCTAATTTTGACAACACGACCATTCCAAACTACTGCACCCATCTGGCAGCTACATGAAAGGTTGTGAGCTATTCCTCTCCCTACTCTTGCCCTTCTCGTTAATGAACTTGGATAAGAAAGATCAACCGAGTCACCAACCTCCGCCAATTGGTAACCTTACTTTGTTCTGTTTCTAACCTTGATACCTTGTGTCAAAATTGGTTGAACCTCAAGCACTCCAGAGTTCATTGCTGTACGCTTTGTTGCACCAGCAGTATAACGAGCAGTTATACATCTTGCTTCTTCAGTTAACTTTGGTCCAGTTAGCGATTGGTCAATCAGATATAGACCTGTCTTAGCTCCTAGTCCACCACCCTCTCCAACAAGTGTTGTTGCAATACCACTAGGGGCGTAGACACGGTAGCTTTGCATACCGCCTACAAGTTGCTTAAGATGGCTACTGCTTTCTCTGCTGAGAGGTAGTACTTGTCGTCGACCTTTTCTTCTAAGATGTCCGAGAGTGTAGATGCGTTCTCTGTTTTGGGGTACTCCGTAATCTTTTGAGTTGAACACTTGCCACTCAAGGTCGTACCCTGCCTCGTCCAAGATAGAGAGATAGTCGAGATAATCTCGTCCCCCACCACTTGATAAAAGTCCTTTAACATTTTCAAGGAGAATCCATTCGGGTTTATCTTCTTCTTTTTGGCTTTTGATGAGTTCAACAAATGTAAAAAAGAGTCCACTTCGCTCACCGTATAGGCCGGCTCGTTTCCCTGCGATAGACAACATTTTGACAAGGGCTTCCCGCACACCAGAGATCTGCTTTTGGTAATCGTGTTGGATCGATTGTTGTAATATCTTCATGAAACCATTCTCCTTTCGTATCATACATTGCTTCATAAGACTTGCGTGCAAACTTATCTTTTTCACAAAATCCTATACACTTCATTCCTGCCAATTCTAGCCCATGTCGAAAGCCACCAACTCCGGAAAAGAAATCTAGAAATGTTAGTGTCATACTTGTTCCTCCAACTCCTTTAACACTTGGTTATAAGTTAAAACCTCATGATTACGTTGGACGTTTACTTCAGTATCGCCTGTAACTTCTATATAGCGTTTAACAATGACATCCACAAACTTTTCATCAAGTTCAATTCCATAACAAATACGTCCAGTTTGGTCTGCAGCTATTAAAGTAGAACCTGAACCTAAAAATGGATCTAAAACTACAGTTCCACGCATAGAAGAGTTTTGAATAGGGTAAGCCATAAGTTGAATTGGTTTCATGGTTGGGTGGTCTTTACTAGACTTAGGACGGTCATATTCCCAAATGGTAGTTTGCTTCCGATCACTAAACCATTGATGCTTTCCTTTTTTCTTCCACCCATATAAACAAGGTTCATGTTGCCATTGATATGGGCTACGACCTAATACAAGTGAGTTCTTTTTCCAGATGCAACACCCACTCAAATAGAAACCAGCATCTTTAAAAGCTTTACGGAAGTTGAGTCCTTCCGTATCTGCATGAAAAACATAGATAGACGCATCATCTTCCATGTGATTTTCTACTTGAGTAAACATAGAAAGGAGAAACTGATAGAAGTCTCCGTCAGACATATTATCATTTAGGATTTTCCCAGCCGTCTCTTCAACGTCCACATTATAAGGTGGGTCCGTTACTACTAAATTAGCTTTCCTATCATCTAGCAACTGCTTATAGGTTTCAGCTTTTGTAGAATCACCACAAATGACTCTATGTTTTCCCAATTGCCAAATGTCCCCATGTCTTGATACCGTTGGTTTCTTCAATTCTTCTTCCACATCAAACTCATCTTCAGACAACTCCTTGTCATGGACATTGGAGAGGATGTCATCAATCTCTGGTGGATCAAAACCAGTCAGGTCTAGACTAAAATCAGACTCCTGTAAATCCAAAAGTAAGTCCGCTAAGAGAGCTTCATCCCATTGACCTGTAATCTTATTGAGTGCAATGTTCAATGCTTTCTCATCTTCTTTGGGTAAATTAACGATGACGCACTTAGCAGTTTCATAGTCTAAGTCTTTAAGAACTGTCAAGCGTTGATGACCACCAATTACAGTTAAATCTTCATTGACAATAATAGGATCCACATATCCAAACTTAAGAAGCGACTGTTTAATCTTCTCATATTCTTTATCCCCTTTTTTGAGTTTCTTTCGAGGATTATAAGCTGCAGGCTTTAATTCTTTCAGAGAGAGTTCTTTTATTTCCATTGTTGGTTGGTTCGTCATTTTAGACTCCTTTGTAAAATCTTATCTGTATGTAGCAGGCATGGCTACAATACTTTCTATTAGGATTGGCATAAGATAAAAATGACCTACCACAACACTGGCAAGTCATTTCTTCATATGCAGTTAGTTCCTTATCATGCTCCTCTTGATGATTTTTCCACCAATTTATTCTGCACCTGTCTGAGCAAAATTTCTTCGGTCGTCCAGTTTTATTAGGAACCATAGGTTGAAAACATTGAGGACAGTTTGTACCATCTTGAACTCGTTTCTCAACCATCAAATACGGTAATGTTCCTTGTCCCTTTAACTCAGGATGTCTTTTACAATACTTCTTAACAGAGTCCTTAGATAGACCAATTGCTTTAGCAACTTCACCATATCCTAAACCATTTTTCCTAAGTAACCAAATTTGTTCTCGTTGAAAGTTATTCATACCTGTTCCTCACTTTTATACTAAAAAATAAGGTTATTTTCGTACCTAAATTTAAACAAATTTACGAAAATAACACTCACTTAATTCTATATTCTTACTGGATTCTTTACTATTTTGAATTGATTTTTATATCCCACCCTATCAATTTTGCGAAATTTTACGTTTAAGGGGGCGTCGGTCTTTTACGGTCGAGGATTTAGAGATTTTATCCCCCCTACCCCAGAGAGAAAATAATAAATACTTTTAGAACGAATCTAGAATATTAAAACCGATAGGTATATTCCACATATCTGTCAGTTGTCTTGGACTTTCTATCATGACAAGATTTACAGAGAGATTGCCAGTTAGATTGATTCCAAAAAAGTTCTTGGTCACCTCGGTGGGGAGTGATATGGTCAACCACTGTTGCCTTGGCCAGTCGTCCCTCTCTTTGACAGTAAACACAGAGAGGATTGAGCTTTAAGTAACGAATCCGTGCCTTATTCCACCGTGCATTGTAACCTTTAGCTTTAGTTGTCTTGGCGTCAAGTGCGTGGTTAGTCTTGTGGTCATAGCAGTACTTGTTTCCATAGGTCACAAGGTTTGGACAACCATTCTGCTTGCAGGGTGTTCTTGGTCTACGTGGCATCTTACTGCTCCCAAGGAAGAGTTGATTTCGTAAAATGTCCAAAACATGTAGATTGAGTGTAGTCTACGTTTAGAAGATCCAACTCCTTGATAATCCCTTTCGGTGTTAAATCGTACCGTTCTCTAATCATTCCTACCAATTGTTTGCTCGTATACTTACTTGTCCCAAATGTTTCTACATGAATAGAAACCGGTTCTGCGACCCCTATAGCGTATGCTAATTGAACTTCGCATCGTTTAGCCTATCCTTCACGAACGATGTCTTTTGCAATCTTACGTGCCATATAAGCTCCTGAGCGATCCACTTTACTTGGATCCTTTCCTGAAAATGCACCACCACCATGATGAGCAAATCCACCGTAGGTATCAGCGATAATTTTTCTTCCAGTAACTCCAGCATCGGCGTAAGAACCACCAAGAACGAAACGACCAGTAGGATTCACTAAAATATTAAAATCAAGGTTTTGTCTATACCTTTTAGCAACTTTCATCATAGATTCTTTAACAATAGCTCTTAGATTCTCAATTGTTATTTCATCGCTATGCTGGATTGATACTAAGAATGTTGTAATTCTTTTATTGTCATAATCATAAGAAACCTGTGCCTTAGCATCTTTCCCTAAGAGCGGATGCTGAAGTTCCATAAGATTCTCAAGAACACGAGTTGCTAAAACGTAGGGTAGCGGCAAGTATTCTTCAGTTTCATCAGTTGCATAGCCATACATCATTCCTTGATCTCCAGCACCACCTGTATCAACCCCTTGAGAAATATCATCACTTTGTAATCCGATAAGATTTGTCACAATGATATTTTTCATTCCTAGGGGTTTAACGACATTTCGAACAACAGTGTTTAAATCAAATAAGGCTGTTGTTTTCATTTCACCAGCAACCACTATATGATTATCTTTGATAAGGGTTTCTACTGCAACCTTGCTATTCTTATCTTGTTCTAAACATACTGTTAGAACAGCATCTGAAATCTGGTCACAAATTTTATCTGGATGGCCATTAGATACTTGTTCACTCGTAATAATCATTCTTTCCTCCACGCAAAAAGCCTCCCCATTTGGGTAAGGCTCTGTTTTTTTTATTTTGCTTTTCTACCTGCTTCATAGGCTTGTTCAAGCATTTCTTTCAATGCCCAAACGCTGATGTCATAAAAGTCAAGGCTGTCGCTATTCCTTGTTTCTAGCGTTTCAGCGCCAATTCTATTTTTTGCGATTTTTGTTAAAATATCCTCTTTCTTCATGGTTTTATCCTCTTTCTTTTTTGTTGCAACCATATTACCTCTAAGAGCGAGATATATCCAGTCATTTGTGCATTATTTTAAAGATATTTTTAAACTTTTAAAGCTTTCAAAACCACTTCGAGTATATCTTCCTGTTCATCAGATTCTGGGTAGATATCCCATCCTCTGTCATAAGAAATGATAGTCTTTTCAGCAACCTCAACCTCTAATTTGAATACACATCCTAAATCAATACCTACATCTGATGGTTGGTCACTAACTTTTGCTATGTAATCAACTATTTTTCCGTGATAATGAATCTGACCTCTAGTCCACATGGTTATTCTCCTATTATTTTTCTAGGTGTATATTACCGTAGAACCAGAATTTTATCCAGTGAAATTAGCAGATTTTCTATCTTTTTTGACATCTTAAGTATATCACAGTCATTTTTAAAAAGCAGTACCATCTTAGTAACACCCTAGTATCATTATCCATTTATACTCAAGGTTTTTCCTGCAAAACGGTAATATTCTTTTACTTGTTTTAAGGCTTTTTGTCTATATCGACTAACTGTCATTCTAGAAACATTGTGTTTAGGTAGTAACTCATCCCATGTCAATCCAGCTAAGACTAAGTCAACTACTACATCCCTCATAATTTCATCAACAGAAGAAACAGCAAGTTCAAAGAAATCGAGATCGGTTTTTAAATGACAGTACTTTTCAAACAATGACTCCTGATATTCTCTTTCCTCTGCTAAGAACTTATCATGAAAAGATAGAGCCATATTTTCTGTCCTAACATTAGTTTTACTCGTTTTAACACGTTCTTCATTTGTCTGTCTAGTAGCAAGAGAGTATAGAAAAGCATCTTCTGAAATGGGTTTATAGTTTTCAATCAAGTTCTTTGCAATTATTAAATCTCTTTTTGCATCTTGATAGTGTTGGAAATAGTAGTCTACTTTATCCATATCAACCTCCTACTTGTGCTTTTACTGCTTCAATCAAACGTGATTGTTGCGCGTCCTTGGCAGTTAAAGCTTTTAGAATATCATCATCAATGTTCAAATAGCTTATGCCGTGACACCTGCAAAGCTCTAGGATGTTGATTAGGTGCTTTTACTTCCACCAAACCAAACTTGCCATTTGGTAAGAATACTAATCGGTCAGGTACTCCTGAAAAGGAAGGTGATACCCACTTTGGACAGATTCCACCACGCTTTTTAACCTCGCTTACTAACTTTTGTTCAACCACTTTCTCTCTCATACTTGTCCTCTCATCAGATTTAAATAGTGGAGGTCTAATGAGGTCATTTCCTAAATTTTCCTTATATACTTTTTCTTAGTTATATTTCCTATAGAGATAGTTTTAGAAAAGACCATCATTGACTTACACTAAACAAAGAAATGGAAGTCGTGGAACTTAATCCATAAACTTTTTGACCATACTTCACAAATTATTTATCACTGAATACTTCAACGACTTACACTCCAAAAATACTTGATTTAAAATCTAGTGGAGATACACCCTCACTTGTGTAAGTCATTAGTTTAGAAAATCATCGTCGTCAGCTTTTAATGATAACCCCATAATAAAATTCCCTTTATTAGTCCGTTTTCGTTCATAACCAGCTTGATTAAGTGCAGCATAGAAATCAGTTGTACTTCGTGTGTATTCTAAATTTTGGAGGCAATATGCACGATACTTACTGTACAATTCTCCTGATTTCTCACTTAATGTTTCTCCCACGATACAACTTTCATTGATGAAATGCCCCAACCAGTCATTAGCTTCACGGTAGGATTTGACAGAATTTATTACTGCTTTTGGAACTGATGTTTTAAAATTTGCTTTGATGGCTTTTTCCGCCCCTTCAATAATTCACGATAAAATTGCTGGTCCAGCGTTATCGTACAGATAATCCGCAAAATTCTTAATATCTGAACGACCAGTAATTTTGGCATTAAATGGAATAACAACCAAACGTCGCCAAGTACCATCATCGTTCGCTCCAACTTTTGGTAAATGATTCGTATAAAGTACCAGCGTATGAGATGGAACAAAATGGAATGGATCCTTATACTTCTTTTCTGCTTGAATCTCGTCAGTTGAGGTAATTTGCTTCACCACTGCAGTATTCAATCTCATTCCTTCTGCCATTTCAGAAGCAATAACAAGACGTTTCCCTTTTAACTCAGCAAGTTCTGGACTCACATTTCGTTTATTATTCATGGTTAAAGCATCTGCAGATAATTTGCCAGAATAGCTTCCAAGTACTCTAGCGATTGTATTCCAAAAGGTTGATTTCCCATTTGCTCCTCCGCCATAAGCGATAATCATATGTTCTTGATAGACTTTTCCGATTGCTGTCATACCGATGATTTCCTGTACATAATCAATCAACTCCTGGTCATTACAGAAAAAAGTAGCTAAAGTTTCCTTCCATAATCCCAAGCCTTCATCACCTGGAGAAACAGTGGTTATCTTAGTGATGTAGTCTTTTGGGTCATGTTCATGGTAATTCCTAAGTCCATTTCTTAAGTTGTAGGTAGCATTGGGAGTATTGAGCAACATATCGTCCTTATCAAGTTCTGATAAATCAATGGCTAGCATTGGTTTCGCAGTATTATGAGTTGCAGTAATATAGCGATAATCTCTTCGCTTCATAACAAACTGATAATAAGCTTTTGAGGAAAGATAAATAGAATGAAGTTTTTGTTGAATTGGTGTTTCAATCACTTTAGCAAGAGCTTTACCACCTTCACGAACTACTGATTCATCAATTCCGGAGTTGACTAACTCTATAACAGACTTTTCATATTGTTCAAGAGTATCTGCTAGTTGAAAGTCCATAAATTCAAGAACCTTTCCTATGGCCAATTGTTTATCTTCTTTCCAATACTGACCATTAAAAGTTAAATAGTCTGTCGCATTTGTATAAGCTAAAACATCACCATACTCTCTAGCTAATACTCCAGCTTCTCCGATATCAGAAAAATCATCCGGTTTTAAAGAAGGCCTATTGAAACTATCTGGTGAAATATAATCATCTGAAGATTTAATTGTCTTATTGTAAAATCGAACCGCACTTCCCCAGATTGTGTCTAGTTCAGATTTTTCTAGTGGCGGTTCACATCTAGATGCCTGCTCATCAAATCCACTTCTTGCTTCTTGTGTAACTCCTAATCTTTTAAGAATTTTAGCCGCAAAAACTGACATGGTTGAATTTCGACTTCCCTCAGTGATAGAACCTTTAGACGGTCTATAAAAGTCAGCATCAAAATCTTCTTCTAGCTCTATAGAATTAAGTTGAAGTAAACCTTCGTCGATAGTCATCCAGGAATCATTCCATATGACTTTTGCATTTGGATTGCCAAAGAAGAACCTTGCTGCATCTTTTGCATTATCATCAAAAAATTGATACCTATTCGTGAGTTCTTCTTTCATAGCTACATAAGCTTCCCTATCGTTTGTTTCTTTAATTGGGAAATAAATATGAAATTTTGGACGTGCTATCATTGCACCCTTAGACAACATATGATTTCGGCTAGTAACTAGAGCAAAGTCATAATCAATAAAGATTTCTTTAATGTTCTCTTCTGTAACCCACTCGTTAGGGTTATCAGTCTTGTCATTATCAATATCCATGACAATAACATCTGATTTTATAAAATTTGAGTTTGAGCGAGTATGATTGGTAAACTCTGCACCTACATGATCGTATTGAACTGTATTCAATAATGATTTGTCATCTGTTATTCTGACTTTGTTGGGATATACAGTACTTGTTTGGATACCTGTCTTTCCAGAATGACATAACGAAAATTGCATCCGTAACTCCTCCTTAATCTGCTAAAAAATCGAGAGTCTATTTCTCTTTCTATCTTTATAGGTAAAATTTGCCTGCTATTTTCCGGTTCAGTAGAGATTTATTTCAAAAAAAATTACTCTTCCTTTATATGTCAAAGGGAGAGTTTTCTTTGTTTTAAATTTTTTATTAATTTTTTAAAAAACCGGAATTCAATCATCTCATTTTACCTATAAAGGTGTAAGAATTAGAAATCGAATAGAAAAATATTTTTGAAATCCGGAAATTCTAAAGTGATTCTTACCTATAAAGATAGGAGGATGTGAAATGACAAAAGAACAATTGATTGAACACGATAAACAATTAGTAGATACACTAACTGCCATCAGTGTTATCTCAAAACAACTAGCTAAAAAAATTAAAGAGGACGAACAATATGAGCAAAATGAAACAACTGAATGACTTATTAAATGAGATGAAGGAATCAGTAAAGTGCCAGTTAAGAATTATAGAAGAGTTTCAAGAACTACTGTCTGAGGAAAACACTTCTTCAAGTCACGAAAAAGTTATGGATGAACCAAGACATGTTACTCTTGAAGAATTACGTGGTGTGCTTGCTACAAAAGCTAGTGAAGGATTTAAAGATGAGATTCGAGCTTTGTTAAAAGCTTATGGTGCTGATTCACTTTCAAAATTAGACCCTAAAAACTACTCAGCTTTAATGGAAGAGGCTGGAGGTATTAGTGTTGACTAATCATGCTGTATTATCCGCTTCCGCTTCTCGTCGATGGCTAAATTGTCCACCATCAGTAAGATTAACTGAAAAACTAGAAGATAAGGTTTCAACTTATGCATTGGAAGGAACAGACGCCCATGAATTGTGTGCCTATTTAGTTGAAACTGCACTTGGACGTAAGGCGCGTGATCCTACTGAAAACTTAAAATTCTATAACGAGGAAATGCAACATTGCGCAGAAGAATATCGGAACTATGTAGTTGAACAGATAGAAATTGCAAAAAGATATTCTAGAGATCCAACCGTTCTTGTTGAACAGCGACTAGATTTCTCAAAATGGGTTCCAGAAGGTTTTGGAACAGGAGACTGTATTATTGTAGCTGATGGTTTACTGCAAATCATAGATTATAAACACGGTCTCGGTGTACTGGTTGATGCTAACCATAACCCCCAAATGATGTGCTATGCTTTAGGTGCTTTGGAAATGTTTGAAGGCTTATACAGTTTTGATAAAGTGACAATGACTATTTTCCAACCACGAAAAAATAATGTCTCAACATTTGAAATGGACAAAGAAAAACTACTTCACTGGGCTGAAACTGAACTAGCTCCTAAAGCTGAACTAGCTTTCAGAGGTGAAGGAGAAATGAAATCAGGAAAACACTGCCAGTTCTGCAAAATAAAAAGTATCTGTCGCAAACGTGCAGAAGATAATCTAGAACTTGCCAAGATGGAATTTGCTGACCCTGCTACTCTCAGTAATAAAGATATATCGGATATTTTACCAAAAATTGAACTATTGATAACATGGGCTAACGATGTTAAAAATCATGCTTTAAATCTAGCTACAAATGGCCAAACAATCCCAGGATACAAGCTAGTTGAAGGACGTTCTATTCGAAAATTCTCAGATGAAAATAAAGTAATTCAAACAGTAACTGCTGCAGGATTTGACCCCTATGAAAAGAAACTACTAAATATTACCGGGATGACTAAACTACTTGGAAAACAAGCCTTTAATGAGCTTCTTGGTAATCTAATTATAAAACCAAATGGAAAACCTACACTCGTTCCAATTGATGATAATCGTCAAGAAATGAACCTAGCAAAAACAGATTTTATAGAGGACTAAACTTATGACAACAAAAGTTATTACAGGAAAAGATACACGTTTTAGTTATTTAAACGCTAATGAACCAAAAGCTATTAATGGTGGTAAACCAAAGTATAGCGTGTCACTCATCATTTCAAAAGATGATGTTCAAACTATTGATAAAATTAAAGCAGCAATTGAACAAGCCTACAAAGAAGGCGAATCTAAACTAAAAGGGAACGGAAAATCTGTTCCATCATAAGGGAACGGAAAATCTGTTCCATCATTAGAAGTATTGAAAACACCACTTCGTGATGGCGACTTGGAACGTCCTGATGATGAAGCTTATCGCAATGCCTACTTCGTGAATGCGAACTCTCCACATAAGCCTGGAATTGTTGATGCTAACCGTCAAGAAATTATTGATACTTCAGAGTTATATTCCGGTATCTATGGACGTGCCAGCATCTCCTTCTACGCTTTCAATTCAAACGGAAATAAGGGAATTGCTTGCGGTCTTAATAACCTGCAAAAATTGCGAGATGGTGAACCTCTGGGAGGTCGTACAAGTGCTGAAGATAACTTCGCTACAGACGATGATGATTTCTTAAACTAAGAAAGGAGATAAGGAAGATGATTTTTTCAATTTTTATGACTATCTTAATGGCAGTTTGGCTGTTCACTGGACTATATGCTGCATTTATGACAATTCGAGATGATATCCGATCAGAAAAAGAGAGAAAACAAAAAATGGTGAATACAAATGACAATAATTGAATTTCTATGGACTGTTGCATCTTGTCTCACAATCGCTTTACTCAGCCATCTTTTATATGTTAGTATTCGCAATGACATCAGATATGAGAGAGAACGATTCTTTAGTCGCAGAAATAAACACTAAAATTTGGTGGCAGTTTTTTCTGCCACCTTTTTATGAAAGGATGAATTATGCAAATTAAAGAACTATCAGTAGACATAGAAACTTATTGTGATGTAGACCTACGGAAAACTGGAGTCTATCGATATGCGGAAGATGAATCTTTTGAAATCCTTCTTATAGCAGTATCTATCAATAATTCTCCTGTTATTGTTTATGATCTGACTAAGGATAAACTTCCAAATCTTATCCTACAAGCCTTAATTGATGATACAGTCATTAAATGGGCTTTCAACGCAACATTTGAACGCATTTGTCTATCTAATTGGATTAAGAAACATTACCCTACCTTACTTAACGAGAACTTTTTATCCCCAAACTCTTGGAGATGTAGCATGATTTGGTCTGCTTATTTAGGATTACCCTTGTCACTTGAAGGTGTAGGTACGTTTCTTAAACTTAGTGAACAAAAACTAAAAGTTGGGAGTGAATTAATTCGCTACTTCTGCCTTCCTTGTAAACCCACAAAAATAAATGGTGGTCGAACACGTAATTATGAAAATCACGCGCCAGAGAAATGGAAAAATTTCATCGAATATAATAAACGAGATGTAGAAGTTGAACTAGCAATCAAAAAGAGGTTGCAAAACTTCCCAGTTCCTGACTTTGTCTGGGATGAGTACCACCTTGATCAGAATATCAATGACTACGGTATAGGAGTTGATGTTGACTTTGTCCAGTCAGCTATCAAAATTGATGCAGAGAGTAAAGCAAAAATCCAAGAAGAATTGAAATCTTTAACAGATCTTGAAAATCCCAACTCCGTCCTACAGATGATTGGTTGGTTACGTGAGCACAATATTGAAACAGATTCACTCGATAAAAAGACCGTAAATAACCTTTTACAAAAAGTTGATGATAAAACAGCAAGGGTTCTAAAATTACGTCAGCAAGCAGCAAAATCAAGTGTATCCAAATATCAGGCAATGATGAATTGTGTTTGTAAAGATGGACGAGTAAGAGGGATGTTCCAATTCTATGGAGCAAATCGTACTGGGAGATGGGCTGGACGATTAGTGCAACTTCAAAATCTACCCCAAAACCACTTAAAAGATTTAAATGAAGCAAGAATACTCTTTAAGACTGGAGATAGTGATACTGTTAAACTTCTCTACGATGTTCAAAATACACTGTCACAGCTTATTCGAACATCTTTTATTCCTAGTAAAGGTAAGAAATTTATTGTTTGCGACTTTTCTGCTATTGAAGCTCGTGTTCTATCCCATCTAGCAGGTGAGACGTGGAGAACTAAAGTTTTTAATAAAGGGGAGGACATTTACTGCGCCAGTGCCAGTAAAATGTTCCATGTCCCAGTAGAGAAACATGGAGTTAATGCACACTTACGTCAAAAAGGAAAGATTGCAGAGTTAGCACTAGGCTACGGTGGTTCTGTAGGTGCTCTTAAAGCAATGGGAGCTATTGAGATGGGATTAGCCGAAGAAGAACTACAACCTCTAGTTGATTCATGGCGAACAGCCAATCCTAACATTGTCCTTTTGTGGTGGGATATCGATAAGGCCGTCAAGACTGCTATCAAGGAACAAACTGAAACGGAGAGTCATGGAATTCTATTCAGTGTAGAAAAAGGAATGTTATTTATTACTCTCCCATCTGGACGAAGATTAGCTTATGTGAAACCAAGAATTGGGGAGAATCAATTCGGAGGTGAATCGGTAACTTATGAAGGGACCGGTTCTGCAAAACGATGGGAAAGATTGGAAAGTTATGGTCCAAAGTTTGTAGAAAACATAGTTCAAGGAATTAGTCGAGATATACTAGCCCATTCGATAAAACAACTAAAAGACAAGAAAATCGTTGGCCATATTCACGATGAGCTTATCATCGAGTGCTTGCCAAAGCAAAATCTAGATGAAATATCTAATCAAATGTCCATTTCTCCCATCTGGATGAGAGACATCAATCTACGAGCTGAAGGGTATGAATGCTACTTCTATCAAAAAGACTAAATAAAAATCTGCTACCTAACTATATAGCAGATTTCTTTTATTATTGGTTTAATTCTCTGTAGACTTCTTTAGCCATTTCTTGTGCTTTCTTAATAGCTTCATAACCTTGAGTTTTTTTCATTCCTATTGTAGAAATAATATCTTGTTTTGCGATATACATATTCTCATAAATAAGTCTTAGAATTTGACCATATTTCTTATTTCGACGTTCTACTTCTTCAATCAGTTCACGAATTGTTTCTAACATCATAATAATCTCTTCGTGAGAGTCTACTCCAGTAGGATCGAAACCTACTTCTTCGTTATTAGACATTTTATCCAACATCTCATCTAAAGATAAGTCATTACTTTTCGTATAACGATTAAGATACTCGTTAACATCCATATTGAAGATTTTTATGACATTGTCAAAATCCTCAATATTAACTGGTACAAAACCTACAAGTACAGCTTTCCCATAAAACTTAAATGTTTTTAAGTTTTTAGAGTTAATATCTTTGCTCTGTCTCATCTCTTTATCTCTAATAACGAAAGGCGCGAGAACTTGATTAGGTCCACAAGGTACATCGTTATATGGCTTTTCACTTTTATAGCGATCTGGAGTGTATTTTGAATTGAGTTGTTGTTCATTAATTGGCATGTCTTGTCACCTATTCCTTCGTTCACAAAGGAATAACTCATGCCAAAAAAACTATTAAATTTTGTTTCTGACCACATCAGCATTTCCTTTGCTAAATCATGGTCAGTCGACTTCACAGACTGAACTGCTATTCACAACTTCCACCTTTGAAGTCAGAGGCCGTGATCAAGGGCAAGGTTTCGGTTGGATAGTAACTTTGTAAACGCACTCATTATAAAATTACAAAACCTTATTTTTCTGATATAATTATTAGTAAATAAATCTATATCTAGGGAGAGGTTTACATTACAAAGTATACTTTATTTGTAAGTTTAACCTCGTATGGTTTCGGAGGCTTTCGGATACTATCGGAAAAAAGGAGGTGATAATGAGTGCAATTTGCAGAATTCCTTAATTTGCTATACGTCAACATAGGGGGAGAGATGTCGAAAAGTGAATTTCTCAATACACTAATTGAAAATTCAATCGAGAATCCTGATGATAATCCCCTCTCCAATTTGGCGCCCGATACAATTAATAGGTATTTCTCGCCATCCGGCAATACAATATCTAAGAATAAAGCTAACAAGCTTATTAAAATTATTCAGCTCTCTGCTCTTACAACTCATATAGAAAATCAATTAACAGTAGACACCATTGATAGACTAGCTGATACCTTACATCAATATGGGCTCTATACAGACGATTCTGAACTGGAAATTTCTGAAATTTGTGCTCAACTTTTTCTTAATTTTTTGCAAGGAAAAGTAGGTATCCAAACTTTTAAAAAAGAACTACCATCTGTTGGTGAAATTGAAATTACAAAAGTCCGTTATGAAAATGGAAAAATAGTTATCGGCTCACAGTATCTTCAGTTACCAGAAAAAGGACCTATTCCTGATTCTCTAGTTGAATTTGAAGATGTTTACAGTAAGCAACTTTTAATTGCATACTCTGAAAATGATGATAATCCAAAAACAGATTATTACAATGTCCAAAATCTCCCCCAAAAGTACAGAAATCACTTACATGATCAAAGAGTGAATTTCTTCAACGCTGATTATGTATTACGGGCTATTAGAGACGGCTTTAAAGATAGTGAACAACAAATTGCACTACTAAAGCAAGAAACCTATGATTCAATTAGTGATATTCTGTTTGAAGATTACAAAACTTCATTCAAAAAAGTTACTGAAACACTCAAACATATCACAACGGTTTCATTTTCAAAACCTGAGATAACTCAAATCCAGAACTTCATTGGTAACTCTGAAAAGAAAGGTCTTTGTCATTCACTAGTAAACGATGGCAAATTTAACTGGGTAGATGATAATGAATAATATATTTGATACTACTTCAGAAGTAGCTATGCAATGTTTAATCACAATTAATTGCCTAAATAAAAAAAGCCTATCACTCGATAGACTTTGGTTAATTAATTTTTTAAGCTTATATGCTAAGGATTTCAAATTTAGTGAAATCAACCTGTATGGAGATAGCATTTATTCTTCAGTACAATTGACTGTCAGGCATGAAAAAGTAAAAAAAGCGATTCTACTATTGGTATCAAAACATCTTATAAGATTAGATGAAGGGAAAATAGGTAAAATTTCTATAACTCAAAAAGGTCAAGATTTAGTCGACAAACTGAATTCTGATTTTGCTAGTTCCTATAAGGTAGTTACCAATAGCATCTACAATACTTTAAAAAATATGAGTGATTTAGAATTGCTCGCATTTACTCATGAACATATTCTAAATAAGGAATGATTATTATGGAAGCATCTTACTTGAAAAAGTTAACTGTAACTGGAATACATAAAAAATCTGAAATAAATTTTAATAAAGGACTTAACATTATCACAGGACCTTCCAATGTCGGGAAAACCTGCATTGTTAAGTGCATCGACTATCTTACTGGTAGCTCTTCTCTCCCTTTTTCTCCTTCAACACACTACAATACCATTACTTTAGAAATTTCAGTTGACGATAGTCTAGTTATTTTAAGTCGAAACCTCGAAGAAGATACCATTATTGTTGAATCTACACTTCCAAGTATTCTTTCAGGGGAATACTACTCAAAAAACAAGAGTAAAAACAAAGAGCCAATAAGTAATGTCTGGCTTCAAGTTTTTGGAATTACTCCTCCAGTTACAGTGGTTAAAAATAAAAACTTTAAGACACAAAAACTTGGGGTTAGAACCTTTATAAATTCTTGGATAATTCATGAAAATGATATGAATCGTCCTACATCAATTTTACTACCTCAGATGCCAAACCAACGAACAGCTTACCTATCAGCACTTCTTTACTTGCTTTATGGAAAAGATTTTTCTGAAATCAAGAAACAAGAATCAGCCGAAGAAAGAAAAATACGACATGACTCTGTAAAAAACTATATTAGCTCAAAGATAGTCCAGTTTAATGAGCATCACAATCGACTAGCAAAAGAATTAGACCAAAAATCAGTCATAGATATTGAAACTGAAATTGATCAACTATCAGAAAAGTTACATAACTTGCGAAATACTCTCACTAGTACAAATTCAAAACATGAAAATCTACTGCAGCAAATTGCAAAAATTGATTCTGAACTATCTGAGAAATCCGTATTACTCAATCGTTTCAATGAACTTTCAAGTCAATATCAATCTGACTTCAATAGATTATCGTTTATTGTAGAGTCACACAATGAATTAGCAAATGTAGCAGACTCAGCTTTATGTCCCGTCTGTAATAATCACATCAATCAAGATTCATTGGAACATCATCTTGACTCTTTCAGTGAGGAATTGACCACTTTAATTAGTAAAATTGAAACTCTAAACAAAACGAATACTGATTTACAACAAAATATTTCAGTACTATTAGAGTCAAAAACTAATCTTGAACAGCAAAAGAAAATGATTTCAGCTGAAATTGATAATATCTTGCTACCTGATGAGAAAAATCTTTCCTATAGAATTCAGCAGTATAAATCATACATCAAAACAAAAAGTGATATTGAAACTATAAATAAATTGGTAGAAAATTGGTCTCAAGATATTGATGATTTAGAAAATGAGAAGAATGAAAAAGTCGAGTATCTTCCCAAAGACGAATACCCAGCTCAGTTTTGGCAGTATATGACTAAAAATATACAATCAATCCTAGCTGAGTGTGCTTTTGACAAAGCCAGCTTTAGTCGTTTTGATAGGAAAGAATTTGATATTATGCTAATGAATGAGAAGAAGATTGCCCGATATGGTAAAGGTTTTATTGCATATTTAAATACTGTTGTAGTTTTAGCTTTAAGAAAAATATTCTCTCAACAGGCTCAATATAAACCATTCTTCTACATTTTTGATACTCCTCTACTAGGCTTAGATGAAGGGGAAAAAAATGATACTCCAGAAAGTATGCAAATTGCCTTATTTGAATACTTTAAGTCTTCAGCTTACGAAGGACAACTAATCGTCATTGAAAACTCTAGAAATCTACCAAAGCTTAATTATAATGACATTAATTATATTGAATTTACAAAAAATCATAGCTATGGGCGCTATGGTTTCCTGAATGGGGTTGATGATGAACAATGATTTGAATAAACAAGTACCAATTCTATAAAAAAGCAACCATTAAGCTAGTTATAACTAAAATATATTAATCATTTTTGAGGAACTTACCATGAACCTATACACCACAATGCATAAAGAATTTGAATCAAACAAAGACTTAATAGAATTTTCTAGAAAATATGAAAGAAGTATAGATCGTTTTTTAATGATTCGAAGTATGAATAAAAAATACATCCTAGATTTTTATAAGGAAAATAAAACAGAAGTGGAATATTCTAAAGAATTTGATTTAATGAATGCACTGTTTAATTCTGATTTTGAAACCTCTATTATTGAAAAATTCATTTTAGAACAGCGAAATAAATTAGTTCTTGAGCGTGAAAAAGAGGCTGAAGGACTTAACGAGCTATTATCTCAAATCCCTATTCATAGTGCAGGAATCAGAGATGACAAGGTCGATTCTCTGTTAAAATCATTCGTTAGAAATAAAAATATAAAAGAGTTTCAGATTCTAGAAAATGAACTTGACAATAATCTATTAACAAAGGTACGAAACTACGCTCTTTGGTCTTTTTATAATCAAACCGCAAATGACTTGATTGAACTAACATTAGTAAAACATCCCAATGTCATACCTACGCTTAGAAAAATTCACGATATTGACTTTTTTGTAAAGATTGAAGATAAATTAATTCCTTTCGACCTTAAAATAACACATATCTCTGATGACTATTTTAACCTATTCTCAAAAGGGGTACATGAAAATACAGATGGATTTGATGACTTTATCCCAATAGAATCCGATGAAAAAAGCGAAAGCGAAAAGATTAAAAATATCTATAAGGCGAATAAAAAGAGACTATCTCTTCCTAAAATGGGAGGGTTGAAAACAAACCAATTAATACAAGAGCTGAAAGAAAAAGACAGTGATCCAGTGATATCAAAATTTTTATCTGAAATTACAGAAACTAGAAAACAAATCGTTATTTCTACCATTGAGAATACAAAAATATTGGAATGGTGGAACTATAAATACCAAGGTGAACGATTGTTTTGTAATAATAACCGTTTCTTCATATTTCTTACCTATCTGGACAAATTTCAAGATGCTAGAAAATTGAAAGGGCATATCAGTCAAATCTCTGATAAAATTAATGAGCTCTTAAATAATATTACTTTAAATAAAGTTAATACTATCCAATATCATTATGAGAAGGAAAAAAGTTACGAAAAGGATTACACTGTCCAAGCTATGTCGATAGTTTATGTTAACGAAAATTAGTTCACTAAATTTCAAAAGTGGTCTGACTAACTTTTAGCCGGACCACTTTTGAATTTACGTATTTTTGATTGACCACACTTCATCAAAATATGCTACTTCAGATAAATGAGAAAAGATATTTGAATCTGTTACTGTTATACCTAAATTTAAAAATTCTTTTAAGAATTCAACAATTATAGAATTAGTATCTTTATGTCCTAATTCTATAACTCTAATAAATAAATCTTTTATTAACTGATTTTGTTCCTCTAATGTTAACTCAGATCTCCTATTTAATCCCTCCCTTTTTCTACAAACAATTAAAACATCACCTTTTATTGTATTCTTTCTATTTAATTGTCTTGGCGGGAATGTTTTTTGAGTTAATAATTTACAGTCTTCTACTTCAAATCCATGTTTAAATAACGAATTTGTTATTGAAGACCATTCAAATCCAGATAATGAATGATAGGTGAAAATAAAATATTTATCTTTCTTTAAAACTCTATATATTTCAGAAATTGCTTGATCGATATCAATTTGAAATTGTTCCTTACTTTTTTTACGAAGTTTACTATCAGATATCACTATCTCATTTTCATAATCAACATTAAAGTTTAACCATAAATTCCACAAAGCACTTTGTTCAAAATAAGGAACGGCATCTCCATAAGGAAAATCTGTAAAAACTAAATCTATAGAATTTGAATTTATTAACAAGTCTTTAGCATCAAAACTCTCTATCTTTATCTTTCCTTTTGGAAATAAAGTAGAATACTCTTCCATAAATTCTTTTTTGCCATTTACTACTTTCCTAACTCTATTAAAAAAATAATGAAAAACATTGTTTTCCAAATAAGTTGGTCCAATATAAAAGCCTGTCATCCATGCGCCTTGTGACATATCTCCCCTACTTTTAATCGGAGGAACTAATTTAGAACAATTTGCTAGATTAGATGTAAAGGCAAGTAATAAAGCATCCTTCTCTTGAGAATCCTCAAAATTATTAATTATTGAAAGAAGACGCGCATGACATGATAAACTTCGTACATCAAATAAGTCTGATACCTTCATATCTACTTTTGCAGATATTCTAGAATTAGGAATTAAGGTATTGTTTGGGAACCAATCTCCTATATCATAATTTTCTTCCTTAACTTTCAAATTCTCGATATAAAGTTCTGATGGTACGACTTCAATAAGTTTATTATCATCATTTTTTATCTTTATTTTCTTTACTCTACCATTATTATCCCTTAATGTCGTTATTACCTCTTTTCCTTCATAGTAAAACCACTCTTCTCTTAACAAAATTGTTTTATCATAAATTTCTTCAATCATTTTGTCTAATTTCGAAAAATCAATACTTGTTGATGTTAATACTTTTGTTATAAAATTTGAAATTGGATTTAAATCATTAGAAATCGCATTGCGACCATTCAAAATAGCTTCACTAGCAAAACTACCGTAACCAGCAAATGGATCTAATAAAATATCACCCTCACTACTATATTTTAAAATTAAATCTTTCAGTTCACCAGCTGGTTTTTTCCCCCAGTATTTATGCATCATGTATTTCTTATTTCTCTTATCCATTATATCCTCCCTATCTTTTTGTTTAATACATTAGTCATAAAAAAATTGTCAAATTAAATTATATCACAAAAAAGTCATTAGCTAAATCTTGTAAATCTTTCAAAAATTTGATAAAATTTTGTTGTTTTATTAAACAACTTACAAGGAGTAGTATACCATGTTTTCAGAAATAAGTCTAAAGAAAAGAAGACTTGAGAAAGATTTATCGCAGGTAGAAATTGCAGAAATGCTCAGCATAAATAAATCTTCCTACAGTAGTTGGGAATCTGGACGTGCCAAGCCCAATCAAAAAAATCTAGCAGCACTTGCTAAAATCTTAGATGTTGATGTAACCTACTTCGAGTCTGAGTACAATATTGTCAATAACTATCTTCAGTTGTCTCCTGATAATCAAGCAAAAGCTGAGAAATATGTTGATGAATTACTACTTTCACAACAATCCTCAAAAGTCACTCCACTCTTCTCAGTGCAGGTACTATCAGATATCCAACTTTCTGCCGGTCTTGGAGAATTTTTATTTGATGAATATGAAACTGAAACCGTCTTCTCAGATGAAGAACAGCTTGGATATGATATCGCTACTTGGATTAGTGGTAAGTCTATGGAACCAATCTATCAAGATGGTGAAGTAGCTCTTATTCGTTCCAGTGGATTCGACTATGATGGAGCAGTATATGCTCTATCGTGGAATGATTCAGTCTTTATCAAGAAACTTTATCGTGAAAAAGAGGGTTTTAGAATGGTATCCTTAAATGATAAGTATCCAGATAAGTTTATTCCTTATGAAGATGAACCACGCATTGTTGGCAAAGTCGTAGGTCACTTTATGCCTGTAATTGGAAGTTAAAACATATACAGGCATTATAGCAAATATTTCAAATAAGCAAGTACTGCTTAAAATACCAAGTAATTACGGGAACATTCCAATTTCAGACATCACCAATATCCAGTTAGAATCGGAGGGAAATCATGAGTCAGCTTGAATTTCATAAAAATGAATTGCAAATGGATTATTTCAGCGATAGCTATCGTAAGTTTGAGACAGACTTCTATAAATATTCTGCGTTAGACACACCTTTGACTTTCTTAACAGATGACATCATGCTTACCATGGCTAAATCTATGAAGAACTACTTCAAATTAAATAAAGAAAATGCCAAAGATAATCGTGATCACTACTTCATTTTTAATATTGAAACTGTGAAAGAAAGTAAGTTGACTAGGAAGTTCTCCTATCAGAAAACTGTTACAAATATAAATCAAGGAGCAAAAAACTGATTTGCTCCTTTTTTATATCCAGAAATTTAATTCTCGCCTTCTTAAACAGCATCAGAACGATATATTGTTTTTTGAAGATTTAGATAATCCATCAAGTTAATAACTTTATTATTTTCTGCCACTTCTGAAATAGTATCAGTCTCAAATCCATTTGCTTGAGCAAATAGAATTGTATAATCATATACAAGATCAAACAACTCATCTATTTCAGAATTTAGTTTCAAAGAAAGTAGTTCTTTTTGATTATCCTGTATAAATTTTAAGAAATTATCAACCTCTTCTTCACTTACTTCTCCTTTTTGTGCTAATTGAATGAAATGAACTAGCTTTTCTATAAGTTTCTTTACAATCTTCTTATATCTATTTGAAGTAAATGCATAATAACCAACACCACCAACAGCTAGAACAGTTGCACCAATAGCTGTTACTAGCACATATTTATTTTTTGCAAGACCTTTAACGACCTGTTGAGCTGGTTCTCCTGCCTTTACTTCTTTTAGATGCTTTACTATATGGCCAGATGAATTTCTGATTATTGAACCATAACGTTTATAAATTCCAGAGTCTAATCCTTTCTGAATATTTAATGGAATTTCTAAAGTAACTTGATTTAATGACATAATTATAACTTACCTCTTAATTCTATCGTTCTAGTTTATTCAAAAATAAAATCAGCAATTCGTTTAGCAGCTTTTTCTGTTGCCATTTCAATGTCAGTTTTAGTCCAAGTGTCATTTACATAATTAACAAGAGATTTAGCTATTGGGAACTTACTACCTATATATCCATGACCACTTGTGATTGTATTCTCTCTTTTTGTTCTAAACCAAGCATCTCCAATTCCACGATTAATTTCGGATTCAAGGAGAATCTTATTACCAAGCTTCTCAGCATAATCTCTAAATTCTTCCTGGCTTTCTAGTCCAGCATCTGACATAATATTTTCTCTATTCAAACCACTTTGAGGCATAATGTGTTCAATATCAATATTTCCATCTAAATTAAAGTCCATACCTTTTTCCAATGAAAATAGGAATTCATTTACATAAAGAATAGAATTTGAAACACCACTTTCAGTCAAAGTTTGTTTAACATCTTCATAAACAAAATTAGTATGAATATGGTTCTTTATTTTTGAAATAAGTTCGTCGATTGAGATTGAATCGACTTGACTGTACATCAGATTAATTTCTTCTAGGAAGCCTTTAAAAAGTTTATGGCTATATGAGAGTTCAGATAATTCAATCAAAACTCCAAGTCTAAGTAAGTATTCCAGATATGTGTTGTCTTGTCTGAAAAATAGATAACTACTAACAAAAGGTCGTAAATTACCGTTTAATTTGTTTATCAATTGACCATTGATAGTATCAGATACTCGTTCAAAATTATTTAAGATTGAATTTAGCTCAGCAGTAAACAGAACATCTTCATTCAATAGATGTTTATTTTTTAAGAAAAAGGCTCTTATACCAGGATTTCTTCGATCAGCACTGTTTTGTTCTGAAAGTTTTACGAAAATATAGTGAGTAATTAACGAATTTAAGTCTAATCTAGATGAATCTGTACGTTGTACAATCTCTTGCCAATTTTTTTCGAAGTTTTTCCTATCTGATGCGTTTGCTGTGGTCTTTGATACGATTACTTCAATTGGAGTCAATGGAACACCAGTCCCGTTTAAAGAATTGAAAATATTTATTGCCTGATCAGTATTATAACTTGTAATGGTAATCACTTGGCAATTATCAATAAAGTGGTTAGCAAAATTGATTAGAGTAAAAACATTCAATTCGTTACACATATTGTAAAAAAATCTAAAGTTTTTATAGAAGTTAGTATAGCGGTTGTCTTTCTGGCGACGATAGATTTGATGAACTCTATCTTTAATAGATATAAAATCTTTACCTAGCAAGATTGTAGTCATCTCACTAGCATATTTTTCTGAAATCGAATGATTTAGATACTTTATTCTATCATCACCAGGATAATACACTCCATCAACGAAATCATCTTTTTCGTCATCTGAAACATTGAAAAGCATTGTGACAATTTGCTCTTTAAGACCATTAAGACGTTTCACTAATCTGCGTGCATCAGTATCTAGAGTTGGTTGAAGTTCAAGCTCATTATCAATCTTCAATAAGATTGCCTTAAGAAGTAACATAAATGTCGTTGTTCTTTGCTGGCCATCAATCAAGGTTACTTCATGCTCTTCTCCAGATTCTTGAGCAATGAGAACTGCTCCAAAGAAATAATTGTCTTGGGAACTATCATCGAAATTTTCCATATGAAGATTAATATCTTCAATGAGTTGTTCACATTGTGGTACTTGCCAAGCATAGGGTCTCTGATAGGTAGGAATATAAAATTCTGATTTTTCAAAATAAGATTTTATTGTTTGTAAAGCCGGTTGAATATCGTTTCTCATTCAGATTCTCCAATAATTTTTTCTTATGATATTATATCACGAAAACGCTAACATTTAAACTATAAGTATATCCGAACCATCTAACTTCTACTTATCTCCCTGGATCAAACCTTGTTTGAGTTTCATTAAGAGGGGGATACGTTTATTCCCGTTAACGCCTAGTCTATGGTAACAACTCCGCACCCCCTAGGGTTTATGGAAATAGATTGACAGCCTATCAGACTATCACATCAAGATACTCAACTTGTATTCTCACTCTGATACTTCCCCACCTCAATACAAAAAGCCTTGCAATCAAGGCTTTTGATTATCCCTTTCGTTACAAGGTTTCTAGGCTTTTACCAGCAAAGCTACACACTCAACGTGGTGCGTCTGAGGAAAAAGATCAATCGGCTGTACTTTCTTCAATTCATAGCCCAATTCTTGATAGAGTTTGATATCACGCGCCATGGTTGCGACATTACATGAGATATAGACGATGCGGTTAGCTCCTGTTTGGCTACTTGCCTTGATAAAGCTTTCGGTTAAGCCCTTGCGTGGAGGATCAACCAAGATAACGGTTGGTTGAATTCCTTCTTTGAGCCAATTTTTCATAGCATTTTCAGCTATGTCACAGACATAGTGGGCTTTTGAAATATTGTTCAGTTGAGCATTCTTCTGGCTATTCTCTACTGCTTCTGGAATCACTTCAACACCATAGACTTCCTTGACGTGTTTCGCAACAGAAAGACCAATCGTCCCGATACCTGAATAGGCATCAATGACCACATCATCTTCTTTTAATTCAGCAAAGTCAATAGCTGTTTGATAGAGCTTCTCAGCCATTTCAGTATTGACTTGGTAAAAAGCTGGTCCAGCGATTTGGTAGTCATTTCCCAACATCTGGTCAGTGATAAAGTCTTGTCCATAAAGGGTGCGCCATTCCTTACCAAAAATAGCATTGGTATTCTGGTCGTTGATATTTTGCATAACAGACACAATCTCTGGGAACTGCTTAATCAGTTGTTCAATCAACTGCTCCACTCGGAAAACTTTGGGACGAGTTGTTACCAAAATAACCATGATTTGACCTGAATAGTGTCCGCGACGCACCACAAGATTCCGAATCAAGCCAGCTTGTTCCTTTTCATCATAAGGTTTCAAATCATAACGACGGAGCAGGTCGCGTAGGGCTACAACTACCTCATCAATCACAGGATCTTGGATAAAGAAATCTTCTAGAGGCATGAGGTCATGGGAATTCTTACGGAAAAATCCTGTTTCCAAAACACCATTCACTCGACGAACAGGGACCTGTGCCTTGTTACGGTACTTGACTGGATTTTCCATGCCAAGCGTTTCAGTAACTTCTACATCTGCAATTCCAGCAATCTTATATAGACTATCCTTGACTTGCTTGGTTTTAAACTTGAGCTGTTCTGGATAGGCAAGATGACCTAAATCCGCGATTCCTGAACGCAGGTAAGGCAAATCTAGATCTTGATTACGGTGTGGTGATTGGACAAGGTATTCTTCAACTTTCCCAAAGCCAATCTTTTTATTGACCTTGAGGACACGCATGAGGATTTTTTCACTCGGTAAAGCATTCTCTACAAAGAATACCAAACCATCCACCTTGGCCACTCCTGCACCTTCATGGGTCAAATCAACAATTTCAACTTCTACAATATCATTTTTCTTTAACATTCTCTTCTCTTTCTATTGGCCGACAAAAAAGACGGCAACGTTACGGTTACCATCTATTATACCATGAAATTTCTTAAGAACCAAAACTCTTAAAAAAGTTGACAATGGCTTGCCAGAGGGAGCTTAAGAAGTTACCACCGTCTTCTATCGCCTTATCCGCATCAAAGTTAAGGTTGATATTTTTAAAACTGTCGCCAGCTTGTGATACGATACTTTGTTTAAGGTCATTTAGGGTTTTAGTGAAATCGGCATTGCTGAGGATATCACTCTTTGAGAGATTCAAAGCAAAATTGATGATGTTATTGATCTGGTTTCCTGTTATAACCTGATCAAGTTTGTAATTTTTCAAGGTATCTTCAACAATTTTACGGACATCTTCTTCTGTAAGATTTCCCTTGCTTTCTTTAGCTTTGGCGAGTCCTGACTTGATGTCGGCTAGGGCAACGTTTAATTTATTAGCATCATAGCCAGTTTTGTCCTTGTTTTCAGCATTGATATCGGACAAAGCCTTTAGCTCTTCTTGAGCCAAGTCTTTATTGGCTTGTGGTACCTTGGCTCCATTAGCTTCAAGTGAATAGTAAATTCCGGCTAAGGCACTCTCACCTGTAACTGGAATAGGTGCTGCTACAGTAATTTTGGCGTGTTCCACACCCAAAGTTACGGCCGCATTGCGGTACATATCCTGCGTCACTTTAGTGATGTTTTCTGGTGTTTCAATCTTGACCTCAAGTGGCGACTTGTCACCCAGTTTTTGAATCTTGGCTGATGAATACAATTGTAAGCTAGAGTCGTTTGCCACATTCATGATTTTAGAATAAACATCAGGTGTCATGGTCTTGAGTTCTTTGGTATCTGTTGAGGCATTGTAGCCTAGTTTTTTAAGGGTTTGTTTTTTTTGATCTTCAGACAATGATGAACCTAGGACATATTCAGGTTGGACATAGGTTTCATCGATGACTTTTTGAACATCAGTTGCTGCATGGACACTATTCATAGCTGTTACTGCCCACAAGACCGCAGCACTAGTCAGAAAGAGTTTCTTTCTCATAGGGAATTTCCTCCTTTACCTTTCTAGAGTAATATATCTATCTTAAAGAAAACTTATAACAAAAACACCTGGGCTAGCCAGATGTCGAAAAGAGAGTGAAACATTTGATGATGTAAAGATTGAGTTGCACCTGTCTAGAATAGTAATAGTTTCCTCCATTTACATAGAGTTCGGCTCCATGGAAAATGGAAATGGGGTGAATATAACTATAAGTCTTTCCAGTGGTATTGCCAAGCAAGGGAGCAACAGTATCACGAGAGTACTGTTTGGCCAGAGCCAAGGTATTTTCCTTACCATTTTGGGCGATAAAATCGATATAGGCAGGTCCAAAATTATAGGCTTGAACAGCCGTCCAGACATCTACCCCCTTCTTCTGGGCCAGATAGAGATTATCTGTCAGAGTTTGAACGCCTTGCCGAATGCTAGAGGCATTATCATTGATGGTATTGGTAGCGCCACTAGCAGACTCACTAGACTGCATAACATCGCCTTCTTTTCCTTTTGTTTCGGTATAAATCATAGCGAGCACAAGCTCTTCGTTTGCTGGGGTGTCTTTTTCACTCAAGATTTCTCGCACCATGGGTTGATAGGTCATGACTTGCTTGACATCTTGGTGAACACGGTAAGCTTTATAACCAGCAAAAAGGAAGACTGCTAGTACAAGCACTCTTCGAATTCGTTTAAACATTATTTACTTTGGATATCCTCGATATTTTTGATTAAGATAGAGTAAGTTCCATTGTCATTTTGGATAAACTCAACAGACTCAGCATCTTGATAGACGTTATTGGGAACGATGAGCTCAATTCCATTTGACAAGGAGAGTTTTTGGTTTTCAAATTTCTTTAATTGGCGACTAGCATCAATTTCATCAAATTGAACTGGCTCTGGTACAGCTTCTTTGACTTGGTCAATAAAGCTCAAACGAGCCGTCAGATTGTTGTCAAAAAGGTCGTTGGCCAATTTTTCAGGTGACAATTCATTGCTTTCTTCTAGGTTATTGAAAATGGCTGATTTGACCTTAGATTGAAATTGAAAATCATCTGTGTTAAAAGTCTCAGCAATTCTCTGGGCCGTTTTTTCCAGTTCCTTGATAGATTTCTTAGGAGAAATCTTAGGAGCGACAGCAAGAAGATTATCTGAAAAATAGTTCAAAAAAGTCCCATTGTACTTGATTCGTTTTTCAATCAGATGGTACTTACGGCTCTGAAGATTGACCACCAAGGCCTCGTCAGCACCCGTTCCAAATCCAGGCAAGTTATTCTGAGTTAGCTTGATTGGATTATCAACTTCTCCTCCAAGGTGGGTCAAGGTCTCCCGCAAAGCAATTCGCAAGAAAGCGAAATGTTCTACACCTTCTTTAGAAAATTGCACAAAAATCAAGTCATTGGTCTTGAGGTTTTCAGAAATACTGAACTCTTCTTTCCAGAGATTAGCTAGTGTTACTGATGTCTCCAACAAATCCTCTGTGATGTGATTGAAGAAGGGATTTTCTTCCTCGAAAATCCCAGTCTTGGCTTCATCTGAATACACACGTTCCACTTTTCTACGCAAGTATTCTTCAATTTTTGGAGTAATATTGAGAAACTTATCTGCTAGGAACAGCTCGGTATCATCTGGACTGAACTGATGGATAATAGCTTTCTTAATATAAATGTCCATAAAAGTTTTAGTCCTCGTATAATGGGAAGGCATCTGTCAATTCTTTGACTGCACTTCTCACTTCTTCTAAGACAGCTTCATTTTCTTCATTCTTAAGGGTTTTAATGATCAGTTCAGCCACTTTGCGACTTTCTTCTTTACCAAATCCACGTGCAGTAATGGCTGCTGCTCCGATACGAATCCCACTTGTCTTGAATGGTGACAAGCTTTCGTAAGGGATTGAGTTTTTATTTAGGGTAATATTGACTTCATCCAGCAAGTTTTGAGCAACTTTTCCGTTTTCTACAACCTTAGTCACATCAACAAGGAAGAGATGGTTTTCAGTCCCGCCAGAAATAATACGGAAATCAGGGTCTTTCAAGAAGACATCTGCCATAGCCTTGCTGTTCTTGATAACATTGGCAGCATATTCCTTGAAAGCTGGATCCAGAACTTCTTTGAAGGAAACAGCCTTCGCAGCCACAACATGTTCCAAAGGACCTCCCTGAATACCAGGGAAAATAGCTGAATTGATTTTCTTAGCAAGTTCTTCGTCATTGGTCAAAATCAAACCACCACGTGGTCCACGAAGGGTTTTATGAGTCGTTGTTGTAGTGATATGGGCGTATGGTACTGGGCTTGGGTGAAGACCAGCCGCAACCAAACCAGCGATATGGGCCATATCCACCATGAGCTTAGCACCAACATCATCAGCAATTTCACGGAATTTTGAAAAGTCGATAATTTGAGAATAGGCTGAAGCACCTGCTACAATCAGTTTTGGTTTTACTTCTTGGGCTTGTTTCAAAATAGCATCAAAGTCCAAGAGTTCGGTCTCAGGATCCACACTATAAGAAACAAAGTTGTAGGTTTGACCAGAGAAGCTGACAGGAGCTCCGTGAGTCAAGTGTCCACCAGCTGCTAAATCCATTCCCATAACAGTATCACCTGGCTCAATCAAGGCCATGTATGCCGCACAGTTAGCTTGGCTTCCTGAGTGAGGTTGGACATTGGCAAATTTAGCACCGAAAATTTCTTTTGCGCGTTCAATGGCTAGAGTTTCTACCATATCTACCACATCTGTACCGCCATAATAACGGCGTCCTGGGTAGCCTTCGGCGTATTTATTCGTCAAGATAGACCCTTGAGCTGCCATAACAGCCTTGGAAACTACGTTTTCCGAAGCAATCAACTCAATGTTGTTTTGTTGGCGTTCTTCTTCTTTGGAAATAGCATTCCATAAATCAGCATCATATGCTTTAAAATCATCTTTGTCAAAAATCATAGGTCTTCTCCTTTTATTGTGTGACTGGTCCTTTAGTTTATTTTACAATAAGAAAATAAACTAACAGATGCGAATAAACCGTTTCTGCACCTTATCACAAGTATAACCAACTTTTTCATAAAATGCATGAGCACCCAGACGATGATCGGCAGAGTTCAAGCGTATAAACCCATAACCGCGTCTTTTTGCTTCTTGCTCCAACCCTTGTAGTAAGCTTTTACCAATACCTTGACCTTGTACTTGAGGTGAAACTGCTAAGGCTAAGATATTAAATCCTGCTTTAGAATAAAGGGATTCATAGACCTCAGCGTGGACATATCCAAGTAGAACATGACTGACTTCATCCTCATAGCCAAGTAGGAAATGATGGGGATCCTGAGATAGTCTAGCTAATTGACTATCCGTTTCATCTAGACTAAAAGAATAGCCCAAAGCCTCTTGATTGATATCACAAATAGCTTTCACATCAGTTTCTCTTAAATCTCTTAGCATCTCATTCCTCCTCAAAAGAAATCTCTGGCAACTGTGCAAGAATATTTTCTCGCTTAATGGCCCCTTGGCGTAAGATTTTCACCTTGTCTCCAGACAAGTCCAAAATAGTTGAATCCTGTCCAGTTAGAAAATCATCGTCTTCCAGACCCAGAACCTCTTGTTCAAAATCCTCTAGAATCTGATCAAAGGTCACGCCACTTGCCTGACCTGAAATATTGGCAGACGGCCCAATCAAGGGACCTGTCTCTCGAATAAAATCCAGCGTAATGGGGTGACTAGGCATCCGAAATCCAACAGTTGCAAGACCAGAATTGACCCAATAGGGAACTCTGTCATTGGCTTCGATAATAATGGTCAAGGGACCTGGTAAAAAGGTCTCGACAAGTTTTTGTAGATAAGCTGGCTGATTCTTTGAAAAGTGCAAGATGTCCTCTAGAGAGGCAACATTGAGGTTAAGAGCCTTGTCTCTAGGACGACGTTTGAGTCGGTATACATGGTCCACTGCTTTTTCGTCTAGAGCCTTGGCAAAAAGACCGTAAACAGTCTCTGTAGGCAGAACGACAGCTCCACCATTTTCCAACTCTTGTCTAATCTTGTTTATCATCAACGACAACCATCCTATCTTGTCCAAACTGATCCTTGAGTGTTCGTACTCGCTTTTCAGGAAGATGTTTCCTAAAAAGTTCAGGAACACTTTGACCTTGCTTGTATCCAATTTCAAGGTAAATCTTACCACCATCTTTGAGATAGCCCTTTGCATCTTCCGCAATTCTACGGTAAATAGCTAGGCCATCCTCATCTGCAAAGAGAGCTAGATGAGGCTCTGAATGCAAAACATTCAAACCGACTTCAGACTCATCTTCGCGAGAGATATAGGGTGGATTGGATACAATTATATCATATTTTTCAGAAATTTCTGCAAAACAATCAGATTTTTTGAAAAGTATATTAAATTTTTGATTTTTAGAGTTCTCGGATGCAAGGTCAAGCGCATCTTGAGAAATATCTGCTGCTGTCACTGACCAAGCTGGTCTGTTTTTAGAGAGTGCAAGGGCTATAGCTCCACTTCCTGTTCCAATATCAAGTACTGAAAGATTCGTATCAGGATTTTCAGCTAGGATAAGTTCTACCAACTCCTCTGTTTCTGGACGAGGAATCAATACTCGCTCATCAACTTTTAACTGCATTCCATAAAAATCTGCCTGTCCAATGATGTACTGGGCCGGTTTATGAGCTGCTAACTGTTGGAAAATTCCTTTTACAAATACTTCTTCCTCTTCCGTCACTTCATGCTGAAGAGCAAAGACAAAGTCAGTAAAAGAGAGATTTTTCAGGCTACGATAGACAAAAGAGAGGCTTTCAGCTTCCTCTCCTTGTCTTATCAACTCTTCTTCAAAATCTGAAAATAATTGAGCTAATTTCATTATTTGTTTAATTCTTCTAATTTTTGTGTTTGGTCATAGAGCACCAAGGCATCCACAACTTCGTCCAATTTACCAGATAAAATCGTATCTAGTTTTTGAAGGGTCAAGCCGATACGGTGGTCTGTGACACGGTTTTGTGGGAAGTTATAAGTACGAATACGTTCTGAACGGTCTCCAGTACCAATGGTCGACTTACGCTCCGCATCTTGTTCATCTTGTGCAATCTGAGCAAAGTGGTCAGCAACACGCGCACGGATAATCTTCATAGCCTTCTCACGGTTTTTCTGCTGGGTACGTTCTTCCTGCATCTCAACCTTAATATTGGTTGGCAAGTGAACGATACGAACGGCTGTCGCAACCTTATTAACGTTCTGTCCACCAGCACCAGATGCGTGATAGATATCGACACGAAGGTCTTTTGGATCAATGTCGTATTCAACTTCCTCTACTTCAGGCATAACAAGAACTGTCGCAGTCGAGGTATGAACACGACCTTGACTTTCTGTCACAGGAACACGTTGCACACGGTGGGCACCTGACTCATACTTAAGTTTAGAGTAAACAGACTGACCTGAAACCATGGCAACCACTTCTTTGAAACCGCCGACACCATTCATAGAGGCTTCCATGACTTCAAAGCGCCATCCTTGGGCTTCCGCATACTTTTGATACATGGTTAGCAAATCTCCAGCGAAAAGTGCTGCTTCGTCTCCACCAGCAGCGCCACGGATTTCAAGGATGATATTCTTGTCATCGTTTGGATCTTTAGGAAGGAGCAAGATTTTCAGTTTTTCTTCGTATTCTTCTTTTTCAGCCTTGGCATCTTTGAGTTCTTGCTTGGCCATTTCTTCCAAATCCGCATCTCCGCCTGATTCCTTAATCATTTCTTCAGCGTCAACGATGTTTTGAAGGACTTGTTTGTATTCTCGGTAAGCCGTCACCGTATCACGGCTTGAAGCCTCTTCTTTTGAGAGCTCCATGAAACGCTTGGTGTCCGAAACCACATCTGGGTCACTGAGCAACTCTCCTAATTCTTCATAACGGTCTTCTACAGCTTGTAGTTGATCATAGATGTTCATTTTTCTTCATTCTCCTTATTGATTTCAGGGGCAAAATAATGTTTACGGCAAACTGAGATATAGGTTTCATTACCGCCAATCTGGATCTGCTCACCATCATAGACTGGCAGTCCATCCTGTGTACGCAACACCATAATCGCCTTTTTCTTGCAATACTGACAAATGGTCTTGATTTCGTCAATCTTGTCTGCTAAAAGCAAGAGATATTTGGAACCTTCGAACAGTTCGTTACGAAAGTCATTTTTCAAACCAAAAGCCATGACCGGTATGTCTAACTCGTCCACAACACGAGCTAGGTCGTAAACATGGTGACGCTTGAGAAACTGGGCTTCATCGACCAAAACACAGTAAGGCTTTTCTGGTAAGTCTCGGATATAGCCAAAGATATCTGTCGTTTCCTCAATCGCAAGGGCAGGGCGTTTCATGCCAATTCGACTCGACACATAGCCAACACCGTCACGCGTATCCAGAGCCGAGGTCATAATGACAACACCTTTTCCTTGCTCCTCATAGTTATAGGCCACCTTGAGAATCTCAATGGTCTTACCAGAGTTCATAGTCCCATAACGATAATACAACTGTGCCATGTTTCTTGCTTCACGTCCATTTCTAAATTTTTGCTACATTCTAGTATATCATAATTTTCTTAAGCTTTAAACGGCAAAATGTGGTAAAATAGAAGAAATCAAAACTAGTGGAGGAAGCCATTATGCCATTTGTACGCATCGATTTATTTGAAGGACGCACGCTCGAGCAAAAGAAAGCTCTTGCTAAGGAAGTAACGGAAGCGGTTGTCCGCAACACTGGAGCACCTCAATCTGCTGTCCATGTCATCATCAATGACATGCCAGAAGGAACTTACTTCCCACAAGGAGAAATGCGCACCAAATAAGCTAGCTTAAGCAGAAATGCTTAGGCTTTTTCAATCTCCAAGTAGCATCCATTGAAGAAATAGTCTAAATTTGTTACAATTTGAAAAGAAACTTGGAGTATTCCAAGAAAAGAGCTATTAAAGGAAACATTATGATTACACGTGAATTTGATACCATCGCTGCTATCTCTACTCCACTAGGTGAAGGGGCTATTGGTATTGTCCGCTTGAGCGGAACAGAAAGTTTTGCTATTGCACAGAAAATTTTTAAAGGAAAAGACCTGAACAAGGTTGCTAGCCACACTCTTAACTACGGTCACATCGTTGACCCTCAAACTGGTAAGGTCATGGACGAGGTTATGATTGGGGCTATGAAGTCTCCAAAAACCTTCACTCGTGAGGATATTATCGAGATTAACACCCACGGTGGGATTGCGGTGACCAATGAAATTCTCCAGCTAGCTATTCGTGAAGGAGCTCGGTTGGCAGAACCTGGTGAATTTACTAAACGGGCCTTTCTAAACGGACGTGTGGACTTGACACAGGCTGAGGCGGTAATGGATATCATCCGTGCCAAGACTGATAAGGCTATGAACATTGCTGTCAAACAACTAGATGGCTCCCTTTCTGACCTGATTAACAATACCCGTCAAGAAATCCTCAATACACTTGCCCAAGTTGAGGTCAATATCGACTATCCTGAGTATGATGATGTTGAGGAAGCTACTACTGCTGTTGTCCGTGAAAAGACTATGGAGTTTGAGCAATTGCTAACTAATCTCCTTAGGACAGCCCGTCGCGGCAAAATCCTCCGTGAAGGAATTTCCACTGCTATCATCGGCCGTCCCAACGTTGGAAAATCTAGCCTGCTCAACAACCTCTTGCGTGAAGATAAGGCTATCGTAACCGACATCGCAGGTACCACCCGTGATGTCATCGAAGAATACGTCAACATCAATGGGGTACCTCTCAAATTGATTGATACAGCCGGTATTCGTGAAACAGATGACATTGTAGAACAAATCGGTGTTGAGCGTTCGAAAAAAGCCCTCAAAGAAGCTGACTTGGTACTACTAGTATTAAATGCCAGTGAACCACTGACCGCCCAAGATCGTCAACTCTTAGAAATCAGCCAAGATACTAATCGCATTATTCTACTTAATAAAACTGACCTGCCTGAAGCGATTGAAACTTCAGAACTTCCAGAAGATGTCATCCGCATTTCAGTTCTTAAAAATCAAAACATCGATAAGATCGAAGAGCGCATCAACAATCTCTTCTTTGAAAATGCTGGTTTGGTTGAACAAGATGCTACTTATCTATCCAATGCTCGTCACATTTCCCTAATTGAAAAGGCAGTTGAAAGCCTACAAGCTGTTAACCAAGGTCTTGAACTGGGGATGCCAGTTGATTTGCTTCAAGTTGATTTGACTCGTACTTGGGAAATTCTCGGTGAAATCACAGGAGATGCTACTCCAGATGAACTCATCACCCAACTCTTTAGCCAATTCTGTTTAGGAAAATAAGAAAAATCCATGATCATTCGGTCATGGATTTTATTGTCTTATTAGTAATCTGGTCTTAAAACACCTGTTACAGTTGCCTTAGTTGCTTCGTAGTCGCCATCTACGACAACCTTGATAATGCGTTTTGCATCTTCTTCTGGTGCTGGAACAAGAGGTAGACGAGTTGGTCCAGCTTCAAATCCCATATAGTTCAGAACTGCCTTAACAGGAGCAGGACTTGGATAAGAGAAGAGGGCATTAACCTTAGGAATGAATTTACGCTGAATAGCTGCGGCTTTCTTCATATCACTCTCGGCAATGGCAGTAAACATCTCGTGCATTTCATCCCCATTTGTGTGGGATGCAACAGAAATAACCCCGTCCGCACCAAGGTTCATGGCATGGAAAGCATCTCCATCCTCACCTGTATAAATCAAGAATTCTTCAGGCTTGTGCTCAATCAAGTAAGCCATATTAGCCAAGCTCGTACATTCTTTGACACCGATAATATTTGGATGATCAGCCAAACGAAGCATGGTTTCTGGAGTTAACTCGACAACTACACGCCCAGGAATGTTATAGATAATAATAGGTAGGTCAGAAGCATCTGCAATCGCCTTAAAGTGCTGATACATTCCTTCCTGAGAAGGTTTGTTGTAGTAAGGCACAATAGCAAGCCCAGCTGCAAAACCGCCAAATTCTGCTACTTCTTTGACAAACTCGATTGAGTCTCGCGTATCATTGGTACCTACACCCGCAATCAAAGGAACGCGTCCATCGACAACTTTCTGTACCGCTGCAAATAGTTCCAACTCTTCATCGTGGGTCAAAGTTGGACTCTCAGCAGTGGTCCCTGCGAGAAGAATGCCATCCGTATGATGATCCAATAAATGCTCAATCAAAGCTGGAATAGCATCAAAGTTGATGGAACCATCTTCATGGAAGGGAGTAATAAAGGCTGTGATGATTTTACACTCTTTTAAATCTTGATAAGACATGAGAAACACCTCTCTATTTCAAAGAAGGAGTTCATCTGAACTCCTAAACGATATGACTATTTTAATTCAAATTTCAATTCGGCAGTTGGACGAACCAAGCCACGTTCATGAAGAGTTTCTGCAATCTGAACTGAGTTCCAAGCAGCACCTTTAAGAAGGTTATCTGAAACAACCCACATGTGAATTCCTTTTTCCGCATCCAAGTCTTTACGGATACGACCAACAAAGGTATCACGCGAACCAACAGCATTGATAGCTTGAGGATAAATTTGATGAGCTACATCATCTTCAAGAACAGCGCCTGGGAAGGCTGCGATAGCTGCTTTCACTTCTTCAATTGGAGCTACTTCTTTTGTTTCGATATAAACTGACTCAGAGTGGGCTGACAAGACTGGAATACGCACACATGTTGCAGATACTGCAATGCTATCATCTTCCATGATTTTCTTAGTTTCCTTGGTCATTTTCATCTCTTCGTAAGTGTAATCATTGTCAGTGAAGACATCAATCTGTGGAAGAGCATTGAAGGCGATAGGATAATGTTTCTTGTCACCGCCTGAAGGCAAGATTTCTGCATGCAAATCACGTGGTTTCACTCCATCATTTAAGACTTCACGAAGTTCACGTTGTGTTTCAAGAATCGCTCCCATACCAGCACCTGAAACTGCTTGGTAAGTTGAAACAATGATACGGTCCAAGCCCCATTTTTGACGAACGGGTTCAAGAGCCACCATCATTTGGATTGTTGAACAGTTAGGGCAGGCAATGATTCCGTTGTGGGCATCAAGTGCATGAGCATTGACCTCTGGAACAACCAAAGGAACATCTGGATTTTGACGGAAATATGATGTATTATCTACTACTACCGCTCCAGCTTTAACTGCGTATGGTGCATACTTAGCTGATGTAGAACCACCTGCTGAAAAGAGTGCAATATCAACTCCTTCAAAAGCTGTTTCAGTCGTTTCTTCAATCGTAATATCTTGATTTTTAAATTTCAAAGTCTTGCCTGCTGAACGTGCAGAAGCAAGTAAGCGAATTTTATCGATTGGAAGCGTTGATTCTTCCAACATTTTTATCATCTGAGCACCGACAGCACCTGTCGCGCCGACTACAGCAACTGTATATCCCATAAGTAACCTCTTTCGGAATTTTCTAAAAATTTCTATAATAGATGTATTATACTACTTTTTCCATGATTTGCAAAGTTTTTTCATCGTTTTTTAAAAAATAAAAATCCCCAGTCGTTAGACCGAGGACTAAGAGGCATCTTCATGTGATGAGCAGGTTCACACAACTCATCAAGGTCCGCTCCTGCGTTATGACCTCCTTATGCTCAATAGTAGTCCGAAGACTACCTATCGACTCATCGCATCTACTATATTACTAGAGATATTTGATTTTGTCAATAAGAAATTTTTGCATGATGACTTTGACTCTACAAATATTAGAATTTTTTTGAGCGAGTATAACAAAAACTCTTGTGTTCAAGAGTTTCCCTGTAAATATCATGCTAATTGCCGGGATTGAACCGGCGACCTCATCCTTACCATGGATGCGCTCTGCCAACTGAGCTAAATCAGCTTACCTAAAAAGTATACTACAGTTAGAAAAACTTGTCAAGTTTCCTTAGAAATTTTCTATAAGAAAAAGCCAGGTAAAGGCTACCTAGCTTGTCCTGTTCTATTTGCTTAAATCGATTCGACGACCAATTTTACCGATTATAATCGCTCCAATAATCAATGAGGCAAATTCACCAATTCCTGTTGTGAACCAAGTAAGGAAAAATGGTAATTGCGCTACGATATTCAACTCGGCAGCAATTGTAAACATGGAAATGGAAAAGAGGATTGAAAAGAAGAAATGATCTTTTCGAATCAATCCGTTAAAAAGATAATCCTTGCTGTATTTTGCAAAAAGCCAAACACCTAAACTGAGGAATACCAAGGTTGATCCACCACCAACAAAGACATCTAGCAGTCCGAAGCTAAAGAAATTAGCAATCATACAACCAATTGTAACTCCGATGATGTACTTAGGATTGTAAAAAGCCATAAAGTTCATCATTTCTGAAATACGGAACTGATAAGCACCATAGCTAATGGCATTTAGAGGTGGTGTAACAGTTAAAACGACATAGATAGCAGCAACGATTGCAATATCTGCAACATCACGAATAGTTAATTTTTTCATCTTTTCTCCTTTGGCGGTTGCCCGCGTGTAATATGCTTGGTGAAAGAAGTTAAGCACCAAGGGTTGATTCAATCAACCTTACTAGTATAGCACAATAGACTGCTTTATGCTATACTTAATACATGAAAAAATGTATTCAAAAAATTTTTAACAATGAAATTTTTGCCTATCTCTTCTTTGGCCTTGCGACAACTCTAGTTTCTATTCTCTCGCGATTGGTCATTTATCAATTAACCCATAAAGAACTCCTTGCTACTGGACTAGCAAATAGTACCGGTATCCTATTTGCCTTTATTACAAATGATACAATCGTGTTTAAGCAAACAAGGAAGAATCGACTTATCCGTTTATTGAAATTTTCTCTTGCTCGCCTTTCTACTTTTCTGTTAGATTTGCTCTTTACTTTTCTATTTGTGACTCAATTTCCTCATATCATAGGGCAATTTGTAAATGATAATATAGACAAGGTGAATAGTATTGAAACAGTTATTTCACAATTTTTGATAATTATCCTCAATTACACTTTTAGTAAGGTATTTATTTTTAAAAAATAAGAAAAAATTTAAGCATATATCTTGCAAGCATTTCTTAATTAATATATAATAAAGAGTGAAATTTTGGAAAGGAATTATGAGAATGTTAAAAGATCTTAAAGCATTTTTGCTTCGTGGTAATGTCGTAGACCTTGCTGTCGGTGTGATCATTGCCTCTGCTTTTGGTGCAATCGTAACTTCATTCGTTAACGATATCATCACTCCACTTCTATTGAATCCAGCCTTGGAAGCTGCGAAAGTACAAAACATCGCTGAACTTGCATGGAATGGTGTTACATATGGTAAATTCTTGAGTGCTATTATTAACTTCCTTGTTGTAGGTACTGTTCTCTTCTTCGTTATTAAAGCTATGGAAAAAGCTCAAAGCCTTACTAAAAAAGAAGAAGAAGCTGAGGAAGCTCCAGCTGCTCCAACTGAATTGGAAGTACTTCAAGAAATCAAAGCGCTTCTTGAGAAAAAATAATCGATTAAAAGGATCTAGCACAAAGCTAAATCCTTTTTCTTTACTCTTTCGGCAACTTACCTGCTTTCTCAAGCATTTTCTTGATAAGATAAGGCATCTTAACATTTTCTCGACCTTTTTTCTCAATCAATTTTTTAACAAATTCTGGCATTTGTAAGTCTTGTGATTCATCTAAAATATTTTTCGTCTCATCTGAAGGGACTAACTCATCAAAGGTTTCTTCTTCTGGGAAGAATTCTCTAAATTCTTGATGTTCATTAGTTCTGACTGTACTAATCAAGGCATCAATCAAACGAGAATCTGTATTTGGCATTGGTGGACGATGGTAGTTCACCCCAAACTCTTGACATAACTCATAACATTCCACATCGTTGTCAAACAAGACTTCAATGTGCTCACTGATAAAGCTGATTGGAACAAAAATATAATGATCTGGATGTTCTGTCTGTTCTCTAAGATACTCCAAGACATCTGGCTTAATCCATGGAATACCTATATCACTCTCACTTTGCCAGGTGTTGGTATATTGCTCGGAACTCAAACCTAGTTTTTCAGCAACTAACTTGCTATTTTCAAAAATTTGGTCGATATAAGGGTCACCAAAATCCAAGGCAAAAATGGGTACACTATGGGCTGAAAAGATAACTTTAAAGCTATCTTGCTTCACTTCTTCTTTTAAAATCTTAGCAATTTCATCTGCCCAATAGTTTAAGAGCGCTTCTTCTTGATACCAATCCTTAATAACTAAAAATTGAATTTGCTTGCTTTCTAAAAATTTCTCGTATCCCATGACAGAGTAGAAAGAATAATGGGGCTCCAAAATCAAGCAAATACACTGCTCAACTCCGTCTGCTTCCATCTGACTAATCACATCTGGAATAAAGGGTCTAGAAAACTTATTTGCAAAATAGACACTGTATTCATTCCCCAGCCTGGCTTCTACCAAGGCAACCTCTTCTCGGGTAATTTTTTGCAGAGGAGTGCCTCCAATTCGTACATAATTATCATAGAGAGTTTGAATCTCGTGGTCTTGAGGTCTCACTCCACGACGAATATTTGTGAAAAAATCAGCCACACCTTCAAAGGTAATCTCTTCTGGCGAACCGAAAGTCATCATTAAAATTGCTTTTTTCATAACTGCTTCCTTGTGATGTTTTTATCAATTTTATTTTATCATGAATCAACCAATAAGTAAACGCTAACATAGTAAATTTCCCTAACTTCTGTCTTTTGTTTTTCTCTTCTTTCTATGATACAATGGAAAAAATAAATTCAAAAGGAGTTTTTAATGACTTACCCAAATCTCTTGGACCGTTTCTTAACCTACGTTAAGGTCAACACACGCTCTGATGAACACTCTACTACTACTCCAAGTACACAGAGTCAGGTTGACTTTGCAACAAATGTCCTAATTCCTGAAATGAAACGTGTTGGACTGCAAAATGTTTATTATCTGCCAAATGGTTTTGCTATTGGAACTTTGCCAGCCAACGATCCGTCTTTAACACGTAAAATTGGCTTCATCTCCCACATGGATACTGCTGATTTTAATGCCGAAGGAGTCAATCCACAGGTAATTAAAAACTACGATGGTGGTGTGATTGAACTTGGAAACTCTGGTTTCAAACTAGATCCAGCTGACTTCAAGAGTCTTGAGAAATACCCAGGACAAACGCTCATCACAACTGATGGAACAACCTTACTAGGTGCTGATGACAAGTCAGGAATTGCTGAGATTATGACTGCTGTCGAATACTTGAACGCTCATCCTGAGATTAAACACTGTGAAATCCGTGTCGGATTCGGCCCTGATGAAGAAATCGGTGTCGGTGCTAACAAATTTGATGCAGAGGATTTTGATGTGGATTTTGCCTACACGGTTGATGGCGGTCCGCTAGGAGAACTTCAGTACGAGACCTTCTCAGCAGCTGGGGCTGAATTGCATTTCCAAGGACGGAATGTCCATCCTGGAACCGCCAAAGGTCAGATGGTCAACGCCCTTCAGCTAGCAATTGATTTTCATAATCAACTTCCAGAGAATGATCGACCTGAGTTAACTGAAGGTTACCAAGGGTTCTACCATCTTATGGATGTGACAGGTAGTGTAGAGGAGGCGCGTGCAAGCTACATCATTCGTGATTTTGAAAAAGATGCCTTTGAAGCGCGTAAAGCAGCTATGCAGTCTATCGCTGATAAGATGAATCAAGAACTTGGTAGCGACCGTATCACCTTAAACTTGACAGACCAGTACTACAATATGAAAGAAGTCATTGAAAAAGATATGACTCCAATTACCATTGCCAAAGCCGTTATGGAAGGTTTGGGTATCACTCCTATTATCGAACCAATCCGCGGCGGGACAGACGGCTCTAAAATTTCCTTTATGGGAATCCCAACTCCAAATATCTTTGCTGGTGGCGAAAACATGCATGGACGTTTTGAATATGTTAGCCTTCAGACTATGGAACGTGCAGTTGATACTATCATTGGTATCGTAGCTTATAAATAATTGATAAAAAACCGAGCATATCCAACTACGGAAATGCTCGGTTTTAGTATTTTATACTCTTCAAAAATCTCTTCAAACCACGTCAACGTCTCCTTGCCGTACTCAAGTACAGCCTGCGGCTAGTTTCCTAGTTTGCTCTTTGATTTTCATTAAGTATTAGAAGTGACTTCTTTCCCTGCCCCTTTAGTTATCTCCCAATTTTCTCGTCTACTTGATTATATTCCACTTAATACAAGGACAACAATCTAAAAGAATTGTTACAACATTCTTACATCCAATTCGAATACACTATTTAGGGACATTTAATATTAATTATCCTTTTTTCTTTTGACTATTCCAATCATGCCTAAGAACATGCCCATAATTCCTACAGATGCAAAAGCAGAACCATCTTCACTTCCTGTTTTAGGTAGAACTTCTTGACGATTTGCAGGTGCCTGATAAGTCTTATCTTTTAACATAGGCGGAACTACATATGATTTCTCATCATTTTTATCTACGATTTCATTCATAGTGGTTTCAGAGGCAGTTACATCACTAGTAAATCCTGATTCTTGATGACTTGCAGCTTCTTCACTAGGAACTCCTTCCTCAACGTTCGAAACTCCATGAGTAACTCCTTCAGAACCAGTCATACTACCAGTAAACTCTGGTAAGTTATGAATAGCTGCTTCAGAACCAGACACACCACCAGTAAACTCTGGTAAGTTGTGAATAGCTGCTTCAGAATCAGACACACCACCAGTAAACTCTGGTAAGTTGTGAATAGTTGCTTCAGAATCAGACACACCACCAGTAAATTCTGGTACCTTGTGGTCAGCTGATACGATTTTAGCTGATTCTTCTTTCTTAGTTCCAACCAACACAATTTCATCTTGCGCAACTTCAACAACTTCACGAAGTTTTATAGTACGGCTTCCATCTGGTGCTACTTCAGTCAAGATACGTTCCTTACCTGCACGACCTACCTGAGTCACTCGAGTTTCACCTTTTGGAAGACTTGAATCTTCTTGTTTAACTTTCTTGAAGTTAATTACTTTTTCTACTACTTCAAGACTTGGTTGAGGTTGAACTAGTTCCTTATCTCCATCCGTTGGAACTATGGAATGTTTCACTTCCTCTTTCGGAGTCGCCTGAAGTTGGTTAATAGAAGTTAGAGCTGCTTGCAAGGCTTTGTCTACTGCATCTTGTGTCTTGGCTTCTTGGATAGCTGTAAGTGCCTGTTCTGATAACTCAACTAGTTTCTTCTTAGCTTCTTTATCGCTACCTAGTTCCTTGCTCTTGTTTTGGATAGCCTCTGCCAAGCTTGCCATGGCCTTGTCGTAGTTAGGCTCTTCTGGCTGAGATGGTTTTGGTTCCTCTTTCGGAGTCGCGTGAAGTTGGTTAATAGAAGTCAGTGCTGCTTGCAAGGCTTTATCTACTGCTTCTTGTGTCTTGGCTTCTTGGATAGCTGTAAGAGCTTGTTCTGATAACTCGACGAGATGCTTCTTAGCTTCTTTATCACTACCCAGTTCCTTGCTCTTGTTTTGAATAGCCTCTGCCAAACTTGCCATGGCCTGGTCGTAGTTAGGCTCTTCTGGCTGAGATGGTTTTGGTTCCTCTTTCAGAGTTGCATGAAGTTGGTTAATAGAAGTCAGTGCTGCTTGCAAGGCTTTATCTACTACTTCTTGTGTCTTGGCTTCTTGGATAGCTGTAAGAGCCTGCTCTGATAACTCAACGAGATGTTTCTTAGCTTCTTTATCACTACCCAGTTCCTTGCTCTTGTTTTGAATAGCCTCTGCCAAACTTGCCATGGCCTTATCGTAGTCAATCTTAGACTCTTCTGGCTGCTCTGATGGCGAAGTATCTTCTTTTCCATAGTTTTCTTCCTTATCAAGGATAGCTTGTAAGGCTGTGGCTGTTTTCAGAATTTCTTGAGCATTGGAAGAGCTTGCTGAAAGTTGCTCAGATAATTTATCTAAGTTCGATTTGAAAGCTTCACGAGCCTCTGGAGTGTCCTTTAAGCTTGTCTGATCAAATTTATCTAACTCCTCCTTCCAGTTCTTCATAGCCTGAACTAATTCTTCTTTGGTATAAAGAGCGCTTTCTGCTCCACGAGTGATGAACTTATCAACTTGAATACCAATATTTCTAGAGGTATCATTTCGTTTTGGATCCAATTGCAAGGTTACAGCATGCCAACCTTCTTCGAGTCCAGTCAAACGAACAAGAGTCTGATCACCTTGACGTGTAGTTGCTGTACCACTGAAGTATTTCTTACCATCTACCAGAGAAGCATTTCCTTGACCATCTTGATACTCAAGTTCTTTACCATCTAGAGTAACCTTATAGATACCATGACTAGGGTCAACAAAACCTTTAACTTCAATACCTGTGCCATAGAAGTAAGCTGTTACGCTAGCATTTTTCTTCTGTTCTTCATTCAAGCGACCAAATGATGCCCAAGATTCAGTATTTTGGTATTTACCTGCCGAATTGGTTTCATGATGCCAACCTGGGCTATAATCAAGTTGACTGGCCTGGTCATCATGACTGACTTGGTCTTTTTGAAGTAAGTCAGCCTTCATTACTCGAACAGTTGCTTCAGCTGCAAATCCAAGCAAGGCATTGTCTGATGCACTTGTCATTTTCACTTTAAAGTCAAAAATTGAATCAGCTTGCTCGGTAAAGTCAATTGTCGGAATTGTCAAAGTCTTTTCTGTTTCACCATCTTGGAAGGTCAAATCAGCCGTTGTATCCTTATAAACCTTACCGTGAACCCCTGTTCCTGGCTCAGTCACGACATGAACTGTCGCAGCTCCTTTGCTACCACCAACACGTTTGATGGTTACAGTAACTGGTTGGCCTTTTTGAACTTCATAGGTTGTTTCTTTCAACTCAAACATACCCTTACCAGCATTATTAAGCGTATAGATACCCTCAGTTGCAATAGCTTCGCCTGTTTTATTAACGAGTTTGATCGTGTGTTCGCCTGGAGCCAAGTCATCTGTTTCATAAACCATCTGGCTACGTTTACGAGCTGTATTCTTAGTTTGCACATCTGCAACCTTTTGACCATCTACATAAACAGACATTTCACCATGATGTGGATCCACTGTAGATACGACATAAGCCTTAGTTCCGTTGAAACGGTAGGTTACGCTTGCATCTTTTTTATTGGTCCACATGGATGTACCACGAATACCTTCAGATTCATCATACCAGATTGTATTAGCTTTATCGGCTGTTGTATTTGAATGGTAGTCCAATCCAAGAGGATAACCATCTGTTTTTTCGATACTGCTTGGTGTCTTATAAACAGATAAGTTTGTCAAAATAGGAGTCGCTTGTGCACCAGTAATGGTTACACGAATCTTTTGCGCTTCTACTGGTTGACCTTGGATAAGGCGACGATAACCAACAGTTGATCCTTCACCGTATGGTACCCAACGGCCATTGAGTTCAACTTCAACCTTGAATCCAGAGATACGCTGACCTTTAGCGATATCTTCTTTGAGTTCGACTACGTCAAAGCGTCTCTTTTGACCAAGATCGACTGTAAATTCACCTGTCTTCGCATCATTTGACAATGCCCAGCTAGTATCATCCTTACCATCTGTTAGGTGGCTTGCTTGATACAAGTGATTCTTACGAGTAGAGCTTGCAGTTACAGTTGCTCCCTTGGCGAAGTCAGTCGCATACATTTGATCCAAAGTTGCTCGGAATTCTTTCAAGCGAGCCACGTCTGCATCTGCGAATTTACCTTCTTTATTAGGTGGAATATTGAGAAGAAGCGGCGTTCCACGACCAACAGACTTGAAGTAGATATCCATCAAATCTTTGATTGATTTTGGTTGTTGATTATCATGGTAGAACCAACCTGAACGAATAGAAACGTCTGCTTCACCGACTGAGTACATATCTCCTTCTGGGTCTCCATGGTTGAGATAGTCATTCTTCACATCGTCAGTGATCTTAGCTTTCTTAACCTTATGCCAAACTGGATCTCCAGCGATACCACGTTCATTACCGATCCAACGGACGCTTGTTGGTTGAGCAGAGAAGATAGCAATATCCCCTTCAGCTTTCTTGATGTACTTGAACCACTCGTCAAAGGTGTAAGTTACTTTTTGAGCTCCGCTACCACGCGCACCATCCATCCATACTTCGATGAATTTACCATTGTTTCCGTATTTAGGATTGCCAAGGATTTCCTTGAGTTGGTTGAGATAGTATTCGTTATACTCTTTTTCAGTTGAAACATGATATTTAGGGTTGTTAGCATCCCATGGTGATAGGTAAACACCCATATTCATATCATACTTAGTCGCTGATTTAGAGATTTCTTCGAGAAGATCTCCCTTACCATCTTTCCATGGACTTGCAGCCACCGTATGGTCTGTATATTTAGATGGATAAATCACAAAACCGTCGTGGTGTTTGACAACCATGATTGTTCGTTTGAACCCAGCATCCTTCAAGGTCTTAATCCACTGGTCTGTATCAAGATTAGTTGGGTTAAAGTTTTGAGGATTTTCTCTACCGTTCCCCCATTCAGAGTTAGTGTAGGTATTCATTCCATAGTGGATGAAGGCGGCCAATTCTTCCTTATGGTAGTCCAATTGAGCCTTACTTGGCAGTGGTCCATAGTTTCCAATTTCTGTTTCTTCGTCTTTTGGATCCACTACTGGAGTTGCAGGAGTTGCTGGTTTTGGATCTTCTATTTTTTCGTATTCAAAAATAACTTGGTTCACTCCTTTATGTTGGATTGTTGCTTCTTGGCTTGCATTGACTGCACGGTAGCCTGTAATTTCTTTGGCTTGGAATCTATGAACAAAGGAAACTTCGTATTCTTTACCATCGTTATTGTCAACAGTTGCAGGCGCTAATTCTTGGTCTGTACCTTTCAAGCGGTAACGAAGGTCGAAGGAACCCTTATTGATTTTATAAACAACCTTAATGACACGAGTTCCTGCAGGAGCTTTGCTCACAACGCTATAATCATCTCCCCAGACATCTTTCAGTTGCTTGTTGACAGCTTTGCCATCAATCGATACAATCTCGTATTTGTCTTTATTCTTCTTGTAGAAATCAGTCTTCTCAATTTCTATTTTATAGTTATAGTCAAACTGAGTTCCAACTTCTGTCTTTTCAACAAAAGTATCGTTTTCTTTGACTGGATTATCATTTTGGTCTAGGTGCTCAACGACAACTCGTCCATAGTCTACACCTTTAAGGAGAGTTGCAACACCACTTTCATCGAAAGAGTATTTATTTTTGCCAATAACAGCTGTCTTATTTCTAATCATTTCTCCTTCTGGAGTAAAGTAGTAACGATTACCATTATCTCCTTGGTACCAGCCTTTGACTCCATATTTATCAATGATTTCTTTGACCCATGCTAGTTGTTCAGGCGATAGGACAAGTCCTCCTCCAAAGCGATCTTTTTCAGCGATATTCATATTATCAACAGTTCCATGTTGGTGAATTCCAATAACTTTACCATCACCATTAATAATTCCACCACCAGAAAGACCAGAAACAGAAGTCAGGCGATAAGTGATGCCAACTGCTCCTTTATCATCAAGCTTTTCAGTACCCTTAACAACACCATCAGCCTTATACAACTGACCAGGGATGATTGGTTCCTTCAATTCTGGAGAAGTGGAATCTGTCGGATATCCTATGGTACTAACTGGTTCACCAGCTTTATAGTTACGATGTTCTGCAAGAGGAGTAAATGTAGCTTCCTTATTTGGACTTGCAATCGAAAGTGGAACTGGTGCTACTACTAAAGCTAGATCATTCTTAATTCCTTCACCAAACTTTTCTTTATTCCAAAAATGAATATCCTTTTCCTTGAACAAAACCGTATTTCCTGACGTTGGCAAAGAATTGTTCTTAGCAGTATTTGAACCTACATTGTAATAAAACTTAGTAGTATCACCGCCACGAATAGAACCTGCATTGGTATCTGCATCCTTGACTAAGAAATTATGAGCTACTGTCAACATAATATTTGGAGCTACAAAGATTCCAGATCCAGAATTGAGATAACGTTGGCTACCTCCACCTGCTAAAGGTGAACTGAAAATTGTATAAACCATAGCAGCTGAGGTAGCTGGCTGGCCTTCATAATTGATACGTTTAAGGTCTTGGCCACCATTGATAATGGCTCTATTTTCTTTTTCGCCTTCAGTTGGAGCTACTTCCGTAGGTTTCAATATACTCTTAGTCTCTACTTGTGGACTTTCTCTTTCTGAAACAATAGCTGAAGTATCTACTTGTTTCACTGGGGTATCAGGATAAGCACGATCAGAGATTTCTTCAGGGAGTACATCACCAGCCACTTCAGTAGTTTTGGCTTCCTTAGCCACTTTCTCGACGTCAGGTTCTGTTTTTTCAGTTACTTCTTCTTTTATCGCTTCTACTTTTTCATGATCTACATCTGCTGTATCTTTTCCTTGACCGTCCACTTCAAGTTTCGGTTCTGTCACAAGTTCACTAGCCGCAACATTCCCAGATGCAAAAAAAGCAAGACCGACTGCTACAGAAGCAACACCAACAGTCAGTTTACGAATACTAAAGATTCTACCTTTTTCTAAAAAATATTGTTTCATTAAATACTCCTAATCTTCTAGAGCAGTCAGCTACTGCCCGAGCCCAGTTTTAACTGGTAACAGTCTTATGTTTATTTACTTTTCAAAAACTCCTTCCCATAAGCACTTTATTTAGACAATTACAAATATCTAGAAATCGCTTACATTATCTTGGATAAAATAATGCTTCTAATAGCCAATTTTTATCATATTAAGTATACTATTATTACAATAAAAACAAAGTTTTTTATGGTTTTTACTACTTTTAACTTTATATTTTGTGATAGTCTATGGCTAAGGACAGATGAGTATAAAGTTCCATTAATATAAAAAGAGATAGGATTTATGATATGTACCTAAAAGATTAGACAGAAAAAATCTAACTTTTACAAGTCGGCACCTAATTTTATTTCCATTACCTCTTTTTATTTTTTAAAAAATTAAGTTCTCAACTTCTCTATTATTCTCTCTTTTTCCCTATCATCAACAAGCCAAGAAACATCCCTACAAATCCTACAATTGCAATACTAGACTTATCCTCACTTCCTGTTTTAGGCAGGAGATGTTGCTGCGCCGCAGGCGCTTGATAAGTATATTCTTGTGGCATGGCCTGCACTGCAGTAGACTGGTCAGCCTTATATTCTGTCACCTTATGTACTGCTGCTTCGGCCTCGTTGACACCATCTGCAAGAGTTGGTAAATCCGAACTAGCAGGCTGGGCTTCATGGAATCCACCTTCATAAGATGGAAGTTCTGATTTGGCTGCTTCTACTGCATTGGCGCCTCCTTCATAGGATGGAAGTTCTGATTTGGCTGCTTCTACTGCATTGGCGCCTCCTTCATAGGATGGAAGTTCTGATTTGGCTGCCTCTACTGCATTAGCGCCTCCCTCATAGGATGGAAGTTCTGATTTGGCTGCTTCCACCGCATTAGCGCCCCCCTCATAGGATGGAAGTTCCTGAACCGCTGCTTCTTCGCCGTTGATACCACCTGTAAATTCTGGAACTTCATGGATTGCTGCTTTTGCTCCATTTTTTCCACCAGGAACTCCTGCACCTTCAAGACTTACAGGCAAATTATGCATGCTCTCAATTGCACCATCAATGATTTCTGTAATTTCCTGACCAATATCTTCCTTACTAGCTGCAAATAGCAATGTTTTTGAATCGTATTGAGTCAAGAAGGTCGCAAAATTTCCATTTGCCAATTTAAGAACGGGTGGCTGATTCACCAACACTTCAGAATCAAATTCTAAAGCGATGACATTTTTGCTCATCTCTACAGCATTCTTCACGATTGCTTTCGTTGGAGAAATCCCATCCTTACTTAAGAAATCCCAATTGAATTTCTTATAAGACAAGGTATATTCATTTTGTTTACTATCCGCATGCTCATAAAGCAAACCAAATTCACCATTTCCAAGATCTTGCAAGGAGTTATAAGCAAATTTACCACTTTGAATTGGATTATGCTTGAGCCAAGTTAAATCTCCATTCGCTTCCACTCGTGCAACATGCACCAAACCATTGTAACGTCCTGGACCACCTGCATTGCTGAGGACAATATATTCCTTACCATTTTGCACAGTATGAATAGCTGACATTTGAACATAGACATCTTTGACATCCGCATAGCGTTTCACATCTTTTTCCCAAGTGGCTCCACCATCTTTACTTGTAGCAACTTGAAGATCACCTGTCAATCCGCGCATGAAGAGTTTGAGATCTCCATTATTCAACTGAACAACAGTTGACTCCGTATTTTGAGCACTTGGATTATTCATAGTTGAAGAATGAATCGTTTGGTTGCCTACTGGACGATTATCATTGACTGCCTCACCTGCATGCCAAGTTTCACCATGGTCATCTGAGTAAATAACGCGTGAAGACTGAGAACCACCTAGATAGGATACGTTATTTGTCGTATAAGCAGGGATAACAAGTCGCCCTTTGTGAGGACCTGAGTGCAAAGCAATACCTGTACCAGGCCCAGTACCTAAGAAGTGCATCCAGTCCTTACGAATACCGTACGTAATATCTTTAGGTGCAGACCAAGTTTTACCATCGTCATCACTATAAGACATCCAGAGATAGTTGGTGTTTGAAACCCTAAAGATATTCTTGTCGCTGTAATCAAAGTAGACATTACCGATAAGTTCTTCACCTTTGTAAAGGTCTCCCTTATCACTGTATGCTGGCTTCTTAGGATCCACTACAACTCGGTATTCGGTCTTTCTATTTTCAGGATCAAAAACCTCACCATTTTCACGGATTGTATAATGTCCTGCTTCACCTTTTTTGTACAGAACTTGGTAAACCTTATCCCCAATTTGCTCATAGGCTTGCGGTGCTTTTCCTGGCAAATCTCTAACTGCTTCACCTTCTACAAACATATCAAAAATAGAGAAGATTCGCTTAGTTTTCGGATCTTGGACTAGAGCCATGTCAATATTGACTGGTGAACCTGCATGAGCTCTTCTGGCATTCTCATTATCACGAGGATTTGAGATGACAATTCTATTTCCCCATGTTTTGCCCTTATCATCACTACGACGAACAACCATACCGATGTCACCCCAGTCAGAGTGATGTAAGCGTCTCTCATCCGCACCAGCAATCAAGGTTCCCTTATCAGTTTTAAGTAGGGCTGGAATACGGTAGCTTGCGATACCATCTTTATTCGGCTTGCGGTTCTCACCACCTTGAAAAACATCCAGCTTATCCGTAACTTTTGCTCCTTCAGGAAGTTTCTTTTCCAACTCTCCTCTTTCAAAAAGCTGGCTACGTTTTTTAACTTCTTCTGGAGAAAGGGCACGATCATAAACCGTTAGATTACGGACTTTAAGATTAGAACCCCAGAAGTTTTTGCCTGTACGTTTGGTTGTCCCAATTTGCACCTGGTTGACATCTGGCATATCTTTGATGAAACGACCAGACTGAGGACTTGTGCGCGACAAGACACCATTTACATAGACGCGAACCTGACCTTTTGGCTGATCTGCATTTGGTCTTTCAACTGTAAAGGTTACAGAGTTCCACTCACCTGGCTTAATCTTCAAAGGAGCTGTTTTATAATCACCATAGAATTGGTTTCCATTTGCATCACGACCTTCAACGATTGCTGTATTATCAAGGATGGCCATGGTGAAATACTCATTTACTTTGGTATCACTAGAAACTGAAAAAAGGTTATAAAAACGTGGAGCAGACGCATCTGGCTTAAATTCCATATGAATGGTCGCATTTTGAAGTTTTTTAAGCTTGTCAAGTTCCTCCTTCATATCAACTCTTTGACCGTTTGAAGGATTGGTTTCAACATCTTCTTTTTCTACTACAGTGTTGACGTTTTCTAACTCTCTTGCATAAAAATCACGAGGAATGTTTCCATCTTCTTTCTCATCTTCACTCTCTGTAGCTGGAGTTTCGTTTGATGCTTCTGTTTCTGCTGCTTTTTCAGACCCTGGGTTTGCTTGCAACTCTTCACGGTTCACTTCAGTTCCCTTATTCGTTGCTGTTACCAATTTGTCTGCGAGTTTCTTATCGAGATTCGTCAGATTTCCTGTCTCTACTTCCTTAGGCAATTCTGGCAAAGATTGACCCGCTGTTTCACTATTCGTTGATGGTGCCTCTTGAGCCAAAGCAGGGGCAACACCAAAAACAACCGCTCCAATCACTACTGAAGCTGCTCCAACTGTAAATTTCCGAATTCCGTATCGTTGTTTTCTATCAAAATGTCTCTGATTCATATTTTACCTCTCATTTTCTAATTCGGTAAAGCGCTTTCTTTTTGACTTAAAATTTTTAGCCACTAGGACTAGACAATTCCAAAAGAAACTAAACTATTTAATGGGAATCTCCATTATTTTTAATTTGAACAACCTTGCATAGCGTACAGTTCAACTTTGCAATACGCCATGAAAAATATTTTACTCCTTTCATATTTTATCTTAACCTTATTATATAATAAATATTTTCAGTTTTAGACTTTACAATAAACAATAGATTCTACTTTCAAAAATAGTTACAAGTTCTAAATTATTTGAAACTAGTTTCAATCATAATCCAATCAAAACAGAGTATGAATGACAACATCCAATACGAGTATAAGATCTAATAAACATTTTTTATAATAATACTCTTCGAAAATCTCTTCAAACCACGTCAGCGTCGCCTTACCGTACTCAAGTACAGCTTGCGGCTAGCTTCCTAGTTTGCTTTTTGATTTTGATTGAGTATAAAACGCATAATATCAAGTTTTTCAACACCTGATATTATGCGTTTTTTGATTATAAATACGGATTATTTAGTATAACTTCTCTTTATTGATGAACTGCTTGAGCTGCTGTGATGAGGGTCAACTTGTAAACATCATCAGCATTACATCCACGAGAGAGGTCGTTAACTGGCTTGTTCAAACCTTGCAAAACAGGTCCTACAGCCGCAAAACCACCAAGACGTTCTGCCATCTTGTAACCAATATTTCCTGCCTCGATACCTGGGAAGATAAAGACATTTGCTTGACCAGCTACCGTACTTCCAGGAGCTTTCAGAGCTGCAGTTTCTGGAACAAAGGCCGCATCAAATTGCAACTCACCATCGATTTCAAGGTCAGGGCGCAAGTCGTGAGCAATTTTAGTTGCTTCAACAACCTTATCAACGCTTTCTCCAAACCCTGAACCTTTAGTAGAATAGCTTAGCATAGCAATTTTAGGCTCGATGCCAAACATCTTAGCTGTGATGGCTGAGTTAATCGCAATTTCAGCCAAGGCTTCTGCATCTGGATTAATATTAATAGCACAGTCTCCAAATAGGTAACGTTCAGTACCACGAACCATGAGGAAGGCACCTGAAGTACGAGTTACATTTGGACGAGTTTTGATGATTTGAAGGGCTGGACGTACGGTTGAAGCTGTTGAGTGAATCGCACCTGATACCATTCCATCAACCAAGCCCAAGTATACCAACATAACACCAAAATAGTTGACATCTTCAACCAAAACCTTGCGTGCATCTTCTTCAGACATTTTGCCCTTACGACGCTCTACCAAGGCAGCAACCATTTCTTCAAATTTATCGTAGTGTTGAGGGTCGATGACTTCATAACCATCTTCGATACCTTCGATTTCAAGATAAATTTTAATTTTTTCAGGATTTCCAAGCAAAACAGGAATCACTTCTGTTTCTTTTACCAAGCGTTTTGTCGCTTGAAGAATACGTGGCTCTTCCCCTTCAGGGAGAACGATACGAGCATTTTTACCAACTAGGTTGGCTTTGAGACTTTCAAAAACTTCCATGAGTTTTCTCCTTTAAGATAATAATTATACTCTGAAACAGTTTTTATAGAGTATTAGTTGATAACTGAGTAATAAGGTTACTGAAATCATCCGGCAAGGGACTTTCTAACTGCAAGTCTTGCTCTAAAAATGGATGATAAAAGGATAGGTAATGGCAATGCAAGGCCTGACGTTGAATGCCGTCGTCCAGACTACCGCCATACAAATCATCTCCCAACAAAGGAAAACCAATATGAGAAAAATGGACTCTGATTTGGTGAGTACGTCCAGTATGCAGGCGAATATCTACCAAGTGAATATTCTCATAAGAAGCTACAATCTTATATGATGTATGGGCATACTTTCCACCTTTAGCCACTCGTCTGGTAATAATGGAGTCTTCATCACGCGCAATCGGAGCAATAATTTCCCCCTCTGGCTCCAAGTATCCATCACCTTTAACCAAAGCAAAATAGCGTTTCTCGATAGACTTTTTCTGCAACTGCTTGTCTAATCGTGCATGGGCATAGCCGTGTTTTGCAAAGAGCATCAAGCCAGAAGTATCTCGGTCAAGCCTAGTCACAATGTGAACCTGCTGATTTTCATAATTTTGCTTGACGTAGTAACCCTTGATAAAATTGGCAATGGTATTAGAGTGATTAACACTAGGAATAGAAGCCACTCCATAGGGTTTGTTCAAGACTAGAAAATGGTCATCCTCATAGAGAATATCCAGTGGGCGCTCGATAGCTTCTAGAGTTTCAAAGCCTTCCTCAGCGGGAATATCGATGATAACTCGGTCTCCAATATCCAATAGATACGTTGCATTTTGCGGTTGGTCATTGACCAGTATAGCTCCACCTCGAAACTTAATCTTGGCCAGCAGTCCCTTAGAAACCTCGTGCTTTTTTAAGAAGGTCTTAATCTTGACATGCTCATCTGCGATAAATTCAAACCTCATTCATCCACCTCGCCAATAAAAGCATCCTTAACACGATTCCAGAAACTGGTGTGACTCGGTGTAGCGACAAAGTGAATCTTATGATGGTCGATTTGATACTCAATACGCTCAATTTTACGGAAAGAATAAACGCTATTGTCAACCGAAATAGTATGGTAATCGTTTCTCGTTGGAATGAGTTCAATCTTATCCTTCTTAGGCACAATAATAGATGAACCCAGAGTTCGATAAACACGATTGTTAAGGCTGGCAATTTCTGTCAACTGCAGAGCTTCAATGGTAGGGTGTAAAACAGCTCCACCAAGAGATTTGTTATAAGCTGTACTACCAGTCGGAGTTGAAACTGTTAGCCCGTCTCCACGAAAACGTTCAAAGGGGACACTGTTAATCACAATATCCGCCACCATGGTTCGATCGGACCTGCGGATGCTAGCTTCGTTGAGAGCTCTGAAAATCTTAACTTCACCATTTTCAAGAAAGACCTTCACATTTAGAACAGGGTAAGAGACCCTTGCTCCGGTATCTAGCTGCAAATTAGTTACTAACTTATCCAACTCAAAATCACGATAGTCCGTATAGAAGCCCAAGTGTCCCGTATGAACACCGATAAAGCGTACCTTGTCAAGCTGGTTTTCATACTTATGAAAGGCCGACAAGAGCATGCCATCCCCACCAATGGAAATAACGATATCTGGATTGGTATCATTGAGTATAAACTGATTTCTCTTCAAACGATCTCGCAATTCATACAAAACCCTTTGACTTTGTGGTTTTCTATTAGCTATCAGGTCAATTCGTTTACCTGTATTCTTCATCTGTATCGTCACTGTTTCCTACACCATCATTTAATTTTCTACTCAAAGGATCAAAAAGGGCCTGGGCTTCCTGAATATCATCTCGAATTTTACCCATTTCTTCATCTAACTGATGGGCAATCTTGGATGTAATTTCCAGTCGCTTCTTAATCTCCTCTGGGAAATCCCCTTGGTACTTGTAGTTGAGAGAATGTTCTATTGTTGCCCAGAAATTCATGGCTAAAGTACGAATTTGAATTTCTGCTAAAATGATCTTAGCTCCATTGATGGTATCAACCATATATTCTACTACCACATGATAGGAACGGTAGCCTGAAGCCTTTCGATGAGTAATGTAATCGCGCTCCTGTATGACCCGCATATCCTGACGCTTGCGCAAAATAGCCACAACTTCTTGGACATCATCAACAAACTGGACCATCACACGCAAACCAGCAATATCCTGTAAATCGTGTTCCAAGGTCGCATAAGTAATACCACGTCGAGCCATTTTTTCTTTTATACTCTCAATTGGTTTGACACGACCAGTCACAAACTCAATCGGAGAATGCTTATTTTGTTTACGATATTGCTTACGAATACCACGAAGTTTAATTTTTAACTCACCAACAGCTTGAATGTAAGGATCTAGAAATTCTTCCCATTCTAAGGTCATATATTCTCCCTTGTTCTCATATTATCCTTCAAAAATATCTTTGATTTTTTCTCCAGATTTATATACAATAAATACAAAGCTATTATATCATATAATCCGCTTTCATAGATAAAGAAAAGGTAAGAAAATTGAAACATTTAGAAATTGAATTGAAAACACTATTGAAAAAAGATGAATATGATCGTCTAAAAGACCAATTCACAGGTGTCACTCCTGTTCTTCAAAAAAATTACTACATCGACACGCCTGATTTTGAACTAAGAGAAAAGAGAGTCGCTATGCGCATTCGAACCTTTGAAGACTGGGCAGAATTGACACTCAAAGTCCCTCAAAGTGTTGGAAACATGGAATACAATCAAACATTGCAACTAAAAGATGCTGAAAACTATCTGTCTAAGGAAGAACTTCCTCAGGGGCTGGTTCTTGATGAATTGGCTAAACACGGTATACAAAACAAGAAATGGCATGTCCTTGGTTGTCTCACAACGCTTCGCTATGAAATGAAAACAGCTATTGGCCTCATGGCACTGGATGAGAGTCATTACTTTGATATGACAGATTACGAATTAGAGCTTGAAGTGGAAGATCATGAGCAAGGCAAACAGGATTTCCAACAATTCTTAGAGAAAAATCAGATTTCCTACCAAAAAGCTCCCTCAAAATTAGTCCGATTTGTCAAAAGCATGAAAAATAGCTGAAATAATCTCCACTTTTTGGTAAAATAGAAAAGATAAAAATACACAATCCCTAGATCATATAGGTAAAACAAATATAACTAGGATTTAAAAAGTTTACAGAGGACGGTCTATAATGTCAGATAGAAAAAACATGAAACTTTTCGCACTCAACTCTAACCAAGAGATTGCACAGAAAATTGCTCAAGCTGTTGGTGTACCGCTTGGAAAACTATCATCACGTCAATTTTCAGACGGAGAAATCCAAGTGAATATCGAAGAAAGTGTCCGTGGTTATGATGTTTACATCATCCAGTCTACAAGTTTCCCTGTTAACAACCACCTAATGGAATTGTTGATCATGGTTGACGCTTGTGTGCGCGCAAGTGCCCACAGTATCAACGTTGTCCTTCCATATTTTGGCTATGCACGTCAAGACCGCATTGCTTCACCTCGTGAGCCACTTACAGCTAAACTAGTTGCTAATATGCTGGTTAAGGCTGGTGTTGACCGTGTCCTTACCCTTGATTTGCATGCTGTTCAGGTGCAAGGTTTCTTTGATATTCCTGTTGACAACCTCTACACAGTTCCCCTATTTGCCAAACATTACTGCGATAAAGGCTTGCTTGGTTCAGATGTTGTTGTCGTTAGCCCTAAAAATTCAGGTGTGAAACGTGCTCGTAGCCTGGCTGAATATCTTGATGCTCCTATCGCCATTATCGACTACCCTCAAGACGATGCAACTCGCAACGAAGGTTATATTATTGGTGATGTTGAAGGTAAGAAGGCTATCTTGATTGACGATATTTTAAATACAGGACGTACCTTCTCTGAAGCTGCTAAAATCGTTGAACGTGAAGGGGCTACAGAAATTTATGCTGTTTCTAGCCACGGTCTCTTCGTCGAAGGAGCTGCTGAACTTCTTGACAATACTAAGATTAAAGAAATTCTTGTGACCGATTCAGTAGCAACAAAAGAAAAAACTCCTAAAAACGTATGCTACATCACTGCTAGTGAGTTAATTGGTGATGCCATCGTCCGTATTCACGAAAGAAAACCAGTCAGCCCACTCTTTGCCTACAACAAAAAGAAATAAGGTGATTCTTTGATTTATTTGGACAATGCTGCAACGACTCCTATGTCAGCAGTTGCTATTTCTGCTATGACCAAGGTGATGCAAGAAACCCATGGCAATCCATCTAGTATTCATGGTCATGGTCGTCAAGCTGGCAAACTCTTGCGTGAAGCTCGTCAAGAACTAGCCCAGTTACTGGGAACAAAACCTCAACATATCTTTTTCACTTCTGGTGGGACTGAAGGCAACAATACTGCCATCATTGGCTACTGTCTTCGTCATCAAGAACAAGGAAAACACATCATCACAACTGCCATTGAGCACCATGCTGTCCTTGAAACGATTGATTACTTGGTTCAACACTTCGGTTTTGAAGTAACCATTATCCAGCCAGAAAATCAAGAAATCACCGCCCAGCAAATTCAAGAGGCCTTACGTGACGATACGATTTTGGTTTCTACCATGTTTGCTAATAATGAGACAGGAAACCTACTTCCCATTGCTGAAATTGGCCAAATACTCAAGCAACACCCAGCCGCCTATCATGTCGATGCAGTTCAGGCTATTGGTAAAATCCCTATACACCCAGAAGAATTGGGCATTGATTTTCTCACTGCTTCGGCCCACAAGTTCCATGGTCCTAAGGGAATCGGCTTTCTCTACGCATCTAGCATGGACTTTGATTCCTATCTTCATGGCGGAGACCAAGAACAGAAAAAACGTGCAGGAACTGAAAATCTGGCTGCCATCGTAGGCATGGTTGCAGCCCTAAAAGAAGACCTAGAAAAGCAAGAAGAACATTTTCAACATGTACAAAATCTAAAAACTGCCTTCCTTGCAGAGCTAGAGGGAATTCAGTATTACTTGAATATAGGACAACATCATCTCCCTTATGTTGTCAATATTGGATTTCCTGATCAGAAAAACGACCTCTTACTCCTTCGGCTAGATTTAGCTGGAATTTCAATCTCTACTGGCTCAGCCTGTACGGCAGGCATTGTCCAATCCAGCCATGTTCTCGAAGCTATGTACGGAGACAATTCAGAACGCTTGAAGGAATCCGTTCGTATCAGTCTCTCACCACAAAATACTGTTGAAGAACTACAAATCCTCGCAAAAACCTTAAAAGAAATTATCGGAGGTTAGCCATATGGCATTTGAAAAAACCATTCAATTAAAAAATTGTCGTTACGACTACACTCTTAGCCCTTCTGTTAAAAAATTCACCCTCAAAGACAACACCTTTTTTGAGACTAAGGTTGGTAACTATGAATTGACGCGCCTTTTGGAAAAAGTGCCAAACAGCGGTGAAGGATTCCAACTCAAAATCATCATTAACAAGGAACTTACAGGTGCTAAAATCAATATCACTGACAAGTTCGGACTACGTTTAGTTGATATTTTCAAATCAGAAGACCACCACATTCATCAGGAAAAATTCTATTTCCTCATGGATAGCTTGGTAGAGCGTGGTGTCTTTACAAAATCGGAAAGATAAAGCTAAGATGTTTGAACTTACCTATAAGGATAGCTACCAAGTAGAGCGTACACTCAAGTATGAAGATTATGAAGCTCTCATGCTGGCTTTGTCAGGATGTGTGACCCTACCAGATACACTTTATGTGACTTCTCTGACTTTTAAGGGGCAGGAAGTTTATCAAGGGTTGGTCGGAGACCTCTACCGTTTTCTATCACATGCAGATTTTTTACACCAAAACTAAGATTTTTCTTAGTTTTTTCTTATTTTTGTTGATTTTTTCACAATGTTTCTATAAAATAGAAGAATAGAAAGGTTGTGATTTTGTGAAAGATAAACAGTCCGCTATTCCAAAAGCTACAGCGAAAAGACTCTCTCTCTACTATCGAATTTTTAAGAGATTTCATGCAGAAAAGATTGAACGTGCCAACTCTAAACAAATTGCAGAGGCTATCGGTATTGATTCAGCGACCGTACGTCGTGATTTTTCCTATTTTGGTGAACTAGGTCGTCGTGGTTTTGGCTATGATGTCAAAAAACTAATGACGTTTTTTGCCGATTTGCTCAACGATAACTCCATCACTAATGTCATGCTAGTGGGAATTGGAAATATGGGCCATGCCCTTCTCCACTACCGTTTCCACGAGCGTAACAAGATGAAGATTATCATGGCCTTTGATCTAGACGACCATCCTGAAGTCGGTACCCAAACTCCTGATGGAATTCCCATTTACGGAATTTCTCAAATCAAAGATAAAATTAAGGATGCTGATGTTAAGACTGCTATTCTGACCGTTCCCAGCGTTAAGTCACAAGAGGTCGCTAATCTCTTGGTGGATGCTGGCGTGAAAGGAATTCTCAGTTTTTCACCTGTCCATCTGCATTTACCAAAAGATGTGGTCGTTCAGTACGTAGATTTGACAAGTGAACTCCAAACCCTCCTCTATTTCATGCGAAAAGAGGATTAGAAAGCGAAAATCATTTTATGAAAAAACCAGTTATTGGGATTACAGGAAACGAAAAAACTCATCCAGATGATGACATCATGATGAGCTACGCAGCAAAAGGCTTTGTTGAAGGCGTTAAAGACGCTGGAGGAATTCCCATTATCCTACCGATTGGTGATCAAGATATGGCTAGCCACTATATCAGTATGATTGACAAGCTCATCTTGACAGGTGGGCAAAATGTCGATCCAAAATTCTATGGTGAATCAAAAACCATTGATAGCGATGACTACCACCTTCAAAGAGATATCTTTGAACTGGCCCTTATCAAGGAAGCTATTAACCAGAAAAAGCCTATTTTCTCCGTCTGTCGTGGGACTCAACTCTTTAACGTTGCCATGGGTGGAACTTTGTATCAAGATATCGAAGACCACTGGCAAGATTGTTCTGCCGAGTACACAACTCAACGTTTGGTGACAGAACCAGATACTGTTCTTCGAGAAATCTATGGAGAAATTTCCCATATCAACTCCTTCCACCACCAGAGCATCAAGGATTTAGCCCCAAACTTAAAAGTTGTAGCTCATGATCCTAAAGATGGTATTATTGAGGCTGTCATGAGTACGGATGATGTCGCTTTTCTCGGTGTCCAATGGCACCCAGAATTTCTATTTGAAAATCGTCCCAAAGATAAAAAACTCTTTGACTATATCGTTAATGAACTTTAGATTAAATCCGTCTTTTCACGATAACTAAAGTAATTAGAATGAGAGACAATCAAATGGTCCAAGAGGACAATTCCCATCAGTTCGCAGGCTTCTTTTACAAGTTTAGTGACATGATCATCATTACGGCTAGGCGCTACCGCTCCTGAAGGATGATTGTGAACCAAGATGAGAGAGGTAGCCATATGCTTGATAGCATAGTGAAGAATCTCTCGCGGTTCAGCAATACTGCGAGTTGCAGAACCGATAAAAATGGTCTGTTGATGGATGATTTGATTTTGAGTATTAAGATAGAGCGCCACCAGGTGCTCTTGTTTTTTATCTCCCAATTCCTGTTGCATCTTCTTGGCCAACTTTTGACTGCTGAGAATACTTTCCATCTCAAGGGTCTCGTATTTATGGATACGATGCCCCAATTCAATCATAGCTTGTAATTCTATAGCCTTAACACGTCCGATGCCAGACAGACTCTGCAATTCCTGCAGGGTCATTTTTTTCAAATCGGTTAGACTTGAAAGATTGCTCAAGACTTTCTGGGCAATTTCAAAAACGCTAGCCTGACGTGTTCCTGTCCTAAGTAAAATAGCCAGCAACTCTTGATTACTGAGCGCTTCTACTCCTTCCTTGGCCAGTCTTTCTCTTGGCAATAATGAATCTTCTTGGAATGAAATACTGTACATAAAAATCCTCCTCACTTTATTATTCGTGAGAAGGACGGAAAATTAGATTTTTTTCTCAATTGGGGCTACACTAGCTAAAAGTTTTTTCAGGCCAACTTCTGGGAAATTGATTTTTAATTCCTGCGTAGCGCCGCTACCTGAGACTTCCAGAACAGTTCCCTCTCCCCATTTCTTATGGAGGGCAATGTCACCAATGGACCAATTTGCCTCGCTAGACGCTGATTTTGCGCCAGCTGTAAATTGACTAAATGGGAGAGCGCTTGACTGGATAGATTTTGGGGCAGCACTGCGTTTACGGTCTTGAAGAGCTTGCGCAAGACTCATACCTTGACCGAAGGCAAGGCCACCACTACTATAAGATGCCTTAAAGCTTGAATTTGCTGGACGAGCCAGACCTTGATACTCAAGCAAGTCTGAGCTAATTTCGTTAATAAAACGAGTCGGACGGTTGTAGTTGGTACGACCAAAAAGCAGGCGTGAGTTGGCATTTGTCAGATAGAGAATTTTCTCTGCACGCGTAATTCCTACATAGGCCAGACGGCGTTCTTCTTCCAATTCATCTTGATCTTCAGCCGCACGACTAAGCGGGAAGACATTTTCTTCCATCCCAATCAAGAAGACAACTGGAAACTCTAGACCTTTGGCAGCATGCAGAGTCATCAGGGTCACTTCTGATGTCTCCTGACTACCTGAATCTGTGTCGGCAATCAAGGCCAGGTCATTTAAGAAACGACTTAGTTTGTCCAAACCAGTTTCTTCTTCTGGCATATCAGAAGTGTCGTCAAAGTTTTTCGTTACAGAGAGGAACTCTTCGATATTTTCAACCCGAGCTTTGCTTTCTAGAGTCGCTTGGGCATTAAGAATATCAACGTAACCTGTTTTTTCTAGAACTGCCTCAACCAACTCTGTAATGCTTAACTGGTCCAGTTGCTCTCGCAAATCTAACATCATATTGGCAAAATCCCAGATAGATTGGGCTACCTTTCCTTTTATACCAGACAACATGATATTTGCAGAAGCATCTAGCATAGACATGTCTTGCATATTCGCAAAATCACGGATTTTCTCAACAGTTCCTGGGCCAACTCCACGTTTCGGTTCGTTGATAATACGTTCAAAACTAATGTTATCACTTAAGTTGGCAATGAGATTGAGGTAAGCGATAATATCACGGATTTCCTTACGGCTGTAGAACTTGGTTCCACCAACCATGGTATAAGGGATGTTTGACTTGAGCAGGGCTTCCTCAATAGTACGAGACTGGGCATTTGTACGATAAAGAACTGCAAAATCCTTGTGAAGGAAGTTTTGACTGCGACCAAGTTCATCAATAGTCTTGGCTACAAAAACAGCCTCATCTAGCTCATCATTGGCACGATAGTAAACAATTTGCTCCCCATCATCGTTTTGAGTCCAGAGATTCTTAGGACGGCGATTTTTATTGTTTTTAATGACCTCGTTGGCCGCTTGGAGAATGGTTTTTGTTGAACGGTAATTCTCCTCCAACAAAACAACCTTGGCTTGGGGATAATCTTTCTCAAAATCCAAAATATTCTGCATATCAGCACCACGCCAACCATAGATAGACTGGTCCGCATCTCCAACAACACAGATATTTTTAAAACGGGAAGCCAAGAGTTTGACCAATTGGTACTGGGCGTGGTTAGTATCTTGGTACTCATCAACATGGATGTATTGAAACTTCTGCTGGTAGTAGGTCAAAACATCAGGATTTTGATCAAAGAGACGCAAGGTCAGCATAATCAAATCATCAAAGTCAACCGACTCCGACTGACGAAGCTCTTTTTGGTAAGCAGTGTAGCATTGGGCCACGATTTGCGTGTACATATCGCCAGCTTGGGCAGCATAAGCCACATCATCAATCAAATCATTCTTAGCATTGGAAATGGTTCCCAAAATAGTTCGTTCATTCCATTTTTTAGGATCCAAGTTCAACTGCTTAAGAATTCGTTTCATGAGAGTTCGTTGTTCACCAGGATCGACAATAGTGAAATTGCGGTTGTAGCCAATATGGTCCGCATCACGACGCAAAATACGAACACACATGGAGTGGAAAGTCGCAATCAAACAGTCCTGAGTGGCTGGATTGAGGCTATAAGCACGCTCTTTCATCTCACGCGCAGCCTTATTGGTAAAGGTAATGGCCAAGATATTCCAAGGATTGACCAGCTTTTCATCTATCAAATAAGCAATACGATGGGTCAAAACACGAGTCTTTCCAGAGCCAGCCCCTGCCATGATTAACAAGGGACCTTCTGTCGTTTGTACCGCCTCAGCCTGACGGTCATTCATTCCATTTAATAATGCGTTCATTTTCTCTTCCTTACTCTTGAAGTCAATATTTCTATTATATCAGAAATCAGGTAAAATATCTTTACCTAGACTGGTTACGTGTAGAAGGCGACTCCTTATATCTAGATAAAAAATGAGTTTGGACAGTATTTCCAAACTCATTTAAAGTCAATTGCAATATACTAGAACAAGCCTAGAACAGTTCCGTCACTTTCAACATCCATGTTAAGGGCTGCTGGTCGTTTTGGAAGTCCTGGCATGGTCATGACATCGCCAGTTAAGGCAACGATGAAGCCTGCACCTAATTTTGGTACCAATTCACGAATGGTAATTTCAAAGTTTTCTGGCGCCCCAAGGGCATTTGGATTATCTGAGAAACTGTATTGAGTTTTAGCCATACAGATTGGCAATTTGTCCCAACCGTTTTGAACGATTTGAGTGATTTGTGTTTGAGCTTTCTTCTCAAAGTTCACTTTGCTACCACGGTAGATTTCAGTAACAATCTTTTCAATCTTTTCTTGGACAGAAAGGTCATTGTCATACAAACGTTTATAGTTAGCTGGGGTTTCAGCGATAGTTTTGACAACTGTTTCAGCAAGCGCTACACCACCTTCGGCACCATCAGCCCAGACACTTGCTAGTTCAACTGGCACATCAATAGAAGCACAGAGTTCTTTTAAGGCTGCGATTTCTGCTTCAGTATCAGAGACAAATTCATTGATTGCTACAACTGCAGGTACACCAAATTTACGGATATTTTCAACGTGGCGTTTCAAGTTAGCAAAACCTGCACGAACTGCCTCCACATTTTCCTCTGTAAGAGCATCCTTAGCCACACCACCATTCATCTTGAGGGCACGAAGGGTTGCAACGATAACTACCGCATCTGGAGAAGTTGGCAAGTTTGGTGTCTTGATATCAAGGAATTTCTCAGCGCCAAGATCTGCACCAAAACCAGCTTCAGTAACAGTGTAATCAGCCAAGTGAAGGGCTGTTGTAGTTGCTAAGACAGAGTTACATCCGTGAGCAATATTGGCAAATGGACCACCGTGTACAAAGGCAGGTGTTCCGTAAATTGTCTGAACCAGGTTCGGCTTAATCGCATCCTTCAAGATCAAAGCCAAGGCACCTTCAACCTGCAAATCACCTACAGAAACAGGTGTACGGTCATAGCGATAACCGATAACGATATTGGCCAAACGACGTTTCAAGTCCTCGATGTCTGTTGCCAAACAAAGAATAGCCATGATTTCTGAAGCGACGGTAATGTCAAAGCCATCCTCACGTGGAATACCGTTTAGGGGGCCACCAAGTCCAACAGTTACATGACGAAGAGCACGGTCGTTCAAGTCCACAACGCGTTTCCAGAGGATACGACGTTGGTCAATTCCCAACTCATTTCCTTGATGCAAGTGGTTGTCAATCAAGGCAGAAAGCGCATTGTTGGCAGTTGTAATGGCATGCATGTCTCCAGTAAAGTGGAGATTGATGTCTTCCATTGGTAGAACTTGAGCATAACCACCACCAGCAGCACCACCCTTGATACCCATTACTGGACCAAGGGACGGTTCGCGGATAGCAATCATGGTCTTCTTACCAATCTTGTTCAAGGCATCCGCTAGACCAATGGTAATAGTTGATTTTCCTTCACCTGCTGGTGTTGGGTTGATGGCAGTAACCAAGATTAATTTCCCAACTGGATTGCTCTCAACTGCACGAATTTTATCAAAGCTGAGCTTAGCCTTGTACTTTCCATACAACTCCAAATCGTCGTAAGAAATACCCAGTTTCTCAACAACATCAACAATAGGCTTCAACTCAATACTCTGTGCGATTTCAATATCTGTTTTCATTCAAAACTCCTCTAACCTCTTATATGATAATTCATTATAACACAAAACAAGATTTTTAACATCCTTAAACTCTCTAAACGTTCGTAAATATCCCTGTTTTTAAGGTTTTTAGAGTCCTTTCTTAAATTTTATATGGCTTTATAGTTTGAAACTATAGTAAATCTTCGTTTTTACCAAAATTTATCGCTTTCATTTTACTTACCGTTTATTTTTGTGTACAATAGTGCTATGAAAATTTTAGTCACATCGGGCGGTACCAGTGAAACTATCGATAGCGTCCGCTCCATCACTAACCATTCTACAGGTCGCTTGGGGAAAATCATCACAGAGACCTTGCTTGCTGCAGGGCATGAAGTTTGTTTGATAACAACAAAACGAGCTGTAAAACCAGAAGCTCATCCCAACCTAAGCATTCGAGAAATTAACAATACCAACGACCTTCTTCTAGAAATGCAAGAACGTGTCAAGGATTATAAAGTCTTGATTCACTCAATGGCCGTATCTGATTACACTCCTGTTTATATGACAGGGCTGGAGGAAGTTCAGGCTAGTTCCAATCTAGAGGAATTTTTAAACAAACAAAATCATCAGGCTAAGATTTCTTCAACTGACGAGATTCAGGTTTTATTCCTGAAAAAAACACCCAAAATCATCTCTCTAGTCAAAGAATGGAATCCTGCTATTCATCTGATTGGCTTCAAACTGCTGGTTGATGTTAACGAAGACCATCTAGTTGACATTGCTAGAAAAAGTCTTATCAAAAACCAAGCAGACTTGATTATTGCAAATGACCTGACTCAAATCTCAGCAGATCAACACTGCGCGATCTTTGTTGAAAAAGAGCATCTTCAAACGGTTAAGACTAAAGAAGAAACTGCAGAACTCCTCCTTGAAAAAATTCAAGCCTACCATTCTTAGAAAGGAAAGCTATGGCAAACATTCTCTTGGCTGTAACGGGGTCAATCGCCTCTTACAAGTCGGCAGATTTAGTCAGTTCTCTAAAAAAACAAGGTCATCAAGTCACTGTCTTAATGACTGAGGCTGCTACAGAGTTTATCCAACCTTTGACACTACAGGTCTTATCACAGAATCCTGTCCACTTGGATGTCATGAAAGAACCCTATCCCGACCAAGTCAATCATATCGAACTGGGAAAAAAAACGGATCTGTTTATCGTGGCACCTGCAACTGCTAACACTATTGCAAAACTAGCCCACGGCTTTGCGGACAATATGGTAACCAGTACGGCTCTAGCCTTGCCAAGTCATATCCCAAAACTCATCGCACCTGCTATGAATACAAAAATGTATGATCATCCAGCAACTCAGGCTAATCTGAAAACATTAGAAACCTACGGCTATCAGCTGATTGCTCCTAAAGAATCCCTACTAGCTTGTGGAGATCATGGACGAGGAGCCTTAGCCGACCTCACAATTATTTTAGAAAGAATAAAGGAAACTCTCGATGAAAAAACGCTCTAATATTGCGCCCATTGCTATCTTCTTTGCAACCATGCTTGTGATTCATTTTCTAAGCTCACTTATCTTTAACCTTTTTCCATTCCCAATCAAACCGACCATCGTTCATATTCCTGTCATTATTGCCAGCATTATTTACGGTCCACGAGTTGGGGTTACACTTGGATTTTTAATGGGACTACTTAGCTTGACGGTTAATACGATTACGATTCTGCCGACAAGCTATCTCTTCTCTCCCTTCGTACCAAATGGAAACATCTACTCAGCTATCATTGCCATTGTCCCACGTATTTTGATTGGTTTAACTCCTTATCTAGTCTATAAACTAATGAAAAATAAGGCTGGTCTGATTCTAGCTGGTGCCCTTGGTTCACTTACCAACACAGTCTTTGTACTTGGTGGAATTTTCTACCTTTTTGGGAATGTTTTTGATGGTAATATCCAAAAACTCCTAGCAACCGTTATCTCAACAAATTCGATTGCCGAATTAGTCATTTCCGCAGTTCTAACCCTAGCCATTGTTCCAAGACTGCAAACTTTGAAGAAATAAAAACAATCTCCACTTTCAAACCTGAAGGTGGAGATTTTGTTCTGTATATTTTCTTTTTTAGTGAAATTTTTACCAATATCTATACTCAATGAAAATCAAAGAGCAAACTAGGAAGCAAGCTGCAGGTTGCTCAAAACACGGTTTTGAGGTTGCAGATGGAAGCTGACGTGGTTTGAAGAGGTTTTCGAAGAGTATTAACTAAAAAACGACCTATAAACCTAAGTAAATCCTTGCTTTATTGTCTTGTTTATTGTACTATACTAATGTATATACAGATAAAAAGGAGATTCTTATGAATACACGGAAAAAGACACAATTTATGACAATGACAGCCCTCTTAACGGCTATTGCGATTTTGATTCCGATTGTGATGCCTTTTAAGATTGTCATTCCACCTGCTTCTTACACTTTGGGAAGCCACATAGCTATTTTTATCGCTATGTTCTTGTCGCCCTTGATGGCAGTTTTTGTCATCCTAGCCTCTAGTTTTGGATTTTTGATGGCTGGCTATCCTATGGTTATCGTATTTCGAGCTTTTTCCCATATCTTTTTTGGGACTTTGGGAGCTCTTTACCTACAAAAATTCCCTGATACCCTAGATAAACCAAAATCTTCCTGGATTTTCAACTTTGTGTTAGCTGTCGTTCATGCCCTTGCTGAAGTATTAGCCTGTGTCATTTTTTACGCAACTTCTGGTACTAATGTAGAAAATATGTTTTATGTCCTATTTGTACTAGTTGGATTTGGCACAATTATCCATAGTATGGTAGACTATACATTAGCACTAGCTGTCTATAAAGTGCTTCGAAAACGCCGTTAAAAGGAAGAACTATGGCAAAAGATCGCAAACAAGCCCTCCTCCAACTCTTGAAAGAAGCTCCTAAAGCCCTCAATGGCCAAAGTTTGGCGGAGCATTTTCATGTAACACGCCAAGTCATTGTACAAGACATTGCAATTTTAAGAGCCGATGGCGCTCCTATCCTATCCACTAATCGTGGCTACATCTATAAACAAATTGATACCAATCCTTATGTTCACAAACTGTTCAAAGTGAAACATGAAGTTGAAGAAATCGGTCAGGAACTCCTTGCTATCGTTGATAATGGTGGACGTGTGCAAAATACCTTGATTGACCATCCCGTTTATGGAGAAATCGAAACCTTGCTTAAACTGTCTTGTCGCAGAGATGTGCAACATTTTCTAGAACAAGTCGATCATTCTGACTTTAGACCTCTGTCTGAATTGACAGATGGCATCCATTACCACCTAGTCGAAGCCGAAACACAACAAGACCTCCACTATATCGAGGAGGCCTTGGATCAGCTAGGTTATTTAGTAAAGGATTAGAAAATTTTCTTTTCCCAATCGTCTTCTGTACGGCGAGGGTAGAAAAACTCTGATTTGTCAGGAGCTTCCATCATTTCCATCAAAGGTAACATATCATAGGCCAGATCCAAGTTTGGAAGCTGGTCTTTTTGCACCCAAGAAACTTCTCCTTCTTCTGAAGATTGAAGAGTTCCAGTAAACTCGGTCGCCTTATAACAAATGACAATATAGCGCCCACCTGTATCTAGTGGCCAATTTTTAATGCCGACAAGTTGAGGATTCTGAATAGTCAACCCTGTTTCTTCGTAGATCTCACGAATGACAGACTCTACGAAAGATTCGCCATTTTCTACATGGCCTCCTGGAAAGGCATAACCAGACCAGCGATTGTTTTCAGGAGCACGATACTGCATCACCACGCGCTGAGTTTCGATGTCTTCAATCAGACAAATATTTGTTAAAATCGTTAATTGGGAACGGGACATAAATTTACTCGCTTTCTAATTCATTAAATTTTCAGACTTGGTACCAAAGATATTAGCTTTTACTTTTTAAAATTATTTAGAATAGAATACCATCCGTTTTTCCTTCATAGACTTTCCAAGTTCAAGTATCTTTTCTTGTCCATCAAAAGTAAAACCTATTTTTTGATAGAAAGCAATGGCGCGCTTATTATCTTTCAATACCCATAAGAAAATTGCAGAAAAATGATCAAGAGTAGTCAAAGCTGCTTTCACTAACTTTTGTGCGATTCCTTTTCCGTAATAATCTTTTAAAACATATAAAGCGATAATTTCACCAGCTTGAATAGTCTCATCACGAAAGTTACCATAACTGATAAAACCAACTACCTTCAGGCCATCCATCGCAATCAATGTATTTTCTGGATACTTTTGACTAAAGAGTCGACACCTTTCTAATGTCATTGTCTCCTGAAATTCTGCAGGCAAAAAATCATCATAAGCCTCTCTCCACGTTTGCCAGTGAACTAGGGATTTACCTTCTATCTCTTCAGGAGTTTCCATTAATTTGATAATAACCGTCATTTATTTTCTTCTCCTTAATCCAAGGCCTTGACTTCCAGCATCATATCACGAATCTGGGCTGCTAGTTCAAAGTCAAGCACTTCAACGGCTTCTTGCATTTGTTTTTCGAGTTTCTTGACCAGTTCTTTGCGCTCTTGTTTGTTAAGGCTATTGATGTCAACTTCCTTGTCCTCTTCCTTAGCAACTGCCTTAGTCACAGCGATCAGGTCGCGAATTTCTTTCTTAATTGTTTGTGGAACGATACCATGTTCTTCATTATAGGCCATCTGGATTTTGCGACGGCGAGCAGTTTCATCGATAGCACGTTGCATAGACTGGGTAACCGTGTCCGCATACATGATAACATGTCCTTCGCTGTTACGGGCAGCACGACCAATAGTCTGGATGAGACCACGCTCGTTACGAAGGAAACCTTCTTTGTCAGCATCAAGAATGGCTACGAGACTCACTTCAGGTACGTCAATTCCTTCACGGAGGAGATTGATTCCGACCAAGACATCAAAGACACCCAAGCGCAGGTCACGGATAATCTCCGTCCGTTCCAAGGTCTTAATATCCGAGTGCATGTACTTGACCTTGATACCCATTTCCTTGAAGTAGTCGGTCAAGTCCTCTGCCATTTTCTTGGTCAAGGTGGTGATAAAGGTTCGTTCGTTCTTTTCAACACGGGCATTAATTTCACCTAAGAGGTCATCAATCTGTCCCATAGTCGGACGGACTTCCACCTCAGGATCTAAAAGCCCAGTCGGACGAATGATTTGCTCAATCACTGTCTCGGTCTGTTCGTTTTCATAGTCACCTGGTGTCGCTGAAACGTAAACAATCTGATGCACATGGCTTTCAAACTCTTCACGGCGTAAAGGTCGATTGTCCAAGGCTGACGGCAAACGGAAACCATAATTAACCAGTATTTCCTTACGAGAGCGGTCTCCATTGTACATGCCTTTGATTTGTCCCATAGTCATGTGACTCTCATCAATCATAATTAAGAAATCATCTGGGAAGAAGTCGAGAAGCGTATAAGGAGGCTCTCCTTCGCTACGTCCATCCATATGGCGTGAGTAGTTTTCAACCCCGTTGGTATAGCCCATCTCACGTAACATCTCAATATCATACTCTGTCCGCTGTTTCAAACGCTGGGCTTCAAGCAGTTTGCCTTCCTTTTCAAAGACAGCTAGTTGCTCTTCTAACTCGGCCTGAATCTTGGCAATGGCAACTTCCATGTGATCATCATTGGTCACAAAGTGTGTCGCAGGGAAAATCGCCAAATGATCCACTTCTCCTAGTACTTGACCCGTCAGAGCCTCAACTTCGCGGATACGATCAATCTCATCTCCAAAGAATTCTACTCGAAAAGCGTGTTCATCTCGGGAAGCTGGGAAAATCTCCACCACATCCCCACGAACACGAAATCTTCCCCGTTGGAAATCAATATCATTGCGTTCAAACTGAATATCGACCAAATCATTCAAAAGTTTATCACGAGAAATCTCTAAGCCTGGACGCAGACTCACGACACTGTCGGCGTATTCCTTTGGCGAACCCAAACCATAGATACAAGAGACTGAGGCCACGACAATAACATCATTACGCTCCAAAAGGGCTGAGGTAGCTGAATGGCGGAGCTTGTCAATCTCGTCATTGACAGAACTATCCTTTTCAATATAGGTGTCGCTAGAAGGGACATAAGCTTCTGGCTGGTAGTAATCATAGTAAGACACAAAGTACTCAACAGCATTTTCAGGGAAAAATTCCTTAAACTCCCCATAGAGCTGTCCTGCCAGAGTCTTATTGTGGGCGATGACCAGAGTTGGTTTATTGACTTTGGAAATGACCTGACTCATAGTATAGGTCTTCCCTGTTCCAGTCGCCCCCATCAGAATCTGAGCTTTTTCTCCACCCTCGATATTATCTACCAATTGCTCGATAGCTTGGGGTTGATCTCCTGATGGTTGATATTTTGATACTAGTTTAAATTGATTATCTGTAATGCGATTGATCATAAGAATCCTCTCTCCATGTGCTATTCCTATTTTAGCATACTTACAGCATTTTCACGAAGAAAAGGACGGACCGAAGTCACATCCTTTCATTTTCTTTCTTTAATTGATAGCCAAGATAGACAATCAGTAGCAACAAGACTAGACTTGTCATAATAGAACCCTCTATGCCAAAAGAACCTCCTGATAGCCAGCTCTGATCGCCTTGTGGTAAAAAGGTCATCAGCGATGTTCCTGACGGTTGACCACTAACTAAAATCCCAAAGAGATTTCCCTGAGCAAAATTCCAGGCCCCATGAATACCTGCAACACCCCAAACTGTATCGGTTTTGAGAAGGTAAAGAGCCATGGCAACTCCGAATAAAAAGAGATTCACTAGAGATAAAGGTGTAAGACCAGAATTCCCAGCATGAAGAAGAGTAAAAAGTACGCTAGATATAATAATAGCAAGTTTTAAATTGGTTCTTGAGGCCAATTGTGGAAGGAGCCATGCACGGGACACCACTTCTTCTGCTGTCCCCTGTAAAATCCAAAATGGGATAGTAAAGACAACAAAGAAAAACGAATAAGGATTCAAGCGAATGGACTCCAAACGATATTGCCCCAAAGCTATTAAACCTAGCAAGGTCAGAAGAAAAAGTGCCAGACCCAGACCAAATCCTTTCAGAAGATTGCTGAGGCAATTCTCTCTATAAAATCCTAAAGTTCGAATAGGTCTTTTCTCAACTTTTCTTGCCCATCTGAACACAGTGTTGAGAACGGAACCAAAGGACAGTAATTCTAAAATTAAACGAAAGTCACTTGTTTTATCCGTCAAGCTCTGCTGCAAGGTCTGCAAGTAGGTTGCAAGATTTTGACCAGCCTCTCCAAAATTTCTAGCAAGTCCGATGAGAGCTAACAAGCTAATACCATACAGAGTATAAGCCACAAACTCTCCTATAAAGACAAAAACAAAGGCTAACAAGGGGCTTGTGTAAATGTTTAAACTCATTTTTGAAGTTTGGAAATCATTAAATATTCTTTTGTTCTTCATATCCCTGTCCTCTTTTTCTATTATATACTATTATTATAGCACTTTATAGTAGCAATTCAAAAAAGAAAAGAAGAACTCGATGTTATATTTTCTAACACAGGAATATAAAAATTTGCCTTTTTTTACTTTTTCTGATATAATGAGAAAATATTCGGAAAAGGAGACTAAAAATGAAGAAAAAATTTCTAGCATTTTTGCTAATTTTATTCCCAATTTTCTCATTAGGTATTGCGAAAGCAGAGACGATTAAGATTGTTTCTGACACCGCCTATGCACCTTTTGAGTTTAAAGATTCAGATCAAACTTATAAAGGAATTGATGTTGACATTATCAACAAAGTCGCTGAGATTAAAGGATGGAACATTCAGATGTCCTATCCTGGATTTGACGCAGCAGTCAATGCGGTTCAAGCTGGTCAAGCTGACGCTATCATGGCAGGGATGACAAAGACGAAAGAACGTGAAAAAGTCTTCACCATGTCTGATACTTACTATGATACAAAAGTTGTCATTGCAACTACAAAGGCACACAAGATTAGCAAGTACGACCAATTGTCTGGTAAAACTGTTGGTGTTAAAAACGGAACAGCCGCTCAACGTTTCCTAGAAACGATTAAAGATAAATACGGCTTTACTATTAAAACATTTGACACTGGTGATTTGATGAACAACAGCTTAAGTGCTGGTGCCATCGATGCCATGATGGATGACAAACCTGTTATCGAGTATGCCATTAACCAAGGTCAAGACCTCCATATTGAAATGGATGGTGAAGCTGTAGGGAGTTTTGCTTTCGGTGTTAAAAAAGGAAGCAAATATGAGCACCTGGTTACTGAATTTAACCAAGCCTTGGCTGAAATGAAAAAAGATGGTAGTCTTGATAAAATCATCAAGAAATGGACTGCTTCATCATCTTCAGCAGTGCCAACCACAACTACTCTCGCAGGCTTAAAAGCTATTCCTGTAAAAGCTAAATACATCATTGCCAGCGATTCTTCTTTTGCACCTTTTGTTTTCCAAAATTCAAGCAACCAATTTACTGGTATTGATATGGAATTGATTAAGGCTATCGCTAAAGATCAAGGTTTTGAAATTGAAATTACCAACCCTGGTTTCGATGCTGCTATCAGTGCTGTTCAAGCTGGTCAAGCAGATGGTATCATTGCTGGTATGTCTGTCACAGATGCTCGTAAGGCAACTTTTGACTTCTCAGAATCCTACTACACTGCCAATACTATCCTTGGTGTCAAAGAATCAAGCACTATTGCTTCTTATGAAGATTTAAAAGGGAAGACAGTCGGTGTTAAAAACGGGACTGCTTCTCAAACCTTCCTAACAGAAAATCAAAGCAAATACGGTTACAAAATCAAAACCTTCGCTGATGGTTCATCAATGTATGACAGTTTAAACACTGGTGCCATTGATGCCGTTATGGATGATGAACCTGTCCTTAAATATTCTATTAGCCAAGGGCAAAAATTGAAAACCCCAATCGCTGGAACTCCAATCGGTGAAACAGCCTTTGCCGTTAAAAAAGGAGCAAATCCAGAATTGATTGAAATGTTCAACAACGGACTTGCAAACCTTAAAGCAAACGGTGAATTCCAAAAGATTCTTGACAAATACCTAGCTAGCGAATCTTCAACTGCTTCAACAAGCACTGTTGACGAAACAACTATCTGGGGCTTGCTTCAAAACAACTACAAACAACTCCTTAGTGGGCTTGGTATCACTCTTGCTCTAGCTCTTATCTCATTTGCTATTGCCATTGTTATCGGGATTATCTTCGGTATGTTTAGCGTTAGCCCATACAAATCTCTTCGTGTAATCTCTGAAATTTTCGTTGACGTTATCCGTGGTATTCCATTGATGATTCTTGCAGCCTTCATCTTCTGGGGTATTCCAAACTTCATCGAGTCCATCACAGGCCAACAAAGTCCAATTAACGACTTCGTAGCTGGTACTATTGCCCTCTCACTCAACGCAGCAGCTTATATCGCTGAAATCGTTCGTGGTGGTATTCAGGCCGTTCCAGTTGGCCAAATGGAAGCCAGCCGAAGCTTGGGTATCTCTTATGGAAAAACCATGCGTAAGATTATCTTGCCACAAGCAACTAAATTGATGTTGCCAAACTTTGTTAACCAATTCGTTATCGCTCTTAAAGATACAACCATCGTATCTGCTATCGGTTTGGTTGAACTCTTCCAAACTGGTAAAATTATCATTGCCCGTAACTACCAAAGTTTCAAGATGTATGCAATCCTTGCTATCTTCTATCTTGTAATTATCACACTTTTGACTAGACTAGCGAAACGCTTAGAAAAGAGGATTCGTTAATGGCAAAATTAAAAATTGATGTAAATGACTTACATAAGCAATATGGAAAAAATAAGGTCCTAAAAGGAATTACGACTAAGTTCTATGAAGGAGATGTTGTTTGTATCATCGGTCCTTCAGGTTCTGGTAAGTCAACCTTCCTCCGTAGCCTTAATCTTCTAGAAGAAGTCACTAGCGGTCACATCACTGTGAACGGTTATGACTTAACTGAAAAAACTACCAACGTTGACCACGTCCGTGAAAATATCGGAATGGTTTTCCAACACTTCAACCTCTTCCCACACATGTCTGTATTGGACAACATTACCTTTGCTCCTATTGAGCACAAGTTGATGACTAAGGAAGAAGCAGAGAAATTGGGAATGGAGTTGCTTGAAAAGGTTGGTCTAGCAGATAAAGCTAATGCTAACCCAGATAGCCTATCAGGTGGTCAAAAACAACGCGTGGCCATCGCTCGTGGACTAGCAATGAATCCAGACATCATGCTCTTTGATGAACCAACTTCTGCCCTTGACCCTGAGATGGTCGGAGACGTACTAAACGTTATGAAGGAATTGGCTGAACAAGGCATGACCATGATTATCGTAACCCATGAGATGGGATTTGCTCGTCAGGTTGCCAACCGCGTTATCTTTACTGCAGATGGTGAATTCCTTGAAGACGGAACACCTGATCAAATCTTTGATAACCCTCAACACCCACGTCTGAAAGAGTTCTTGGACAAGGTCTTAAACGTCTAAACTTAAACTGTAAGGATTTCCTTGCAGTTTTTTTCTATCTCGTATTGGATTTTTTGATTTTTCGGAAAATTATGTTAGAATTAAGTTTATGAAATGAGATTTCCTCATACCTAGCAAGACTAGGAATAAAAATAGAAATTAGGTAGCTAGATGTCATCTAAGGTTATTGTTACAATTTTCGGTGCGAGTGGAGACCTGGCTAAACGCAAGCTCTACCCTTCCCTTTTTAGACTTTATAAATCCGGCAATCTTTCCAAGCACTTTGCAGTTATTGGAACTGCCCGTCGTCCTTGGAGCAAGGAATATTTTGAATCTGTTGTTGTCGAATCTATCCTTGATTTGGCAGATAGTACCGAACAGGCTCAAGAGTTCGCTAGCCACTTCTACTATCAAAGTCATGATGTCAATGATACAGAACACTACATTTCTTTGCGTCAATTGCAGGCTGAACTAAATGACAAGTACCAAGCTGAAGACAACAAGCTCTTCTTCTTGTCTATGGCACCTCAGTTCTTTGGAACTATTGCCAAACACCTCAAGTCTGAAAACATCGTAGACGGTAAAGGTTTTGAGCGTTTAATCGTTGAAAAACCGTTTGGTACAGATTACGCAAGCGCAAGCAAGTTGAATGACGAGCTCCTAGCAACATTTGACGAAGAACAAATTTTCCGTATTGACCATTATCTTGGTAAGGAAATGATCCAAAGTATCTTTGCAGTTCGCTTTGCAAACTTGATTTTTGAAAACGTTTGGAACAAGGATTTTATCGACAATGTTCAAATTACCTTTGCTGAGCGCTTAGGCGTAGAAGAACGTGGTGGCTACTATGATGAATCTGGTGCCCTCCGTGACATGGTTCAAAACCACACTCTACAACTCCTTTCTCTCCTTGCCATGGACAAGCCAGCAAGCTTCACAAAGGACGAGATTCGCGCTGAGAAGATTAAGGTCTTTAAAAACCTCTATCATCCAACAGATGAAGAGCTTAAAGAACACTTTATCCGTGGTCAATACCGTTCAGGTAAGATTGATGGAATGAAATACATCTCTTATCGTAGCGAGCCAAATGTTAATCCAGAATCAACAACTGAAACCTTTGCGTCTGGTGCCTTCTTTGTAGACAGCGATCGATTCCGTGGTGTTCCTTTCTTCTTCCGTACGGGTAAACGTCTGACTGAAAAAGGAACTCATGTCAACATTGTCTTTAAACAAATGGATTCTATCTTTGGTGAGCCACTTGCTCCAAACATTTTGACCATCTATATCCAACCAACAGAAGGATTCTCTCTTAGCCTAAATGGGAAACAGGTAGGAGAAGAATTCAACTTAGCTCCTAACTCACTTGATTACCGTACAGATGCGACCGCAACTGGTGCTTCTCCAGAACCATACGAGAAATTGATTTATGATGTCTTAAATAACAACTCAACTAACTTTAGCCACTGGGATGAAGTTGGTGCCTCATGGAAATTGATTGACCGTATCGAAGAGCTCTGGGCTGAAAATGGTGCCCCACTTCATGACTATAAAGCTGGAAGCATGGGACCTCAAGCTAGCTTTGACTTACTTGAAAAATTCGGTGCCAAATGGACTTGGCAACCAGATATCGCCTACCGTCAAGATGGTCGTTTAGAATAAAAAAATTTCCTGCAAGTTTATGCCTTGCAGGATTTTTGCTTCTGATTAGATTAAGCCTTCCAAGAGACCTTTCATAAAGTTTTCTGAGTTAAACTCTCCAATATCATCAATTTTTTCACCAAAACCAATCAATTTAACTGGAATATTGAGTTCTTCTCGGATGGCTAGAACCACACCACCTCGAGCAGTTCCATCAATCTTAGTCAAGACAATTCCTGTTAAAGGAGTGATTTTTGAAAATTCTTTGGCCTGTACTAGGGCATTTTGACCTGTTGATGCATCAAGAGCCAAGAAGGTTTCATGAGGTGCTTCTGGAACAACACGTTTGATAATACGACCAATCTTTTCCAACTCAGCCATAAGATTATCCTTATTTTGCAGACGACCAGCGGTATCAATCATTAGAATATCGATACTTTCAGCGACAGCACGTTCCATGCCATCAAAGACCACACTGGCTGGGTCAGCTTTTTCAGGTCCAGTCACTACTGGAACGTCCACACGACGGCCCCATTCAGCTAGCTGGGCTACCGCCCCTGCACGGAAGGTATCTGCCGCAACCAACATAACCTTCTTACCAGCTTGTTTGTAGCGGTGGGCTAGTTTCCCGATAGAGGTTGTTTTCCCAACACCATTCACACCAACAAAGAGCATGACTGTCAAGCCATCTTGGAAGTGAATGCTTTCATCGTAGTTACCATCCTTTTCATAAAGCTCAACCAATTTCTCAATGATGACACGGCGAAGTGCGTCCGGTTTCTTGGCGTTTTCAAGCTTGGCTTCGTAACGTAACTCCTCTGTTAAGTTAGAAGCCACCTGGACACCAACATCACTCATGATCAGCAGTTCTTCCAGTTCCTCGAAAAATTCTTCGTCAACGGAGCGGAAGTTGGCAAAGAAGGCGTTCAAGCGAGCACCGAAACCTGTACGAGTTTTCTTAAGACTGCGGTCATATTTTTCCTGAACAGTTTCTTCTGCTTGAGGCCTTTCTGCCTCAAGAACTTCAGAATTATTTTCTTCTACAGATTCTTCAAGTTCAGGATTCTCTTTCTCTGCGACTTCTTCTTGTTGAACTTCTACAACTGGCTCTGAATCCTGACTTTCTTCAACTGTCTCTTGATTTTCCTCTTCTTGGAGCGCAACTTCTTCAGAACTTTCAACTTCTGCTTCTTCTTGAGAAACTTCTTTAGCTTCTGTAAGGGCAGGCTCAGTATCTTCAGACAAATCAAGATTTTCTAGAGCTTCTTTTACAACTTCTTCGATTTTAGGTTCTTCTTTTTTTCCGAATAGACGGTCAAATAATCCCATATCCTAATTCTCCTTTAGCACATATTCTTCGATAGCCCAGGCAACAGCTTCTTCATCATTGGTCATTGGAGTTACCACATTTGCGACTGCCTTGACTTCAGGAACAGCATTTTGCATGGCAACACCAAGCCCTGCCCACTCAATCATAGACAAATCATTGGCCTCGTCACCACATGCCATAACTTGGCTTTGGTCAATTCCAAGATGGCTGATTAGTTTGGCTAAACCTGTTGCTTTGTGAACATTCTTTGGTGACCACTCTAGCAACATTTCACGTGATTTAAAGATTTCATATTGGTCAAACAATTCTGGAGAAATCTTCTGAATGGCTGCATCCAAGGGTTCTTGAGCAAAGGCAGTCACACACTTATTGTAGGTCATTTGACTAGACAGGTTTTCAAAGTCAACTGGTACAAAAGTCAAAGCTGGATTGAATTTGGCATAAAGACTTTCTTGGTCCGATTGGATTTGATAAACAGTTCCTTCTGAGATGGCGTCAAGAGGAAGTGACAATTTCTCTGTTTCTTCATACAAGCGTGCCACATCATCATATGAAAAGACTGTCTTATCAAGGATTTCACCTGTATTTTTCTGAACCAAACCACCATTAAAAGTAATTGTATACTCATCTTCGTGGTCATCAGTCCCTAGCTCATGGAGAAAGAAATCCATGGCTTTTAAGGGACGGCCCGTTGTCAATACGACCTTGATACCACGATCACGCGCAGCTTTCAGGGTTGCCTTGGTGCGATCCGTCAGCCTTTTATCAGTAGTCAGCAAGGTCCCGTCCAAGTCCAATGCAATCAATTTTATATCTGCCATTATAAGCCCTCCATATAAGCTATAACCGACTGGTCCTTATGGTGACCAATTACAGTCTCTGCTAATTCTAAAATTTCTGGTCGTGCATTTTCAGGAGCTACAGGATGTCCCACAACCTGCATCATATGCAAGTCATTTAGATTGTCTCCAAAAGCCATGACCTGATCCATTGTGATGCCAAGTTTTTTAGCTAATTCAACAATGGCCACTCCCTTATCAACATAGTCCAGCACGATATCAATGGATTCAAAGCCAGTTGTCATAGCCTTAACACCAGGAACATGTTCATTAACCCAAGCTTCACCAGCTTCCAGCGTCTCTTCTGTGAAGTTGGTCGTAAATTTGAAAATGTCATCTGTAATATCTTCCAGGCTCGCTACTTTTTGGATATTTTCATTATAATGCTGGCTCTCTTTCAGATAGGTCTCATCAACCGTATCCAAAACATAAGAGCCTTTTTTCCCTGTTAAAAGCAATTTATTGATATCTACATAAGGTGACGTTTTCAACTTTTCAAAAGTTGCCAGATAAAACTCACGAGACATGGTCGCTTCATACAAATCCTGACCTTGATATTCGACCAAACTACCATTTTCCGCGATGAAAATAATGTCATCACGTACATCAGCAAATAATTTTTCTAGAGACAGAAATCCTCGCCCCGAAGCCACCGCGAAGTAAATCCCTTTTTCCTTGTAGGAAACCAAGAGAGACTTGAGACGGTCCATATCAAAACGCCCATTCCCATCTAGGAAGGTTCCGTCCATATCTGTTGCTACTAGTTTAATTGTCATCCTTCAATACTTTCTAAATCTTTTAACTTAACCGAAACAATTTTTGAAACACCTGATTCTTGCATGGTCACTCCATAGATAGAATCGGCCGCTGCCATGGTTCCCTTACGGTGAGTTACGACGATAAACTGGCTATCCTTGTCAAAGCGGTTAAGGTAATCTCCAAAACGTTTGACATTGGCTTCGTCCAGCGCCGCCTCTACCTCATCTAATATAACAAACGGGATAGTCTTAACTCGAATGATAGAGAAAAGCAAGGCTAGAGCTGATAAGGCTTTCTCTCCACCACTCATAAGGTTGAGAGATTGAATTTTCTTACCTGGTGGTTGGACAGAAATCTCAACCCCAGCTGTCAGCAAGTCTCCCTCAGTCAAAATCAAGTCTGCTTGACCTCCGCCAAACATCTGCTTGAAGGTCACTTTAAAGGACTCACGAATAGCCTCAAAGGTTGACTTAAAGCGTTCCTTGACCTCATCATTCATCTCTGTGATGGTTTCTAGGAGCAGGTTTTTCGCTGACAAAATATCATCTCGCTGGCTATTTAGGAAATCCAAGCGGCTGTGAACTTCTTCGTACTGTTCAATAGCTTCCAAATTGACAGGACCCAGTGAGCGAATAGCCTTCTCCAAATCCTTAACCTCTTGCTCTGCCAGATTGAGATTTTCCAACTCATGCGCCTTTTCAATAGCTTCAGTATAGCTGATCTGGTACTGGTCTGTTAATTGACTTTGTAGATGGCGCAAGCGCTCGCTGACCTTTTCTTTCTTGGCTTCAGCACGAGTTTGCTTGCGAATCCACTCTTCATTCTGCTGGCGAGCCTGTTCCAAATGACTGGCAATATCATCCAGCTGACCTTCTATATCATCCAATTCAAACTGCTTGCGAATCAAACCTTGTTGGAGGTTTGTTTTCTGAGTTTTGGCTTCATCAGCCTGTTGACTGAGCAAATCCGTATCAACTTTCTCAAGATTGTCAACTTTTTCTTGGAGCATACGCTGGATTTCCTCTTGTTCGATATCTAAATTATCCAATTCCTTGCCTAAACGCCCAATATCAGCCACTTCATAACGTTTTTGTCCTTGTAGTTCTGTCTTAAGCAAACGAGCTTGTGCTACCTCTTCCTGCAAGTTTTGATAGCGTTCTTGGATGGCGTTTTTGTTAGACTTAATCTCTTCAATCTCAGCTTCCAGATTTTGCTTGTCGCTAGCGACAGTAGTAAGGCGCTCTTGGCATTTTTCCTTATCCGCTTGCCAATCTCCCTCAGAAAGACGATTTAATTCCTCTTCTTGGAGTTTCCAAAGAGTTTCCAGTTCTTCAACTTGCTGACTAGTTTGCTGATAAGCAAGGAACAAGCCCTGCTCCTGAATACGAGCCTGCTCTCCCTGAGATTTGATGGCTTCTAACTTTTCTGTCAATGAAACCATCTCATCTTGCAAGTTCTTCAAACTCGCTTCATCTGTACGCAAGCTTGCTTCTTCTTCAGCAATCTCTTTTTGTAATTGCTCCAGTTCTGGCTTGATGAAGATGCTGTTGTTCTGACGATTGGCTCCACCTGCATAGGAACCACCTGTACGAAGCTCTGTCCCATCCAAAGTCACCATACGAACCTGATAACGAACTTGACGAGCTGCTGCACGCGCGTTTTCTACGGTATCAAAGATAGCCGTCGTAGCTAGCAAGTTCTTGAAAATAGCTTCCAGTCTAGTATCAAAAGTAACCAGCTCATCTGCCATCCCAAGGAAACCTGGGCTTGCAGCGATAGCATCTTGGTTCTGACTAGAAATCGTACGCGCCTTGATCGTTGTCAACGGAAGGAAGGTTGCACGACCAGATCTGTTCCGTTTGAGGAAATCAATGGCCTTGGTTGCCGCATGTTCATCTTCTACGATAATATGCTGGCTACTCGCTCCAAGCGCAATCTCTAGAGCAGTTTGATAATGCACATCAAAGGTCAGGTGTTCACTAACTGCCCCAATAATCCCACCTAGACGATCTTTTTCTTGGAGGACACTCTTGACACCTGCATAAAAGTTGCTATGATTTCTCAGAATATTTTCCAAACTTTGGGCTCTAGCCTGCTTGTTTTTGAGACTATCCAGACGGTCAAAGAGTTTGCTTTGTTGAGCTTGATAGGAAGTTTTCTGCTCCTCTTGTTCCTTGGCACAGATTTGATAGTCCACCAGTAATTTCTGAACCTGTTCCTTGGCAGTTTCAAGCTCTTCTTTTTGCTGACCAGCCTTCTCTTTAGCTGTAGCCAACTGTTCTTTCAGCTTTTCTAGTTGATCTGCTTGTTTTTGAGAAAGCTGACGACTATTTTCCAACTCATTTTCGATACGGGTCAACTGGTTTGAGACATCCGCTTCTTCTTGTAAAAGCGCTACAAAACGTTCACGTAGAAGCTCAATCATCTGATCAGGATCATCTGAAAAAGCCAGCAATTCAGCTTCTAAACGATTGAGTTTTTGATTATTTTGGACTAGCTTCTCTTCTAAGAGGGCTAAAGAGCTTTCTTTATCAGATTTTTCTTGGCTAAGTGAATTTCTCTTATCCTCTAAAGTAGCCAAACGGGCTTGTGCTTCCTGTTGATTCAGGGCTACTTGCTCGGACTCCAGTTTTGATAAGGCTAATTTTCTCTCTAAATCACTAATCAGACTGGTCAAGTCCATCAAACTACCCTGGTCTTTGGCCATTTCAGCCTGTAAATCTTGGCGTTGCTTTTTAAGAGTTTGATTTTCCTCTTCTAATTTTTCACGCTTTTGGTAATAACTAGTCAATAGTTCCTGAACCTGTGCCAACTCTTCTTCTGTTGACTCTAGTTCAAGCTTATTTTCCTTGATTTGAGAAACCAAAACATCTAAATAAATGGCCTTGCGTTGACCTTCCAAGTCTAGAAACTTACCGGCATTCTCAGCTTGCTTCTCAAGAGGCTTGATTTGATTATCCAACTCGTAGATAATGTCCTCTAAGCGGTCTAGATTATCCTGAGTTTGTTGCAGTTTACTCTCAGTTTCTTTTCTACGAGTCTTGTATTTCAAAACTCCTGCAGCTTCTTCGAAAATAGCACGACGTTCCTCAGGCTTGGAGTTGAAAATCTCCTCAACCTTCCCTTGGGAAATGATAGAGAAGGAATCTCGTCCCAAACCTGTATCCAAGAAAAGATCATGAATATCACGCAGACGGACTTTTTTACCGTCAATCTTATATTCACTATCTCCACTACGATAGATATGACGTTCGACCCTGATTTCTTGACCAGCATCCTTGATAAATCCGTCATGATTATCCAGAGTCACAACTACAGAAGCATAATTGAGCGGTTTGCGGCTTTCGGTCCCAGCAAAGATAACATCCGGCATCTTGCCGCCACGGAGGCTCTTAACACTGGACTCCCCCAAGGCCCAACGCAGACTTTCTGTAATATTCGACTTTCCAGATCCATTGGGTCCAACAACTGCCGTCACACCTTTGTCAAAGACGACCTTGGTCTTGTCAGCAAAAGACTTGAATCCCTGAATTTCGATTTCCTTTAAATACATGAATCCAGCCCTTTCTCAACGGCATTTTTGGCAGCTTCCTGCTCTGCTAATTTCTTAGAACGACCTTTGCCTTGACCAATGCTCTTACCTTCAACAAGAACTTCTACATCAAAAACCTTATCGTGGGCAGGACCCGTTTCAGAAATTACCTGATAACGAATAGCCACATCCCCATTGACCTGAAGTAACTCTTGGAGATGGGTTTTGTAGTCTGTAATCATCTCAAACTCGCCTGCTTCAACCTTAGGAATCATGACTTGATAGATAAATTCCTTGACCTTGGCCACATCCTTATCCAAAAGAAGGGCACCTAGAAAGGCCTCAAAGGCATCACCAAGAATGGTGTCACGATTGCGACCACCAGACTTTTCTTCCCCCTTACCCAGCTTGATAAACTGGTCAAACTGGCAATCACGCGCAAAACCAGCCAAACTTTCCTCGCGGACAATCATGGCACGGAGTTTAGACAAGTCACCCTCAGGCTTTTTAGGATATTTTTTATACAGATATTCTGAAATCAATAACTGTAGAACAGCGTCTCCTAAAAATTCCAAGCGTTCATTGTGTGAAATTTTTAAGAGGCGGTGCTCATTGGCATAACTCGTATGAGTAAAGGCAGTTTCCAGTAACTTTTTGTCTGCAAATTCGATTGCAAAATGGTTCTTTAGTACAGTTTGTAATTCTTTCATACCAACCTCTTTCTAACTGATAACAGTCCTTTTTATTATATCAAAAAAAGCCCCCTGAGTCACTTTAAAACGGGACTGGAGGGGATTTGGGCACTTTATAGAATATGATTTTCAGTTTTTAGGTTAAACTTAGGGCAGAATAAAGAAAAAAGCCCTATTAAAGGCTTTCTTAGGATCTTTACATCCACCCTGAGGGAATCGAACCCCCATCTCAAGAACCGGAATCTTACGTGATATCCATTACACTAAGGGTGGAAACTTGTTTTATTATAACAGAAATTTGCTCTAATAACAAGTTTTTTTCTAGTGAGATAGCCCGTCTTAGTGGGACGCATCCCCATTCCAGATAGAGTTTTTCACGATCACATAATCAACGTGTTTAAGGTCAGCAACCTGACTTCCACCTGCATAAGAAATAGCACTTTGAAGGTCTTGTTCCATCTCAGTCAAAGTGTCTTGTAAATGACCTTTAGCAGGAAGTAAGATGCGTTTTCCTTCGACGTTTTTATAAGCACCCTTTTGATATTGTGAAGCTGAACCGTAGTATTCTTTGAACTGTTCACCATCGACTTCAATAGTTTTCCCAGGACTCTCAATATGTCCTGCAAAGAGGGAACCAATCATGACCATGCTGGCACCAAAACGAATAGACTTAGCAATATCACCGTGAGTACGAATTCCACCATCAGCGATAATCGGTTTACGTGCAGCCTTGGCACACCAACGGAGAGCAGCTAACTGCCAACCACCTGTACCAAAACCAGTCTTGACCTTGGTGATACAAACCTTACCAGGACCGATTCCGACCTTAGTAGCATCCGCACCAGCATTTTCCAATTCTCGCACAGCTTCTGGTGTTCCCACATTTCCAGCAATAACAAAAGTATCTGGCAATTCTTTCTTGATGTGTTGAATCATAGAAATCACGCTATCTGCATGACCATGAGCAATGTCAATCGTGATGTATTCTGGAGCATCAGCCTTGAGCTGGCTGACAAAATCATACTCATAATCCTTAACACCGACAGAGATAGAAGCAATGAGCCCTTGCTCATGCATGCGCTTAATAAAGGGAATACGTCCTGCCTCATCAAAACGGTGCATAATGTAGAAGTACCCACCTTTAGCCAATTGCTCTGCTACACTTTCATCCAAAATTGTCTGCATATTAGCTGGCACAACAGGTAGTTTAAAGGTGTGCTTTCCTAGAGTGACACTTGTGTCCGCTTCTGCACGGCTTTTAATCACACATTTATTTGGAATCAATTGAATATCTTCGTAATCAAAAATTGGAAATTCATTTAACATATCGATGTCTCGTTTCTTTTATATTGACCTACCTATGCTCTCGCATCTCTACGCCTTTTCCGACGTTTCCTTAATTTATTATAAACCAAAGTACAGTTTTTGTCAAATAATTTTATAATTTAGATTATATTGTTCGGTTTTTACTTATATCAAAGACAAAAAAGTGGAGAGATTATTTTCTCCCCACTTCTTCTCTATCCTAGTAATACTCTCCCTGACGGTAGTCCCATGAGTTAAAGGTGTCTGACAGGTGCATCATAATCCTATCGATGTCAAGCCCTTTGCGGATTACAACTGGAGCTGGTGAAGTTGAACGTGCTCCCCCTTGTTCTGGGATGAGTTTGCCGTCTTTATCGACCATAGACACCATCACACCTTGCTCGTAGCGAGTTTCAATCGTTTTGTCAGGTTGGATAGATGCAACGTAGTCGTCTGCCTCGATAACAAGGTCGACTGCTCCTTCGATGCGTTCTCCGATACCTTCTACCTTACCACGATTTCCTTTTCCAGATGGGTTTGCAGATGAAGCGTAGACCATTTTACCTTCTTCCCAAAGTTTGGCAGCTAATTGTTCACCAGCTTTCCCAAATTTGATAACGAAACAGCTCGTTCCACGCACATCAGTCATCAGTTCTTCACGACCATCACCGTATGCTTTAAGTTTTTCAAAAGCTTCTGGTTTCCATGGAAGGATACAACCAAGAAGAATATCTTCATCCCAATGTTTTTGGTAAAAGGCTTCAATTTCTGGGTTGAGTTGTGCTAAAGTGCGAAGCTCGTCCATGCTACCACAAAGTACAACACCTGGTTTGTTACGGTTACGTTCTTTAGCTGTGAACTTGCGCTCAAGTCCTGCCTTGTCGCTAGTCATGATAATGTAACCAACTTTAGTAGGGCAAACGATACATCCGCCCTCACCTTTTAAAATGTCATATCCTTCTTGTGAAAGTGTTCCGTTCCATTGAATGTGTTTTGTCATAGTTCTATTTCCTTTTCTATTTTTCTAATCCTGCCAATAGGCTGGTCGTTGTTTTTCATACGCAGCTATCAAGTCTTCATACTGCAAAGTAATACCGATATCATCCAAACCATTTAAGAGTTTGTGTTTCCACTCGCTATCGATTTCGAAAGTGAATTCTCCAACCGGTGAGATGATTTTTTGTCGTTCCAAGTCCACAGTTACCTGGTCGGTAGGTTTCAACTGGGATAATTTCTCTCTAACTTCTCTGGGCTGAACAATAGGCAACATACCATTATTGAGTTCATTATTATAATGAATATCCCCAAAAGATCCTGCAATCACGACCTTAAAACCATAGTCCGCTAGAGCCCAAGCTGCATGTTCCCTCGAAGACCCTGCCCCAAAGTTATCCCCTGAGATGAGGATAGTTGCTTTACGATATTCTGATCGATTAAAGACAAAGTCTGGATCCTCAGTATACTTATCGTCCAGATATCGCCAAGCATACATGAGGTACTTACCAAAGCCTTTCTTATCAATCAACTTTAGAAACTGCTTGGGTAGAATTTGGTCGGTGTCGATGTTATCATTCATGAGAGGAACGGTCGTTCCCGTATAAACTATAAATTTCTCCATATCCTCTCCTTACTGGGCTTCTGGCATTTGCCGAACATCTACGAATCGCCCTGCAATAGCTGCTGCAGCTGCCATGGCTGGACTGCAGAGATGGGTCTTAGCGCCAAAACCTTGTCTGTCTTCAAAGTTTCGATTGCTGGTTGAGGCACAGTGAACACCATCTGGAACCTTGTCAGGATTCATCCCTAGGCACATAGAGCAACCTGGGTCTCTCCACTCAAAGCCAGCATCTAGGAAGACCTTGTCCAAGCCCAACTTCTCAGCAGCACGTTTCACAGGACGAGAGCCCGGAACCACGATAGCCGTTAAATTAGGAGCGATTTTCTTCCCTTTAACAAACCGAGCAGCCAGCTGTAAATCGCTGAGACGAGCATTGGTACATGAACCGATAAAGATATAGCCCAGCTCAATATCTGCCGGCTTTTGACCAGGCTCCAAGTCCATGTAATTGTAGGCGCGCTCATCATTCATATCCTTAATTTCTGGGAAACTACTGTCAAAGTCAACCCCCATAGCAGGATTGGTGCCCCAGGTTACCATAGGAGCTAGGTCTGAGACATCCATCCGGATAACTTTATCGTAAACAGCATCATCATCACTGACAATTGTTTTCCAATCCGCCACAGCCTCTTCAAAGTCCTCTGGAACACATTCTCGTCCTTTTAGATAATCATAGGTGGTTTGGTCCGGATTCATGATTCCCATCTTAGAACCAAACTCGATGGACATATTGCAGATGGTCATTCGCTCTTCCATGCTCAGTGTATCAATAGCTTGTCCACGATATTCCACCACGTAGCCGACACCGCAAGCAACGCCGTACTTGGCAATCAAGGCTAAAATGAAATCCTTAGAATAAACTCCTTTTTGAGGGACACCAGTAAATTCCACCAGCATTTTCTTGGGTTTAACTTGCCAGAGGGTTTGGGTAGCAAAGACATGCTCAACTTCACTAGTCCCAATTCCAAAGGCGATAGCTCCGAAAGCCCCGTGGGTTGCCGTATGGCTATCCCCACAGACAATGAATTTTCCTGGTTGAGTTCTTCCTGTTTCTGGACCAACCATGTGAACGATTCCTTGCTTTTCAGAACCGTGGGCGGCATGTTCAATCCCAAATTCCTCAACATTCTCAGCAAGCTTATCAATTTGTGCTTTAGAAATCACATCTCGAATATCGTATATATTAACCGTTGGGACATTATGGTCAAAGGTGCCAAATGTCAAGTCCGGTCGTCTCAATCTGCGACCTGCGTCTCGTAATCCTTGAAATGCTTGCGGACTGGTCACTTCGTGGATATAGTGCTGATCCACATACATGAGCTGGGGTTGCCCCTCTTCTCCTGTGATAACATGACGGTCCCATAATTTATCAAAAATCGATTTTCCTGCCATCCATTACCTCCAAATAACATATAAGGCTACTAGTGTGGTCACCATCCCAAGAAACCAAACTGTTTTAAAATACCATTTTCTAGTCTTGTGGTGAAAAGTAATTCCTGCTAACCAGGCCCCAAAACCGCCACAAGCAAAGGCTAAAATGAGTAAGATTTTCTCTGGAATGCGCCAAGCTCTTCTCCTTGCCTTGGATTTGTCAATGCCATAAATCAAGAAAACCATGACATTCCAAATCAAGAGGACTAGAGTAATTTTTTCGTCTAACTTCATAACCTTGCGATAATAGCTTCTGTCATTTCCTTGGTAGAAGCCTGTCCTCCTATATCTCTCGTTAAAATTCCAGCTGCCAAACTTGCCTCAACAGCATGCTCGATACGCTCTGCATCCTCATAACGTCCAAAGCTGTCTCTCAGCATCATGGCCACTGATAAAATCATGGAAATAGGATTGGCAATTCCTTGACCTGCAATATCAGGCGCTGAACCGTGAATTGGCTCATAGAGGCTTGGTCCATTTTCAGAATGACTGGCTGATGGCATAACCCCAAGTGTGCCAGATAGAACGCTTGATTCATCCGAGAGAATATCTCCGAAAAGATTCTCCGTCACGATGACATCAAATTTAGCAGGATTGGTAACCATAAGCATGGCAGCTGAGTCCACCAACTGGTGTTCCAAGGTCACATCTGGAAAATCCTGTGCGACTTCCTCAGCTACTTTGCGCCAGAGTTTTGATGTTGCCAACACATTCTGCTTATCGATGCTAGTAAGGCTTTTTCTCCGACTTCTTGCAATCTCAAAGGCCTTGCGAAGAATCCGCTCCACTTCCTCATAGCTGTAGTCGTTGATATCACGCGCTTTACGCTCTTCAAGAATATGATCCCCAAAGTAAATCCCGCCTGTCAACTCCCGTACCACGATAAAGTCTACACCTGAAATTCGTTCTGGTTTGAGAGGTGATAAATGCTTGAGACTATCAAAGATTTTGACTGGGCGAATATTAGCATAGAGATTGAGTTCCTTACGGAGAGCCAACAGGCCTTGTTCAGGCCGAATCACTGCCCCATCATATTGAGGACTACCGATAGATGCTAGGAGAATAGCATCTGCTTCTCTACATGCCTTGAGGGTTTCATCAGGTAAGGGATGCCCCGCAGCATTAATACCTGCACCCCCAAAAGGGCATCTGTCAATCTCATAGTCAAAACATGTTTTTTTAGCTAGGGCTTCCAGAACATCTAAACCAGCCTCCATGATTTCTGGGCCGATTCCATCCCCTGCTAGAGCTACTATTTTCTTTGTCATAGCATTCTCCTTTACACACTAGGCATGTCACGATAGGAAACACTGCGTCCCATCTCACCAGTATTCTCTTTTTGAACAAAGGTATTGGCATTGATGTAGGCAATTGCTGAAGCCTTCAATACATCAAAATCAAGCCCTGCTGCATTAAAGATGGTCTCTGTATCTCTGTTTTCAACAGTGACCAATACCCTAGCTTGGGCATCAATTCCATCTGTCACCGCATCAATGGTATAGGACACCAAGCGGACGGATTGGTTAAAGAACTTATCGATAGCGTTAAAGATAGCTTCAACCGAGCCTTGCCCAGTCGCATTAAATTCAACTTTCTCACCATCAAAATTAGCTAATCTAACTGTCGCTTCAATGTCATTTTCAGAATGAGTTTGCAGTTTTAAATCATCAAAGTGGAAGCCTTCTGGATTTTCAACCATGGTTCCAGCTACCAAAGCTCGAATATCTGCATCTGTGATTTCTTGTTTCTTGTCGGCCAGTGCCTTGAACTTAGCAAAGAGTGGCTTGATGTCCTCTTCTGTAAAGTCTAGGGCTAATTCTCTTAGTTTCTCGACAAAGGCATGGCGACCTGACAATTTTCCAAGAGGAAGACTATTACTCTTAACACCTACCAATTCAGGGGTGATGATTTCATAGGTGAGAGGATTTTTAAGTACTCCGTCTTGGTGAATACCAGATTCGTGAGAGAAGGCATTGCCACCAACGACGGCCTTGTTTTTAGGAACTGGAATACCAGAGAAGCGAGAAACCATTTCTGACGTATTGATGGTCTCATTTAGGACAATACTGGTCTCTGCTTGATAATAATCTTGGCGAATATTGAGGGCTACTGCAACTTCTTCCAAAGCAGCATTTCCAGCTCGCTCACCAATACCGTTGATAGTTCCTTCGACACGGCCCGCCCCATTCTTAACAGCAGCAAGGCTATTAGCTACTGCCATCCCAAGGTCATCGTGACAGTGAGGTGAATAGATAATCTGACGATCCGTCTTGACATTTGCAATCAAGTATTTGAAGATGGCACCGTACTCTTCCGGCGTGGTAAATCCTACCGTGTCAGGGATATTGATATAAGACGCACCTGCATCTACCGCTGTTTGAACAACTTGCAAGAGGAAATCCAACTCTGTTCTAGTCGCATCCTCAGGAGAAAATTCGACCACTTCAAACTTAGAACGGGCATAGGAAACATGCTCCTTAATAGCTTCCAAAATCTCTTCCTTGCTCTTATTGAGCTTATACTTGCGGTGAATCGGACTGGTAGCAATAAAGACATGAACCTGTGGATATTTGGCATCCTTGAGAGCTTCATAACAAGCATCAATATCAGACTTGACAGAACGTGCTAATCCAGTCACCGCTGTTTTCTTCAAGGACTTGGCAATCTCCTGAACTGCTGTGAATGAATCAGGACTCGCCGCCGGAAAACCAGCTTCGATTGCTGAAATGCCCCATTTCTCCAACTGCCTTGCGATCGCAATTTTTTCCTTGATTGAAAAATTAACACCAGGTGTCTGCTCTCCATCCCGAAGGCTGGTATCTAGAAATTCAACTCTTCTCATAAAATTTCCCCTTTTCCAAATATGGTTTTAAAAAAACATCTCGCTCAGAAACCCAAGCGAGATGTTGATTTACTCCCGCTTGGTAAGCCAAACAGGACTAATGCATTTTGCACTAGCCCGAGTACCTCAACAACAAAGCAAATTGATTAAACTTAGCTGTTTTCATGTTTGACTTTCTCCTTCGTTTGATATCTTGTTTAGTATTTTAGCATAGGCAAAAGTAGTTGTCAAGAAAAAATACAATATTTTCTGAAAATTTCTTCAGTAGAGAATATTTTGCCAATTGAGAGTGTTTGAAAATTCAAGGAAATTTCCTTACTTTTTCAAAGTTAAGTTCCAACTTTTTTCCATCAATTCCAGTACTTCTTCATCTGATAAAGTATCATCAAGGGACACACTAATCCAGTAACGTTTATTCATATGAAAGGCTGGATAAATTCCCTTTTGTGAAAGCAAGTCCGCTACTTGGTCGTGTTTAAGATTGACTGCTTCCACTTGCCCTTCTCTGCCCTTTTCCAGCTTATCCCAAGAGATTTTCATCAAGATAGCATACCACTTTTGATTGCCTTCATGTCTTAAGACTGCCGTATCAGGTGATTTTTCCCACAGATACTCCAACTGATTACCATACTTTTCCTGAACCTGAGTCACGATTCGCTTAGTCTGAGGACAGATATAATTCTGCACATCAAAACAAGCCTTCCGAATCTGGTAAAGAATCTCCAGACAGGCCTCACGGACATTTCCGACAAAGCTTCCCCTCATGCTTTCCATATGAACTTGAGGATAGAGGTCGCCAGTTTCTTGGTCAAAGACTTGAAAGTACACATCATCAGAGGTGATGAATACAGTCATGATGAAGTCACCCTGCAAAATTTGGCGACTATAAGTCCAGACTTCCCCATTTTTTACAAAACCATAGGCACGAGCCTTTTCTTGATTAAACTGATAGGATTTAAAAATTTCAAACATAAGTGAAAACTGCTACCAAAAGCTAGCAGTTCCTTTCTATTTTTTAAAAGACAACCTTGGTTCCATGAAGTTGAGTGACACCTAGCTGGTCGATAAAGGTTTGACGGTTGTCAAGGTCAATCCCCCCACCTGGTAAAATTTCAATTTTACCTTTAGCGTACTCCAAAATTCTGTGATAGTGAGCAAAACGTTCTTCTAGCGGGTCTCCGGACACACCAGCACGAGTCAGGATACGAGTTACTCCAGCTTGGCTGAGCCAGTCAATAGCTTCCAGTTGATCTTCATCGCTCAATTCATCAAAGGCCATGTGAAAGACAATTTCCATTCCTTTTGATGCAGCAATTAACTTTTCAAGATTAGGCTTATCCAACTTTTTATCAGCAGTTAAAGCCCCAAATACAACCCCTTGACTTCCAGCCTGCGCAGTCAATCGAATATCTTCTAGCATGATAGCAATTTCTAGGTCATTATAGACAAAGTCGCTACCACGTGGACGAATCATGGTCATGATGGTCGTATCGTAGTTAGCTGTTAATTCAACCGCTGCCTTGGTCACTCCATAGCTTGGTGTTGTTCCTCCCACTGCTAGATTATCACAGAGTTCGATTCGACGAGCTCCAGCCCGCATCGCTTTTTCAAGCAAGGTCACATTTTCAGCACAAAATTCGTAAATCATTTGATTCTCCTTGAAGATTACTTTAAATTTATTATATCATATTGTTATGAATATGCTTTCAATTTTATCAAGAAAAATAGTTACTATTTTTTATTCTTTGTCTGGAATGATCTTGAAGAGATAATAAGTCATAAAGATGGTCAAGGCTCCCAGACCGATTTTGACTGGTAAGAGAGGGGCAAAATAAATGGAAATTCCCATCAAGATGTAGATAGATACGATAATTTTTTTCTTTCGTTCACGTGCAATAGACTTAGTCTCGCGAAAATCAGCTACATATGCTTGATAGAGCTTGGTATGATAAAGCCAATCTTCGAAGCGCTTGGAACTTCTGGAGAAACAAGCAATAGACAACAAAAGAAAAGGTGTTGTAGGCAACAAGGGTAAAACAACCCCAACAATAGCCAAAGCTAGTGATAAAAAACCAATTATCAGATAGATAAGACGCATAACTTCTCCTAGTTAATACTCTTCGAAAATCTCTTCAAACCACGTCAGCGTCGCCTTACCGTAGGTATGGTTCCTGACTTCGTCAGTCTTATCTGCAACCTCAAAGCAGTGCTTTGAGCAACCTGCGGCTAGTTTCCTAGTTTGCTCTTTGATTTTCATTGAGTATAAAATAATCTTCTTCTAGTTTCGCATACAATGATGAATTTTGTCAAGTCCTAACCAAAAGAGCCTGAAATTCACTTTCAGGACTCTCCTCTTATTTAATCTTTTCTTCCTCGTAGTCACCCTTGCTGCAAACAACCTGCTTGCCACCACCACGGACTTTTTTCTCCATGAGGAAGTTGCCACATTTTGGACAGTCACGACCAACAGGCTTGTCCCAAGAAGTAAATTCACAGTCTGGATAACGATTGCAACCATAGAAGAGGCGATTACGTTTGGTTTTTCGCTCAATAATTTGTCCCTGATGACAACTTGGACACTCTACACCGATTTCTTTCACGATTGCTTGGGTATGACGGCAATCTGGGAAATTGCTACAAGCGTAGAACTTACCAAATCGACCAAGTTTAATAACCATTGGACTGCCACACACTTCACAATCAAATCCAGCTGGTTCATCCTTGATCTGGATTTTCTCCATTTCTTCTTCAGCCTTGGCAACCTCTTTAGAGAAAGGTTTGTAAAAGGCATCAATGACACGTTGCCACTGCTCTTTTCCGACTTCGACGTCATCCAGTTTGCCTTCCATTTCAGCTGTAAAGGTCACGTTTACGATATCTGGGAAATATTCAACGATGAGCTTGTTAACAATTTCTCCCAACTCTGTTGGTTCAAAACGTTTGGCTGCAAGGCGAACATAGTAACGTTTCTGAATAGTTTCAATGGTTGGTGCGTAGGTTGACGGACGTCCAACCCCATTTTCCTCCAAGGTCTTAATCAGTGTCGCTTCAGAATAACGAGCAGGCGGTTGAGTGAAATGTTGCTCTGGTTTGCTATTCACCTGCTTAACCACATCTCCAACAGCCATATCTGGTAACATCTTATTCTTATCAGAATCATTATAAATAGCAAGATAACCATCAAACTTAACCTGACTACCATTGGCAGCAAATTGAACCCCATTTTGAGACAATTTAACAGCCATGGTATCAAAGACAGCAGCTGTCATCTGGCTCGCCACAAAACGATTCCAGATAAGAGTATAAAGCTTGAGCTGATCCTTGTCCAGATACTTAGCGATGCTTTCCGGTGTATTAAAGACACTTGACGGACGAATAGCCTCATGGGCATCCTGAGCACCTGATGCATTTTTCACCTTGCTACCATGCTTAGAATACTTGCTACCAAAACGGTCTGTAATGAAGCTTGCTGCCTCATTTTGCGCCACTGGACTGATACGAGTTGAATCGGTACGCATATAGGTAATCAAACCTTGCACACCAGAACCAATATTAATCCCTTCATAGAGCTGTTGGGCAACCATCATGGTCTTTCGAGTACGGAAATTGATTTTATTAGCCGCATCCATCTGCATAGATGAAGTGGTATAGGGTAATGGAGCATTGCGTTTGCGCTCTTTCTTATCCACCTGATCCACTGAAAAATCTTTGCTAGTCAGACGAGACAAGACTTCCTTGACCTCATCATTGCTAGTCAGTTTCATCTTTTTACCATCTACTCCATAGAAGGAAGCCTGAAATTGCTTGGTTCCCTTTTTAAAAACAGCATCAATTGTCCAGTATTCTTCTGGCTGGAAGGCATTGATTTCATTCTCACGATCAATGATTAACTTGAGCGCAATAGACTGAACGCGACCTGCTGACAAGCCCTTCTTGACCTTCTTCCACAAAATAGGCGAAATCGAATACCCTACCAAGCGGTCCAGGACACGGCGTGCCTGTTGAGCATCGACCAAGTCCATATCAATCTTACGCGGTTCTTTAAAAGCATTTTTAACAGCATCTTTGGTGATTTCATTGAAGACCACACGGTTGGCATCATTTTCATCTAAGTTGAGAATATGAGCCAAATGCCAAGAAATCGCTTCTCCTTCACGGTCCGGGTCACTCGCCAGAAAGACTTTATTAGCTTTTTTGGCTTCTTTTTTCAAGTCATTGATGAGAGAACCTTTTCCTCGGATATTGATATATTGCGGTTCATAATTATTTTCAATATCGACGGACATACTGGATTTCTTCAAATCTCGAATATGCCCGACACTGGCTAAAACCTTGTAGTTTCTGCCGAGATATTTTTCAATCGTCTTGGCCTTAGCAGGCGACTCCACGATCACTAGATTTTTTTTAACTGTTGATTTTTTCTTTTTTGTTGCCGTAGCCACAGTATCACACCTTTTCAAAGTAATAAACTTTATAAAGTGTAAACCATTTTTTGAACCCTGTCAAGACTTAGCTACTATAATAGAAGAAAAGTTTGTCTAGTAAGCGGACTTTCTTCTTATACTCAATGAAAATCAAAGAGCAAACTAGGAAGCTAGCCGCAGGTTGCTCAAAACACTGTTTTGAGGTTGCAGATGGAAGCTGACGTGATTTGAAGAGATTTTCGAAGAGTATTAAAATTCAAATTCCGCAAGAACATCCTGCCCACTGGTAACCAATTTTGCCCCTTCTTGAATCAAATGATGGCAACCGTCTGATAGTCCATCTAAAATGCCACCAGGTATAGCAAAGACATCACGCCCTTCCTCCATTGCTCGCTCACAGGTAATGAGACTACCTGAGCGCATCTTAGCCTCTGCTACGATCACACCACGACAAAGTCCAGCAATGATGCGATTACGGGCAGGAAAATGAAATTTCAGAGGTTGTTCGCCAGGTCCATATTCACTGAGAACCAGATGATCATTACCGATGTAGTCTTGCAAGCGTTTATTGGCTTTAGGATAAAACACATCCAGTCCTGTTCCAATCACTGCAATGGTTTTTCCGCCATTCTGGAGAGCTGCCATATGAGCTGCTGTATCAATGCCCTTGGCTAATCCACTGACAATAACCAGTTCATTTTCCAAGCCCTGAATGACTTTTTCAACTGACTTAGCTCCCTGTTTGCTACAAGTACGACTTCCTACGACCGCTACCTTAGGAAATTTCAAGAGGTCAAGATTTCCCTTGTAAAATAAAAGCACAGGCGCATCGTATATTTCACTCAAATCCCAAGGATAACAGTCATCTAAAATAGAGAAAGATGGAAATTTTTGAAACTCCTTCTCCAAATACGCATCGTCTATCTGAAAATAACGTTCCATAAAAACAGCTGGATTTCTGCAACCTGATATATCTGCAATATCACCCAACAAAAGCTCCTGATCAACATTTTCACCGTATTCCAGGACCTTCAAAACCTGTTGATTTGTCAAACCTGATTTTTTCAACTTATAGATTTCATAGTTTGTGATTTTCATAAATATCTCCATTTCTTTTTCTACTCATCTATTTATTCGTAAAAAATCAAAAAACATCCGACTATTTCAGCCAGATGTTGGAATCTTTAATTTTCGTTTTTAAGAATTTCTTCTAATTTATGATAATCTTGGACACTATCGATCTCATAGATGCTGTTGCCTTCTAATTCTTCAACATAGACATCTAGCTCTTTGATATTATCCTTAACCATATTATCCCAGTAGAGATCAACAAATTCACCACTTGCATAGGCCTTATCGATAAAGCTGACAATCTTTTCTGCAGTTGGAGCGTCCCAGAAGGATACACCACTAAGGATGCGGCCTGCCTTACTATCAACAGTAATGTCTTGAACCTTGTAGTCATCTCCATAGACCAAGAACCATTCGTTAGTACAATCTTCACGATAGACACTAAAATAAGTAGAACGTGTCAAATCATTGCGGAACATATTTTTAAAGAGATAGTTATCGGCATCGATAACATAACTGTTAGCTAATTCTTCTTTTACAAGATAGAGAGAGTAAAAGTTATTGTAGTCAGCGTATTTATCATTGAAAACGAGACGAACACCGTATTTTTCTTTTAAGTAATCGAATTGTTCTTTAAGGTAACCAACGATGATGATAATGTCATTGATCCCTTTTTCTTTTAAAAACTCAATTTGGTATTCAATCAAGGGTTTTTGATTAACCTGAACCAAGGCTTTAGGGGTATTTTCAGTCATAGGACGCAAGCGAGTTCCCAATCCCGCTGCTAAGATAATGGCTTTCACACGAATCTCCTTTATTCTTTAATAATAATATAAACTCCAGCAATGACGACAAGTGACGTAATAATGGTCAACATATCTAGTGCAGTTCCCAAGAAGAGAGCTGCAAACAAGACCGTCCAAACTACATAACTCACGTTCAAGCCTGTAGCCTTGGCTGGTTGCAAGCGATTGATAGCGATATAATAAGCCAAGTAGGAAATCATATCAAAGGCTGCAAAGACAATCATAAGACCTAGCAATTGTCCATTGGCCACTTCTGCAAATGACTGATGAGAGAAGAGCACAATCACAAGATAGGACAAGAATGAAGTCACTTGACGAATTAAGAGGGCTTCGATTTCACTCAATTCACTTTCCATGGCAAAGGAGCTGAGAACACTCTCGCTTCCCCATGCAATAGCACAAATCAAAGCACAGAGAATACCAATGTAGAAGGAATTGACCTGTTCAACCTTATAAGTCTGGGCAATAATCCCTGCAATAATCAAGACAATCCCAAACACAGTATTTTTTGAAATCTTGTGCTTCAAAAAGAAGAAAGCCAATAAAACTGAAATCGCAGGATAAATAGCCGATACTGATGAAGCCAAGGAACTTCCAATATACTTAACTGCATAAAGATTGGCCTGCATACCGATAGGGCCTGCTAGCAAGGCTCCGATGATAACACTCACATTACGAATATTTAAGAAAATTGAGAGACGAACTTTTCCTTCTTTTACTAAGAGAAAAGCTAGTAAGATAAAGATACTCAAGAAATCGTGAGCAGCGGCCACCACAAAGGGCGACAAATCTGTAAAAATCGAAAAGATATAAGCACTAATTGTTAGACCTAAACCCCAGAAAATACCTGAGAGTAGACCAAAAGAAACTCCATTTTTAGTTTTCATCTGAACCTCCATAATATGACAAACCTTCAACAGCTCTTTGGTAGCGATTCACACCATAATCACCAAAATCTGCACCTTGCTCTTCTTTATAGACAGTCCATAGACTCCAAATAGTATCTTGTAAAATTTTATAGATAGCAATCTTTTCTCGAGAGACAGGTGTTCGGTCACTCTCATAGTGGGATAAGAAAGCTTCTTCCTCTTGGGAAGTGAATTCAGACTCTAAAAAGAGGGCAGCCAAATCCCACATTGGATCATTCATTGATGAATATTCCCAGTCAATCAGATAGAGACGTCCTTGAGGTGATTCGATAAAGTTTTCAGGCACCAAATCGATATGACAAGATTTTCTGTCAACACCTAAGTCAGCCAGTCTTTTCTCTAAGGAGAAGACTTCTTCTCGAACAGCTTCATAGTTGGCATAAGGAATTTTCTCTTCAATCAAGGATTCGTATTTTTTGATTTCTTCAAAAGGAGCAAACTCTCCTCTTAATTCCTTGCCAGAAGCATGAATGGTTTGTAAAATTGGAACAATTTTATCAAATTTTGTCTTGATTGACGTTGAATCCAGCGTAATCGCAGATTCGATATACTCATTTACTTTGATACCAGCTTCAATATCAAAAAGATAATTTTTTACATCTAAGTCTAAATCCTTTAGTAGTTCAAGATTGTACTTTTCATCTTGACGATTGATCAGCTTTTCTGTCCCTTTACCAAAGAATTTAACAATGTATTGCTTATTTGTTGTTTTGACCAAATAGTTTTGATTGGTCATTCCACCCAGTTGTTCAACACTGAGAACTTCCTCTTCTTGACTAAGTAAGGAAGAAATTTTTTCTTTAATGATTTTCTCCACAATTAACCTCCAGCACCTATACTTCCCACTTAAACACGGTTTTAAAGGCTGTGTTTAAATCGGTAGCAAAGACACAGTGAATATCTTTAATTTCTCTTACAGGTTCTTCTAGATAAAGGATATTTTTAAGACGATTGGCAAATTTCTTGACTTCCATCATTTGGATGGCATTTTCAAAATCAATGCGACCAGAACGAGAGGACCCAACCAAGAGCAAGCCTTTTTCTAAGGCATCGCGTGTATTGAGATTGACTTTATACTCGCTAACACCCATCATGAGAATCGTTCCCTGAGGACGAATGTAGCGAATCAAATCATTAATAGCTGGTCCAGTACCATCACCACCACAACACTCAAAAGCATGGTCAAAGGCCAAATCTTCAGGAATATTATCAGTAATATAACATTCTTTAGCAAAAGAGAAGAGTTCCAATTTTTCCCAGTGACGACCAATAACCACAATCTCTGCTTCTGGCAAAGTATAATTGATAATATTGGCAACTACAAAAGCTAAACTTCCATCTCCGATAACGGCGATTCGGTCACGCTTGCTGTGAGCAAGAGTCAGTAAGCGATTCATGGCGTGCATACCAACACTGACAAACTCTGTAATGGCTGCAACCGTATCTTCAATAGTATCATAAGCCACCACACGGTCTTTAGGGAGAGAAACAAACTCTCTCATAAAGCCATCAAATCCACTAGACAAGAAATGGGTCCCTGTCATGTAGTTCTCATAGAATTCTTCATCGCTCTGCATAGGAGGCTGATTGGGAATCATGACAACTTTTTGCCCAACCTCATAAGTTCCTGTCGGGTCAGCAATAACGGTTCCACATGACTCGTGAATCATTGCCATTGGAAGTTTTTTATTCAAAATCTTTGGATCACGTTTTCCTTGATAGTAACGCTGATCCGCATGACAGACAGCCATGTAATTGGGGCGGATGAGGATATGATTTTCTTGATCTATAGCCTCTTCCTGGTATTTAACGTTGATAAACTTGGGCTTAGTCAGTTGATAAATTTGATTAATCATTTCACTAGTCTTTCTCAATCATACTTTTTGCAATCTTCAGATCTGTCACTGTTGTGATTTTTAGATTTGAATATTCACCCTTAGCCAAGGCCACATCTTTTCCTTTGATCACAAAGATTTTACATGCATCTGTTAAGATTTCCTTCTCTTCAGCAGAGAGAGAGCCGTAAAGGTCCATGAAGTCCTTGCAACGGAATGTTTGAGGTGTTTGTCCTTGATAGAGGTGAGCACGATTTGGAATATCTGTAATAAATTGACCATTAGTGCTTTCAACGATAGTATCAACCGCTTCTATCACTGTGTCCACTGCGTCATGATTTTGAGCAAGTTGAATATTATCCTGAATCATGCGAAGCGTAATAAACGGACGAACAGAATCATGGGTAACAACGATGTCCTCTGGTGTAAGCGGACGATAAGCATCGATGGCTTCAATGATTTTCTCAATACTTGTATTGCGGTCAGCACCACCTTTTGTGATGATGATACGATCCTTATGAAGAGGTAGATATTTATCTACAAGATCCTCTGCATGGGAAACCCAGTCTCCATGAACACCAACTACAATTTTTTCAATGCTTGGTGCCAAGACAAATTTTTCAATTGTATGAATCAAAATAGGTCGATCACCTAGCTCTAAAAATTGTTTTGGCAAATTACTAATTCCCATGCGAGTACCAGTTCCACCGGCAAGAATTCCTGCATAAATCATCTATTTTCTCCTTTGTATTACTAAAAAAACTTATTCTCTCTATTATACCACAATCTAGTCCTATCATGAAAGAAATACCGGACCTCCCTTTCTAGAATAGGAGGATTAGGCAGTTCTATATCTTCGAAGAAACTAGCCCATTTCTAGTAATGACTAGGAATTCTGTAGCAATTACTAATAAATAGCTGTGAAATTTTAGAGTTCTTCAGAATAATATACTTTCCTTAAAGAAAACTTAAAATTAAGCTTTGAAACTTCAAAGGAATCGCTTGACTTACTACCCTTCATTTCTTATTAGCTAACTTTATGATATAATGAAAAACGAGGTAAATTGAATGAAAAGTATAAAATTAAATGCTCTATCTTATATGGGAATTCGTGTCTTAAATATTATTTTTCCCATCCTAACTGGAACCTATGTCGCGCGTGTCTTAGACCGAACTGACTATGGTTACTTCAACTCAGTTGACACTATTTTGTCCTTTTTCTTGCCCTTTGCGACATATGGAGTCTATAACTATGGTTTACGGGCCATCAGTAATGTCAAGGATAACAAAAAAGATCTTAATAGAACCTTCTCTAGTCTTTTTTATTTGTGCATAGCTTGTACGATTTTGACCACTGCTGTCTATATCCTTGCCTATCCTCTCTTCTTTACTGATAATCCAATCATCAAAAAAGTCTACCTTGTCATGGGGATTCAACTCATTGCCCAGATTTTTTCAATTGAATGGGTCAATGAAGCTCTGGAAAATTATAGTTTTCTCTTTTACAAAACTGCCTTCATCCGTATCCTGATGCTGGTCTCTATTTTCCTGTTTGTCAAAAATGAACACGATATTGTTGTCTACACACTTGTGATGAGTTTATCGACACTGATTAACTATCTGATTAGTTATTTTTGGATTAAAAGAGACATCAAACTTGTTAAAATCAACCTAAGTGATTTTAAACCACTCTTTCTCCCGCTGACAGCCATGTTAGTCTTTGCCAATGCCAATATGCTCTTCACTTTTTTGGATCGTCTCTTCCTCGTTAAAACAGGGATTGATGTCAACGTTAGTTACTATACCATGGCTCAACGAATTGTGACCGTTATTGCTGGTGTTGTAACAGGAGCTATCGGAGTGAGTGTGCCTCGTCTCAGTTACTATCTAGGAAAAGGCGACAAGGAAGCCTATGTCGCACTTGTTAACAGAGGCAGTCGAATCTTTAACTTCTTTATCATTCCACTGAGTTTTGGACTCATGGTTTTAGGACCAAATGCCATCCTACTTTACGGTAGTGAAAAATATATCGGAGGCGGTATCTTAACCTCTCTCTTCGCTTTTCGTACGATTATCCTGGCACTAGATACCATTCTTGGTTCACAAATTCTCTTTACAAATGGCTATGAAAAACGTATTACAGTTTACACAGTCTTTGCTGGGCTACTCAATTTAGGTTTAAATAGTCTCCTTTTTTTCAACCATATCGTGGCTCCTGAATACTACTTACTGACAACTATGCTATCAGAGGCCTCTCTACTTGTTTTCTATATCATTTTCATCCATAGAAAACAGCTTATTCACTTGGGACATATCTTTAGCTATACTGGTCGATACTCTCTCTTTTCACTTTCCTTTGTAGCAATTTATTTCCTGATCAATTTCTTGTATCCTGTGGATATGGTTATTAATTTTCCATTTTTGATTAATACTGGTTTGATTGTCTTGCTATCAGCCATCTCTTATGTTGGACTACTTGTCTTTACCAAAGATAGCATTTTCTATGAATTTTTAAACCATGTCCTAGCCTTAAAAAATAAATTCAAAAAATCATAGGAGTATAGAATGAAACAACTAACCATTGAAGATGCCAAACAAATTGAATTAGAAATTTTGGATTATATTGATACTCTCTGTAAAAAGCACAATATCAACTATATTATTAACTACGGTACTCTGATTGGGGCGGTTCGACATGAGGGCTTTATCCCTTGGGACGATGATATTGATCTATCCATGCCTCGAGAAGACTACCAACGATTTATTACCATTTTTCAAAAGGAAAAAAGCAAATATAAGCTCCTATCCTTAGAAACTAATAAGAACTACTTTAACAACTTTATCAAAATAACCGACAGCACGACCAAAATTGTTGATACTCGAAATACAAAAACCTATGATTCTGGTGTCTTTATCGATATTTTCCCCATGGATCGCTTTGATAATCCTAAGGTCATTGATACTTGCTATAAACTGGAAAGCTTCAAACTTCTATCTTTCAGTAAACATAAAAATATTGTCTATAAAGATAGCCTTTTAAAAGATTGGATACGAACAGCCTTTTGGTTACTCCTTCGACCTGTTTCTCCTCGTTATTTTGCAAATAAAATCGAGAAAGAAATTCAAAAATATAGTCGTGAGAATGGGCAGTATATGGCTTTTATTCCTTCTAAATTTAAAGAAAAGGAAGTCTTCCCAAGTGGTACTTTTGATAAAACAATCGATTTACCCTTTGAGAATTTAAACCTTCCTGCACCTGAAAAATATGATACTATTTTGACACAATTTTACGGAGATTATATGACTTTGCCACCTGAAGAAAAACGCTTCTACAGTCATGAATTTCATGCCTACAAATTGGAGGATTAGGATGCAATATTTAAAAAAAGAAGAAATTAAAGAAATTCAACTAGCCCTGCTAGATTATATTGATGAGACTTGTAAGAAACATAATATTCCTTATTTTCTCAGTTATGGAACCATGCTTGGAGCTATCCGCCACAAAGGCATGATTCCCTGGGATGATGATATTGATATTTCCCTTTATCGTGAAGATTATGAGCGCTTATTGAAGATCATTGAGGAAGAAGACCATCCACGTTATAAGGTTCTCTCCTACGACACTTCTTCTTGGTACTTCCATAATTTCGCATCGATTTTGGATACTTCTACTGTTATCGAAGACCATGTTAAGTACAAGCGTCATGACACCAGTCTTTTCATAGATGTCTTCCCAATTGATCGCTTTACAGACTTGAGCATTGTCGACAAGAGTTATAAGTATGTGGCCCTTCGTCAACTAGCTTATATCAAAAAATCACGCGCAGTTCACGGCGACAGCAAATTAAAAGATTTTATAAGATTATGTAGCTGGTACGCCCTCCGATTTGTCAATCCTCGTTACTTTTACAAGAAAATTGATCAGCTAGTCAAAAATGCTGCAACCAACACTCCTCAATATGAAGGAGGAATTGGGATTGGTAAGGAAGGAATGAAAGAAGTCTTCCCAGTTGATACCTTTAAAGAGCTGATTTTAACAGAGTTTGAAGGCCGTATGTTACCAGTTCCTAAAAAGTATGACCAATTTTTAACCCAGATGTATGGAGATTATATGACACCACCATCAAAAGAAATGCAAGAGTGGTATAGTCACAGTATTAAAGCTTATCGAAAAAATTGATTGAGGCTGACTATATAAACTACTAAGATAGAGATTATTCAAAAACTTAATTTTAGTGGAATAATTACTAACATATGTACAAGGTCTGGCATTAAGTGACCCTCGATAATTTCAACTCCTTTATAACTACACAAGCGATGAAATATTTCGCCTAAACTACTTCGATATTGATTATAGAGAACTTTTCGTCTATACTTAGGGGTGAACACAATGTGATAGAACAGTGCTACTTTGTGGGTGATAAACTATGAGCCTTTTGTGCCATATTTTTCTCCTTTCGCTTTACAATTGGCTTAAACACATTTATTGTATCGCGTTTGGAGTTTTTTTGTCTCGCACCTAACGGAGCGAGACGGACTAATAGATCGAAATAAAAACCACACCGTGTTTTCAGCTTGATTGTGAGCAAAGCTGAAAACACGGTGTGGTTTTATTTAGAATCTAGTTTTTGTCTAACCTCTTTTATAGGCGATTTCGGAAAACTTCGTACATAAGAATGGCTGCAGCAACACTGGCATTAAGGCTTTGAACATGTCCATTCATAGGAATGGTGATCATTTCATCGACCTGCTTTTTGATGTTGCTAGAGATTCCTTTTCCTTCATTTCCGATGATGAGGGCAATTTTCCCTTTTGTATTCCACTTATGGCAAGGAGTCCCATTCATATCTGTTCCAAAGGTCCAGAAGCCTTCATCCTTGAGTTTGTCCAGAGTTTGACTCAGATTTGTCACTCGGGCAATTGGAACGTGCTCAATAGCACCTGTGGCTGTTTTAGCAACGACAGGAGTAACACCGACAGCACGGTGTTTGGGAATGATGACACCTGAAACATTGGTCGCATCAGCGGTTCGCAAGATGGAGCCTAAGTTGTGAGGGTCGGTTAACCCGTCCAGAATCAATAGCAAAGGATTTTCTTCTTGACGTGTTTTGGCAAGGATGTGATCCAACTCGCTATAGGCAAATTCAGACACTCGTAGAACAAATCCTTGGTGGACAGCACCTTCAGTCATCTCAGACAGGGATTTTTTTGAAGTCCAAGAAATGGACACCTTCTTTTCTGTAGCCAGTTCCTTGACTTTCTCAACATTCTTACCTCGGAGATCTTCTTGGAGGTAGAGTTTGTTTCCAGTGTTTGCAAGGAGGGCTTCGGTAACGGCGTGGACGCCATAGACAATATCATTTGTTTTCATGCCTCTATTATAACATAAAACCCCGTCTTGCAACGGGATTTTTCTTTATTCTAGAATCAGTAAGCCATCTTTAACTGCAAATGGGTCTTTTTCATTGATACGATCGTAAAACATGATACCGTTGATGTGGTCAATTTCGTGCTGAACAACAATGGAATTGTAGCCTTTAAGTTTGATGCGGTGTTTTTCGCCATCCTTGTCAAAGTAGTCAACAGTAACGCGGGCATGGCGAACAACATATCCAGGCACGTTGCGGTCAACAGAAAGGCAACCTTCTCCTTCGCCAAGAGCTGCGTCTTGAACGGAGTGAGAGACGATTTTTGGATTGTACATAATGGCTTGTAAGTCGTAGGCTTCCTGTGGAGTTTCGCCTTCTTCGACAATATTAGGGACCAAAACAGCGATAATACGTTTTGAGATATCTAATTGAGGAGCAGCCAGTCCAACCCCACCGCGGAGTCCTAATTTTTCAGCCATGACAGGATCTTGGGAATGTTTAAGGAATTGCATCATCTTTTCGCCAAGGATAATTTCCTGGTCAGATAGGGGGAAAGTAACTTCCTCAGCAACCGCGCGTAGAGTAGGATTCCCCTCGCGGATAATATCGTTCATATCAATTAAGTGAGCAGCTTTTGTAATACGTTCTATTGCAGACATTTTCTCTCCTTTCATTACCTCTACATGATATCACAAAATGACAAGGATTTAAAGTATTACAGCCTTTAGGATTTGTAGAAAATATATAGCAGGTTCAATTCAATTGTGAAAGAATTTCTTATCTATGATATAATAAAAAGAAAAGGCTTGCATAAGAAAGTAGGGAGGATGAAGATGCAAAGAAGACAAGATAGACATAAACGTGGGCCAGTTTTTCGTTTTGTGAAAGGTTTGGTCAATTTTTTTAGACGTTACCGTAAGTGGAGCAATAAAGGATTTGTTGCAGTACTTTTACTAGCAGTTACTTTATCAATGGGCTTGGTCTTGTTGTTTGAAAGTTTCCAAGGAATCCCCTTGACCAGTCAAAAAAAGGAGGCCATTTCTCAAGAAGCAAATAAGATGAATCAAAATACTAAAGGTCAGGAAGAGGAAAAAACTGCTAGAATTATGGCTCATGGTGATTTGCTTTATCATGATATTCTCTACTTTTCAGCCAAAAAAGATGATGGAACGTATGATTTTCATGAGAATTTTGAATACGTGACACCATGGCTTAAGCAGGCAGATTTAGCTATTGGTGACTTTGAAGGGACTATTAATAAGGATCATTATTTAGCGGGTTATCCTCTCTTTAATGCTCCAAGTGAAGTCATGGATGCTATCAAAGATGCGGGGTATCACGTACTTGATTTGGCTCATAATCACATTTTAGATTCGCAAATTGAGGGAGTTATTTCAACAGCAGATACTATTGAAAAGGCAGGAATGACACCTATTGGAGTTTACACGCACGAACCACGTGATCAAGCTCCACTGGTTATCAAGGAAGTGAACGGTATCAAGGTTGCACTTTTGGCTTATTCTTATGGATTTAATGGAATTGAGCAAAGTATTTCTCAAGAAGACTATAACCGCTATCTTTCAGATTTAGATGAGAATAAAATGAAGGCTGAAATTGAACGGGCAGAGAAGGAAGCGGATATCACCATTATCATGCCTCAGATGGGTGTGGAGTATCGTATCGAACCGACTGAAGAGCAAAAAGCTTTGTATCACAAGATGATTGATTGGGGAGCGGATATTATCTTTGGAGGTCATCCTCACGTTGTGGAACCATCTGAAATTGTTGAAAAAGATGGAGATAAGAAACTCATTATCTATTCAATGGGGAATTTCATTTCCAATCAACGGATTGAGACCATGCAGGGGGTAGAAAATGCTAAGTGGACTGAACGTGGTGTTCTCATGGACGTAACCATTAAGAAGAAGGATGGAAAGACAACTATCGGAACAGCTAAAGCTCATCCTACTTGGGTCAATCGAACACCAAAGGGAACCTTTTCACCAGAAGGATATCCCCTATATCATTATCAAACTTATATCTTGGAAGATTTTATCGAGGGTGGCAGTCATCGTGACCAGTTAGATGAAGCGACTAAGGAACGAATTGATACAGCTTATAAAGAAATGAATGAACATGTGGGATTGAAGTGGGATTAGCTTGAATTTAGAGGGAATTAAATGACTATTAAGGTAATTGCGACAGATATGGATGGGACCTTGCTGGATGCTAGAGGCCAGCTTGATCTCCCACGCTTGGAAAAGATTTTAGATCAGTTGGATCAAAGGGGCATTCGTTTTGTCATTGCGACGGGAAATGAAATTCACCGCATGAGGCAACTACTGGAGTACTTGGTCGATCGAGTGGTTCTGGTTGTTGCCAACGGTGCTCGTATTTTTGAAAACAATGAACTGATTCAGGCTCAGACATGGGATGACGCGATTGTTGATAAGGCTTTGGCTCATTTCAAGGGTCGAGAGTGTCAGGATCAGTTTGTTGTGACGGCTATGAAGGGTGGTTTCGTCAAAGAAGGTACGATTTTCACAGACCTTGAAAGTTTTATGACTCCAGAAATGATTGAAAAATTCTACCAACGGATGCAGTTTGTGGATGAATTAACCTCTGACCTCTTTGGTGGTGTGCTCAAGATGAGTATGGTTGTTGGTGAAGAACGGTTGAGTTCGGTCTTGGAAGAAATCAATGACCTTTTTGATGGCCGTGTTCGGGCTGTATCGAGTGGCTATGGTTGCATTGATATCCTCCAAGCTGGAATTCATAAAGCATGGGGCTTGGAAGAATTACTCAAGCGCTGGGACTTGAATCCCCAACAAATCATGACTTTTGGTGACAGTGAAAATGATGTTGAAATGCTTGAAATGGCTGGAATTGCCTATGCGATGGAAAATGCTGATGATAAGGCCAAAGCTGTAGCCACTGCTCTGGCGCCAGCCAACAGCCAAGGAGGAGTTTATCAAGTCTTGGAAAACTGGTTAGAAAAAGGAGAATGAAGTGGCAGTACAGTTATTAGAAAATTGGTTGCTAAAGGAACAAGGTAAAATCCAAACCAAGTACCGTAACTTAAATCAGGTTTCTGTTGTAGAACCAGACATTCTTTTTATTGGGGATTCCATTGTCGAATATTATCCTCTGCAGGAGTTGTTTGGGACTGCAAAGACGATTGTCAATCGTGGAATTCGAGGTTATCAGACAGGGCTGTTACTAGAGAACCTCGATGCGCATCTGTACGGTGGAGCAGTAGATAAAATTGTCCTTTTGATTGGGACAAATGATATTGGAAAAGATGTGCCTGTGAATGAGGCACTCAATAATCTCGAAGCAATCATACAATCCATTGCTCGCGATTATCCATTGACAGAGATTAAATTGCTTTCCATTTTGCCAGTCAATGAAGGCGAGGAGTACAAGCAGACAGTCTATATCCGCACGAATGAAAAAATTCAGAAATGGAATCAAGCCTATCAAGAGCTTGCTTCTGCCTACATGCAGGTGGAATTTGTACCAGTTTTTGATAGTTTGACAGATCAAGAAGGTCAACTAAAAAAAGAATTTACAACTGATGGACTGCATCTCAGTGTTGCTGGTTATCAGGTTTTGACAAAAGCCTTGAAAGACTATCTTTTCTAGTTAATTGATTTCTTTTTTGCATTTTTGTGTTAGATGAGGTATAATAGTTTTATTGTCTTTTGGGGTCGTTACGGATTCGACAGGCATTATGAGGCATATTTTGCGACTCGTGTGGCGACGTAAACGCTCAGTTAAATATAACTGCAAAAAATAACACTTCTTACGCTCTAGCTGCCTAAAAACCAGCAGGCGTGACCCGATTTGGATTGCTCGTGTTCAATGACAGGTCTTATTATTAGCGAGATACGATCAAGTCTTGTCTAGCGGCTTGATAAGAGATTGATAGACTCGCAGTTTCTAGGCTTGAGTTATGTGTCGAGGGACTGTTAAAATAATACATAACCTATGGTTGTAGACAAATATGTTGGCAGGTGTTTGGACGTGGGTTCGACTCCCACCGGCTCCATTATTCCTTTGCATTCTTTTGCATTCCTTGGTAAAACGTTGTTAAATCAACGTTTTTTGAATAGCTGATTTGCAAATTGAATTCTTGAACAATTTTTTAAAATCCATGCTCATGGAAATGAATCCTAGCTCAACTACGACGGCCTACTTGTCTCTAACACATACTTTGAGCACGACCAAAAAATTCTCTAATCTGCTAAAAACGAGATCAGTTGCCACCTTCCATTTGACATAGAGTCTAGATCCTTCTTCACTACATCATGTGTTCTGAACGAAGTTTTTGAAAGCAATGTTAAGCAGTGCCATACCAAATTGATTTCTGAGTTCAATTATATAAGAAAATGAGCATCTCCAACTACGAGAATGCTCATTTTTTAGGATTGTATAGGCATATTTTACATATGTTTCAAACGTTCAATCCGTTCTGAGATAGGTGGATGGGTATAAAAGAGTTTTTGGAACCCTCCCCCTTTCTTAGGATCATTGATATAAAGTGCACTGCTGGCATCATCGACAGGACGACTCATCGGTTTACTATTATCCAACTTACTTAGAGCATTTATCATTCCTTGAGGATTGCGCGTCAACTCAACACTGGAAGCATCAGCTAGGAATTCCCTCTGACGAGAAATAGCGAGTTGCACCAAGGTTGCAGCGAGAGGTGCCAGCACAATAGCTAGTAGAGAAACCACGAGCATAATGATTTCTAAGCCATTTCCATCTCGGTCATCATCACTTCGTCTGCGACCTGCGCCACCCCACCACATCATACGACCTGCCATACTAGAAAGCATGGTGATAGCACTAGCAAGGGCAACGGCGATAGTCGAAATACGGATATCGTAATTACGAATATGACTGACTTCATGTCCCATAACAGCTTCTAGTTCCTCGCGATTCATGATAGCTAGGAGACCTGACGTCGCAGCAACCGCCGCATTTTGAGGGTTAGAACCTGTCGCAAAGGCATTTAAGGCTGGATCATCAATGATGAAAACACGAGGCATAGGAATCTGAGCCACCATAGCCATATCTTCCACTACATGGTAGAGGTCTGGTGCCGTTTGCTCATCCACCTCACGCGCTCCATTCATGGACATGACAATCTCTGTTGATTGAAAAATCATGGACAAGGCATAGATAAAGCCGATAATCAGTGCGATAACCAAACCACCAATCCCAGACCGCATAAAGAGGTAACCAACAGCATAGCCAACAAGAGCTAAGAGTAGGAAAAATACCAGCAACAAAATCCACGTTTTTCGTTTATTGCTTGCAATTTGATCAAACAACATCTTAGTCACCTAAACCGCTAAAATCAACTTTAGGAACTGCCTTTTCCTCTTCTGGTGTTTGAAGGAAATCTGCTGCTTTAAAGCCAAACATTCCAGCGATAATATTACTTGGGAAAGTTTCTAATTTTACATTGTAGTTGCTGACAACACTGTTGTAAAGTTGACGAGAGTAAGAAATTTTATTTTCTGTGTTTGTCAACTCCTCTTGCAATTTAACAAAGTTGGCACTAGCTTTCAAGTCTGGATAGCTTTCTGCAACTGCAAAAATACCTGAAACCTGACGAGTGAGGGCATCACTAGCTTTCATAGCTTCTGCTGGTGAAGTTGCTGCCGCCACTTGGTTACGTAGTTCTGCCACCTTTTCAAGAGTAGAACCTTCATATTTAGCATAACCTTTTACAGTCTCAATCAAGTTTGGCAAGAGGTCATTTCGACGTTTCAACTGAACATCAATCTGACTCCAAGCCTCCTTTGTTTGCATACGATTCTTAACCAAACCGTTATAGCTAACAATCACAAAAATAACAACAAGAGCCAAAACTCCAAGAATAATCCAAGTCATGATATAAGTCCTTTCTACTTTTAGATTAGTACCAGTATATCAAATTTTTTATGATTGTGGTAAAATAAGATGATACTAAAGAAGGAAATAACTATGAAACCAGAAACATTTTACAACTTTCTTGCCAAGCAGAACCTTCCACTTTCGGACCAGCAAAAAAAACAATTTGAACGCTATTTTGAGCTCTTGGTCGAGTGGAATGAAAAGATTAATTTAACAGCCATTACGGACAAGGAAGAAGTTTATCTCAAACATTTTTACGATTCAATTGCACCCATTCTTCAAGGTTTGATTCCAAATGAAACTATCAAACTTCTTGACATCGGTGCTGGGGCAGGATTTCCTAGTCTACCAATGAAAATTCTCTATCCTCAGCTAGATGTGACCATCATTGATTCACTCAATAAGCGCATCAACTTCCTCCAACTTTTGGCTCAAGAACTGGATTTGGACGGTGTCCACTTCTACCATGGACGTGCAGAAGACTTTGCCCAAGACAAGAACTTCCGTGCTCAGTATGATTTTGTGACGGCTCGTGCGGTTGCCCGTATGCAAGTCCTATCTGAATTAACTATTCCCTACCTTAAAGTTGGCGGAAAACTATTGGCACTCAAGGCCAGCAATGCGCCTGAGGAGTTATTTGAAGCTAAGAATGCCCTCAACCTCCTCTTCAGTAAGGTCGAAGACAATCTCAGCTACGCCCTACCAAATGGAGATCCGCGTTATATCACAGTGGTAGAAAAGAAAAAAGAAACGCCCAACAAATACCCAAGAAAGGCTGGCATGCCAAATAAACGCCCGCTTTAAATTTTTTAGTAAAAAAATATTTACAAAGTTTGTAATTTCTGCTATACTATCACAAGCAAAGGTTTTTAATGTCATCCCGTGAGGTGACGAAGACGCAGAAATATTTGAAACTCTTTAAAGTCTAGATTTTAAAGAAGTCTTACTCTGAGGGCCTATTGCTGTAAAATAATGGGCTCTTTTTTGATGCCCAAAAGTGAGGTTTATATGAAACAAGAATCAACTGTTGATTTGTTACTAGACGTTGACCAACGTCCTTCGGCTGGAAAAGGAATTCTCCTTAGTTTCCAACACGTTTTCGCCATGTTTGGGGCGACCATCTTGGTACCATTGATTTTGGGAATGCCTGTATCTGTTGCCCTTTTTGCTTCAGGTGTTGGAACACTCATCTACATGATTTCAACTGGTTTTAAAGTTCCAGTTTATCTAGGTTCTTCATTTGCCTTTATCACAGCAATGTCACTTGCTATGAAAGAAATGGGTGGTGATGTATCTGCTGCTCAAACAGGGGTTATCTTGACTGGTTTGGTCTATGTCCTTGTGGCTACAAGTGTTCGTTTTGCAGGTACAAAATGGATTGATAAACTCTTGCCACCAATCATCATCGGTCCTATGATCATCGTTATCGGTCTTGGACTTGCAGGTTCAGCTGTTACCAATGCTGGTCTTGTAGCTGATGGAAATTGGAAAAATGCTCTTGTAGCAGTTGTGACTTTCTTGATTGCTGCATTTATCAACACAAAAGGAAAAGGCTTCCTACGAATCATTCCATTCCTCTTTGCCATTATCGGTGGTTACCTCTTCGCACTAACCCTTGGCTTGGTTGACTTTACACCAGTTCTTAAAGCTAACTGGTTTGAAATCCCTGGCTTCTACTTGCCATTTAGCACAGGTGGTGCCTTTAAAGAATACAATCTTTACTTCGGTCCAGAAACCATTGCTATCTTGCCAATAGCTATCGTAACAATTTCTGAACACATCGGAGACCATACTGTTTTGGGTCAAATCTGTGGCCGTCAATTCTTGAAAGAACCAGGTCTTCACCGTACTCTTCTTGGTGACGGTATCGCAACTTCTGTTTCTGCCTTCCTTGGTGGACCAGCCAATACAACTTACGGAGAAAATACAGGGGTTATCGGTATGACTCGTATTGCTTCTGTCTCAGTTATCCGTAACGCTGCCTTTATCGCGATTGCCCTTAGCTTCCTTGGTAAATTCACTGCTTTGATTTCAACTATTCCAAATGCTGTACTTGGTGGTATGTCAATCCTTCTTTATGGGGTTATCGCCAGCAACGGTTTGAAAGTCTTGATTAAAGAACGTGTTGATTTCGCTCAAATGCGTAACCTCATCATCGCAAGTGCTATGTTGGTCCTTGGACTTGGAGGAGCTATCCTTAAACTCGGTCCAGTTACCCTTTCAGGTACTGCCCTATCAGCCATGACAGGAATCATTTTGAACTTGATCTTGCCATACGAAAATAAAGACTAAGAATCTAAACACATCAAAAAACGAGCATTTCCAATTACGGAAGTGCTCATTTTTTTGATACTTAGAAGTAAGTAAATCCCCTCTAACGCTGTTTAATATCGTTCCCCTACTCTCCTATATTGCCACTCAGAAAAATAAACCTCAATGATTTCCGGGGCTTTTGTAGTACCATTGTACACTACAATAAAGTGACCTTTACTATTCCAAAACTTGCCTAAAATAGTAGCATCTTCTAATTTTGCCCTTAACTTGCTTTCTTGAAATCCAAGGCTTTTCCTTTGTACTGTTTTAGTCTCTTCCTTGCTACCTACACCAACAGTCACAAAGTTTACACCTACTTCCATAAGCTCCCACTCAGAAGCATCAACCTCAACGATTTCAGGGGCTTTTGTAGTATCTCTATACACCACAATAAAATGCCCTTTATCATTCCAAAACTTTCCAAGTATTTTAGCATCTTCCAACTGTATCTCTTGCTTTAAGTATTCTGATGGTTCTTTTTGTACTGGTTTAGGTTCTTCTAGACCAACAGTGACAAACCTTGACCCTATAATCATAAATAGACAAAACAATATTGCTCCAATCCCCACAAATTTAAACAAATTATAATCGCCATTATCTCTTTTCATGTTATCTTTTATCTTTCTTTCTAACATCTCCCTAGAAGGCTCTCACAAGCCTCCTACAGCGTTTTAATACAGCTCACCCACACTCATAAGCTCCCATTCAGAAAAATCAACCTGAAAAACTTCTGGGGCTTTTGTAGTACCATTGTACACTACTATAAAATAGCCTTTTTCATTGTAAAACTTACCCAAAATCTCAGCGTCTTTCATTTCTGCTTTCAATCCACTATCTTCTATCTTTTTATTTATCTGTTGCTCTGTTTCTATTTCGTTGTTCCCTTGAGTTCCTAAAATGTAACCCCCAAAACTCATCCAAAAGAAGATAAAAAGCATAAATACAATAGTTGCATATTTCAAAAAATTTAGTTCTTTCATTTCTTTATTATTCCTTTTTGTGTTAGTTGATACTATTTATATAGTTTTCTTAGTTCCTTAAATCCCAAGGGGTAAAAATAACCCCTTGCAGCCCCACCATTCATCAAGCCATCTAGAGAAATTGGCTTCTTTTGTCTCATCATCATACCACTCAAAATCTTCAATATAAGTTGAGTTTGCGATTAGCTTGAGACGCTTGTTTTGGTATTGGGGATCTAAATAGAATAGGGGGACTCTTCACTATACAAGTTAGCGAGAACCCGAACTCTTTTCCTATACTCTACTCGTTTTATTGGACCACTTTTTGTGACAGTTCCAGTGTATATGTTTTATATAATTGATGGCAAGCTTGATCCTCTCCTGCTTTAATCAAGGCAATACAAGGTAAGACAAGTTCTACCCAGATAGACTCTAGTATTTCCTCACGATTTGGATGTTCCTCTAATTTGGCAACAATCTGAGGAGCCATCTTATAGTAGGATTCAATTTCCTCCTGACCACCATCTTGAAAAGCTAGATAAGAATCCCTGAATTTTCGCAAAGTCATCAATTCATCACAGTCATCTGCTAATCCCTTGTAAGTTACCGCTGCTTCTGTCAGGTAACAACCTCTTTGTTCAATCTGATAGTAAGCATCTGGCTCACCGAAAAATCCAGTTTTAGAGCGCACATATCTCTCTGCATCACTCCTACGTTGAAAAACAGCTACTTCTCTTCCCTTACGATATACAACAAATTCCATTTCTTTTTCCTCTCTATCTTACAATATTTAATAATTCCTCATAACTTGAAACCACATCATAGATGTGCTGATCATTAATCAATCCAGCTTGAGCTAAAGCTTTAAAGTGAGCACGCGCACAGGCAATTTTTGCTTGCTCAGCTTGTTTTAATTGAAGACTAGACATAGAGCCTTTCGTTTCTGCAACAAAATAGATATGCTTGACACTACCTTCACGGAAGGCGATTGCCCAGTCAGGATTATAGTTCCCAAGCGGAGTAGCAATACTGAACTTCCCTGGTAACTTCACATAAACACGAACATCCTCGTATTGTTCCAAAGATTCTTTAAAGGTCTTCTCCGTATTTGAATCAACTTTTACAAAATTGTAAATCCCTTTTTTGGATTCAAGTAAGTGATCATCTGATCTGTTAGCAGTTTCAGGATTGTCATAAAACAAGTCCATATCATACTCTTCATTTAACACATTATACTGGATGTGCTTGATAATTTGACTTGCTTTTTGTTCATTAATGAGTTTTGAAACCTTAAGAATAAATTCTTCTGGATTTTGTTTAAACTTGTCAAATTGATAGACGTAGATTTTACTTAATATTTCCGCAACCAGCTTACGTGTTAAACCAGTCTGATCAGCGATCTCCCCAAGTAAATCATATTTAGTCATAATCTGCGAACCAGTTAGATATTCTTGCTGACGATCATTTTCAGCTACTGTCAGATGGAGTCCTTCTTCCTTACTCATCTCAGTAGCGCTTGCTTGAGTTATATGAAAACTTGGTTTGCTGACGACTAATTTCTCATTGATATAGTCAACAGAATGTTTTACTAATTCCGCATCATCAAACTCTACTTGGTAACTCGTCTTACGATTGATTTGCTTCCAGAGATTTAAAAATTCTTTTCTGGCAATATTTTCTTGATTGACCTCATTTGAGAATTGAATGACTGAATGATTGGCATTTTCAATTTCATACTGTCCAGTATGATAAACACTCTCCAATATCTCTACCAGTTTATCCTCATAACCGGCTAGTGTTTCAGACAGTTGCAACTGATGATTTTCTTTTGCAGTAAAATATTCTGTAGTTAATTGTCCTTCACGGTCTATATAGCCTTGTCGAATCAAATCAAAATGAATCGAATCTGCTTGTTCCTTGGTAATACGTATTGTTTGTCCTTCTTGATTCGTTAGAACTTTATTCGTAAAGAGAGTAACATCCACTTTTACAGGACGATCTGCTAAGAGTTCTTTGATTTCTTCTTGTAGATTTCGAGCAAATTGATCATAACTTTCATTTGCAATAACTGTCAGTTTATTGATTTCATGAACATCATTTCCTAAGAGTTCAAAATCCTGACGAATTCCGTTCTGGTCAACTGCCAAACGCATACCACGACCGATTTCTTGACGTTTACGAGTTTCTGCTGAAGATTGCTTAAGCGTACAGATTTGAAAGACATTTGGATTATCCCACCCCTCTTTTAGAGCTGAGTGAGAAAATAGGAAACGAACTGGCTCTTCAAAGCTCAATAAACGCTCCTTGTCCTTCATAATCAAGTCATAGGCATCGATATCGTTTGAAAAATTACTTTTCTTTTCGCTAGCAGATTTATAATCCACGAAAATGGTCTTATCTGACTTCTTCACTTTATCTACCGAAAAGTAACCAGCATGAACTGAATGTCCTTCAAGATTAGCCTCCAAATACCTACGATAAGGAGTTGGTTCCTGTGTTCGGATAAACTGGTTTACTTGATTTCGGTATTCCTCTTCAAAAATCTGAGCGTATTCACCATTGTAGGCATCATTATTTTCATCATATTGTTTATACTTAGCCACTTCATCGATGAAAAATAGGGATAATACTTTAATTCTTCGATTGTACAGTTTACTTTCCTTTTCGATATGACTCTTTATAGTCTCTCGGATTTGAATTCTTCTGATGCTAGACTCATCCACTTGCCCAATCACTTCACCGACATGCAGTTCTTGCGTCACACCAACTTGAAGTTTGTTCTCTCTTGCATCAAAGTGACTAAGGGTCATTCCTTTATAAGCAGATAAATTCCCTGATTCAGCGTACAAATCAAAGGGTTCTTCCACTATCTTCAATTTCCTTTTGACACCTGACTGCGTTTTTACTTCAAACTCAATTTTTGCTTTGGGTGCTCCTGTTTTTTGTGGAATGATTTCTTGTATATAAAGATAACCTTGTGTCCCTGTCGTCCCAGTTTGCTCAATAGCCTTAACCGCAATCTTTTTCACTAATTTTTGATTGTAAGCATCCATGGCATCCAATCTATAAACCATATCATGCTTTTCTTTATGAGTAGCTGAATAACGTAGCGTAAATAATGGCTTGAAATCTTTTAGTCTTTCCTTAGTTTGTTTCCCTTCAACAGACTGAGGCTCATCAATAATCATAATCGGATTCATAGCTGCCAAGACATCAATCGGACGGCGCCAACGGAAACTTTCCTGTTCAGAATGAATCCGTCGCGCATCTTTCCCTTTTGCATTAAAAGCTTGAGAGTTGATGACCATGATTTGAAGGTCTGACGAATTTGCAAAACTATCCAAATCACCTAAACGCGAAGAATCGTATACAAAATAGCGTGGTTGCTTCCCATACTCCATCTGAAAGTGACTCGACATGATCTGTAGAGACTTAAGAACCCCTTCACGAATGGCTACACTTGGAACGACAATGACAAATTTTAGCCAGCCATAGCGTTTATTCAACTCCATAATTGTACGAATATAAGTGTAGGTCTTCCCTGTTCCCGTCTCCATCTCTATTGAAAAATTATAAGCTTCTCGTCCAGCAATCATATCAATTGAAAGACTATCAGAAGGACGTAAGCCATAACGAGTTTGCATAGTATGAACATTTTCTCGTATACTTGCTTGACTCAATTGAATCGGTGCATTTCGATAAGCATCTAAAACCAAATCTACCTCATCTGACTTGAGACGACCTGGATCCGCCATATACTGAACTCCAGTATGTTTGGCTTGCCCTTGAAATAAATCTGCAATGGCACTCACCGCATCTAACTGGAATTGTTGTTTTTTAAATTGTAATCTCATTGCAAATACCTCCCAAGAACAAGTAACTAAGAATAAATAAGATAATAACAATCGGTTGGATATTTACAAAAATATTATCCATACTAAAATCTAACTGTCTAATTTCTTTACACTTTGCTCTATGATAATCGTACTCACTATGATTTTCTTGTTGCTGAAGAATAAGATTATATTTTTCTACTATAACTTTAAATTTAGCATTCTTCTTTTTAAAATTATAACCTTGTAGAGATAACCATTGAAGTGATTCTTTAAGTTTATTAATTTCTATATGGTGATAATGGAATTTCAAAGCACGTTCTCTATAGTTTAATGTGGACACATAATATTGAATGATAACTGTATACATAGAAAAACATCCTGAAACCACTTTTTTTATCAAACCTTCATTTGGAACTATCAATGAAATAACTAATAAGGCACTAGATAAAATAGCCATCAAAAGTAAATACATGTCCCACTTACTAGCATATCCCCCAAGTCGTTCACTCGCCAAAATACGAGCTCGTCTAACTATTTTTAGTTTTCTAATTTCATCTTGAATCATTTCATCAAGCTTATCAAGATTACTATTTTTGACGTTTTTATTAAAACTCATAGTCTACACCACCTTCACTTTTGTATGAGGTGATAATTCTTTGAAGATTTCACTTACGTTAATCTTATCTGCTGAATTAGCAAATGAGCTATCACGGAAAACGGCACGGAGTGGTTGTGCTTGAGCGATGTGACGGATAACTTCTTCAGAGATTTCATCTTCAAAACAAGCCATGAGCGAACCTTGATCTACGTCATAGATTTCTGCTCCTGCTACTTTCTCCAAATCAATGGCTAGTGACAGTTCCATTCCCCATGTCAGCATAACTTGGAAAAGTAAGTCTAATCCACTACGTCCTTCCTTGATATTAGATACACTATCAAAGAGTTCCCCTTGGATAAATTGATCAGGCCGAGCTGAAACATCTTTAAAATTAGAAGAGTCTAGCTTGTAAGCTTTAAATCCAAAGTCTTGCTTGCCAACCAATTCTGGATGTTCCTTCTGAATCTTAGCAGCAGCACGACGTATCCGTTCACGTGAAAGTTGGTCAATGGTTTCATAACCTGCTTCTTTAGCAGCAGACTTATCAGCTACTTCTTCATCCAGAGTACACAGGATAAACTTACGATTTCCACCATCTTCCGCATTCAATTGCATAACTGCGTCTGCCGTAGTACCAGAACCACCGAAGAAATCCAATACTGAACTATTATCTTTGGACAAGGTTACACTTATTAAATACTTTAATAAATTTATAGGCTTAGGATTACTAAATAGTTTATCAATACCAAATAATTTTTTTACATATTCCGTATTAGTTTGTCCATCAAATAAGCCAAAACTAGATTTTATAGCTTTATTTTCATTCTGCAATTCATTCATAAACTCTTTTCGTCTTACTTGACCATTTGGATTTTTGGGAAATATTATATATCTTTCTGATATAAGACGATTTAATTCTTTTTCACTAAATGCCCAAGTATCTGTGTACGATATTCCAGTTTCTGGATCAATAATTGTAAATTCTTTAGAACTTGTTGTCGATTTGATATTAGTATTTCTCCATAAACCTCTAGGATCATTATCTGGATTAGAAAAATCACTTTCTTTTCGCTTTTCTCCTAAAAATTTGAAATCTTTTTTCTTCTGAAATACTAAGATATATTCATGAACCCCAGCCATCATAGTTGTAGGAGGGACTCCTTTAGCTGATGATTTTTTATCCCAAACTATATTTTCTATAAAAGTGCCCTCACCAAATATTTCATCAAGCATTTGCTTAAGATTAGAGTATTCATTTTCATCTATAGAAATAAAAATGGCTCCATTATCTTTTAATAGATTACGCGCTAGACGAAGGCGTGGATACATCATATTGAGCCAGTCTGAGTGGTAGCGAGCCGAAGTCTTTTCATTTGGTCGTAAACCAATAACTTGGCGTCCTTCTTCATCCAAAAGTTCCATCTCTTTCTTCAATACTTCATCTGTTTTTTGGAACTTATCAGAGTATACAAAGTCTTTCCCTGTATTATAGGGTGGATCGATATAAATCATATCGATTTTTCCAAGATAGGATTCTTGTAAGATTTTTAAGACTTCTAAATTATCTCCAGTAATAAAGACATTTTCACTATTTTCAAAGTCAACACTTTCATCAAGATCTGGTCTTAGTGTTTTAGTAGTTGGTCGCCCAGCTTCTGCGATAGCTTCACGCTTTCCAACCCAAGTAAACTCATAGGATTCTCGACCATCCACAATTTCCTCTGATAAAAACTGTTTAAGCTTCTCAAAGTCAATCGCAGGACGTAATCTGCCGTATTCATCCCTCTTTTCCGTCAGAACTTCAGGAAAAAGTTGACCAATTTTTGAAATATTATCTGTAAAAACATCTTTTGAAGTGAGATTTAATTTCTCAAGTCCAGAGTTTTCACCTGTGTGCTGTGCTGTGCTGTGCTGTGCTGTGCTGTGCTGTGCTGTGCTGTGCTGTGCTCATGGTAGTATCCTTTCTTAGCTTTGTCAAGCTTTTATAATTTTAATTTTATAAAAAATTAAGTTGGATTATCCTATTTTTGTAATGCTTAATTTTTAATACATTACAGCTTCATTTTATCAAAAATAGGGGTTGAAATCAAAAGAGTTCTCTAATCTCAATTTCTGATTTTCTTGTGCTAAACTTATAGTCAATTTTGCTTCTTTAAAGCTTCTATTTCTTTCAATGCAGCCTGATATGCTCTTTTTATTTCTATTTGTTTTCTCATTGATTTTTCAGAATACATCTTTTTCTTTAACTGTTGAGACTTTTTCTCTAATTTATCTAATTGGTCACTAAGATCAATAGAGCTTCTAAGATTACTTGCTTCTAAAACTTGTAATTCTTTCTTACCAGTTTCTTTTACAAGACTCTCATAAACATCATCTAAATCATTTCCCTCAAAGTCAATGCTTACATCATCATGCGTCTGAAAGCGACGGACAATCTTAAAGTGCTTGCCATCCTTTTCTTGACCCAAAGGCTCTTTATAATGAATAAGAAGTTCTTCTTGACCTTGTGGATATTTCAATACAAAAGCTGTATAAATCCCTAATCTTATATCTAGCTGTTCTAATAAAGTTAAGGAAACATCCATTTGTTCGAGTTCTATTTCTAAAACCATGATTTGCTTCACTTTTTTTCCAGCAGGAATATTAGTGGTACTTGTATCAATCTGATGAGTAATTTGAATTGCTCTAATCTGCTCTCTTAAATCTTTCTTTTCTTTCACAGATACATTAAGATTATCAAAAAAATCACTATTGCCCTTTTTATGAGGTCTATAGAGAAGGTGAGGTTTTGCTAAGGCTGTATAGGACGGAAATCTAATCATCATAATCCCCTTTCATCAATATAAAGAAACAAATTAACTCAAAATCATCCATTCCCTCAATGCTAGTATTCATCAAGTCAACAGATCCAAAGTTAAATAGGGCATCCATCGTTGAAATCTGATCATGTTCCATTAGTTGATCGATTGCGTCTTGAAGCAATTCCGAATAAACAACCATTTCTTTACCGTCTTTTGTTTGACGATTAAACTTGTCTACTACTTGACTCAATGGTTTACTTTGACCCCGACAAATGCTACTGAGGTGCTCCAATATTTTCTTGCTTTCAGACGGAGATAACAGTAGTTCTCCATTTCTATTGATGTAGAGGATATAATATGGATGAAGCTGATTTTGATTATTTTTTCCTTTTATCTGTTCTTTATTTTTTAGAACAAAAATGACACCTTCTGATTCTTTATTGGAGGCAGGTAAAATAGCTTGCAATCCTTTTGGAACTCTTTCTAACTCAGGATGTTCTTCCAAATACTTAAGAAGGTCTATGCGATAATCTTCTAATCCTAAATCCATAATGGAAATACCATCATTCATCTCCTCTAGATCAACCACTTCATCTCTAAGACGTTCTAGTTGTTTTCTTCGATAATTATTATCCTCTATTTCTTCACTAGATAAAACATTATCATCTGCTGTTGAGGTCAAAACAGAAATCTTCATCCTAGATTCAACCCTAGACTTGAGATCGATATACTCATCTAACTCAAGATTTGGCCAAAAGTTAACTAATTGAATGTATTTATTTTGACTACCAATTCGATCCACACGACCAAATCGTTGAACAATACGGACGGGATTCCAGTGGATATCGTAATTAACCATCATATCTGCATCTTGCAAGTTTTGACCTTCGGAAATCACATCTGTTGCAATTAAAAGATCAATCTCACTCTCATCACCAGGAAACAGGACATCACGAGATTTTGATTTAGGAGAAAAATAAGTTAATAAAGAATTGAAGTCTTTATTTTTAGTTTCCAAAGTTGTTGCAAAACCTTTTGTACCTGAAATCTGAGCAGTGTAGAGACCATACTTATCCAAAACATACTGACTAATATGTTTATAAAGATAGTTGGTTGTTGTCGCAAATGCGGAGAAAATAATCAGCTTTTTATTACCAACATTGATTGGATTTGTTAGTTTCTCATCTATCAATGAAAAAAGAGTCTGGAGTTTTTTGTCTTCTTGTGGCGTTATTTTACTGATTAGATCTTCTAGCTCTGTCAATATTGCAAAATCTTGTTCTAACTCGACCTTCCAACTACGATAATCCATATCTTGTAAAGCAATACGATTTTTCTTACCAATAGAGAACTCGAAATTACTATCTTCCAAATCAAAATCATCTTCATCAAGATGAGAATCAAGAGATAAATGATCCAAGCCTGTCAATTCATATTCCTCGATAGCCTTTAAGGTCTTTTCTACATAGTCTTTAACAACATCTATTAAAGTATATCGAAAAGCTGCAACAGAACTTTCTAAACGTTTTAGCAGGTTAATCATCATCAGTTTTTTGATACCAGACTCACGGCCAAACTGAGTTAAATTCCCCATTATTCCTTCTTTACTTTTATCGTATTTAGCTCTCTTTGATGGGTAAATATGTATTGAAGGTTGATAGATAGTCAACTGTAGTTTATCAAGTAAGTGATATAATTTTTTATAGGTAATTCCGAGATTTGAAACTGTTAAATCAGGTTCAAAATTAAGAGGTTTTAAGCGCTGTGGAAATTCTCCAATCGCTTCTCTATCATAAAATTCCCGAATATGTTTTCTACTTCTGGCTATCGTTACACTATCTAGTACTTTAAAGAAATCAAAATCTAATGTAGATAACAGTTTATCTGTTGTTCTCTCTTCTGCAGGTAGGTCAGCCCACTTGTTATAAGCAGATTGAGCATTTCTAAAAATATCATTTATAGATGATTTTGTTTCTAATTTACTATCAATTTGATCCGTATCTCCTTCATAGGCTAGAGCAATTTGATTTTTCAAATCATTAAAGCGATTATTGACAGGTGTGGCTGATAGCATGAGTACCTTTGTAGGAACACCAGACTTTATGATTCGATTCATTAAACGGCTGTATCGATTTTCTCTCCCCTCGGATAAGTCATTTTCGCTAGATCCTCCATTTCTAAAATTATGGGACTCATCAATGACAACCAAATCATAAGTATGCCAATTATTCAAGGACAAATCAATTCCATTAGAGTGTCCTTTATCTCTACTGAGATCTGTATGGTAGAGAACGTCATAAAGCAAATGTCTATCATAAATTGGATTATTTACATAATCATGACGATACATATTCCAGTTATTTTCTAACTTTTTAGGACAAAGTACTAAAATACGTTTGCCTCGATAAGCATAATAAGTCATAACCGCTAAAGCTGTATAAGTCTTCCCTAGACCAACCGAATCCGCTAGAATACATCCATTAAATTTTTCTAATTTAGAAATGATCGATTTTACTGCATCCTTTTGGAAATCATATAACAGCCCCCAAATCTTACTTTCTTTATAGCCAACCCCTTCATTGGGTAAAAAGTCTTCATTGATATCTTCTAAAAATTCATTGAATAAATTATATAGCATCACATAGTAAATGAACTCAGGAGAATGTTCTTTATGAGCCATGTTTAAATTCTCCAAAAACTCTTCTGTAACATCACGAAAATAATCATCTTCTTCCCAGAGATTATCAAATTCATCTAAATAATTTAAACTAAGTGGTGCATGATAGAGGTTTCTACTCGTTTTAAATAGAGAAGCTTCATATCCTAATTCTTTGCGATCAAAGTTTTTCAAACGATCTACTGCTACTACATCATCCGAATTTTCAATTCGAATACCATTTGGCATTTCATCTGTTTCAATATTAATCGATTTGAATTGCGCTTTTCTTCGGATCCAATCAGAACATTCACGAGCAATCGCTTTTTGAGTCAGCTCATTCATCAATTTCAGTTCATACTTTCCACCAAAAATCGATTGTTCTCGTTCTTTTTTGGGTATCGTATACTCACGGAAATCTGTTTTGGTTTCATCTGTTATAAAAGTCGGATTTGTAAAAATAAATTTTAACTCTTCTATATTCTCCAATTCCTCTTTCAACTGCTGATAAGCAAACATAGAAAAGGTTGCTGCTGCAATCTTGACTCGGCTTTCTGATTTCAACTCTTTCTTTAACTCATCTCCAAGACGAATTGATCGATTATCAATTTCCATAATTCCTCCCTGTTAGACTATTTCTACTATTATATCATTCTTTGCAAATTCAAAATAGACCTTTTTCTTCTTTCTAAAAAAGGAAAGCCCTGCGGCCTTCCTTTGTCTTACTTGCGTTTCTTCTTAGCTTTTTTCATTTTATTCGCCATGCGTTTCATAGACTGTTTCATGGCAAATTCACCGATTTTACCCTTTAGTCCGCCACCAAACATCTGACTCATATCTGGCATTCCTGCTCCTCCGAGAGCTGATAAGTCAGGCATACCACCTTGTCCCATCATTCCTTCAAGGGCAGACATATCCATTCCTCCCATATTTGGCATATTTTTAGGAAGGTTGTTTGGATTGATTCCCATCTGCTTCATCATCTTGTTCATATCTCCAGACATAACACCTTGCATGAGTTGTTTAGCCTGGTTAAAGTCTTTGATGAATTTATTGACTTCGACAAATGTATTTCCAGAACCAGCTGCGATACGACGGCGACGGCTCGGATTTAACAAATCTGGATTTTCACGCTCTTCAGGTGTCATCGAAGACACAATAGCACGTTTGCGCGCAATCTGGCGTTCATCTACCTTCATGTTTTGAAGGGCTGGATTGTTAGCCATACCTGGAATCATCTTGAGCAAGTCTTCCATTGGCCCCATATTTTGTACCTGATCCAACTGATCGATGAAATCATTGAAGTCAAAGGTATTTTCCCGCATCTTTTCAGCCATTTCAAGGGCTTTTTGCTCATCGTATTCTTGGGAAGCTTTCTCAATCAGAGTCAGCATATCTCCCATACCGAGAATACGGCTGGCCATGCGGTCTGGGTGGAAGGTCTCAATGTCCGTAATCTTTTCACCCGTACCAGTGAACTTGATTGGTTTTCCAGTAATGTGACGAACAGATAGAGCCGCACCACCACGAGTATCACCATCAATCTTGGTAAGGATAACCCCAGTCACTTCCAACTGAGCATTAAACTCACGCGCAACATTTGCTGCTTCTTGACCAATCATAGCATCAACGACAAGCAGAATTTCGTTTGGTTGAGCCAGTGCTTTTACGTCACGAAGCTCATTCATGAGAAGCTCGTCAATCTGCAAACGACCTGCCGTATCAATCAAGACATAGTCATTATGATTGGCTTGGGCTTGCTCCAAACCTTGACGAACAATCTCAACAGCTGGAACCTCTGTCCCAAGTGCAAAGACTGGAACATCAATCTGTTGTCCCAAGGTCTTAAGCTGATCAATAGCAGCAGGACGATAAATATCCGCCGCAATCATCAAAGGACGGGCATTTTCTTCTTTCTTGAGTTTGTTGGCCAATTTACCTGCAAAGGTTGTTTTACCAGCCCCCTGTAAACCGACCATCATGATAATCGTCGGAATCTTAGGTGACTTGATAATCTCAGCCGTATCAGAACCCAAAACAGCTGTCAGTTCCTCATCAACGATTTTAATAATTTGTTGGGCAGGATTAAGGGTATCAATGACCTCATGTCCGACTGCACGTTCACGAACTTTCTTGATAAAGTCCTTTACAACAGGTAAGGCAACGTCAGCCTCAAGTAAGGCCAAGCGAATCTCTTTGGTTGCCTCTTGAACATCAGCCTCAGAGATTTTTCCTTTTTTACGTAGATTTTTAAAGACGTTCTGCAAACGTTCTGTTAAACTTTCAAATGCCATGTTTCTTCCTCTTATTCTCTATTATCAATGCTTGTTAAAATTTCTATCTGCTCCTGCAGAAAGTCATCCTTGGGATAGCGCTCCAAAATCTGGTCAAAAATCTGACTTCGGACAATGTAGTCCGAGTACATGTGCAATTTCATCTCATAATCTTCCAGAATCTTTTCTGTCCGCTTGATATTGTCATAGACAGCCTGACGACTGACACCAAACTCCTCGGCAATTTCAGCAAGGCTATAATCATCAGCGTAGTAGAGCTCGATATAATTCATTTGCTTATCTGTCAAAAGCGCCGCATAAAATTCAAAGAGCGCATTCATACGATTGGTTTTTTCAATTTCCATAATTTTTATTATACCAAAAATTAGCCTAATCTACCACATTCGCAGGATAATCCGAGAAGATAGCCAGTAAATTTGAAAAAGACATGAGACTACCCCCAAGTAATTTCCAATTGATAGCTAGCAAAGGGATGTCCCTCTTGATTTTGTAGTTGATAGTCTAAATGAATCTTTTGCCCATCAACTTCATAATGGCTCGTTTGGATGATAAACTCCTGCATGCCCATAGGTGTGGGAATATAGGCTAAACTATCACTATCCTTTAAAAAGCGCATAATGGTCTTGGGATTGGAAAATCGACTCATCACCAGTTCTTGATCATGAAATTTAATCACTACTTTTTCCTTTTCCTCATTATAGAAAAGTAGGTAGCTATAATCTCCTTTTTCATGCACTTCCACGTCATAAAGCTGGTCAATCACTTCCAACTGCTCATCAAACTGAATCGTATTTCTCATCCGAATCTTCACATCAAGTCCTCTTTCTTGTCTCTTGTCCTACTATTTTACCAAAAAGAGCAGGATTTTGCTATAATGGTCATATGAACGAAAAAGTATTCCGTGACCCAGTTCACAACTACATCCATGTCAATAATCAGATCATCTATGACTTGATTAATACAAAAGAATTTCAGCGTTTGCGTCGTATCAAACAACTGGGAACGTCCAGTTATACCTTCCACGGTGGAGAGCATAGTCGCTTCTCTCACTGTCTGGGAGTCTATGAGATTGCACGACGTATCACAGAAATTTTTGAAGAAAAATATCCTGAAGAATGGAATCCAGCCGAGTCTCTCTTGACAATGACCGCTGCTCTCCTACATGACCTTGGGCATGGTGCCTACTCCCACACTTTTGAACATCTCTTTGATACAGACCATGAAGTCATTACTCAGGAGATTATTCAAAGTCCAGAAACAGAGATCCACCAAGTCTTACTACAAGTAGCGCCAGATTTTCCAGAAAAGGTAGCCAGTGTCATTGACCACACCTACCCTAACAAGCAGGTTGTGCAACTCATTTCTAGTCAGATTGATGCAGACCGCATGGACTATCTCTTGCGTGACTCCTATTTTACAGGAGCATCCTATGGTGAATTTGACCTGACTCGAATCTTGCGTGTCATTCGTCCTGTCGAAAATGGTATCGCCTTTCAGCGCAATGGCATGCATGCCATCGAAGACTATGTCCTCAGTCGTTACCAGATGTATATGCAGGTTTATTTCCATCCAGCAACACGCGCCATGGAAGTTCTCCTACAGAATCTCCTCAAGCGCGCCAAGGAACTCTATCCTGCAGACAAGGACTTCTTTGCACGCACTTCACCTCATCTCCTGCCTTTCTTTGAAAAAAATGTGACCTTGTCTGACTATCTGGCTCTAGATGATGGTGTGATGAATACCTACTTCCAGCTCTGGATGACCAGTCCTGATAAGATTCTTGCAGATTTATCTCAACGCTTTGTCAACCGCAAGGTCTTTAAATCCATTACCTTTTCACAAGAAGACCAAGACCAACTCGCTAGCATGAGAAAATTGGTTGAGAACATCGGCTTTGATCCCGACTACTATACTGCCATTCATAAGAACTTTGACCTTCCTTATGATATCTATCGTCCCGAATCTGAAAATCCACGGACACAGATTGAGATTTTACAAAAAAATGGAGAACTGGCAGAACTCTCTAGCCTGTCTCCTATCGTCCAATCCCTTGCTGGCAGTCGCCACGGAGATAATCGTTTCTATTTCCCAAAAGAAATGTTGGATCAAAACAGCATCTTTGCAAGCATTACCCAGCAATTTTTACACTTGATTGAGAACGATCATTTTACCCCAAATAAAAACTAGAAGAGGAAATTTATGAGTATTAAACTAATTGCCGTCGATATTGACGGAACCCTAGTCAACAGCCAAAAGGAGATTACGCCTGAAGTCTTTTCTGCAATCCAAGATGCCAAAGAAGCTGGTGTCAAAGTCGTGATTGCAACTGGCCGCCCTATCGCAGGCGTTGCCAAACTTCTCGACGACTTGCAGTTGAGAGACGAGGGTGACTATGTGGTAACCTTCAACGGTGCCCTTGTCCAAGAAACTGCTACAGGTCATGAGATTATTAGTGAATCCTTGACTTATGAGGATTATCTGGATATGGAATTTCTCAGTCGCAAACTCGGTGTTCACATGCATGCTATTACTAAGGATGGTATCTATACTGCCAATCGCAATATCGGAAAATACACTGTGCACGAATCAACCCTCGTCAGCATGCCTATCTTCTACCGCACTCCTGAAGAAATGGCTGGCAAGGAAATTGTCAAGTGTATGTTCATCGATGAACCAGAAATACTCGATGCTGCAATTGAAAAAATCCCAGCAGAATTTTACGAACGCTACTCCATCAACAAATCTGCTCCTTTCTACCTCGAACTCCTTAAAAAGAATGTTGACAAGGGTTCAGCCATTACTCACTTAGCTGAAAAACTCGGATTGACCAAAGATCAAGCCATGGCAATCGGGGACGAAGAAAATGACCGCGCCATGCTGGAAGTCGTTGGCAACCCTGTAGTCATGGAAAATGGAAATCCAGAAATCAAAAAAATCGCCAAATACATCACTAAAACAAATGACGAATCTGGCGTTGCCCATGCCATCCGTACATGGGTATTGTAAAAGGAAAGAATAGAATAGACGAAAACCGCTCGGCTGAGCGGTTTTTGATATCTAATTACATGCCCCCTGCAGGAATCGAACCTGCAACTACTCCTTAGGAGGGAGTTGTTATATCCATTGAACTAAGGGAGCTAGATAAAAACTCTGCTGAATAAGCAGAGTTTTTTAGTCGAATTAACGACGGATTTCTTTGATACGAGCTGCTTTACCTTGAAGAGCACGCAAGTAGTACAATTTCGCACGACGTACTTTACCGTAACGAACAACTTCGATTTTTTCAACACGTGGAGTGTGGATTGGGAAGATACGCTCAACACCTACACCGTTAGAGATTTTACGAACTGTGTAGTTTTCTGAGATACCAGCACCTTTACGTGCAATAACAACACCTTCAAAAATCTGGATACGTTCACGGTTACCTTCGACAACTTTCGCGTGTACACGAACAGTGTCACCAGGACGGAATGATGGGATATCTGTACGAAGTTGACCTTCAGTCAAGCTTTGGATTAATGGATTCATTTTATTCTCCTATCTTTGTCAATCTTGAGGAATCTTCCTCAGCGGATAAACTGTATTTTTGTGCGTCCATTACACACAGAAACTATCATATCAGATAATTTCAGTTTTGTAAAGCTCTTTTCTCTACTTTTTTGCAACTTTTTGACCGGAATAAATGCTCCACTCTTTTGGCAGGCAATAGGCTATGGCACAGGCAATCACAAAGAAAGGAAGATTGGCATAGCCAAAGGCTTCTCCTCCGATCAAGATCGGTGCGAGCAAGGTCGTGGTCGCACTACCAAAGACACTGGCATAACCAATAGCTGCAACGACCAAGACTGGAAGACCCAGTATAGGTGCGAGAAAGACGCCAAGCGTAGCTCCGATCGCAAAGAGCGGTGTCACTTCTCCTCCTTGGTATCCAGCAGAGATGGTTACCACGGTAAAGAGAAGTTTGAGGATCCAGTCATAAGACTGCGCAGTCCCCTGATGAAAGGCTAGATCAATCAGATTGGTTCCAAGTCCACTATAAGTGCCGACTTTGGTCAGCTGGAGAGTCAAGAGGACTAAGCTGAGACCAGCCCCAATGACAGCAATCCGGATATATGGATTAGGCAAGACTTGAGCGACTGTTTTTTTCAACCAAGAAAGACTAACTGCAAAGAGCTTCCCAGCGAGGCCAAAAGCCAAGCCAAGAAGGGCAACTTTGATCAAGGTCTCTGGTGTCCAGCTCAACGTTTCCTTGAGTGGCACAGCAAATTTCTCCAAGCCAAGAGCATGAGAGGTGAAGCTCGCCACGATCGAGACGATGAGAGCTGGATAGAGGGCAATCAGCTGCAATTCCCCAACGGTCAGAACTTCAAGGGCAAAGAAGGTGGCAGCTAGTGGCGTCTGAAAGAGCCCCGCAAAACCTGCTGCCATCCCGGTCATAAGAAAAATACGTGAAGCATCGGCTATCTTGATATGACGGGCAAAACGATGCGAAAGGGTTGCTCCAATCTGAACAGCTACGCCTTCCCGACCAACCGAACCACCAAAGAGGTGGCTCATCCAGGTCGTCAGCATGATCAAAGGCACCAAGACCAAGGGGATTTCCTCCTCACGCGCGTGCCCAACATCAAAAACTAGGCCCATCCCTTTTGATGCCTTGCCACCAAAACGTTTATAGAGATAAACGATGACAAGCCCTGCTAAAGCCAGGAAAAGAATCAAGGGCCAGTGCTGGCTTCGAACATCTCCGATTAGGAGAAGGCCTTGGCCAAAAATCATATCAATGGTACCGACCAATAGACCGATGAAGAGGGCCATCCCTGTCAGTACCATATACTGTTTTGCTTTTTCCTTGATGGATAGACTAATCACGCGCCCTGACCTCCTCTTGGTAAGTTCTAGAGTGTTTCATCATATCTTGAAACTGGGCTTGAATTGTCGAGCGATACTGCTCATCCATCACAAGAGAGCCGACTTTTTCAAGAACTTCTCTTTCCCTTCCCTGGTCGAGCACAGGGAGTCCCTCTTGCTCCTTATATTTTACAATCTGACCGACACAAACCATCCGTTTTTCCAGCAAGGCTACAAGCTCTTGATCGATTTGATCAATTTCTTGACGAATACTATCTAAATCCATAGTGTCTCCTCCTTTATTTGAATTATTGTATCAAAAAGCCACCAAATAGGCTAGTAAAATCCCAAGTCACGATAAGAAAAATGCACTGATTGATTGCATCAGCGCACGTTTATACTTATCCTACTTTAGCAGCCAATTCTTCTGCGAATTGTTCCAAGCGTTCAATGTCTTCTTCCTCAGCAGAAAGATCAACTTTGACACATTCTGAACCTTTTTCTGCCCCTGTTGAAACAAAGACACGATCAAAGTCATCAACAGCCTTACAGAATTCATCGTAGAAGGTATCTCCTGAGCCGACCACTCCGTAGATTTTACCATTCAAGTTAAGATCTGCTAGGTCTTCGTAGAAGTCCATCATCTCATCTGGCAATTCTCCATCACCATAAGTGTAGGTCGCAACGATAGCGATGTCTGCTTCCAAGAAATCTGAAGCGTCAACAGTTGTACATTCATCAACATCGACATCCAAGCCCAAGTCACGTAATTTGTCTGCTACAATATCTGCAATTTCTTCGGTATTACCGGTCATACTGGCAAATACAATTTTTGCTAATGCCATATCGTCCTCCTCAATTTATCTTTCTCCATTATATCACATCTTTTTCATTTTAAAAATAAAAATTCTTGTGCTACAATGAAATGAGAAAGAATTGAGGTTATTTATGGACATTTGCCATCAAATTTTAGAAAAAATTAAAGAATACGACACGATTATCATTCATCGTCATATGAAACCAGACCCTGATGCCTTGGGAAGTCAGGTGGGATTGAAAGCTCTTCTCAAACATCATTTCCCAGAAAAAACTATTAAAGCCGTTGGTTTTGATGAACCAACTCTTACTTGGATGGCTGAGATGGATCTTGTTGAAGATAGTGCCTACCAAGGAGCCCTTGTTATCGTCTGTGATACGGCTAATACTGCTCGTATTGATGATAAACGCTATAGCCAAGGTGATTTTCTCATTAAGATTGACCACCATCCAAATGATGATATCTACGGTGACCTATCTTGGGTGGATACTAGTTCAAGTAGCGCTAGCGAGATGATTGCCCTATTTGCTGAAACAACCCAACTGTCTTTGTCAGATCGAGCTGCTGAATTGCTCTTTGCAGGAATTGTCGGTGATACAGGTCGCTTCCTCTACCCTTCTACCACTGCACGGACTCTTCGCCTTGCTGCCTATCTGAGAGAACAGAACTTTGACTTTGCGGCTCTCACCCGCAAAATGGACACTATGAGCTACAAAATTGCTAAACTTCAAGGCTACATCTACGACCATCTGGAAGTAGATGAAAATGGAGCAGCTCGCGTTATCCTGAGTCAGGAAATCTTGAAACAATACAATGTTACCGATGCTGAAACTGCAGCCATTGTCGGTGCACCTGGACGTATTGACAGTGTAAGTCTCTGGGGAATTTTTGTAGAGCAGGCAGATGGTCACTACCGTGTCCGCTTACGTAGTAAAATCCATCCTATCAATGAAATCGCCAAGGAACATGATGGAGGAGGCCACCCTCTAGCAAGTGGTGCCAATTCCTATAGCCAAGAGGAAAACGAAATCATCTACCAAAAGTTAAAAAACTTGCTTAAAAACTGATAAAATACTTGCCAAACTTTTCAGAATCTGATAGACTAGTATAGTAACAATCTATGGCTCGCAAAGAGACCATGGCAGAAAGGAAATATTGCAAAATGAAAAAAGATATCCATCCAGAATATCGCCCAGTTGTCTTCATGGACACAACTACTGGTTACCAATTCCTTAGCGGTTCAACAAAACGCTCTAACGAAACAGTTGAGTTCGAAGGCGAAACTTACCCATTGATCCGTGTGGAAATTTCATCAGACTCACACCCATTCTACACTGGACGTCAAAAGTTCACTCAAGCAGATGGACGCGTGGATCGTTTCAACAAAAAATACGGTCTCAAATAATGATAAAAAAGAACAGTTCGGCTGTTCTTTTTTGTTTCTTGAAATCAACTGCTGTTTTCATGTTCCAAACTCAAAAAACTTTGCACTCTCGATAGTCACACGATGGTTTCTAGAGTACAAAGTTTTTTTATTAGTGAAGATTTACTCTTCCTTATCTTGATTTTCAGTTCCTTTAACTGCTTTTTTAAATTCAGATAGCATTTTACCGATTGACTCGCCTAGTTCAGGCAATCGTTTTGGTCCAAAAATCAAGAGGGCTCCTAAAACGATGATAATCAATCCTGGTGCTCCGATATCACGTAAAATTCCCATTTCTCTCTCCTTTCTGCTTGCGTTTCATAATGTATTTGCTGATAGCAATACTCAATTCATAGAGTAAAATCAAGGGGGCAGTCATTGCCAAATCGCTGACAAAGTCAGCTGGTGTCAAGATGACTGCAAGTACCAATAAGATAAAATAAGCATATCGGCGATAAGCAATCAAACATTCTGGCCCAATGACTCTAATCGACGTCAAAAAGGCAATGATAACTGGCAATTCAAAAACCAGAGCCAAGGGCAAGGTCGTTTGAAAAACAAAGGACAGGTAATTTTGGGCGGTTAACTGCGTTTCAAATAGTCCTTCTCCTAGCCTTAATAAAACCTGAAGTAAGGCTGGTGTTACAAAGTAAAAACCAAAAGCCAATCCAACTAGAAAACAAAGGAAACTAGTTGGAATATAGGCAAAAATTGCTCTAGCTTCTTCCTTCTTTAAACCAGGTTTGATGAAAGACCAAATATGATAAACTGTGTAAGGCAAAGTGATGGTAAAGGCCATCAGACTAGCCAAGCGTATGTATATCCATAAAATATCATTAGGGCCTAAAACAATCAACTTTTGCTGAAAAGATTGGGTCACATACTGGTAAATCTGGTCTGCAAAAAGCAGAGAGACACAGAATACCAAAAAGAAACAAATGACTACTACCAATAATCTCTTTCTAAATTCTACCAGATGTTCAACGATTGTCAATTCTTTTCTATCCATCTATTTTTCACCCTGTCTGAAAGTGACAATCAAAACGATAACAACAAAGACTAGCTGGCTAGCCAAACCTTCCCAACTTGGATACATTCCAAGAAGGTCTATTGTTGGAAATCCTGTCACTAAGTGGTTAGGAGACATATTGGTCAACTGAAGAGCATGGACACTAACTCCCAACATCTTAAAGGCTAGGGCATACATTATCCAAGTCAGGATAAAGAAGACCTTATGTGGCAGGAAGAATTGACTGGCCTTGTTCATCACAAGGGCAATAGCTACCAGAATCAGCAAGGCAAGTAATATTCCCAAGACAAATTCAAAGCTGGAAATTCTTGGTAAAATCCCAACATAAAAGAGAATGGTTTCTGCTCCCTCACGGAAAACAGCGAGAAAACTGAGGGCAAACATGGAAATAAAAGAGCCTGTTTTGGTCACTGTTTCCATTTGTGACTCCATAAAAGCATTCCATTTTTTGACTGAGGATTTGCTATGGAGCCAGATTCCAATCAAAATCATCATAGCTACCGCAAAAATCCCAACTGCTCCTTCGATGATTTCACGATTGGAGCCTGATGTTACTGCTGGAAAGGCAATTTGCAGAATAAAAGCAATAAGAAGACTGGCCATGATTCCAGTGATAGCACCACCATAAACCCACTTGAGGCCTTTTCGCAATTTGACTGCTTTCAAGGTTGTCACCAAGGCCATAACGATTAAGAGGGCCTCTACTCCTTCTCTTAGGAGAATGAGCATAGCATCAAAGGCATTGTAACGTGCGCTGGTATCAATTTGTGATAAATCTGCAATCAGTTTTTCTAATTTTTCTTGGTAATCCTTCTCACTTCCCTTGACCATAATCACAGGGCTTTCACTCTCCACTCTAGTATAGAGGGATGGATTGGTCGTGCTAACAGAACTCTCAATCGTTGGCCAAATAGTGATGAATTCCTTCATACTAGCTGCTCCTGCTGCTTGGTCACCAGCTTTGAATTGTTCCAAAGCCTTCTTCAAAAGGGCAATGCCGTCTTTAAGACTCAAATCAGAAGATGCTTCTGCGACTTCTTTTCCAGTTACAAAATCATCAATAGCTTTTTTTAAGTCCTCAAAGGAAGTCTGTATGGAGTTAAAATCAGTAGGCTCAGTTTCCATGCTACTACGCAGGAAGGAAATAGCTGTTTCAACACGTCCATAATGAGCTGTACTATTGTCACGAACCACACTTTCATTGATAGTCCAAGTGGAATTCATTTTCTTAAAGGCCTCTCGCACCTTTTCCAAATCTTTGGAGGCAATGGACTGTTCCAAAGTTTCAAAACGAGGACTTAGACGGTTGACCAATTTTTCCTTTTCCGCATCTAGGTCAACAGGATTTTGTTCTTTTTCAAAGGCTAATAGGGCTGCAGAAAGTTCGGTGAGTTTGTCTTCAGTAATCTCGCCTGATTGAGCTAACTTTTTCTTAACGACTTTACCAGCCTCAGAATCCTTATTTTCTACTCTTTCAAAGTCTGTTGCCATCTCCGTAACGAGTTTCTGGGCTTCAGACTGATTCCCATTTTTGACTGCTTTGGACGCATCTGTGATTTTCACAAAGTAAAAACTCAAGCTTTCTTGGGCACCTACTGGGGAAAGAATAAAAAATAACAAAGCTAAAACCAGTAACCAGCTTTTAGCCTTCCAATAATTTCTGACCAATGTAGCCTCCTTTCTCCACACCACCAAAGCAATCAAAAAGTCCACTACCGATGTGCGTGATGTATTCATTCATCTTATCTGTAGCACCTAGATTGGTTTGAACCTTGACAAAATTATCAGGATCCTTCTTGAAAGAAATGAAGAGCAAGCCTGTATCAAACTGGCCAGTTTTTTCATCAATTCCATCAGAGTAAGAATAAGAACGACGTAAAAGTGGTTTCTCCACTTCCTTAGCCAAACGGACATGCGAATCATCAGGTAAAAGACTCAAATCCACTTCATCAAACTCATTTTTCTTACCGAAGGGGGCACCACTTTCCTTGTAAGGACCAAAGGTATTTTCTTGTTCTTCAAGACTAGTGCGATCCCAGGTCTCTAAAAACATCTGAATCCGACGAACTGCCATATAAGAACCATTTTCCATCCAGTCCTTACTATCAGCCCAGATAACACGGTCAAAGTCTTGCTCCTTGGTTGGATTTGCTGTTCCATCTTTAAAACCAAAGAGATTACGCGGAGTCTCCATTCGATCTCCGATAGCTGCAAATCCAGACTGACTCCAACGAAGGGTCACCGCATTTCTGCCCTTACGGACAAGATTGCGAATAGCATGAAAGGCAACCTGCTCATCATCTGCACAAGCCTGAATCACAATATCTCCACCTGTATATTTTTCACGCAATTGCTCTTTAGGAAAAGGTGGCAAATCCCTGAACAGTTGCAGACGCTTATTTTCCAAGTTCATCTTTTTCAAGAAACTTGCAGAAACACCAAAAGTTAGCGTCAAACGATGAGGGTTGAGCTCGACTGTTTCACCAGTATCACTCGGAGGCAAGAGAGCATTCCGTCCATCTTTTTTGACCAATTCCCCCTCGACCAACTTGGAACTATAATCCGTCCAATCCTTGAATAGCTGGATAATCTTATCTCTATCCGTCGTATGCAAATCCAAGACAACAAAATAGATATTCTTTTGCATGGGCGTACTAATCCCAGCTTGATGCTTGCCATAAAAAGCAATTTTTTCATTTCCGAACGAGATTTTTTCCTGACTTCCTAGCCTAGGTGCGAAAAAAGCAGAAGCACCAGAGAGTCCTAGCGCTAAACCAGCCCCTCCAATCCCTGCTTTTTTTAGAAATTCTCGACGGTCCATTTTCTTTTCAAAAAACTTTTCGTCTTTTTCAGTCATGACTCTTATTCTCCACTAAGAAATTTACCCATTTGTGATAGAGGCTCACCAAGTTTTGTCACAGCTTCTGACAATTCTTTGGTATCTTCTTTTGTCAAATCAGTATAGAGCTTGTAGTGTTCCTTGTCGGTCATGTGTTTGTCCAACAAACTATTGACAGACTTGAAGTCTGTTTCCAATTCTTTAACCAGGTTAGCGTCTGATTTTTCAAGTAAAGGTTTAAAGAGTTGGAAAATCTTCTCAGCTCCCTGGATATTAGCACGGAAGTCATATAAGTCTGTGTGAGAATAAATTTCCTCTTCACCTGTAATCTTGCTTGTCGCTACTTCGTTAAGCAAGTCAACTGCTCCTGTCAACATGACCTTCTAGTCCACATCTACAGTTGCAATCTTAGACTTCAATTCCTTGATATCATTAACCAACTGGTCGCCATAGCTTTCAGTTCCTTTAGTGGTATTGTCTTCCCAAAGGATACGCTCGATACAGTGGAAACCTGACCAACCTTCCTCTGTCTTGTTTTCGTCCATGTAGTCTGCCAAACGGAAGTCAATTTTTACGTCTGACTCACCAAAACTTTCGGCAATTGGTTCTGAACGCTCATAAGACATACGAATCAGTGGATAAACCTTTTTGGCTTCTTCTAACTTACCTTCTTTCAAAAGTTTGACAAAGCCTTCCGTATCTGTCAAAAGTTTATCAATTTGCTCTTGCACAAAAGTTTTATAGTCAGAAGTGGCCTTATCAAGCATTTTTTGCTTGTCTTCAGACAAGGCTGTCACCTTAGATGAATCACTTGTGTTGATTTGCTTAGATTGGTTATTAGCACATGCTGTCAATAGCAAAGCTGAAGATAAAAGGACAAAACCTAGTTTTTTCATTGTTTACTCCTATTGGTTCAGGAAATCTGAATTAATTTTACGTTTCATTGTAACATGTTTTCACTCATTTTTTAATAAATTTTCTGAAAATTTAATGTTTAAAATTTAAACTAATAATAGACTTTTAACCCCAAAATTGATAAAATAATAAGAAAAATAATTGTAAAAGGAAACTGTAAAACACCATGATGAACATGCAAAATATGATGCGTCAAGCACAGAAACTTCAAAAACAAATGGAACAAAGCCAAGCTGATCTTGCTGCTATGCAATTTGTTGGCAAATCTGCTCAAGAACTTGTTCAAGCTACCTTAACTGGAGATAAGAAAGTTGTCAGCATTGACTTCAATCCAGCTGTCGTTGACCCAGAAGACCTTGAAACTCTTTCTGATATGACCGTTCAAGCCATCAACTCTGCTCTTGAACAAATCGATGAAACTACAAAGAAAAAAC